>OJHJ01000213.1_pt1 | contig 36398 bp, 35 predicted proteins | sample 1595201 | NCBI WGS metagenome assembly OJHJ01 (sample SAMN05416832, study PRJEB24817) | seawater metagenome | isolation source: Sea water | place: Canada:Atlantic | collected 2013-07 | reverse complement strand
AGATCGCTCGTCGGCAGCGTCAGATGTGTATAAGAGACAGGCAGGGAGGCGGTCATGGCGGGGGCCTTGGGGGAGCGGTCTGCTTGGGTAGTTTGCACAGTCCGTGCCAGCCCCGAGGCCAGGCTGCTGGGGGGCGATCTGGACGCGCTGTCAGCCGGTCCTCGACTGAGGAAGGAGGATTGGACAGGCTGTCGCTGGACTGGGGGTGGAGTAGCCGGGATCTATGATTTGCATAGAGATCCGCCCCCCTCTCTCCTGCAACCAATGCGCGCACGCGGTGTCCAATGGCCCATAGGTGGATAGTTTGACCCCATGGCTGATGAAGAACTGATCGACGCTCCCAAGAAGAAGTCCGGCTGGCTGCGCTACGTGCGCGACTGGGGGCTGTCCATCGTGGTGGCCCTGGGGGTTTACTGGGGCATTGGAATCATGCGGGCGCCGGATCTTCCGGACCAGGCCCCCGAGTTTGAGTTGATGACCCTGGAAGGCGATCTGGTCTCGCTCTCGGACTACGAGGGCCAGACGGTCGTGGTGAACTTCTGGGCGACTTGGTGTGGGCCCTGCATGGCGGAGATCCCCACCTTCAACGAGTTTGCCTTAGAGAACCCCGACATTCCGGTGCTGGGCATCGCCACGGACCAGAGCCCGGCCAAGGTGCGGGTCACGGCCAAGAAGAAGGACATGCAGTACACGGTCCTGCTTGCGGACTCCGACGTACAGCGGGATTACGGCATCACCACGCTGCCCACGACCATCGTGGTCGGTCCCGACGGTCAGGTCAGGAACGTGCACGTGGGCGCGATGCTTGGACCGCAGTTGAGCTTCGCCACACGCTGATTCCGCGTTGCGCCGGGGTCAAATCTGCCCTATCTGCCCGCATCTCATGAAGGAGTGCGGCACATGGCGCTGACGACGACGGGCAAGGTGGTGATCGGTATCGGTGTTCTCTGTGTGCTCTGCTGCGGCGGGCCACTGGTCGTCCTGGGCATTCAAGAGGCCACGATGACCCCGGAGCAGAAGGCCGCCCGTGCCGCCGCCAAGCAGGCGGAGATCGACAACGGCAAGGCCATCGAGGCTGGCTTGGTCGCTCTGTCCGCCAAGCAAGGGGACTTTGATCCGCTGACCTGGGAAGACGCCAAAGCCTGTGACACCGCAGACCTGTCGGCGCGCTTGGGTGAGGAGGGCGACAAGACCCTGCTTCTGACCGACTTTGCGGAGCTTGAGCAGCTCTCCCGTCGCGTGGCCGGTGAGAAGGACTACACCTCCCCAGAGAACTACTTTGGCGAGCTGCGCCAGGTGCGCATGCCAGGCGGCTTCTCCTCTTCCTTGGGCTACGACCCCAGCGACACCGACTACGGCAGCTTGGCCGACTACCCCCTCGTCGGCGTGTTCGTGGACTTGGAGGCCGTTGAGCCGACCACCTACGACGATGAGAGCTTCGAGGGCGGCTACTACGACGGCTACATGGTCATCGTCGACGCGCGCACCCAAGAGAAGCTCTGCTGGAAGCGTTTCTACGTGGAGAACTCCGAGGTCGTGGAGTTCGAGGATGGCTTCAGCGAGGAGCGCTCGATGAAGAAGGCCATCGACAAGGACTTCGAGAAGAACTTCAAGGACGCGATCAGCGGCCTGAGCATGAGCCCTGCGATCGAGACCAAGATTGGAATCTTCTAGGGCGCCTTAGGCCTGACTGGGCGGGAGGAAGCCGTCCAGATCAATCTGGGGGGAGGTGACCTGCACTCCAGCCTTGTCCAGGCGCTGGGCCACGCCTTGTACCAGCAGCGGCCAGCAGACAGTGGCGTCGCTGTAGACCTCGGCAAACAGACCGCCTTCGCTGGGGGGAACGAACTTGCCCCAGCTCACGCCTTCGCTGTAGGTGCAGCCGCTCAGGCCGCCCCAGTGGGTGGGCTCCGGGCAGATGCGCACTGCGTAGCGGAAGCGGTTCAAGGGCTCGTTCCGGTTCAAGGGCTGGTTCATGTAGTCCACAAAGGGGCTGGCTTGCTGCGCCCAGTTGCGTGGCACACCCCCGCCGATTGTGAAGATGCCCAGGCGGTCCGCGTTGAGCACAAAGCGCGTGTAGTGGGCCAGGTCTCCGAAGGGGTCGAACTTGGTCTGCAGCTGCCCAAGCGCGTCGCTGAGGCTGGTCTCGCTGTCCGTGGCCAGCATCTCTTCCATGTAGAAGGTCGCCAGATCCAAGCCGAACTCGCTGTCGGTGAGCGCTGGGATGAAAACGGGCACCCCTTTGCGGTAGCAGGCGCTCAGGATGCCGCGCATGCCAGGCTCTGCGAGCCGCTGCCCGACGGCACGGGTGAGCTGCCAGCTGGAGTAGCGCTCAAAGTTCTGGTCGACTTCCTTGAAGATGGTGCGCAGGCGGGTGCCCAGCTCATTCAGGCTGCTCTCGAGCTCGTAGGTATCGTAGACCCGATTGTAGCCCTTCTCGAAGAGCTCCTTGTCCTGGAGCTCGTCCTTGGCCTTGTAGTGCTCCATGCCGGCCAGCTCGACCATGCCGTGGGTCATCAGGGCGCCGGTGGAGACGATGGCTTGCACCCAGCCGCGCTCGACCATTTCGGTGATGACCAGGCCCATCTTGGCCACGGTCATGGCACCGGAGAGGGTCATGACCACCGAGCACTGTGGGTCGGCGACCATGGCCTGTAGGGCATCGGCGGCCTCGCCCAAGCGGCGCCCACCAAAGGCGGTCTTGGACATTGCCCGGAGCAGGCCGTCGGCGTCGTCGATGTTCTGAAGGTCTAGGGTCTCCAGCGCCTCCAGCTTGTCCGCCTTGGCGTCGCCTAGCTCCCGCTCAAAGCGTTGCTTGGCGGCGGGATCGGTCTCGTCGGTGTACGAGGACATGTTGGCCTCTAAGCGAAGAGCTTGTCGAGAAGTCCGCGGTTGCCTTGGATGGCGACCCGGCGCATGTAGAACTCCATGCCGCGAAGGCCGCCGAGCTCGGCGCCTCCACCAGCACGTCCGGGGCCGCCGTGGTTCAGGTTTGGCAGCACCATGCCGTGAGGCGTGGCCTGGTCGCAGACCTTCTTGTCGATCAACATCACGCGACCATTGTAGGGCGCCAGCTCAAAGACCAGCTCCCCACCAAACTTCCGGTCACTGCTCGCCACGGTCGAGGCCAGCATGCCCTGGCCCTTGGCCACGATGGCGGCTGCCTGAGCCACGCTGCCGTCGTAGACGCAGAGGGTCACCACGGGTCCAAAGACCTCGCGGGCGTGCACCGCTTCAGCTTGCAAGGGGGCATCACAGCGCAGCAAGATTGGGGAGGCGAATGCGCCCTGGCCATCCTTGACGCCTTCAAAGCTCTCACGCTCGGGATCGCCGTAGACGATGCGCCCCTCGCCGCTGAGCAGGGACACGCCTTCGCGGTAGTCCTCCTGCTGGGCCCGGTTGTTCAGGGGGCCCATGCGAACACCTTCGGCGCGAGGGTCGCCAATGCTGATGCGCGCGAGCTCCTCGCTCAAGTCCTCGGTCAGGGCATCCACCAGGGACTCGGGCACCACCACGCGGCGCACTGCGGTGCACTTCTGACCGGCCTTTTGGGTCATCTCCAGCACGATGCTGTTCTTGACCCAGTGGTACAGGTCGGAGCCGCGCTCCAGGTCAGGGCCGAGCACCATGGCGTTGAGGCTGTCCGCCTCGATGTTCACGGCGGTGGAGGCGTGTACGGGGCCGTGGCCGCCGCGCAGCTTGGCGCCCGTGTCCGCGCTTCCTGTGAAGGCCAGGGCGTCTTGGGGACCCAAGTGGTCCAGGAGCGTGCCGGGGCTGCCGCAGATGAGCTGGAGCACGCCAGGAGGGATGAGCCCTTGGTCCGTGAGCACCTTGACCATCTCGTGGGTGATCCAAGCGGTGCTGGAGGCTGGCTTGGTCACCACAGGCACGCCGGCCAAAATGGAGACTGCGGCCTTGGCGAAGGTGCCCCAGGCGGGGAAGTTGAAGGCGCCGATGTGTACGGCTGCGCCTTGGATGGGCACGCGGATGTGCATGCCGTAGAAGCGGGCGCTGTTGCGGGTGAGCTGCTCGCTCTCGCCGTCCACAAGCCACTTGCGGTCGCCCAGCTTCTTGCCCAAGCCGGCGTAGTAGCTCAGGGTGCCGGTCGCGCCGTCCACGTCGAACTTGGCGTCGCCGCGCGTGCTGCCGGCGTTGACCATGGTCACGTCCAGCAGGGCCTCGCGGGCGGCGTAGAGGGCCTTGGACCAGGTGCGCAGCATCGCGCCGCGCTCCTCGAAGCTCATCGCACGCAAGCTTGGGCCGCCGACCGTGCGGGCGTGATCCATGACGGCCGCCATGTCCAGTCCATTGGAGGAGGCCTGGGCTACCCGCTCGTCGGTGGCAGGGTTGACCAGGTCACGGAAAGGGGCTTGGCCTTTGGACCAGCCGCCCAAGACGTAGGACTGCAGTTGGATCACAGCTTGCTCCAAGGGTTTGCACGTCCGGAATCAGTCCTTGAGGACCAGGTATCCGGCGATGAGCATCAGGGGGACCGGCAGCCAGTAGAGCTGCAGGAAGGGGTTGCCCGTGGGCCACCACCGGGTGTAGCGGGCCTGTAGAGACAGGTGCATGGCGTAGGGCTCGCCGTTCTCGTCCAAGGCGATGGTCACGCCCTTTGCGGCCTTCTCAAAGGCCTCGAGGCTCTCGCCGACCTCGGCGATGGCCATACAGGTCAGAGCGACATCGGCGTAGGCCGTGTAGAGCATGCTGCCCTGATGCGGCTCGGCGTAGACGTCGCCGGTCACCTTCCAGAGGTAGGCGTCGTGGCCGTCATCCAGCTGCAGGAACTCGGGGTCTTCTTGGGAATCCGTGTACAGGGAGCGCGCGTAGTCATCGCTGAAGTCAAAGGTGGTGTCCTCGCCTGCGGAGGTCACCTTGGCCTGTCCGGCGCTGAAGACGGCCTTGGCCCACGAGCGGAAGTTCTCAGCGGTCTTGGGGCTCTTCTCCGGGTCCAGGACCTCCAAGGGGGAGCCAGACTCGGCGCGACAGCGGAAGGCCAAGTTGTCGTAGAGACGGTCTGTGCGGATGACGCTCAGACGTGCTCGCTTGCCGTTGAAGGGACCCTCACCGCCCAAGCGTCCACCGGAGACCAGGTTGAGCTCTTCTTCTGAGAGTGTGCGCATCCCATCGGGCAGGGTGATGCTGTAGCCGGCGGGCGCTGTGATGGTGCCGGTCAGGCCCATCTCTGCTGGGTCAAAGGCGGGCTTGGCGATGTCGGTCATGGCGATGATCTCGCCGGCTACCTCGTGTGCGCGCTCCAAGCTCTCGGAGGACTCGACGCTGCCGATGACCGCGTGGCCTTCGACCGCGTACAGGAACACGTGGTAGTAGAGGTCCCGCTCCAGAAAGCCGTCCCAAGCATGGAAGTTCAGGACCTGCATAGGGCCGAGCTCGGGGTGCTCCACCAGCGCCCATTCACCCAGGGTCAGATCCAAGTCCGACTCGGGTTGGTCGACCAGTCCCAGCTCGTCGCTGAGGCTCTCACCATCCAGACGGCCCACGTCCGGCTGGAAGTTCGTGGCACGAAAGCGCACGTTGCTGTACGCCTCGGAGGCACGCATGCCGAGCCGCACTTCGCTTGTGGAGTCGTTTGCCGTCCACTTCCAGCGGGGCTCCACACCGGGCTCCGTCTGGGGAACGACGATGTCCACCGGCAGTCCGGGGATGTTCACCATGGCTCTTCCGAAGGGGTACATCTCCTCTTCGGTCAGTGGGACCACCGGCTCTTCGCCTTCGAGAAGAGGCGCAGGAGGCAGGGTCCATGGCGCCGCCAGAGTCAGGTCGGGCAGCACGGGGCTGGGGGCCTCCTCCTCGTCTTGTGCCATGGCTGGGTTGCCAAGCAGGAGCAAGAAGGACAGGGACTGGGCTGTGAAGAGCATGGGGATCCGAGGCGCTGGGGGCGCAGACTAACGCGGAGAGGGCTGAGATGCTGGAGGAGGTGTATGGCTCAGAGGTGCCATGGGTGCCGCGCGCTGTTTAGGACAGGGGCCGCTGGACCTTCCTGTGATCCTAAGGCGGCGAGGACAGACTTTCGCTTTTCCGATTTATGGCCGGATTCCAGATTCTTGGGGAGGCGTGTCACCTGAGGGTTGTCTTTGTCATTGTCCTGAGAAAGCGAGGTGATAGATTCGTAAGTCCCACACCTCGGAGCCCCTATGGACCGCAAGATCGCCATCCTCCTGTTGCCCCTCGCACTCTTCGCTTGCGCAGCGCCCGGCACGGAACAGGAGTCGTACATTCTGGAAGACGGAGACCGCTACGACGCCCTTGGGCAGGACGCCGACCTGAACTGGGACAACCCGGACTACATGCCGGAGGTGGACCGTTGGGCACCCCAGGGCATCCCGGTCAGCATCCCCTTGGGGAGCTCCAACGCCTACAACGTCGTGGACGCGACCTGGAAGGGCGAGGGCGACGGCGATCGCTTGGGCATCGGAGTGGCAGCGGTGGGTGACCTGAACGCCGACGGTCTGGAAGACATGGCGATGGGGTCCATCTACGGCAGCGGGACGGGCTCGGGCGACGGCGCGGCGTACATGAACCGCGCCAGCTTCAAGACGGGCAACTACCGGGCCGACGCCTCCAAGGGCCGTTGGTACGGGGTCAGCGGCAGCCGCGCAGGTGAGCAGGTCGCTGGGGGCGGCGACGTGGATGGAGACGGCAACGACGACTTCATCATGGGCGCGCGCACCTGGAGCAACCCCGTCAAGACCTGGCAGGTGAACGCAGGCGCCGCTTATCTGGTGTTTGGCTTTGACCGTGGCAACAACACACTGCCCAGTGGAGCCCTGGCTCTCACAGGGACCAAGGCCTACGAGTACGCAGGTGCGGGCGTGGACATCGTGGGCGACCTGGACGGAGACGGCTTCGCTGAGCTGGCTGTGGGCGCCACTGGAGCGGACACCAACGGCTCGTCGAGTGGCTGCGTTTACATCATCAACGGGCCCATCACCGCAGACGTGGACCTGGCTGTTGCCGACGCCGAGATCGGTGGCGAGACCGCCGGGGACGCCATCGGCTCCCGAATCGTCGGGTTGGGTGACGTGGACGGCGACGGCGTCGATGACTTCGCTGTCGGAGCCCGCACCGAGGACACCAACGGCGTGGACGCGGGAGCGGTCTACGTGATCACCTCCGGCACCATGCCGAGCACCTTGGCCGATGCCGACATCATCATCCGGGGCAACAAGGATGGATCCGAGGGCGGAAGTGGCGTGAGCGAGGCCGGCGATCTCGATGGAGACGGCCTGAATGACTACCTGGTTGGATCTTTGGGCCACAACGATCTGGGCAACGCCTACGTGCTCCAGGGCTCCGTGACCTCTGGAAAGATGGGCGAGGTGGCCTACGCCCGTTTCGTCGGTCAGTCCAACGGGGACCAGTTCGGCTCTGGGGTGACCTCGGGGGACATCTCAGGCGACGGCACGGAAGATGTGATCGTGGCGGCCAACCGCCAGTCTTCGAGCGATCGGGGTGCCGTCTACGTCTTCTACGGACCGGTGACTGGAACGATCGCCTCTTACGACGCCGACTCTAAGCTCTCCGGTGTGGGCTCTAACGATCGCTTTGGCTCCTGGGTCGACGTGGCGGAGAACACCACCGTCGACGGAAAGAACACGTTGATGGTCGGTGCCAGCTCGCGCGGAACGGGCAACAAGGGCGCGGTCTACCTCTTCCAGAGTCCCTGATTCCCAAGCTGGATCGGTCACGATCGCCGCGGTGGCGCCACATCATGTGGACCACTGCGGCGATTTTTGTTTGCGGACATTCTGGTGAAAGATTGCCGCAAACCCTTACCCCATGCGGATTTCGGGCTGGGGGTGTCACCTATCAGTTCACATCGGCCCTTGCGGGGCTTTCGGCCCTAGGTCAGGCTGCTCTGAGGATGGTGCGTCGTATCGCGGCCTCAAGTCTGCTCTTGGTGGAGCCGATTCAAGGTTGAGAACGTTGTCATTCGCCCCCCTTGGAGATCTCAAGATGCACAAGCTGTCCCTTCTCGCTCTGGTCGGAGGCCTCGCAGCCCTCTCCGCGTGCGCTGTCGAGCCCATGGAATTGGATGCCCCCGGTGGAGCCGTTGCAGCCGATGAGAACATCGAGCCTCTGTTGCCGGAAGAGATGTCTACCAAGTGGGATGACCCTCTCTACAAGCCTGGCGTTGATCGCTGGGCACCCTACGGAACCCCCATTGCTGTTCCTCTGGGGACGAGTGTCGGCGCCAACGTCGCGCGCTCCTCCTGGCAGGGCGAGTCTTCCGGCGACAACTTGGGAATCTCGGTGGCCTCGATCGGTGACATGAACGGGGACAACCGCTCCGAGGTGGCTGCTGGTTCCGACTACAGCAGCGGCGCTGGTGGCGCATACATGGACAAGGGGCGCTTCAAGGCTGGCAGCTTCCGCGCCGACGGCGTGAAGGGCAAGTGGTACGGCGAGACCGGCTCTGTCGCTCAGAATGTCGCGGGCTACGCCTACAAGCGGGACATGACCCTCATCGAAGATGGCGACTTGAACGCCACCACCGGAAATGAGTTCCTGATCGGGGCGCGCTCCTGGGACGACCCCGTCGACACTTGGAAGGTCAATGCCGGCGCGGTCTACATTGTGACCTGGGCCGACCGGGGCAACAACACCCTGCCCGCCGCTGCGATCGCCATCACCGGCATCAAGGCCAACGACTTCGCAGGCTCCGGTCTGGACATCGTCGGTGACTTGGACGGCGACGGAGTCAGCGACGTGATCGTCGGTGCCAGCGGCGCTGACGACGGCGGCGATGGCTCCGGTGCGGTCTACTTGATCAACGGGCCCATCACCGCAGACATGAACCTGGCAGACGCCGACGGTGTCGTGGGTGGCGAGGGTGCTGGTGACGGTGTGGGCGCTCGCGTCCGTGGCATCGGTGACTTTGACGGCGACGGCGCTGCGGACTTTGCTGTGGGCGCGCGCAGCCGTGACCACTCAGGCAAGACCGACGCTGGCTCCGTCTACGTCATCACCGCGAGCACCTTGCCCGCGGACCTCAACGACGCCGACGCGATTCTTCGTGGCAACTTGGCCGGCAGCGAGGCGGGCAACCAGCTCGCCGAGGCCGGTGACTTTGACGGCGACGGCTACGACGACTTCTTGGCGGGCGCACTGAGCCACAACGGGCGCGGCGCGGCCTACCTGATTCGTGGAAACAGCGCGGTCACCGGCGCGATTGGCGCCCAGGCGGACATCAAGTTCTCTGGCCAGCTCACCGGCGACCAGTTTGGCGCAGGATTGGCCACTGGTGATGTGGACCGCGACGGTTCTCCCGATGTGGTGGTCTCGGCCAACCGTCAGGGCAGCAACGACCGCGGCGCTGTGTACGTCTTCTTGGCACCGACCTCGGGCGCCAGCCTGAGCGCTACCACCGACGCCGACATCAAGCTGGCGGGATCCGCTGCGGATGACCGCTACGGTAGCTGGGTGGATGTCGTTGAGAACCAAGACACCTTGTTCCGCGATGTGCTCGTGGTCGGCGCCAGCCGCCGCGCCAGCAACGACAAGGGCTCGGTCTACCTCTACGAGTTCTAAGGGCGTCCTCTGAGCGCAAGGCCCAAAGCCCGGCGGCTAGGACTGAACCGCCCTGGGGCGGATGCCATCAAAGAACAGGCGTGCCAGCTCACTGGCCGCCTGTTCTGCGTTGAGGCGGGGGTCGCCCTGCAGCCAAGCCCAGAGCAGGCGCTCGGCCGCGCCCACGATGGCCAGCGCGACAGAGGCGCAGTCGTGGTGCCGGACCAAGCCTCGGGCCTGTGCGTCCTCCAGGATTGTGATCGCAGTGTCCTCGACTTGGGTCAGCCATGCTCTACAGAGGTGCCCTGAGACACCGGGTGCGCGCGCGTGCTGGAAGTGGAGGGGAAGCGTGCTCTTCGTATTCTCCAAGACCTGCGCCAGTCCCAAGCTCATCTGCAAATAGAGAAGCTGTTGTTGCTGGGTGGTCGAGGCCGAGGCCAGCGCGTCTGCGTGGGCTCTGAGGGCGTCAACAAAGGGCGCATAGAGCTCCTCCAATAGGGTGGAGAAGAGGGACTCTTTGTCTGGAAAGTACAGGTAGAAGGTGCCACGTGCGATGCCAACTTCGGCGACAATGCGCTCCACGCTCGCCCGCTCAAAGCCCTCCTCCAGCATGGCGTGTCGGCCCGCGTCCAGGATGGCTTTGCGCCGCGCGGCTTTCTTCTGCTCTCGTAGGCCCATGGCATGGGCATAACCCACCGCTTGAAGGGTTTGGATGCCGTGATAGCCCAAGAGCCATGAGCGACCGTGCACCCGCACTCCGGGCCTTGGGCTACGTCCTGGACCCAGAGGACATGTGGATTCACCCGCGGCTTCGGCTGCTGGTCGAGGACGTGGAGGTGCTGCTCTCGGCGGAGTCGGAGCACCTGCAAGGCTTCCATGATCCGGGCCTGTGGGAGGGCGTGGAGCCGGAGCCGATTCCGGTCTTGGAAGAGGGCCTGCGCCGCGCTGCGCGGCAGGCCGGCCTGCGCTGGGATGGCTGGCTCAATGCTTGGGACACCGGAGCAGGCAGCTGGCTGCGCACCGAGCAGCTTGAGAGCATGGGGCCCCAGGGACTCCTGGATATGGTCAAGGGCGCGCGTGCCTTCGACACCAAGCACCGCCGCCGCAGGGCTGCGGGCTGCGCTGGGCTCTTCCTGATGTTCGGCTGGTTGCTGGTGGGATGGTTGGCAGGGGTCAACGCCTGGTTGATCGGAATGCTGGTGATCGCTGGAGTGACCCTGATCTTTCGGCCCCGCGGGATGCCCGACGGTCTCTGGGGAGATGCCGACGAAGAGATGCTCATCCACGGCCTGGAAGCGGGCCAGATCGCCCTGGGCGATGGGTGGGAGGAGGCTGCCCACGCTCTGGGCGCGATCCCCGCTGGACCGGACCACCTGTACCTGATGTTGGTCGAGCGCTCCGTGCGCACTCAAGAGCTGCTCGAGCGCTTCGATCCCGAAGAGCTCCTGCGCATCCTTCACGCCGTCTCCCCATTGGCTGACGACGAAGATTAGAATCCCCCAACCCATTTCCCCACCCCCACTCGGAGCGCCCCAATGCGAAGCATCATGAAGCAGATGGTCCAGATGGACCATTCCGTCGGATTCGCCCTCTGCCAAGCCATGCGTGAGGTGGCCAGCGCCGACGGGGACCACCCCCGCGAGCTGCTCCTGATTCAGTCCTTCGAGGATGAGCTGCCTGCTGGCAAGACCGACACCGTCGACCTGAGCGTGGTCAACACCCCGGCCCTGAAGGAAGCCTTCATCAAGAGCTTGGTGTTGGTGGCCTTCGCCGACATGCAGCTGGGCGAGGAGGAGACCAACGTCATCCGTTCTTACGCCGAGAAGCTGGGCCTGGGCGAGCGCGAGGTCAGCCGGGCCATCTCCGATGTGGCCGCCGCGCTGCTCTCCAACTTGGCCGGGGTCAAGCAGTCCCGCGCACAGGTAGAGGCGCTGGGCAAGGCCATGGGCCTGGACCAGTTCACCATCGACGAAGTCCTGAACGCGTGAGGGCGCTGCTGGCGGCGATTCAGGCCGAGGCAGCCTTGGGCGAGATGCCCATCGATGTGCCGGTCTACCAGGGAGCAGGTGTGGATCCCACCACGCCGGTGCTCTTGGGCTCAGGCTCGCTGCAAGCCAGAATCGGGGTCATGGGTCGTGATCCAGGCCGCCACGAGGTCATCGAAAACGAGCCCTTCATCGGAAAGGGTGGGCAACTCATCCGACAGGCCTTGCATCAGGCGCAGTTTGGCCGAGATGCAGCCTCCCTGGAGGACTACAAGCGCGCAGGAGAAAACTTCTTCTGGGCCAACACCGTGCCCTACAAGCCCACCGGCAACAAAGCCTGGTCGGTCAAGGTCAAGCGCCGCTTCTTGCCCCACATCCAGGAGCTCCTGGTGGATCAGTGGCAGGGCCGTGACCTGATCACCTGCGGCAACGTCGCATTCGAGTGGTTCGGCTTGGCCGACAAGTCTCTCAAGCCTCAGCTCAAGGCCTTCTGGGCCCTGCCGGACCGCTACGAGCGTAGCTTGCAGGTCAGCTTGGGTGGAAAGGACTTTGTGCTCCACCCCGTACCCCATCCAAGTCCACTGAACGCCACTTGGTACAAGCGCTTTCCGGAGCTCATGTCCCAGCGGCTCACCCAGTTGAATTGGAGCGGCGCTTGAGAATTGGCCCCATCTTGAGTGCGATCTTTCGCGTGGCGATGAAGCACCACAAGGAGATGCTCAAGCCCACTTTGGTGCTGGCCGGTGCCATGGTGGTGATGGCCACGCTCTTGGCCTCGGGTGTGCTGCTCGGGGCGCTCTCCGGTGCCGAAATCCTGGAAGGCCCACGTTTCTGGCCCTACGCCAGCCTGCTCTTCTTTGTCGGTCGCATCTGCACGGCCCCCATCGAGGTCTGGTGGCTGCGTCGTCTGCAGGCCGCCATGGCCGGCACCGACGGCTCCCTGGTCAAGGTGGGCGGCTTTGAGGTCCTGGAGGCGGTGGCCTTGGAGGCGGTGCGTGCCCCCATCGTGGTCTTGGGTTTCCTGATGTGCATCGTGCCGGGCTTGCTCCTGCGGCCCCTGCTCTTTCTGCCGGAGAGCGCCCTCTCCCAGGGGCACTCCCTCAAGGCCTCTTTCGCCATGGCCCTGGACCTGATGAAGCGTCGCTTTCAGGATGTGGTCATCACCGACTTTCTTCTGGTGCTCGTCTGCGGAGGTCTGACCGCCGTCCCTCTGCTGGGTCCCTTCTTGGTCCTGCCGGCCCTGCTGCTCTCTCGCTACATCCTCTGGCTGGATCTGAGCGGTCAGCAGCCCGCCGAGGAGATCGGCCTTTAGTTTTCGCCAGGCTCAGCTGGTGGTGCCGAGGGCCGCGCCAACTCCGCGGCCAACCATTGGGCCAGCATCTGGTTGCCCTCCACGTTGAGGTGGATGGGGTCCAGCTCGAAGAAGGCTTGGGCCGGAAGCTCAGGGCTCAGAGCACCGCGCTCTGCCAGGACCGCTTGGTGTTCGCTGCGGGCTTCTTGCACCGGGAAGCTCAACAGCAGCGCTTGCGCCCCCGAGGCCTCTACGCGCCGCACCAGCGCGTCGACGTTCGCTGCGTAGGCAGTGGGCGGCACCCGCTGCGTCTCGCCGGCGGGTGGGGCTGGAGCCGGCGTGGGCAGCAAAGAGACCAGCGCGCGCTGTATCTGCAGGGGATTCGCCGGCCCGGGATCGATCTGTTCGCTGTCTGGCAGGGACGCGGGGTCGGCATCACGGATCATGTAGGCCAGCACCACCACATCGGGCTTGAGGGCCAGCACCCGGTCCAAGGTCGCCAAGCCTTGGTAGCTGGAGTAGCCAGGCACCCCAGCGTTGAGCACCTCTACGCCAAGTTGCTCCCCCAGAAGAGCGGGCCAAGCTTCCTCTTCGCGTACACCCCATCCGAAGGTCGTCGAGTCGCCCAAGCAGGCAATGCGCGGAGCGACCGGCTCGGGTCCGCGAAAGCCCACACCGCTGACGTGCACGGAGAAGTCCCGTTCCAGCTCGTGGTGTCGCAGCTCCAGATCCACGTCGGGATGCAGGGTCCAAATCGGCCGGTGTCCGTCGACGTAGATCGAGGGTGGAGGCCAGTCCAGCAGGTTGAGCAACAGCTCCGTACCGCCCAGGACGACCCCGGCTGTGAACAGAGACATCAGCAGGTTCTTCAGGGTGCGCGGCACGGGGGCGGACTCTCGCGGTAGTCTGAGTGCATGTCCAAGGATCTCTGGCTCTGGATTGGCGGCGCGCTCCTGGTGGTTGCGGGCGTGGTGCTCTGGCTCGTGTTGACGGCGCCGGAGAGCAACACCCTAGCCGAGACCTACCGCTTCGGCGTGCTCTAAGCACGCTGCGCTTGGCCTATAGGCTGGCGATGTAGGCAGCCAGTGCTGCGGAGCTCTCCGCGTCCAGCTGTTTGGCCAGGGGCACCATGCTGGCGCCCCAAGGGTCTTCGGCGTGGGCACCCCGTCGGCCAGCTCGGAAGTGTTCCAGCTGGCGCTCTAAGTACGGGGCGTCCAAGCCGGCCAAGGCAGGCCCGTTCATCACGGGGTTTCCTTCGCCCTTCTGGCCGTGACAGGACACGCAGTTGGCGTAGGCCGCTTGCCCTGCACTTAGATCTGCATCGCTGGCGGCGGGTGCAGATCGCTCCATCGAGGCGATGTACTCCGAGACGGCCACGAGAGCGGCCTCGTCCACCAGAACGTTGCTCATGCCGCGCATCTGAGCGCCGTAGACGTCCTCGGGATCGGCGCCGCGAATACCGGCCTTGTAGTTGCGCAGTTGGCGGGCCGTATAGGCCGCGTCCTGGCCTGCCAGCGCCGGCGAGTTCAAGGCGGCATTGCCCTGGCCTTGGGCTCCGTGACAGCCTCCGCAGGAGGCGTAGGCCATCGCACCGGGGTCTGGGGCAGCCACCTCTTCGGTGGACACAGCGTCCTGATCGACGGGGACGTCCAGGGCGAAGAGGCTCAGCAGGAGCAGGGTCATGGGCAGACTCCAAAAGGTCGGGGCCCAAGTCTACCTCTCCACTGCCAGCTAGTTCCGGAAGCTCGCCTCAATCAAGTCCACAAAGTCAGCGATACCGGACTGTTTGACCAGGAGGAAGTCTGCTTGGAGCGCTCCGCTTCCTTTCGGTCCAGCTCCGAGTCTGAGCTCGTCAGGATGGTGATGATGGGCAGCCTCTGGAAGCCGTCGATGCACCGAATCTTCTCAAAGACCTCAAAGCCAGTGGTGCCTGGCATGTTCACGTCCGAGAGGACCAGGGCAGGGGCTTGGGTGCGGCCATCCAAGACCTGGGCCGTGTGGCCGAGGGCGCTAGGCGCTCGGCCTCGTTCTCGGGGACGCTTGGGGCGAGGGCGCAACTCATCAATGGGCTCCACTGGGTTCGCTCAGTGGCTCATCGGTTTGCCCAGCGCTCCGTTGAAAGGAATGGGCAGCCTGCCTTCAAGGCCGCGCTCGATCCCCGATGGAGCTGAGGGTCAGTGTGACGGCGGAGCACCGGCCAGTGCCCTTGAGCTTGAGCCAGGGACCGGAGCTGTCCAAGGTGGCGCACCCGGAGACCTGCCAGCCGCCCGGACGGAGCTGCAGCAAGACCTCGCTCTCGGGCTCCCAGGGGCCGCTGACCACCAGGTGAGGGTCCGTGCCTTTGGCTTGGAAGTCTGGATTCAGGGACAGGCTGGCTTCCCGCTGGGGTACTTCCCCCAGGGCCAAGTGGCCGGCGGGACGGTGCACGACCTGGCCCGCTTGGAGCTGTGCCGACAGCCCACCCGTGTAGGCCTCGCTGATGTCATAGGTGTTCATTGGCAGCGCCACGCCTTGGATTCCAGGGGCCGGCGCAGGAGCAGCTTGTGGGTCGATCCCACCCAGCCCACTGACCAGACGCAAGGCCATGAGCAAGGCTGCGCCGCCCACGCCGATTCCCAGACTCAGGCGCTCGGCCCACTGGGGGAGGGGGGCTTGTGCCAGGTGCCAGCCAGCCAGCAAGGGGAGTCCCCAGAGCAAGCGCTCCGCTTGGCGGAGCGGGCCCACGTTTGGAATCAAGGCCAGGGCGATCAGGGCAGCGGCGGCGGCCCAAATCCACCGCTGGGGCCAGCGCTTGCCCGCGATGAGGGCTGGAATCAACGCCAGCAGGTTGCCTTCGGCGTGGTAGCCGTAGCTGGCGCCAGGCAGGAGGATGCCCAGGAGCTTGGGGGCCCAGCCAGTGGCGAAGCGGGCGTCTTGGGCGGCGATGAGGCCCCCGCGCTCGTAGTGTTGTCCCGCCTCCCACGCGTCGGCCCACAGTGGCGCATGCAAGGCCAGCGCGGGCACGCAGGCGGCCAGGCCCCAGAGCACCCGGCTCGGGTGGCGGCGCAACCCCAAGGCCACGCCGAAGAGCACCACAGGCCAGCCATAGAGGGGGGCCTGCAGATGGCTGGAGGCGAGCAGTACAAGGGCCTGAAGTCCGGCCCACAGGGGCAGCCACTTTGGGCCCCTTGCGAAGGTCCAGCCCAGGGAGATGCACAGGGCAAAGGCGCCCCATGCCAGGTGGCCGTCGATGGCGTGGCGGCTCAGCCACAGGGTGCACCAAGCGCCGATGGCAGCGACCAGAGCTGCCTTGTGCTGGGCGCCCTCGCTGCGAAACCAGCCGTAGAGCGCGGCACCGCCAAAGCTGAGCTGGGCCCACATCCAGCCCATGCCGCCCACCTTGGGGCCCAACAGCAGCGCCAGAAACACGGCGGGTGACCAAGGCGCCTGCTCCACCAATCCGGAGAAGAGGGTTCCACCCCCCCACAGAATGCTGAAGCGCTGGGGAGAGCCGCTCTCTTGCCAGTGTCGGGCCTGCAGGGCGATGGCCCCCAGGTTGGGGTCGTGGTCGGCGGTCGGTACGCCAATGGCCAGGGGCAGGTACAGCAGGGACCAGAGCAGCGCAAAGACGCCCAGCACCTTGAAGAAGTCCCGTGTGAAACTGGCCTTAGCGCTTGTCAAACACCACCGCGAGCTGGGTGGAGATCGCCGCCAGGCTGCCGTCTGGGGCGTAGAGCTTCCCAGTGATGGTGCTCATTCCGGCGTGGGCGTGGTCGGCCTTGTAGACAAAGGTCCACCAAGCCTGTGTCGGGACCTGTGGAAGGGAGAGGAACTGCAGATTCCAGGTCACGGAGCTGGCCGGGGCGGGCCCCTTGGCCATGGGCAGGATGGGCGATGGCCATGCATCCGCCAGCCCCACCAGAGCCAGGGCGGCGTCGTCGACTGGGGTCTTGTGGCGGCAATACCCCGTGATGCCTGGCGTGGGGTGCCCGGTGTAGGGGAAACCGCCTTCGATCCAGCGGTAGTCCAAGTGCTGGGTGAATGCAGGCGTGATCCCGGGCAGAAAGGGCATGGCGATGCACTGTTCGGGGGACTTGAATGAAGGCGCCTGCTCTGGTTCCACCTCGATGTCGGAGGGGCGGTCTGCGCCAAAGGTCGCACTGGCAGTGAGGATGAGGCGGCCGTCCTGGGTGATTTGTGCCTGGGCCAGGCTCACACTGCGGCCTTCTCGGAGCAGGGTGCTCTCCACTCTCAGGGGGCCCTCTTTGAGGGGCGCGACAAAGACCACTTGCAGGGACCGGGTCGGCCGATTCGGGTCCACGGTCGCCTGCATTGCTTTGAGCGCATGGCCGGCCAGGAGCCCTCCATAGGCGGCACGGCCTTGTCTCCAGCTCTCGTCGATTAGACCTGTCCAGGCGTTCTCGCCGTCGGGCGTCCAGCTCAGGGCGCTCTGAAAATCGGGCACGATGACCTCGTTTGGGGACAGCTGCCTAACCGGTGTCGGTGGCAGCCCTTGGCCTGGGCCCATCCGAGTTGGGCCTTTTCCTGTCATCGCCTGACACCCCCAAGCGTATGGTTCCGTAGTACGAGTTGTAGGCCCACGGAGGACTCCCTTGACCCAACTCGGAATTCGCCCAGCCCTGATGGGGGCTTCTGCCCTGCTGCTGGTCGTGACCGTTGGGGGAATCGGAGCGTTGGCAGTCCACGGGACCCAAGAGGCCGTAGACGAGCAGCTCGACCAAGAGCTCAAGCTCATCACCACAGCCACCACCAGCGAGGTCAAACGTCTGCTGGAGCCAGCCCCCCAGCTGATCCTGGAGAGCGCGCAGCTCATGGACCGCGGCGTGATCCGGCTGGACGAGCCCGAGCAGCTCGCCGAGACCCTGGTCGTCTCCATGCGTGCCCACCCCACCATGGGTTGGCACGGCATCTCGGGTCCGGAGTTCTACGCTGGGGGGACCACCAGCCTGGGGCATGGCCTGCGCGCCTACCACGCCTCCCCAGAGAGCTACCAAGCCGTTGAGTGGCGTCTGTGGCCGGACGGTCGGCGAGAGCCCGTCGCTGACAGCTATGACCGGCACTACGATCCCGGGAGCTCCAGCTGGTACGCCGACAGCGTCGCCGACCCATCCCTGCGCTGGTCCGAGCCCTATGTCTTCACCGCGGGCGCGATGGGCATCACGGTCTACAAGGGCCAGCTCCAAGACGGAGAAGTGGTCGGGGTGTGGGTCGTCGACTTCTTCCTGGAAGACCTGGAGAACTGGCTCCACGAGCAGCGCGTGGGCGAGCGGGGTCGGGTCTTTTTGATCACGGAGCAAGGCGCCGCCATTGGCCATGAGAGCGAGGCCCTCCGGGACGCAGTCTTGAGCGCCGAGGGGGACCGCTTCGAGGTGGATGGGGAGCGCTGGCTGCTCTCCACGGCGCCTCTGGAGCTGCAAGGCGGTGCCCACTGGCGCATCGCGGTCGCGGTGCCCGAGGACCAATTGAACGGGGCTGCCCAAGAGATCATGCGCCGGACTGGGCTCCTGGGCTTGGTAGTCCTGGTCCTGTCCCTGGGGCTCTCGGCGTGGCTGGCCACCAGCATCGCACGCCCCTTCCTGCAAGTGACCCGACGCCTGGAGGACATGGCCGAGCTGCGCATGGATCTGGCGCCACTTCCCCCCAGCTCAATCCGGGAGGCCGGTCAGCTCGGGGCCAGCTTCGAGCTGATGCGCGCGGGCCTGCGCAGCTTCTCCCACTACGTCCCCATGGACCTGGTGCGCTCGCTGCTGGCCGATGGAAGGGTGGCCAGTCTGGGGGTCGAGGAGCGGGAGATCACCGTGATGTTCACCGACATCGCCGACTTCACCACCACCTCCGAGAGCACCGAGCCCCACGCCCTGGTCGAGGCCTTGGCGGAGTACATGGAGATGGTCAACCGCTGCGTGCAGGCCGAGGGTGGGGCCTTGATCTCCTACATGGGCGATGGCGTGTACATGGCCTGGGGGGCGCCCACCCACCAAGACGACCATGCCTTGCGCGCTTGCCGCTGTGCCTTGGAGATCGACCGCCAGAGCCAGGCTTTGGTGGAGAAGAACCTGGCCGCCGGCAAGCCCATTCTGCGTACGCGGGTTGGGGTGAACACTGGGCTGGCGCTGGTTGGGAACATCGGGGCCCGCGAGCGCTTCAACTACAGCCCCATCGGGGACTCGGTGAACACCGCCGCCCGAATCGAGGCCATCAACAAGAGCTACGGCACCCGCGTGTTGATCGGCGAGCAGACCCAATCCAGGGTCGCCGCCCAGATGCAGACCCGAGAGGTCGACGTGGTGGTGGTCAAGGGCAAGACCGAGGGCGTGCGGATCTACGAGCTCTTGGGCGGTGCGGCATGAGCCAACTCGGCATCCGCCCCGCCCTGATGGGCGCCTCCGCTCTGCTCCTGCTGGTCACGGTGGGAGGAATCGGAGCACTGGCTGTCTCCGGGACGCGGCAGGCCGTGGACGAGCAGCTCGTCAAAGAGCTGAACCTGATCACCATGGCCACCACCAGCGAGGTCACCCGGGTGCTCGGGCCCGCCGCGCAGCTGGTCTTGGAGAACGGCGAGCTGCTGGAGCTTGGGGTGATTGACTTGGAGCAGCCCGAGCAGCTCGCCGACGCCATGGTGCTCTCGATGCAGGCCCACCCCACCTTGGGCTGGCACGGCATTGCCTCGCCGATGTTCTACGCCGGTGGCACCACAAGCAAGGGCCTGGGGTTGCGGGCCTACCTGGCGAGCCCGGAACGGGAGCTGCCCCAAGAATGGCGGGTGCTCCCCGACGGAGGACGTGAGCCGCTGCCACCCAGCTATGACACCCAATACCGGCCGGAGAACTCCCGCTGGTACCAGGACAGCGTCGCGCATCCGGAGCTGCGCTGGTCGGAGCCCTATGTCTTCAGCGACGGCAACTTGGGCATCTCTGTCTACAAAGGACGGGTCGAGGACGGCGAAGTGGTCGCCGTCTGGGCGGCGGACTTCTTCTTGGAGGATCTGGAGCGGTGGCTCTATGAGCAGCGGCTCGGCAAGCGGGGTCAGGTCTTCGTTCTGACCAGCGGCGGCGCGGCCATCGGTCACCAGAGCGAGGCCCTGCGCGATGCAGTGCTCGGCGCCGATGGCGGCCGCTTCGAGTTGGATGGGGAGCCGTGGTTGCTCTCGACGGCCCCTTTGGACGTACAGGGGGGCGCGGATTGGCGCATCGCCATTGCGGTTCCCGAAGCGCAGCTCAACGGTCCAGCGCAGAGAATCATGGGCCGCACGGCCCTGCTGGGCATGCTGGTCTTGCTCTTGGCGCTGGCGCTCTCGGCGTGGCTGGCGGCCGGTATTGCCCGGCCCTTCCTGCAGGTCACCCGGCGACTCAAAGACATGGCTGAGCTGCGCATGGATCTGGAGCCTTTGCCACCGAGCTCCATCCGAGAAGCCGGGCAGTTGGGGGACAGCTTTGAGCACATGCGCAAGGGACTGCGCAGCTTCTCGCACTACGTGCCCTTGGATCTGGTGCGCTCCCTGCTGGCAGATGGCCGTGTGGCCAGCTTGGGAGTCGAGGAGCGCGAGATCACCGTGATGTTCACCGACATCGCCGACTTCACGACCACCTCCGAGAGCACAGACCCCCACGTCCTGGTCGAGGCGCTGGCCGAGTACATGGAGATGATCAACCGCTGCGTTCAGGCCGAAGATGGCGCCTTGATCTCCTACATGGGCGACGGGGTCTACATGGCTTGGGGCGCGCCGACGCCGCACCAGGACCACGCCATCCGGGCCTGCCGCTGTGCCTTGGAGATCGACCGGCAGAGCCAAGCCTTGGTGGAGAAGAACTTGGCCTTGGGCAAGCCAATCCTGCGCACCCGTGTGGGCGTGAACACCGGGCTGGCGCTGGTGGGCAACATCGGGGCCCGGGAGCGCTTCAACTACAGCCCCATCGGCGACTCGGTGAACACCGCGGCGCGTATCGAGGCCATCAACAAGAACTACGGCACGCGCGTCCTGATTGGTGAGCGCACCCAAGAGCTGTTGGGCGAGCAGATTCAGACCCGGAAAGTGGACGTGGTCGTGGTCAAGGGCAAGACGGAAGGGGTTGCGATTTTCGAGCTCTTGGACGCTTAGAGCACCCAGAGCCATCCGCCCTCTACTTTCTGTCCCGGTCCCAGAACCGGCCGCAAGGCGCGCTTGATCTCGCCCTCCAGCTTGGGCTCGGCCAGCATGTCTCGGTGTAGCAAGACCATGCCGTAGCCCTGGGCCCTGAGCTCGGCGGTAGCGGCCTTGAGGTCGGCTTTGGGGTCGGGCACACCGGGGCTGCCAGGGACGATGGGGCCGTCCTTGCTGAGCAGCACCCAGGTTCGCAGGGCTGCGTTGGAAGACGCGGTTCCTTGGTGGCCCACCTTGTTGACCCAAGGCACCGGGCGCTCATGCAGGGTGTTCCAGTACAGGTAGCGGTTGGTGCGGTTGGCAGCGCCGGAGTCGGCGGGCAGGTCGATCACGCCGCCAGACAGGGCCGTTGTGGCCTCGTGGGCGGGAGGGAGCTGCGATGGGCTGGTGGGAATGGGCCAGGCCCCAGGCGCCAGAAAGAGGTGCTCGATGGTGACGAGCGCTGCAGCCCCCCAGAGAACCCCCTTCCACTGGCTCAAGCTTCGGTCGGCGAGCACGGCGAGGATGAGGGCCAGACCCCCAGCAAAGCGCATGTGGTGCACCAGAGAGACGCGGCTCCACTTGCTGACCCAGTACAGGGGCAAGACGTACTTGCGGCCATCGTCCGTGAGCAGCCAGCTCTCGTCCCACCAGACGTAGAAGCCCAGGGTCGCGATGAGCAGGGCCACCCCAGGCAACAGCAGCCATGAGGCCCGACGCTCCCCTCGCAAGCCGAAGAGCGTGCCCGCCAGCAGCACCCAGCTCAGGTAGGGGGTGTGCTTCCAGGGGGCCGAGAGGGGATTGTCCAGGTCGGGGGGGCGAGACCAGAAGTCGCCCGGGTGCAGCAGGGCCCGTGGGTCGGTGGCGTTGATGCGCATGCTGGGGTCATTGAAGGCATCGAAGAGGGGGCGGTTTACGAAGGCTTGTGGGCTCTCGAAAGCGGCTGCGATGCCCGCGTAGTGGGGCAAGGCAAGGAGCAGGGACAGACCCGCTGCCAGCCCGAGGTCAATGGCCCGCTCCTTCCAAGTTCCGCTGCCATCTCGGCCCCCGCTGAGCAGCAGGGTTCCAGCGATGAGGGCCGCGCCGACCCCGTGGTAGGGCGTGCCGATGGCCGCCAAGCCGATGAGTACGCCGGTCCACTTGGAGCGCTTGGCTGCGGCCCATCCTGCGGCGGCGATGGGGGCCATCCAGCAGGCCTCGACCACGCCGTTGTGCAGCTCGGTCTGTAGCAGCGGCAGCGTGCACATGGCCGCCGCAGCCAGCCAACCCTTGCCGCCCAGTGCTCTGGCGAAACCCCAGGAACAAAAGGCCAGAAGGATGAGCTGGATGAAGTGCAGGCCGTTGTAGGCGATGGCTGGGGAGAGCAGCTGCAGGGGCGCGCTGAGCACCGCGCCCATGGGGTCTACGTAGTAGAGGACCCGCGGTTCAGGGTAGGCGGCGCCGGTGATGACCCAAGGCAGGCGGGCGTTGGCCAGGCTGTCCACGAACCAGTGCATGCCCCAAGCGTGGGACCAGTTGTCTAGGCTCTCGTGGCCGAGCAGGCCGCCTTGCACAAAGCTTGGGCCAAGAACCAAGAGCGCCAGAGCGATGGCGTAGGCCAGTCCGGGCAGAAGTTGGCGGGCGAGGGGCACTGCGGCAGTCTACGCCGGTCCGTGGCCTAGGGCCTATTGTGCGTCGCTGCTGACCACAGAGAGGGTCATCTCAGGCACCGAGCCGAACTGCAAGTGGTAGCCCGTCTCCTCCAGCTCAAAGCTCAGCTGCAACACGTCTTCGCAGGCCGGCTCCATCTCCGTGCCCTCCTGGTCCTCTGTGCCGCCCCGGAAGAGCACGTCCACATCGTTGCCGAATGCCAGGACATAGGTGCCCGCTTGGGGCGGCGTGTAGCGCACCGAGCCGGTGTAGAGATCCCCTCCCTGCGGGGTCAGGTTGATGCTCTGGTGAATCCAGGGCTCGTAGATCTCAGGTCCGTTGTTGCCTGCAGGCAGTGCGTCAAAGCTGCCGTAGGCCTCGCCTTGCAGAGCGGTGCACCAGGGGTCCCCAGCGCTGTTGGAGTCGGAGTCGGTGGGGTCGCCTTTGCAGGCCAAAAGCAGGAAGAGCATGGTGCAAGGTTAGCTTGAGCAGCATGCTCTTGCTCGACGGTCCCATCGGAACCCAGCTCATCGCCCAGGGGGTTCCAGCGCCTGCGCCCTTGTGGAGCGCCTGGGCCCTTGCACACCAACCCCAGGCCGTGGCGGATCTACACCGGGCGTATGGCCAGGCCGGGGCAGACATTCACACGGCCAACACCTTCCGGTGCCACGAGAGAAACGCAGGTGCGAGCTGGAGAGGGTTGGTGCGGGTGGCGGTGGAGCTGGCACGCTTGGGGGGCGGGCGTGTGGCCGGCAGCATGGCGCCGCTGGAGGACTGCTATCGGCCGGATCTCTCGCCCCCGAACCCGGGTCCTGAGCATCTCCAGCTCGCCCAAGCGCTGGTGGAGGAGGGGGTCGATCTGCTGCTGGTGGAGACCCATCCCCACCTCCAGGAAGCCTTGGCCGCGACCACCGCTGCAAGATCCTGCACCTCCGAGGTCTGGTCGGCCCTGACCCCTGGCTACGACAACCGCCTGCTGACCCCCGCGCAGGTGGCCGATGGGGCCCGCGCTTTGGTGGACGCGGGCGCGCAGCTGGTGCTGGTCAACTGCCTGCCGGCGGCCCGTGCCCTGCCCTACGCCCAGGCCCTGGCAGGCACCGGTCTTCCCTGGGGGATCTACGCCAACGCCGGTGCCAAGGAGGCCGGGCTGGGGTGGGGTGACCCTGCTGGGCCTGTGCGCTATGCCGCGCTGGCTCGGGTCTGGCGTGCCTTGGGAGCCCACATCATTGGCGGGTGTTGCGGCACCGGGCCGGGTCACATCGCGGCCCTAAAAAGTGGGAATCTCTAGCCTGTCCCAGGGCGTCGCTCCGATGATGGCGATGTACACCAAGGTCCCCACTGTGGCGCCGACGACGGTGCCCGCGATGGCGCCCGCTCCGGTGTACAGACCCTTGCGTTTGCGGGTCTCCAGGCCGTAGGCGATCTCGTAGCCCAGCTGGTAGTCGGGGCTGGTGCTCTCCAAAGCGGCGCTCACGTCCGGGTCGATCTTCGGCTTCTGGGCAAAGGCCAGGGCGCCTGGTGCCAGGGCTCCAGTGGGCACCATGCAAGCAGGCCCGACGCAAGGGGTCAGGCAGCCCGCAAAGCCCAGACAGGCGCCCGCTCCAGCGCCCAGGACCACCGGCCGCAGGGGCTGAAAGGCTGCGCGCGCGTCCGCCACGCCGGCCTGCGCGCCCAAGCTGGCCTCGTCTGTGCCGGCCTGTGCTGGGCTGTATTCAGGCAAGGGGCCTGGGTCGGTGAGGTCGCTCTGTGGGCCAATGCTCAGCTTCAACCCGACCAAGACCTCCGCGATGGGCACAGCGAAGGCCAGGCCCTCAAAGGCCACCCCGGAGACCTTGCTGCTCACCAAGCCCAGCACTTGGCCCTCCTCGTTCGTCAGGGGGCCGCCGGTGTTGCCCGGGTTCACGCTGGCGTCCGTCTGAATCACAGGTCGACCCGCGATGAGACGCTGGGCGGAGACGATGCCCAAGCTGATGGTCGGAGGTGCGCTTGGGTCGGGAAAACCCAGAACGTAGGCGGGCTCTCCAAGAGTCGCCTCCGCGACCTGAAGGGGCAGGCAGGGCCAGGTCTGCTGCTCTTGTACTTGGAGCAGCACGCTCTGGGTGCTGCTGTCCACCCGTATGACCTGGAGGGTCAGAGGGGCGCCGCTGGCGTCCCATGCGGGCACTGGCTTGGACCAGTCTTGGCCGATGGCTTGGGTGTTGCTCAGGACCACGCCGTCGGGGCTGATGAGAACGGCGCTGCCGCTGGTGGTGCGCAGAACTGCGCCCAAGGCTTGGCTGGGGGAGGCGGTGTCGGGGCAGCTCTGTACCTGCAGGAGCCGGAGCTCAGGCTGGGCCGAAGCGCTGGGGAGCAGCGCCAGGAGCAGGCCCAGGATCACAGGCTAAACAGCCCGCTGTTGGCGCCAGTGGCGGCGGCGATGACGGCTCCGGTAAGCAGCCCTCCGGCCGCACCTGCGGTGGTGAAGACCGCCCGGCGAAGTCTTGTTTGGCCCTGGTACCCGGTGTTGTAGCCACGGGCGTAGTCCTCGTTCTCTGCTTGCTCTCCGTTCAAATCAGGGGTCTCCACGGGCAGGAAGGCGACGCCGGGGGCCAGACAGATCACGGGTGCGCCGCAGAGCGCAAAACCAAAGCCCGTCGCGCATCCGGCCGCGCCACCTCCGGCTGTGGACAGTAGAGCGCCGCCACGCTTGGCCGCCTCGCGTCCATCGGCCAATCCGCGCTGGTAGTCGCTGTTGTTGTCGTCTCCAAGGGCGCTACCCGGTGCGATGCGCTCGCCTGGCTCGCTCAGATCCGTCTGCTCGCTGAACTCCAGGTTCAAGAACTCCAGGGTGCGCACCGCAGGCACAGCGAAGCTCAGGCCCTCGTACTCGGTGGCCGCCACCTTCCAGCTCACGATGCCCATGACCTGGCCCTGCTCGTTGACCATCGGGCCGCCGGAGTTTCCCGGGTTCACGCTCGCATCGGTCTGCAAGAAGCTCTTTCCGCCGATCTCGCGGCGGCCGCTCACGATGCCGCGGCTGACGGAGAAGCTGAGCTCCTCGCCAGCGGGTGAGCCCAGGACATAGGCGCTAGTTCCCAGGGTGGCTTTGCCCTCTGCCAAGGGCAGACAAGGGAGCTGCTCCGGGCCGCCTACGATGCGCAGCACGGCCACGTCGTAGAAGGGATGGGTTCGCACCACCTCCAGGTTGAGCTCCTCGCCGCTCTGGGTCAGGGCTTTGATCTTCTCCTTCCGGCCCACCACGTGGGCGGCCGTGAGCACCACCCCGTCGGGGCTGATGATGACCGCGCTGCCGGTGCCCTCTTTGTCTTTGAGCAACAGGACGGCGTTCATCGGGGTCTCGACGTCGCGGCTCAGGTCAAAGCCGCCGTCCTCGCAGCGTTGGGCGCTCAGGGTGCGTTCCCAAGCAAAGGGGGCCTCGGCCTCTGGAGCGTCAGCAGCCGCCGTTGTGTCCGTGGGGGCAGGTGCGGGTGTCTCTGCGGCAGCCGGCTCAGCCGCTGGCTCTTGAGCTGGCATGTCTTGAGCTGGTATTTCTTGAGCGAAGGCTGCACTCAGCAGAAGAAGAAGCATCCTAAAACTGTGGCTCAAAGCCGGTGTTTGGATTGATTACAAAGAGCCGGACCGCGTAGATACCCAGGCCAACAGCGGCGCCTGTACCTGCACCCACGCCCGTCCAGATCCAGCGCCGCTTTTTCAGCTCGGAGGCATAGGCCTTGTTGTAGGAGCTGTTGTAGGCCTCGCTTCCACCGACGTCGATTGGGGGGACCTTCTTGAGGCCGAAGATGAGCACCGGGATCGCCGCGCAGCCCGCGCCGACGCAACAGCATGCGCCGCCTGCGACCCCCACGCCGGCGCTGATTGCGGCTGGGCCCACGAGGCTCTCCATCTGGGCAGCGGCCCTGCCGTCGACCTCACCGGCCACAGCGTCCTGCATCACGATGTCTGGGTTGACCAAGGGGGCGACCGGTTCGACCTCTGGAAGCTCCGTCGGTGTGGGCTCGGCTGGCGCAGGCTCGTCTGGAGCTGGCGTTTGCTTGGCTGGGCCATTGTTCGTGGTCTCCGTAGGAAGCGCTTTGACCTCGGGCGGGGCGGGATCCGTCGGGGTTGCTTCTGGCTCCTTGCTCGGGCTCGCGGCCGGCTTGGACTCAGAGAGACTCTTTGCTGTCGTCACCTCGGCCTTGCCTACCGTGACCACGCTTCCGTCGGGGCGCTCGATACGCAGAGTCTCGCCCTCGGCGTCCAAGAGCGTGCCGCGAATCTCCTTTCCCTGGGGGTTGGTCAGCAGAACGGACTGGCCTACCAGAGTGTCCCAAGTGGCCTCGGGAACCTCGGCCAATGCCATTGGGGAGAAGAGCAGGCCAAAGCAGCAAAGCAGCAACGCGAGGGTCTTGCGCACGTAGGTCTCCATCCAGATGTCTGCACGGTAGCGCGACCTTTGGATGTGGGCGAGGGGCGCAGCCCAAATTTGGGCCCTCAGGCCAAGGTCAGGGTGACCTTTTCGCCCATCTTGTCGCTGAAGAGCTTGGAGAGCAGGGGCAGCATGGGCTCGGCGGTGTCGCGCTCCACCCAGAGTTGGTCTACGTACTTGAAGTGCCACGCGGTGCTGTTCGCGCTCAACCAGAGCTCCTGAACGGGCACTTGCTGCGAGAGCACGAAGGTGCCCCCCTTCTCGAAGACCACCTTGAGCACGCCAGCGGCGAAGGTGGGGTCGAGCTCATCGGGATCCAGCTCGTCGATCTGCTCGAAGAGGGCTTCCAGCACTTCTGAGACGTAGCGGCGGAACTCAAGCTCGGTCATGAAAACTCCGGGGTCATGCACGGTGACATATGCCAGTGAGCCTTGGGTACGTGCACGCGCGTCCGACAGGGTTAGCCTGCACACCACCTTCGGGAGCATGCTCGTGTCTTTGGAGTCTTTGCTGACTGGCGAAAACGCCGCCTACATCGATGGCCTCTACCAGTCCTGGTTGTCCGATCCTAAGTCGGTCGGTTCGGACTGGGCCCAGCTCTTCGCGGAGCAGGAGACCCCACAAGGATCCACGGCTCGGCCTAGCTTTGCCTTGCCGTCGATTTTTTCTCCGGGAGGAAGTGCCGCCTCCGTCGGCGCTGTTGACCCGGAGGCAGCCGCCCTCCAGGCCAAGGTCGCACAGCTGATCAACGCCTACCGGGTGGAGGGTCACTCGGTCGCGAACATCGACCCCCTCGGCCGGCTTGGGCGAGATGAGCACCCCGAGCTCTCTCTGCGCTACTACGGCCTGAGCGAGTCCGACCTCGACAAGATGGTCAACACGCAGCCCCTCTTCGGCATCGCCGAGCAGGCCACCCTGCGCGAGGTGATTGAGCGCTGCAAGCGTGCCTACTGCGGCAGCTTTGGCGTGGAGTACCGGAACATTCCCAAGGTGGAGCAGAAGCTCTGGGTGGCAAAGCGCCTGGAGACCCTGCACGATGCCCCCATCCTGGACGCAGCCGGTGAGCTGCGCGTGCTGCGAAAGCTCTCCGAGGCCGAGGCCTTTGAGACCATGCTGCACACCAAGTTTCCAGGGACGAAGCGCTTCTCTTTGGAGGGAGGAGAGACCCTCGTTCCTTTGCTGGACAACCTCGTGGAGTACGCCTCCGAGCTTGGCGTAGCCGAGGTCATCGTGGGCATGGCGCACCGCGGGCGCTTGAACACCTTGGTGAACATCTTCGGCAAGCCGCCGGCCATGGTCGTCAACGAGTTCCGGGGCAAGGGCTCCAAGGGCGAGTTCAGCGGCTCCGGCGATGTGAAGTACCACTTGGGGTACAGCACCGACCGCAAGACCTCGACCGGCAGCATCCACCTGAACATGGCCTTCAACCCAAGCCACCTGGAGATCGTCAACCCTGTCGTCTCCGGCCGGGTTCGCGCCAAGCAGGACCGGCACCGCTACGAGAACCCCGGGGGGGACGCCGACAAGCTCTGCATGGGCCTGATGCTGCACGGCGATGCGGCCTTCGCTGGGCAGGGTGTGGTCGCAGAGACCCTGAACCTCTCCGGCTTGCAGGGCTACAGCACCGGCGGCACCGTGCACGTCATCATCAACAACCAGATCGGCTTCACCACCTCCCCCAAGGATGCCCGGTCGACCCCGTACGCCACCGACGTGGCCCGCATGCTTGGCGTGCCGATCTTCCACGTCAACGGCGAGGACCCAGAGGCGGTCGCTGCGGTCACCCGCGTCGCGGTGGAGTGGCGTCAGCGCTACCGCCAAGACGTGGTCATCGACATGTTGTGCTTCCGCAAGTACGGCCACAACGAGGGAGATGAGCCCAGCTTCACCCAGCCTCTGCTCTACGCGGCCATCAAGGCCCACAGCACCGCTCGGCAGGTCTACGCGCGCACTTTGGTGGAGCGCGGACGCATCACCCAGGAGCAGGCCGACCAGATCTACAACGACGCCAAGGAGCGCATGAACGATGCCTCTGTCGATGGCGCCCAAGACTCCTACATCGGCAACACCAGCTCCAAGATGGGCAAGCTCTGGCAGGAGTACCGCCAGCCCGAGGCTGCGGAGCCGAACACGGGCTACGACTTGGACGCTCTGCAGGCGCTGCTGACCCGGGCCAACACCTTGCCGGAGAGCCTCAACGCCCACCGAAAGGTCAAGCGCCTGATGAACGACCGCCTCTCGGTGGTCAAGGGCGAGCGGGCCATGAACTGGGATGTCGGCGAGCAGGCCGCCTTTGCCACCCTGGCAGCTCAGGGCATTCGCATCCGCCTCAGTGGTCAGGACTCCGGTCGCGGCACCTTCTCTCACCGCCACGCCAACATCACCGACACCAAGACTGGACAAGCCTACTTCCCCCTGGACAACGTCCAGGATGGCCAGGCCCGCTTCGAGGTCTTGGACTCTCTGCTCTCCGAGGCCGCGGTCTTGGGCTTTGAGTACGGCTACAGCCTGGACTACCCCGACGCACTGGTGTTGTGGGAGGCCCAGTTCGGCGACTTCGCCAACGGCGCCCAGGTGGTGGTGGACCAGTTCATCGTGGCCACCGAGCAGAAGTGGAACCGATGTGCAGGCGTGGTCATGCTCTTGCCTCACGGCTTTGAGCACCAGGGCCCCGAGCACAGCTCCGCCCGCATTGAGCGCTACATGCTGCTGGCGGCCGAGGACAACATCACCTTGGCCAACTGCACCACGCCGGCCAACTTCTTCCACTTGCTGCGCCGTCAGGGCCTTCGCAAGTCCCGCAAGCCGCTTGTGGTCTTCACCCCCAAGAAGGGCCTGCGTCACCCCTTGGCGACCTCGACTCTGGAAGAGCTGGCCGAAGGGTCCTTCCAGCCCGTCATTGGCGAGCCCACGAAGCTTGGCAAGGTGGAACGCCTGATCCTCTGCTCCGGCAAGGTCTACTTCGACCTGCTGGAAGAGCGTCAGGCGCGCGGTTTGGACAACATCGCTCTGGTGCGGGTCGAAGAGCTCTACCCCTACCCGGAGGCTCTGCTGCAAGCGCAGTTTGATGCCTACCCCGATGCCCAGGTCTGCTGGGTTCAGGAAGAGCCTCGCAACATGGGCGTTTGGCCGGTGTACTGCGATTGGCTGCGCGAGCAGCTGCCCATGGACCGCCAGCCCCGGTACATTGGTCGCCCTCCTGCCGCCTCCCCGGCACCCGGCTACAAGAAGGCATCGGAAGCCGCCCAGGCGCTCTTCACCGACGAAGCCCTCGACGTCTCCAAGTAGTTCCCTGTGGGGGCTACACCCCTGCCACTCGTTTTCGACTCAAGTTTCAAAGGTTCTCAATTCATGGCCACCGAACTGAAGATTCCGCAGGTGGGGGAGTCCATTCCCTCCGTGTTCATCGCCGGCTTTGCCGTCTCCGTCGGCGACTACGTCAACGCTGGCGACACCGTCTTGGAGATCGACTCCGACAAGGCCTCGATGGGGGTTCCTTCCCCTGTCTCCGGTGTCATCACCGAGCTCATCGGTGAAGACGGAGACGAGGTCGAGATCGGCGCTGTCGTCGCCAAGATCGACGAGACCCAGGCCAAGGGCGATGCAGCCCCAGCCGCAGCGCCTGCCGCTGCCGCCTCTGCTCCAGCTGCCGCGGCAGCCTCCGAGGCCGCACCCGGTGGCCCCGCTGGCCCCGCTGCCCGCCAAGCCGCCTCCGAGAAGGGCGTGGATCTCTCCTCCGTCGCCGGCTCCGGCAAGCGCGGTCGCATCCTCTCCGGGGATGTGGACGCCGGCCAGCAGGCTGCCGCAGTCGCCAACGGTGGCGTGGCTCAGCCCGCCCCCGCCCCCAGCGAGCGCCGCGTTGAGCGCGTCAAGATGACCCCACTGCGCCGCACCATCGCGCGCCGTTTGGTCCAGGCCCAGCAGGAAGCCGCACTGCTGACCACCTTCAACGAGGTGGACATGAGCGGGATCTTGGCCCTGCGCAAGAGCTACCAGGACGCCTTTGTCAAGAAGAACGGCTTCAAGCTCGGCTTCATGCCCTTCTTCGTCAAGGCCTGTGTGGAGGCGCTCAAGGAGTTCCCCGCCGCCAACGCCGAGATCGACGGCAACGAGATCCTCTACAAGCGCTACTACAACATCGGCGTGGCCGTCTCCGGTCCCAAGGGCCTGACCGTCCCTGTGCTGCGTGACGCCGACCGCTTGAGCATGGCCCAGACCGAGGGTGGCATCCGCGAGTTGGCCGGCCGCGCCCGGGACAACAAGCTGACGATGGACGACTTCAAGGACGGCACCTTCACCATCTCCAATGGTGGTGTCTTCGGTTCCCTGATGAGCACCCCCATCATCAACCCACCCCAGGTCGCCATCCTTGGCATGCATGCCATGCAGAATCGCCCCGTGGCTGTGGGCAACAACATCGAGATCCGTCCGATGATGTACTTGGCCCTGTCCTACGACCACCGCATTATCGACGGCCGCGAGGCTGTGAGCTTCTTGGTCAAGGTCAAGCAGCTGGTCGAGGCACCTGAGCGCATCCTGCTCGAGGTGTGATCTCCGCGCTGCTGCTTGGGGCTGGCCTTGCGCTGGCTGCCCCTGCCACCGCCGATGCTTTCGATAGGACAGCCGGCACGACAGGTCCCCAAGGCGGGGGCCTGTTTGGCTCTGTAGAGCTGGCATCCGACCCCTGGCTGCAGAGCGGCTTTGTGTTCGCGCGTCGAGACGCGACCTGGTGGGGAGCCAGCGCCATGCTGCGCGGCGGTGTGACGACGCCCTCTGGGGTGCGGCTTGGCGTGGAGCTCGACTGGGGCTACCCCCGCCCTCTGCCGCTGCTGGGTCAGGACCGTACCCTGCAGCCGGTGGAGACCTTGATCTGCGCCCAGTGGGCCTCTGGTGGACCTTGGAGTCCCATGTTGACCGCCATGGGTGGGGTCTCGATTCGCCGCTACGAGGACCGCGCTGAGCTGCTCGCGAACACTGTGATTCCCATCATCGGCATTGAGAGCGGGGTGGCCATCCCAGTCTGGGGGGACCGCATCGCTCTGGTTCCGGTCGTACGGATCTTCGGGGATCTGCGCCGCACCGAGATCCAGTCCGGTGGGGTCCCTGTGCAGCAGCTCGCCGCTTGGGAGATGCAGGGTGGCCTGAGCTTGATGGTGCCGCCGCCCAGGTCTGTGGACTAGCCGGAGTAGAATGCTCTCTATGCACCAGCGCCTCCGCGATCTGCTCACCCACCAAGGCCTCCCCACCCAGCCCGGGCAGGACCTGCTGCGCTTCCTGGAGCCCGTCAGGCCCCTGGAGTACTCGGTACACAGCCACCGGGTGGGGGTAGGCGCCATGATCAACGGGGATGGGCCGGAGCACTGCGAGCGCCTGCTGCGGGTGATGGCGCACTTTGGACACCCTGACCTCGGGCGGGCCACGCTGTGGATGAACCGCTTTGAGGGCCGGCGCGTCTTCCTCAAAGTGGACTTTGGGGCCAAGGGCCCAGAGGAGATCTCCCTCTACTTCCGTCGCAGGCCCCCGGTTGAGACCGTGCTGCAGTGGCTGAACCAGGACGGCGTGGACCGCCAGAGCCTGCTGGGAATCGCCCACACGGCGCAGTTCCTGGGCTGCCCCAAGGTGCACTTTGTGGCCCAGTCGTGGACGCTTGAGTCTCCAGGCAGTGTACGTCCGGCGGAGGCAAGTGCGGCGAGAAAGCCAAAGGTGGGACCGCAGGTCACAGCGACGCGCCGAGACGGATTTGCTCGAAGCGGAGCCGGAGGGTCCAAAGCCGCTGTTTTGGACGAGTCGGCGCCGGAGGCGCGACAGCAACACAGTGAGTACAAGCTCTACTTTGCCCAGCCTCCTGGGCTCTCGGGATGGCAGCGCACCTTGGCCTGGCTGCCCACACGCGCCGTGCCCGAGGCCACCATCGCCCGTCTTCAAGAGCTGGAGCTGCAAGACGCCGGACGCTTCGCCAGCATCCGCTTGGGCCCCGATGGTCTGAAGGATGGCGCCAAGCTCGACGTGTCAGAGCCCAGCGCCGAGCTCGTCGCGCTGCTCTCAGCCACGGATGGTCCTGGCCAAGGCCGCATCCTGTCGTTGATGCAGTCCGGCCCCATCGACTACTTGGGCTTGGATGTGACGGCCGGCGCACAAGGTGTGGGGCTGTACTCCACCAGGCGCTAAGCTCTCTTCAGCCTGGAGCTGCTGTGCCTGAGCGGATGCGCGTCGCCCTGATTGCCCATGACGGAAAGAAGGCCTCGATGGTCTCCTTCGTGATGAAGCGCCTGGAGTTCTTCAACCGCGAAGAGGTGGACATCGTGACCACCGGAACCACCGGGACCTTGATCCTGGAGGCGGGCATCACCAAGGTGCAGCGCGTTCACTCCGGACCCTTGGGCGGAGACGCGGAGATCGCGGCCATGGTCACGCGGGGAGAGGTTCAAGGAGTGGTCTTCTTCCGCGACCCGCTCGACAAGCACCCACATGAGCCCGATGTGCAGATGCTCATGCGGCTCTGTGATGTGCACGAGGTCCCCTTGGCGACGAACTACATCGCAGGGCACATCTTGATTGAGCACTTCGGGAAGTTTGGGGTGCCGGTGCGAGACGGGAAGTAGGCGCTACCTTTGACGGCCTGCGAGCCGCTCTACCACAAGGGGGTTCCGACGAGACCCGTCTGAAATCGGACCAGAATCCCCTGCGTCGGCGGAAGGGGCAGGAGCTCCTCGGTCACGAAGGACGCAGTCCACAGGACAGTCTTGTTGTCGGCAAATACGCGCGCGCTGCCTGCCGAGGCGGGAAAGACGCACACGCGCTGCGAGCTGGCCTCTGGGTCGGTGCGCGCGGAGACACGGACCACGACCCAGCCTGTGGCAAGGGGTGACCAGGAGACGTTGAGAAACCCTCCATAGGTGGATGCTTCCTGGTCGACGCGCACGTCCACCCACTCGGGAACGAGAAGACCGGCGCCCAGATCGAATCCTGGGAACAGGTCCCCGCTGGTCCTGGCTGACACCAAGCTGCCCGCTGGCCAGCCCTCGACGCTGCCGAGGAAGGGCTCTCCGTCCAAGGTCAGCTCCTCTTCCCCGCCGCGCACGTAAAAGTACGCGTCATAGGTGGAGGCACTGAAATCGTAGCAGTCCCCGGCTTCTGTCCGTGGAAGCTCCCCGTGCTCGAAGTTGAGGCGTACCGAAGCGCCGCGGTCCTCTGATTCAAACGCGGTGCCGTCCACACTGAGCAAGCCGTAGAGCTCCTCGGGCGGAGGTGGGCTGGGAGCTGTGTCCAGCGCTGTCTCTTCTTGAGGATTGGTGCAGGCCAGCAAGAGCAGCGTAAGCATGGCGGCGCCTTAGCGCGTCACCTCAAAGCCACCCCGGACTCCGGGCGTGACTTCCTGTGTGGCGTGCACCAAGAGCCAGTCCTGGCTGCGCCGGTACACCTCTTGGGGCTGGGCAATCAAGATGAGCCCGCCGGCCTCAAAGATGTCTTCCTGTGCCTCCATCTGATGCACCAGGGCTTGATGCAGGTGTGCAGTCACACGCACGGGCTTGTCGGCAGCGAAGCCCTGCCCGAAGCTCGGCCCGCGCTCGCCGGAGTCCAAGTGGAAGGCCTGCACCGCCTCGATGCGCAGCCAGTCGGCCGGACTGACCTCGAACTCGAGCTCGAATCCAAGGGGGCCATCCTCCAGCTGGTGTAGGCGCAGGGTGGGCATCTGGGCCGTGAGGATCTCCTCCCCCAAGCCCAACTCCAAGGTGGACGCGATGCCCGCCTCGCTGAATTCACGATCCATGGATTTAGAACTCGATGGTCGGGATGTTGATCATGCGGTTGACGGTCTCGACCATGATTTCAATCTTGGCGGCCTTCAGGTCTCGGTCCAGCTTCATGGTGCTGACCTTGTCCAAGCTGATGTCCAGCTTGGTAGAGTTGCCCTCCCACTCCAGCTTGATGTCGAGGCGCTGGGCCAGGGTGGCCGAGAAGCCCTCGAGCTTGGCTGCCGTGCGCTCCGCCAGCGCCGCAGCACCGATGTTCGCGGAGACCGAGGTGTTCGCGATGGTGCCGAGCACTTGGCCCAGGCTGCGGCCGCCGCCCAGCTGGGGGTTGACCTTGTCGACGATGAGGCCGCGGATGCTGCTCGCGGTTCCGGAGACCCAGTTGGTCAGCAAGCCTTCGATCTTGCCGTCTGAGATCTGCTTCATGAACTCGGCGGCGTTGGCGGTACGGTCTGCTTGCAGCTGAACCTTGCCCTTGGGCTGTCCGTTGCGGCGTCCGCCTTCGACCTCGAGCTTGCCGGCGAAGCTGCTGCCCGGGACCTTGATGGTGCCGGTGAAGAAGCCCATGGTCTCGCGGTTCGCGGTCACGCCGTTCTTGCCGAAGCGGGAGGAGCCGGCTGTCTTTGCGCCGACCTCGACCTCGCCCGAGTTGGAGTCGTCGCTGCCCCAGGAGGCGCCGGCGGAGCCGCTGGCGGTCAGGCCTGCTTCCACGTAGTCCGTGTTGTCCATCTTCTTCCGGACGTCTTCCAGGAAGGTCTTTCCGTAGCAGAGGTCGGCCAGATCGGTGGAGACGGCAGCGATGGCGTTGTACATCGCGACGCCGAGCAGGCTCATGCACTCCCGGCCGTTGCTGGCCAGAACCTCCAGGAAGCCGCCGAGGTTGACCTTGGCGAAAGCCTTGGCGATCCAAGCGTCGGCCTCGGCCTTGGCCTCGAAGCCCAGGCTGGTCTTCATCTTGAGCTTGCCGTCCGCGCGCGAGAGCTCAGTGGCGAACTTGAAGCCGATGGAGAGCGCTGGGTTCAGGTTCAGGCTGATCCCGACTTCCAGCTTGCGGCTCATGTCCGAGGTGGGCGCCAGGGCGTCCAGCAAGAAGCCCAGCTTGTTCTGCAAGGCCTCCATGCTGTCGACGGAGTCCATCGTCGTCGCGACGTTGTTCACCGCAGCGGTCGGGTCGTTGTCGAGCTGAACGCCGCCTGCGCCGCCTCCGGCCGGGCCGTTGTCGAGCAGGGTCTGGGCGCTCTGGCCGGCGACCACCGCGTCCGCGACGGAGTCAGCGTGGCGCTCGTAGGAGTCGCCCGCTGCGCCGACACCACCGCTCAGGGAGACGCCGTTCTTTTGCTGCACCACGTGCGCGGCCTCGTGGGCGGCGGTGTGCAGGTCATCGTTCTTGAGCGCGATGGAGTTGCCGGTGGCGTAGCCGTTGGCGCCCATGGCCGAGACGGCGTCTTGGGCCTTGCCGTCGGTGTGGGCGCTGATGCCCGAGATGTCGTGGCTACCGAAGCTGGACTGGATGGCGTCTGCATGGGGCAGTGCGCCGCCGTTTCCGGAGATCCCTTGGGCCGCGAGCGACTGAACGTCACCGCTGGGGGTGCCCACGTCCGCTTGTACCGGGCCCAGGCTGAACATGTTTGGAGCGGCCGGGCCGCCAGCTGTCTCTTATACACATCTGACGCTGCCGACGAGC
>OJHJ01000206.1_pt1 | contig 37401 bp, 38 predicted proteins | sample 1595201 | NCBI WGS metagenome assembly OJHJ01 (sample SAMN05416832, study PRJEB24817) | seawater metagenome | isolation source: Sea water | place: Canada:Atlantic | collected 2013-07 | reverse complement strand
GAGATAGCGTAGCGTCTCGTGGGCTCGGAGATGTGTATAAGAGACAGGAAAAAGTGTGTCCACAACAAGAATGTTCATATATAACGCCATGCGAAGAAATGGCAAAGCCAGAATAAATAAATAAAGAGAGAATAAAGTATGCAAAACCCAAAAACATTTGTTGCCGTATTAATGGGCTCAGACTCAGATTTCCCTGTTATGGAGTCCACACTTGATGTGCTAAAAAAACTAGATATTCCATATGAAGTTAGAATTACTTCAGCGCATAGAACGCCGGCTGAAACACATGCTTATGTTACCGATGCGGATCAACGTGGTTGTGGTGTGTTCATTGCGGCGGCTGGTTTAGCAGCACATTTAGCAGGTGCAGTTGCAGCAAATACAGTTAAGCCAGTGATTGGTGTTCCGTTGGATGCCGGGTCATTACAGGGCAAAGATGCTCTATTATCTACGGTGCAAATGCCAGGGGGGATTCCCGTCGCGAGTGTTGCGATTGGCAAGCCGGGTGCAAAAAACGCGGCGTATTTGGCGTCTCAAATTCTGGCGCTGTCTGATACAGAGCTTGCGCAGCGCGTTCGATCTGAACGAAAAGCAGCTGGCGAAGCGGTTATTAAGAAAAACGAAGAGTTACAAGCAAGGTTGTAATTAAATCCCCCGGTTTGATTTATGCCTTCTGGGTTACAGAAAAAAAAGTTTGTTGAATGCCTTCAGCAAGGTGGGTTGGTAGCGTATCCAACTGAAGCGGTTTTTGGTTTAGGTTGTGATCCACTAAATGCTAATGCGGTTAATAATTTGCTGGCATTAAAAAACAGGCCTCAACATAAAGGACTTATTCTCATAGCATCCAATATAGGGCAATTAGGCTCATACATTAAGCCGCTGCCTGATGATGTTTTATCACGAATGACTGCTAAAAACGATGTGCCAACAACATGGCTTTTACCTGCACATGAGTCGGTGCCAGTATGGGTACGGGGTGATAATAAAGCGGTGGCAGTGCGCATTGTTCAGCATGCATTGGCTAGTGAACTGTGTTCGCTCGCTAATATGCCTATCGTATCAACAAGTGCTAATTTATCGGGCTCACAACCTTTAAAAGATGCATTTAAAGCGCGAATAAAGTTCCAGAAATATGGTGTCTATACGATTAATGGTTGTGTTGGTTCCAATCTGGAGCCAAGCCAAATAATAGATCCATTTTTAAATAAACGGTACCGTTAAAGGCAGGAATATACCTTGGATATACCAGATATAGAGTTAGTAAAAAATTATTTGCTGAACTTACAAGATGGCATATGTTCCTCGCTTGAGGCTATAGAATCGCAAGCGTTATTTATAGAGGATAACTGGGAGCGAGGTAGTAATACAGGTGGTGGGCGAACACGTGTAATGGAAAAAGGGCGTGTTTTTGAGCAAGCAGGCGTTAATTATTCGCATGTGCGTGGTGATTCGTTACCTGTCTCTGCAACTCAACATCGGCCGGAACTTGCAGGGCGTAAGTTTGAGGCGTTAGGCGTTTCATTGGTTATTCACCCAAATAACCCTTTTGTTCCAACTTCACACGCTAATGTTCGCTTTTTCATTGCCGAGAAGGAAGGTGAGGAACCCATTTGGTGGTTTGGCGGCGGTTTTGATTTAACGCCGTATTATGGGTTTGAAGAAGATGCTGTACATTGGCACCAACAAGCACAGAATGCATGTAAACCCTTTGGTGATGATTTATATGCTAAATATAAAAAGTGGTGTGATGAATACTTCTACTTAAAACATCGCGATGAACAGCGGGGTATTGGTGGGCTTTTTTTTGATGATCTTAATGAGGGCGGCTTTGAACGGTGCTTCGAGATCATGCAAAGCGTAGGTGATCATTTTTTACCGGCCTATATACCAATAGTTAAACAGCGAATTTCTGTGCCTTTTACAGACAAACAAAAAGACTTTCAGTTATATCGCCGTGGTCGTTATGTTGAGTTTAATTTGGTATATGATCGGGGGACTCTTTTTGGTTTGCAAACAGGTGGACGAACAGAGTCGATCCTTATGTCTTTACCCCCTCAAGTCAGTTGGCGCTACAACTGGTCACCTGAGCCTAACTCGCCTGAAAGTGAGTTATACGACGTGTTTTTGAAGCCAAGAGACTGGCTTAGTGATACGCAATAAATCAATTACGAGTTATCGCTAACCTCTTCTAAATCTTGTTTTTTTGAAGCGTCCTCAGATAATTTATTTTTAGCGGCTAAGTCTTTTATAACGTTATCTATTCCACCGCTTCGTTTGATGCTGCTAGAGAAGCTTCCTTTGTAGTTTGTCACCATACTAATACCTTCGATGATGACGTCATAAGCTTTCCATTCGCCCGCTTTATTTTTAGCCATCCGGTAATTGACTGCAATGGCCGGCCGTGAGGCTGTGATAATTTCGCTTTTAACAACAACACGCTTATCCGCTGGATCTAGAGACATAGGTAAAAAGTTCACGGTCCAATCATCAAATTCAGTAAAGGCGGTGGCATACGTATTAACAAGCAGGTTTTTGAATTCTTTTTGGAACTGTACTTTTTGCGCATCTGTGGCTTTACGCCAATGTTTGCCTAATATTAGTTTGGAAATTTTATTTAAGTCGACGCGTGGCTCGACAACTTCATTGACTAATTGGAAGACAAATTGGCGATTACCGAGCTGGTCTTTTTCTTTAGTAATAATGCTGTGTAATAAGTTAGACGTTTCTAATATTACTTTTTGAGGCGCATTCAGGTCGGTTGCGAATGCAAACGTGTTAGTGCATGTAAGTAGAGCAAACAAGCCAAGTGTGATAAGTTTTTTTATTTGTTTCATAACTGATACCAGTGTAATTTATTTTGATTCAATGCTTACGTATTAAGACCGCGTAATGGACTAATCTATTGCAGCATTAATGGCATCAATTACTGTTTCTTCAATTTCTTTTAAAACAGGTAAGGCGGCGCTATTTTGACCAACAAAGCTTGGTTTGACGAATAATATATGCGCTTTGCCCGAATGCTCAATGACTGTTAGACGTAAAGGGCATAAAGCGAGCATGGTTGGATCGACATTGCTAACTTTGTTGGCGTACCAACCATTACAAAAAACAAGGCCGCGAATACCACCTAATTTATTTTTATTATAATTCTCAGCCCATTTATCTTTAAACCGTGAAAGGTTTTTGCCAATATTAGCTTCAAAAATAACGTAAAAATTGCGTTGTTCTAGTTCTTGGTAAACAGCATCAAATGCTTCATCAATAGGCATGTTGCCTGATTTTTCATACACCGCAGGAGATGCAGCTATGCAGGTAGTTGATGCAATGATCAGAAGTAAAAGAGCGATTAGGTGTCTTATGGACATGTTTTACCTGTATGAGTCGTATTATATATGTAACAGTATAGTCGGCAATATTGATATTTCTAGAGCCTTTTTGCCACTAGGTAGTTAAAATGCATACCAATAATTATACATTGAAATGGTGTTATATATGAAAGTGGATAAAACGAACGCAATACTAGCGACAAGACAGCGGAGAATGCGGGCTAATGATTTTAGCCGCCGTTTAATGCGAGAGAACCAGTTAACGACAGATGATTTGATTGCCCCCGTTTTTGTGATTGAAGGCGCCAATCAACGTGAGACAGTCGAGTCTATGCCAGGTGTGGAGCGTTTAAGCATTGATTTATTAATAAATGAAGCTAAGGAGCTTTATGCGTTAGGTGTACCAGCTATTGCTATTTTTCCTGTCACGCCAGTTAGTGCAAAATCGGATTTGGCGGATGAAGCGTGGAACCCAAATGGTCTTGCACAAAAAGCAGTGAGAGCACTTAAATTGGCTTTGCCAGACCTTGGTGTCATAACAGATGTTGCATTGGACCCTTTTACGACGCATGGTCAAGATGGGTTAGTTGACGAGACGGGTTATGTGCTAAATGACGAAACTGTAGATGTATTAGTGAAGCAGGCCTTATCTCATGCCGAAGCAGGAGCCGATATTGTCGCCCCTTCCGATATGATGGATGGCCGGGTTGGAGCCATTCGAGATGCTTTGGAAGTAGCAGGCGATACCAATACGAAAATATTAGCGTATTCAGCAAAATATGCATCCAGTTTTTATGGTCCGTTTCGAGAGGCCGTTGGTTCGTCAACACAGTTAGGCACTGGCAATAAAAACACCTATCAAATGGATTGTGCTAATTCCGATGAGGCGATTGTGGAAGTTGCTTTAGATATTGAAGAAGGTGCTGATATGGTCATGGTCAAGCCAGGAATGCCATACCTAGACATTATTCGTCGTATCAATGATGAATTTCAAATACCTGTATTTGCCTATCAAGTGAGTGGGGAATACGCGATGCTTAAAGCCGCATCACAGAATGGCTGGCTGGATGAGAAAGCAACGGTAATAGAGTCTTTGTTGGCATTTAAACGTGCTGGTGCAGATGCAGTGCTGACGTATTTTGCAAAAGATGTGGCGAAATGGTTAAAGGATTCTTGATGTGAATAACAACATTGATGAATATGCCGTGTTTGGCTATCCGATAAACCACAGTTTATCTCCTTATATACACGCAGCATTTGCTAAACAGACTGGCCAGAGTATTAACTACCAGGCTATAGAGGTTAAGCCTGAAAACTTCACGCAGGCAGTAAAAGATTTTTTTAACTCAGGTGGAAAAGGTATTAATTGCACAGTGCCTTTGAAAGAAATGGCATTCGATGAGGTTGATGTATTAAGTGAACGTGCAAAATTTAGTGGAGCCGTTAATACCATTAAGTTAATGGAAAATGGCGACTTATTTGGTGATAACACAGATGGTGTTGGCTTGCTCAAAGACCTAATGGATAACTTAGAGCTTAGTCTAGCCGGTAAACGCATTTTGGTCTTGGGCGCAGGTGGTGCTGCCCGAGGAATTTTAGGACCATTACTCAATTCTGCCCCCAGTTCACTATGTTTGGTAAACAGAACGGAATCTAAAGCGCAAGCACTCAAAAGTATTTTTGAACCAATAGGAGAGATTAACGTGTCTACGTTTAATAACTTGACTGGTTCAACTTTTGATTTGATTATTAACGCAACATCAGCAAGCTTAAGTGCTAATTTACCACCGTTACCGTCTCAAATATTAGCTGAAGGAGGGGTGTGTTACGACTTGGCCTATAGTAAGCACGCAACGGCTTTTATGACGTGGGGGCTTAAAGAAGGTGCCGTAACATCGGTTGATGGTTTAGGTATGCTTGTTGAACAGGCAGCGCAAGCGTTTTATGTTTGGCGCAACGTCATGCCAGATACAATAAATGTGCGGCGAGAGCTTGCGAAGAACTAAAAAACGGGTGTTTTATTGTGCGCCTTTGCCCCAAAGTATGACCTCAGTTGTTTGTAGAAGAATTAGCATATCTAAAAACAAACTATAGTTTTTAACGTAATACAGGTCGTATTCTAGTTTTCTAGCTGCATCATCTTCAGATGCGCCGTAAGGGTAACAGAGTTGTGCCCAGCCGGTTATGCCAGGTTTAACTCTATGCCGCTCTGAATAAAATGGAATGCTCGTTGCAAACTGGTCTACAAACTCAGGTCTTTCTGGACGTGGGCCGACAAAACTCATATCGCCTTTTAAGACGTTAATAATTTGGGGTAGCTCATCAATTCGAGTTTTTCTAATGATGCGACCAACGGGGGTAACGCGGGCGTCATTCTTTTGTGCCCACTGAGCACCATTCTTTTCTGCATCCACTCGCATACTGCGAAACTTCATCACATTGAATAATCGCCAATGTGCCCCAACTCGAATCTGTGTATAGAAAATTGGGCCACTAAAGCCGTTTTCTGCCCAAATAAAGCCAGCCGCTATCAACATGATAGGCCAAGTGAAAAACAATATGAGCAAGCTACTAAAAATGTCAAAAGCGCGTTTAGTTAAGTTTTTAGTGTTGCCTGCCTTAAAACCATCTGAAAAAACGAGCCAACTAGGATATAGGCTGTCAATTTTAATCACCCCTGATTCACGCTCATAAAACGTTAAGGCATCAATCACCTCATAACCGCTGATTTTACAATCGAGCAAGTCGTCAACGGGTAAGCCTCCTCGTCGGTCATCTGGAGCAACAACAATTTCGTCAATATCTTGGAGATTAACAAACTCGATAAGGGGTATGTCTAAGTTAATTAGATTTCCTTGCTGAATGACTTGTTGTTCGTCACCCATAGGAATGCAGCCAACAATATCAAGGTGGTCGTGGCCTTCGTTATCCTGCAAGTCAATCAGCTGCTGGGCTTTTTTACCAACACCATAGATTAAGATACGTCGTTTTAATTTATCAGCGTCAGCAAAACGGTAAAAAATAGCACGTAAAATGGCTGTGCCAGCAAAAGCAAAAAGAAGAGAGAATCCTAAAATACCACGACCTATAAATAAATCAGGTAGGGCGTAAAATACTAATGACATGGCGATGGTGCCTAATAAAAAAGCACCGGTTAGACGTAGCACTATAGCGGCAGTTTTCCAGCCTTGGTTTCGTTGATAAAGCCCCATACCCGTCATGCAAACTAGCATAATGACGGCAAAAATTGCAGAAGGTATCAAGAAGCTGGTTTGTACTATATCGTTCGTATCTTTGAAACGAAGCAAATTGCCAGCTTGGAACGCTGAAGCGAATATAACTGTTTCTAATAAACTTAAACTTAAAAAAGCAGTGGAAATATAATGCCGAAAAACCCTAATCATCCTGATCGGTTACCTGTATTGGGGGAGATGTTCAGTAAAGTGCTTAAATTCATGTTTCCTGTTAAACGTAAACATGTTCAATACACGTTCTGCGTTATAGCTTAGTGCAAATTCTGTTTTTTTGTATATTTTAGAAGCTCTTGAAGTGTACGAAAAGTTGCTGTGTCTGGTTTTGAGAAAGATAAACCTAAACCACCGTCGCTTAAATGAGCTATTTTTGCACTGAGTTTATGTGTTCGATCGCCCGTATCATGGTGAATAGAGAAAATAACTTGAGTTTCTTCGCCAGCTTTTAGGCTGCCATCTTCAAGCTCAATAAACATACCGCCCATGCCAAAATCTCTGGTAATGCAATTAACTTCTTTATTGCTAGTCGCCAATTTGATTGGGAGTTTTAGCGGGGACCTTAAACAAGATCGTAATTCCATTGTGTATGCCTTCTAGTTATTTTTTTCAAATGTAACATAATTGAAAAAAATGTAACAGATTGATTAATGAAAATTATGTTTGATGTTAATCAAGGTGCTTGTCGATACCTTGATGATTAAGGCCCCATGCAAGTAAGGAAAAAGCTTTAGTGTTAGTGGCGTTTAGCCGTAAGGCTAGTGTTCTTGCAATTTCTTTATAAAAGGCCAGACCATGTTCTGGGTGTGAGTTTAGAAATTGTTCTAAATGTTTGTTTTCTATAACGGCTATTTCACAGTCGGTGACAGCAGTAATATTAGTTGAGTGGCGTTGATTGTTAATGAATGATAATTCACCAAAAATGTCGTATTGAGTCAGGTCTTTGAATCCAGGGTGAATGGTTTTGTCACTACCAAGATCAATATTAGCGATTACTCTGGCGCGCCCGTTTAAAATCAAATAAAGAGAAGACGTGCTTTCACCTTCTTCTAATATGGTTTGTTCAGCGGTGAACGTTCTTGTTTGCCAGTGCTCGCCTTCCTTAAAAGCTGGATGAGCCAGAATGGCTAGCAAATAAGATGTTTGATCGCTATTCACAGAGCTTTATGTATTGTTAATTACGTCATCAGTCCATTGGCATGCGTCAATGTACAGCGCAGGAACTTGAGATGAACCGGTGGAGAGTGGCATCGTTTCATGTTGGTAAATTGAGTTTAGAATTTGACCCATATCACCCTCCATTTTTAGTAACGCAGATTTAATATCGACTGATAAGGGCATTGCTTCAAGTATTTCCTCTTTGCTGTAATCAAGTACCGCATCTAAGGATGAGATAATTCCCATTAAAAAGTAACTTTCGGGGTTAGGTAGGTTGTTTTTTGTAGCTAATAATTCTGCAAGTCTTGCTCTGACCAGCGTTTGACGCCGAAGCTCAGCGGGTTTAGATGAAAAACTTCGAAGAGAGATTATGGTCGCCCATTTTCTAACACCGTCAATGCCAAGAATGACAATCGCCTGTTTTATGCTTGCAATGTTTTTGGAAAATGAGAAATACGCTGAGTTTAGATACTTCAGTAAATTAAACGTGAGCGTTGGATATTGTTTGAACGTGTTTCCAAGCTCCTTAACTGATATGTTAGGCCGGTTTAGGTCTGCTATAATTTTTGCCTTTGCTAAGGTGCTTGAGTCAATAACTTTTCCAGATATTTTTTCTGGCATACAAAAAAAATAGCCCTGAAATAGTTCACAGCCTATGCTTTTATAGTCTTTAAATTGTTGATAGGTCTCGACTTTTTCAGCAAGAAACGTGATGTTTTTATCATGAAGCTGATGAATGAGTGTTTTGTTTTCTTCAAACGTAGTCACGGTTAAGTCAAGTTTTATGAAGTCTGCAAGATCTATTAACGTATCCCATTTTGGGGTGTAAACAAAGTCGTCTAAAGCAAAAGAATAACCCTTATTAACCAGGTCATTTACCCGTTCATTAAGGGCGGTGTTAGGCTTAATATCTTCAAGCAGTTCTATAACAATATGATCAGTTGGAAGTGCTTCTACGTAGTCACTCATGATGTCGTTGTATGACATATTGATGAACGCGGGTTTGTTATTTGATGCTTTTAGTAAACCAACGTCTATGATGGATGACGTTAATACTTCAGCCGTTAAAGAGTGTTTGAGTTCGTTATTGTTTATTGGTCGAAACAAAAATTCGTAGGCGAATAATTGTAATTTGTGATTAAGAATGGGTTGTCGTGCAAATGAATAATTGTCCATAAGTTAACATCGTATTTAAAGTTACTACAAGTGTAGTAGAGATAATGCAGAGGGGAAGCTACTCTGCTAAATACTTGTCTTTTAGACGGACATAATTGTTGGCTGAATATTTTAAAAAATGTGCTTCTTGTTCATTAATGGGGCGAACGCGTTTTACCGGCGAGCCAACATACAAGTAATCAGACTCTAATTCCCTGCCAGGCGGGACAATACTGCCTGCGCCAACGAGTACGCGGTCGTTGATTGTGGCGCCATCCATAATAATTGAGCCCATACCAATAAGGCAGTGATTACCAATAGTGCAACCATGTAGTGTCACTTTATGGCCAACAGTCACATCGGCCCCAATGTTAAGTGGGAAGCCGCCGGGATTGAAATCACTGGCATGGGTAACGTGAAGCACGCTGCCGTCTTGAATATTTGTTCGGTCACCAATTTTGATGCTATGGATATCACCTCGAATAACGGTCAGAGGCCATATTGACACATCTTCACCTAGCGTTACATCGCCAATGACGACGGATGATTCGTGAATATAAACATTATCACCCAGCTGAGGTATTTTATTATCGAAAGGTTTTAAAGGCATTTAAGAGCACCTGTTCTATACTTATTATTGTTTTAATCAATGGAGAATAACGTGAGTGTAACAGGATTTATACTATTGGCCATAGTGGTGGTGATTGCAGGGTATGCGGTAGCAATTTATAACGGCCTCGTGAGTGTTAAGCACAATGTGTCGAAATCGTGGTCGAATATAGATGTTTTATTAAAACAGCGCCACGATGAACTACCTAAGCTGGTAGAAACGTGTAAGCAATATATGAAGCATGAGCGCGAAACATTAGAGCAAGTGATGTTAGCTAGATCGGGGGTGTCTGAAGCATTAGGCAAATCTGATGTGGCGGGTCTTGGGCAAGCAGAAACAAAAATGCGGCAAGGTTTGATGAATTTATTTGCGGTTGCAGAGGCTTACCCTGATTTAAAGGCGGACGCATCATTTCAAAATTTACAAAAACGTATTAGTGACCTTGAAAACAGCATTGCTGACCGACGGGAATATTATAACGACAGTGTGAATTCAAACAATGTTCGTATTGAGCAATTCCCCGACATTTTGGTCGCTCGGTTCTTTAATTTCCAAGCATTCGACTTATTAGAGTTTAAAGAATCTGAGATTGCAGACGTTAGCGTAAAAGACTTGTTTGAATGATTGAAAGTGTCGCAACAGCGATTCAACAACTACCTGATAGAACCTTTTGGATAGGCTTGTCGACTGCATCAGGATTAGCCGTTTTTTGTTTGTATCTGTCATTCAAGTACTTTTGGCGTTACCGCATCATGGAAGATATGCCAACGGCTGCAATAAGGTCAGCTGCACAAGGTTATAACGAGTTTGAAGGCATTGCGGAGCTATTACCAGGCGAACCTATTGTGGCACCGTTAAGTCGTTTACCGTGTGTTTGGTATGAGTACAAAGTAGAAGAAAAGCAATCAACGTTTACGCGTAACCGTAGCCAAGCATCTTGGTCGTTACATGATTCAGGCATCAGTGATAATGTTTTTTCGCTGGTGGGTGAAACGGGCCGGGCGATAGTGGATCCGGACGATGCAGAAGTTATCGCAACAACGTCAGATAGCTGGTATGGCAGTACGCCTTATCCTCAAGCAGGGCCCAGAGGGTTTAATTCATCGGGTTGGTTGCCGGGGCGGCGTTACCGATATAGTGAAAAACGAATCGATGAAGGCGATAGCCTCTATGTGTTAGGGCATTTTACATCTCTGAGTGCAGTAAATATGGCGACGAAGAATGAACAAATTCAAGCGTTATTACAATTATGGAAAAGTAACCCTAAGCGCTTATTAACTGAGTTTGATGAAAACAATGATGGGCATTTAGACGATGCGGAATGGAACAAGGTTGTTTTAATCGCAAAAAAACAGATTGAAAGAGAGTTGTCGGATAGCAACTTGTCTAAGGTTGATAGCCTAATAGAAAAACCGAGAGATAGTCGTAAGCCTTATATATTGTCTGCTAAGGCGCAATCAGAACTTATTGCGCGTTTTCAATTAAGGACAATGGCCACAGTAGCTGTTTTCTTCGCGTTAGGAGCGGCGTCAGTTTGGGGGTTTAATATTCGTTTGTGATGATTTTTGGGTGTTTGTTTTGCTAATGAGCGTGTGCCACAAGTTCAGTTGCTCGTCAGTTAGCGCACCACTGTGTGCTTTGCTTTGGTGTTGTTTATTAAAAAAGTAACTTCGCGGTAATTCGCCAAACCATTTAGAGTCAACGCTTTGCCTAAGTTTTACGGGGTTTTCTTTTGAATAAATCCATAAGTCAGTGTTATTTAGGTTGTATTCGTTAATAACGTCTCGCACGTCAGGCAGCATAGTACTTGAATCTGTGGATACGATTACCACGTGATGCTGCGAGTGTTTCTTTAGCCACTTACCTAACGCCGTAAATTCCTTAAAGCATGATGGGCAATCAAGAGACCATAAAACCAATAAAAAGGGTTGGTTCTTATAGGTGTTTTTGACGTGCTCTAAGCTGTTACTGTTCCAGTCTTTTATAGGTGTGGCGTTTGCAATGCTTACAGATAAAATTAAAAGACAGCTTAGGATTAAATTTTTCATGGTTTAGCCACGTTTGTTTGGTTCGTATTTAGAGGCATGAGCTGCAAACCTTCACTATTCGTATGCCAGCTGATAAAGAGTGTTTTTTCGTTGTTGAGTAACAATGGGTGGTCAGAACCTTCGTTCGTAGATGCAATGGTCTGAGCGCTGGACCATTGGCTGCCATTATCTAAAGAAAAGCGGTATTTGATGACGGATTGGTCTTTTTCAAAAGATTTCCAAACGACCCAAACAATCCCCTTGAACGCCTTAACTTGCGGATGGCTGGCTTGTGGTGAATCATCAATACTAATTATTTTCATCGTGTCATTCGATTGGTGTGAGAACTGGCCGTAGGTAATGCCTTTGTGGTACGTTCCATTGCTAAACCAGACCATGTGGGTGCGGCTATCGTTTGAATAGTCAATGTCTGGCCCATGGTGTGGGCAAGCATCTGTTTTCCATTTATCGACGGTGGCCCTATGAGATGGTAGAGGTGAGTTGGGTGTTAGCGTGGTAATCGCATGGTCTCGATAGCCGCCTGGGTAAATATGCCGCCACATCACCTCAACATTGTTTTTTTTGGTGGGAGTGATGGCGATGCGACAACATTCGCAGGTATGTTCGGCCACTTTAATGTTGTTTGAAAAGGTTTCTCCTTGATCGGTCGAGGTGGCGTAATACAGAGAACTACCGGGGTAGTTTGGGTTTTCTTTTTTGGCAGCGACACGGTCGCGTTTATCGAGCCAAGCGATATATATTATCCCAGATGGTGTCACACTCATGGCGTCAAAACGGTGGCCAATAGGCAAGCCATCGTCATTAATGGTTTTAACGGCGTCAAAATGTTGCCCGCCATCTGTTGAACGAGAAAAATGAATATCACCTGTGAAGCGCCCGGGTGTTTTTTCCGTCCAACTGACAAACACGTTGCCTTTGTTACCTAATAGTATTTTTGGCCTATTTTCACCATTGGTGTAAATTTTTTGTGGGATTGGGTTCACTTTTACAGGGGTGGAAAAATGTTTGCCTAAGTTACTAGAGTGGCTTACGTACACATGTTGCTGGTGCACGAAGGCTGTCCACAGTTTGCCTGTGTCATCAAAAATGGATGTAGGTGTTTTTCCACAATGTGGAGAAATAGCACCTTTGATACAGCTAGCATAACTGGGCAAGGAAAATAAAAAGCCGATTAGAAGCAGCACAGCTACGTCTAATCGGTTGTTGCTAGTGTTGAATGTCATGGTTTTATTCAAACACAGCTTTCGCTTCTAGGAAGAATGTGCGTGAAGGCCAAGGGTGGTGTACATAAGCCTCTTCATTAAAGACATTATCAACACCAAAACTAAGCTGCGTGGTTTTGGTTGCTTGCCAGTTAAGTTTTGTATTCACAAAAATATACTGGTCTTGTGCGCCAAACACCTGTTCTTCATTGTCGCTATTATCAAGGTCACCGTAACTATTGCTGGCATAGCGAATGCCAGTGTGTGCAACAAGCTTGTTTGTTAGCGGGTAATCAACTAACAAGTTTGCACGCCAGTTAGGTAAGCGAGGAAATGTATTGCCTTCAAGTGATGGGTCTAGTTTGTTTTTATCTATTTCTGCATCGGTATAACTGACATTGAAGCGAGTATTGAATTTGCTTCCCATCACCCTATTCTGATTGTAGACAAATTCGGCGCCTTTTGTTTGTACTGTATTGACAGGTAAGAAGGTTCTTAGTGTTGCGCCGTTAACAGTCACGTTTTGGCTGAATATAACATCATCAACGTCTTCATAAAATAGATTGAACCTCAGTAATCCATCTTTTAATTGATGTTCTATCATAATGTTTTGGAAAACGCCGTCTTCAGGTTCCAAGTTGGCATCGGCCACGGACACTTGCAACGCCTCATTCACATTTTGGTAAAGCTCTTCAGTAACAGGAAAACGTAATGCACGCGCTAATGAATAACGAATGGTTGTTTTGTCTGTCATAAAGTGTGCCAAAGAAAACTTAGGTGAGAAACCAGATTCATGACGGTCGTTATGCTTTTCTGTACCTGTAATCAGGCCGTCTGCATTGTCATCAAAAAAGCCATTCTCGCCTCGCCAATCATCGTATCGTAGACCTAACGATAAGTCCCATTTTGGGTTGAACATCCAGCCCCACTGAGCAAAAATAGCGTGGCTAAATGTTTCGCCACCACTAGCGCCACGAGTGACACCTTTGGTATTGCTAATAGAGTTGTATCTAAACGGGTTAATTTCTAGCTCATACTTACTGTAGTTATAACCAATCGACAAGCGATGGTTTTCGTTTCCGTTTAAGCTTTCGGTGCCCACTTTCGCATCAAAAGTTGTCCAGCCGGTATCATCATATTCGGTTAAACGGCCACCAAATGCTGCATTGCTGGCGGCAAAGGTTGGTTCAGCTGGGTTGCGTCCGGTACGTACCTCTTCATCTTTTAGTATTTCAAAACTGGTTGCATACAAGTCAAACACCCAGTCACTGTCATCACCTAATGGGCCAGTTAACCCGAGCCCAAGTAGCAGGCTTTCTCTGTCTTGAGAACGTTCTTGGAAGACGCTTGAACCAAAGTTGCTTGTTCGAAAATTTGTGCCATTTGGCGTTGTTATCGAAAACAGGGTTGCCAGCAGCATCGGTTAAATAATTATTAAGATCGTCTTGTTCTCTTTTTCTATCTTCGTAGGCGATACTACCGCGAAGTTGATAGTCGCCAACGTTATAGTTAGCCTTAACTTTGTATAAATCGGTCGTGACATGGTCTGGGCCAGAATCGCCGTAATATGTTGCTGGTGTGCCATGCTCTTCAACCCCTGGGCTTGTACCGTTAACAACAGTGCCACCTCCGCCAGATGCTGTGGCCGCAAATTGTGTTTGAGGTTGACTGTCGTTTTCTAAATGGTTATATGAAAGGAAGAGCCCCAAGTTGCCAAACGTATCCTCAAATGAGGCAAATGCTTTACCGCCGTTGAAGTGTTCGTTGGTGCTCAACTCGTCGTAGTCCTGGCTGAATAATGAGCCTTTTAGAACAATACGACGTTTTTTCGGGTCACGGGTTTTAAGTCTCACAACGCCGCCGATTGAGTTACCACCATATTCTGCAGAAAAAGGGCCATAAAGTACTTCGGCGCTTTCAACTTCATCTGGGTTTACTAGAGACCAGCGGGGTGATCCAGAAAAACTGGTTTGTAAAAAATAATGCAGTGGTAAGCCATCAGCAGTCACCATCGTTCTTGTCGTTTGGAACATATTGGAACCACGAATACCAATAGTGCCGTTTGAATCACCAATATAGCGTTTTCGAATAACCAGATTAGGTTCATGCGAAACAATGTCCTCGGTGGTTGTTACATTAATACCGGCAGCCTGCTCTTTAGTTATTGTTGATGTTGGGCTAACGATGTTCGTGTCTCTGAATAAAACATCGCTAGATACGGTGATGGTAGGTACGGTTTGTTCTGCTATTGCTAACCCTGCTTGCAATAAGCTTAGGCTAAGGGCTAATTGTAATGCTGTTTTCATCGAGGTTACTTCTCCTTTTTAAAGGGTGAGCGTTATATGGATTGGTTTTTGTTTTGGGATGTGACAAATAGTCGCATGTGGCAATTTGTCGCACCTACATATAGAAATAGTATTAACTTGTATGGGGTTGGATGTTGCAAGAAAGCGTGCGATGATATTTTATTTAGAAAAATAGGTTTAAAATCAATGAATAACCCATTGTTAGAAGAATTTGTATTGCCGCCATTTTCGGCGATAAAGCCAGAAAACATAGAGCCTGCGGTTGACCAGTTGCTGGCAAAAGGCCGAGAGCAAATTGCGGCTGTGTTGGAAGGTGAAGCTGATTTTTCATGGGAATCATTAGTGCACCCATTAGAACTGGTTGATGACAAGCTGAGTCGTTGTTGGTCGCCCGTTAGTCATCTGAATTCTGTGCTTAATAACGATGAGTGGAGAGATGCATATTCTGCTTGCCTCCCGAAGTTGAGTGAATATTCGACAGAGATAGGACAGAATTTAGACTTATATCAAGCTTACCGTTCCATTAAGGAAGGTGGTGAGTATAAAAACTTAAGCCAACCTCAAAAGAAAATTATTGACAATGCACTACGTGATTTTGAGTTGTCAGGCGTTGCATTGCCCAATGCTAAGAAAGAGCGCTATAAGGATATTTCTCAACAATTATCGTTATTAACCAATCAATACGAAGAAAACTTGATGGATGCAACGAATGCGTGGTCAAAATGTGTCACAGATGTAGACAGTTTGCGCGGATTGCCGCAATCAGCGCTAGACCTTGCTCAACAAATGGCTCAGCAAAAAGACCAAGAAGGTTGGCTGTTAAATTTAGAGTTTCCATCTTATATGGCTGTGATGACATACGCTGACGACCAGCAATTGCGATACGACATGCATTACGCGTTCTCTACTCGGGCATCTGACCAAGGTCCTTATGCAGAGAAGTGGGATAACTCATCAATAATGCATGAGATATTATCGTTGCGGCATGAAAAAGCACAACTGTTAGGGTTTGGCAGCTATGCAGAGCTTTCTTTAGCGACGAAAATGGCGAACAAGCCGAGTGATGTTGTTGAATTTTTAGAACAGCTAGCTGATCGTTCGTTACCTATGGCTAAGGCAGATTATGAGTCATTAACTGATTATGCAAGAGAGCGAGATGGTGTTAAAAAACTAAACGCTTGGGATGTTGCTTATTATTCAGAAAAACTGAGAGAAGAGCGTTACCAGTTTTCGCAAGAAGAGGTTAAACCATACTTTCCGGCGAACCGAGTACTAAAAGGCCTGTTTTCCATTGTTAATAAACTGTATGGAATAACAGTTAAGGAAATTCAAGGGGTGGATGTTTGGCATAAGGACGTTAAGTTTTATGAAATAACAGACGAAAAAGGTGATTTGCGAGGTCAGTTTTTTACGGATTTATACGCGCGGGCGAATAAGCGCGGTGGCGCGTGGATGGACGAATGTGCTACGCGTTTTCAGAAAGATGAGGGGTTGCAAAACCCAGTTGCCTATTTGACCTGTAACTTTACACCGCCGATTGGCAAGCAGCCAGCGTTGTTAACACATGGTGAGGTGGAAACGCTTTTTCATGAGTTTGGGCACGGCTTGCATCATATGTTGACTCAAGTGAGTCACTTAAGTGTGTCTGGAATACATGGTGTGGAATGGGATGCGGTTGAGTTGCCGAGCCAGTTTATGGAAAACTGGTGCTGGCAAAAAGAATCTATTGCGTTGATTTCTGCTCACTTTGAAAGCGGTGAGCAATTACCCGATGATTTATTTCAAAAAATGTTGGCAGCAAAAAACTTTCAGTCCGGTATGCAAATGGTTCGCCAAATCGAGTTTTCATTATTTGACTTTAGAATTCATCATGAGTTTGACGAAAAAAACATCACGCCCATATACGAAACGCTTAAACAAGTTAGGGAGCAGGTAAGCGTTGTAGAAACGCCTGACTTTAATCGTTTTGCTAATGGGTTTTCGCATATTTTCGCAGGCGGGTATGCGGCAGGCTATTACAGTTACAAATGGGCTGAGGTTCTTTCAAGTGATGCGTTTTCTTTATTTGAAGAAAATGGCATTTTTGATGAAAGCACAGGACGTGCGTTCCTGCATAACGTGTTAGAAAAAGGCGGCAGTGAAGATGCAATGGTGCTTTTTGAAGCGTTTAGAGGAAGAAAGCCAACGATAGATTCATTGTTAAGGCATTCTGGCATTGCTGCTTAATTGACTATTTTTATGTTGCGTATGTTAAGTGCAATGTTTCTTTTTTTGTGTCTGTGTTCTTCGGCATGGTCCGCTGCACACATTACAGATAAATTGCTGGCAGGTATTTATCCGCAACCCAATGTAAATGGTGAGCCACTTAAATTGTTACCTAGTGGTACGCCTGTTGAATTAAAAGCCGAGAAAGATGGTTTTGTGAATGTTGTGTTGGTGGCGGGGCGCTATTGGGGTTTTTCTGCTCACGATGGTGAACAGCGAAAGAAACACGGCGGATTTAGAATGTAAGCCTGGTCTAAACATATAACCATATAGAATAAAGAGTGATTTAAAACGACATATTTGATGGCATTGGTACTTGTAAAAGCAGCGTATAATCAATAGGTTAACTATATAAAATATGTTCATAAACGGAGGAACATTGTGTCAGAACAACATCATCAAGTTTTAATTATTGGTGCAGGTGCCGCAGGTATTACTGTCGCTGCAAGCTTAATGCGTCATTCAGATGGGAAATCATTCGATATTGCTGTCGTTGACCCATCAGAGAATCATTATTACCAACCTGCATTTACGTTAGTGGGTGGTGGTTGTTATTCACTAGGAAATACACGTCGTTCAACTAGTAGTTTAATTCCTAAAGGCGTCAAGTGGATTAAACAGGCAGCGACAAATGTTGATGCTGACAACAATGTTGTTGAAATAGACAATGGCGATAAAATCACTTACGACTACTTGGTGGTTTGTCCTGGGCTTGTACTAGATTGGGATGCTATAGAAGGTCTGAAAGAAACGATTGGCAAAAATGGTGTGTGTACCAACTACTCACCTGATTATGTTGAATACACATGGGAATGTGTACAGGCTTTAAAAGCAGGCGATAACGCGTTCTTTACGCAAGCGCCATTGCCATTTAAATGCCCAGGAGCACCACAAAAAATTGCTTATTTAGCGGCGGATTATTTACGTGGCAAGGGTATCTTAGACAAATGTGATGTTCACTTTACAAACCCAGGACCGGGTATGTTTGGCGTTCCTTATTTCGCTAAAGCACTGTCTAAAGTCGCTGATGGATATGGGATTCATAAAGACTTATTGCATAAATTAATAAAAGTCGACGGTGAAGCGAAAAAAGCAACCTTTGAAGTGGTTGATGGCGATAATAAAGGGGAGATTAAAGAGCTTGAATTCAATATGATTCATGTAACGCCTCATCAAAAAACACCGGCTTTCTTACATGGCTCAGCTGTGTCGAATGATGCGGGTTATGTTGAGGTGAACCAACATTCTATGCAGCACGTTAAATATGCAAATGTGTTTGGTTTGGGTGATGCTTGTACCACGCCAAACTCTAAAACTGCCGCAGCGGTCCGTAAGCAAGCGCCAGAAGTGGTCAAAAATATCAAAAACCTAATGGACGGCAAACCAATGTCTGAAGGGTATAACGGTTATGGGTCATGTCCGTTAACGACGGCTCGTGGCAAAGTGATGATGGCTGAGTTTATTTATGGTGGTAAAGTGACCCCAACACTTCCTTGGGTGGCTAAACCGAATGAAGAGTCATCTTTGATGTGGCACACAAAAACAATTGGCTTACCCATTTTGTATTGGGACTTCATGTTGAAAGGTTACGAGAAATTTTTAGAGCCTCAGTTAGACTTCGATACGGGCGAATAACGAAAGGCATCAACATAAAAAAGGCGTTCATTTGAACGCTTTTTTATGTTGAGAAGGTCGCGTTATTTAACGATTTTGATATAAAAGTGCTGAACATCATCAGCACGTTCATGCAAAACAATATTGTGTTTAGACTTGTCAATAAAAACACCGATATCTAAATGTGCCGCAGGGTCTGTTGCCAACAGTTGTAGAACATCACCTGACTTAAGTTGAGGTAATAATTGTTTTAGTCGAAGGAGAGGTAAAGGACAATTTAGCCCCTTAACGTCAAGAGTTGTATCGTATTCCATATCTTAGTTTTAGTATAAATGTTATTTTATTGTCTAATAAAAATATCAATATGCCATAAAAAATGAATTATATAGACCTACGTGATTTTATATTAAAACTTGAAGAACTGGGCGAGTTAAAACGAATTTCTGAAGAAGTTGATCCGTATTTAGAAATGACGGAAATATGCGACCGCGTTCTACAGGATAAAGGTCCTGCCTTGTTATTTGAAAATCCGAAAGGCTACTCTGTTCCAGTTTTAGCTAATTTGTTTGGTACGCCAAAGCGCGTGGCATTAGGGATGGGGCAAGAGAGTGTAGAGGCTCTAAAAGAGGTGGGTGAGGCACTTGCGACGCTGAAAGAGCCAGAACCGCCAGAGAGTATAAAAGACGCTTGGCAAAAATTGCCTATATACAAGCAGGTCTTAAACATGGCGCCAAAAAAAGTAAAAAACCCTGCGTGTCAGGAGGTTATTATTGAAGGTAATGATGTGGATTTGGCGACACTGCCAATTCAAACTTGTTGGCCAGAAGATGCAGGCCCACTGATTACATGGCCATTAGTAATAACAAAAGGTCCTTCAGCAAAGCGCCAAAACTTAGGTATATATCGACAACAGGTTATAGGCCGGAACAAAGTTATTATGCGCTGGCTGCCGCATCGTGGTGGCGCGTTAGATTTTAAAGCATGGCAAGAAGAGCATCCTGGCAAACCTTTTCCAATTGCTGTTGCTTTGGGTGCAGACCCGGCCACTATCTTGGCGGCGGTTACACCGATACCAGATGCATTGTCTGAATATGCGTTTGCTGGTTTGTTACGTGGATCAAAAACTAGTGTATCGCGTTGTATATCGCATGATTTGGAAATACCGGCGAGTGCTGAGATTGTTTTAGAGGGGTATTTATACCCTGATGAAATGGCTGATGAAGGCCCGTTTGGAGATCATACTGGTTATTACAATGAGGTTGAGAGTTTTCCTGTATTTACGATTGAGCGAATTACGCACCGTAAAGACCCGATTTACCATTCCACTTATACGGGTAAGCCACCAGATGAACCTGCGATTCTTGGCGTGTCATTAAACGAAGTATTTGTGCCAATTCTAAAAAAACAGTTTCCGGAAATTGTGGATTTTTACTTGCCGCCTGAAGGCTGCTCGTATCGAATGGCCATTGTTAGTATAAAAAAACAATATCCCGGGCATGCAAAGCGGATTATGTTTGGTATTTGGTCATTTTTACGTCAGTTTATGTACACAAAGTTTGTTATCGTCACAGATGATGATGTGGACGTGAGAGATTGGACGTCTGTCATTTGGGCTATCACTACGCGGGTAGATCCAAGCCGTGATACAACGTTAATTAATAATACGCCGATTGATTATTTGGATTTTGCTTCGCCAGTCTCTGGTTTGGGTTCTAAAATGGGACTCGATGCGACAAATAAATGGGCTGGAGAAACAACGCGTGAATGGGGAGTACCGATTGAAATGACCGATCAGGTGAAAACTCGAGTTGATGAGTTATGGCCGCTACTAGGCCTAGACTCACCCAGTTAAAGCTCGAACTAATTACTCTTGCGTTTTATCGACAGTAATAATGTCGGTAGGGGCCATGTTAGTCGCGAGCTCTAACCCCTTACGATAACTTTCTGCCGCCTTTTCAGGTACTTCACCTTGCTCTTCATGGGTTTGGCCAAGTAGCAAATAAGCTAAGCTGGTTGGCTTAATGGCTAAACTTTTCTCAATATAAGACGTTGCTTTGTTTGTCTCGTTTTGTTCCTTACAGACGATGGCTATTTGATTTAGCAAGGATGTGTCAGACGGGAAGAAATTAAGCCATTTTTCAAGCTGCTTAACTTTAGCATTGGCATCTATTTTTAGCTGGCAATAGAGTTCAATAAGAGAAGAATCTTGTGTGGATTTCATTGACTTAACTATCAAGTCAGCGGCGTCCTTATCTTCATTCGTTTTTATTTTATAGTTGGTGTATATCGATAAGTATTCAGAAGACAATTTTTGTTTTTTATTTAAACTCTGCCAAATAGTTTCAAAACCTGGATTGTTTTGTTGTGACGTTGAGGCCAGTAAGTTTGTGAGCGTTTGTTTTTCTAACCCTAGCCACTCTTCCTCGTGGATATTTCGGTTGTTCTTTACTGTAGGTAATAATTTGTATATCGCTTCCCAATCATTTAGTTTAGACAGTGTTTTTAGTAACAATGCTAATACGACGGGGTGGTTCGGTGTGAGAGAAACAAGTTGCTGAAGTGTGGCTAAAGCTTGTTCATATTGGCCGGCTGAAAACTGTAATTTAGCACGCGTTAAATGAATAGCGTGGCCTTGTTCTGGTAAGGCATCGCCAGCTTTAAGCAAGTATTCATCGCGACGGTCAAATGCGCCTTGAGATTGTGCAGCATGTGCGGCGCTTAAATAGTTGAGTAACGGGACTTCACTGTGTTGAACGTGTTTAGTTAATAGCTTTTCAGAACGTTTCCAGTTTCCCTCAGCAGAATCAAGTAGACCTTTATTTAATTCTTTGATTGAACGGCGTTGAACGCGGTGCTTGTTCCATTTACTGAGTTTCTTTGGTGACCGTTTGATACCTAACAGCATTTTAAACAGGAGCGCTAACACGATAAAGGCGACTAATATGGCGAAAATCAGTACAGCTACTGAGGTTTCAATTGACCAAGTTCCATGCCTTAATAAAGCGTAACCGGGATCAATGTGAACTTGGTACGCAAGCCCACTGGCAATAATTAGGGCAACAATAAATAGAAGTAGAAGTTTCATGATTATTCTCGGCTATAGTTGCTCTTCTGGTGATGGTTGTTCTTTTGAAGTATCAGGAGAGGTAGTGTTTTCGCTAGCTCCTTGTGCATTTTCGGCTGGCTTGTCTAAAGGAATGATATTTTGAGATACGGTGTTCTCAGTAGCTGTTTCATCAATAGCTAACAAGGGTAATTTGCGAAGCATGGACAGCGACTTGCTTACATCGGGGAATGTTGCCTTAATAGTTGTGGTTGTTAAAGACTGAATTTGGGAAACAGCCGTTTTGACCGATGGGTTTTCAGCATCGAAGTAATCATTTAGCCACTGACTAACTATTGTTAAGCTGCTGGCATAAAGTGCTTGATCACCGTGTATTAAAGCTAAACGAGCGGCTTCTAGTTTTAATGCTAAATTCTTACGAATAAGCTCAACTTGCTCTGGTGTCATTAGCGCTGCTTTTGGCTGGTCGTTACGACGAACAACGACTAACTTACTAAAATTTGCCCATGCGTCGTTTAATGTTTCTTTTATGTCATTTGGTAAGACAGAAGGGTCGCCTTTCCCTATTTCTGGCGCTTGCGCTGAACCGGCGTGTGGTTCTGAGATGCTCATCTGGTTAACAGCACCTTCTAATGCAAGTATTTGGGATGAAAGGCCAACAATATCGGGTAATTCAGTGCTTTGAAGCGTGATGATTTCTTTAGCTATTTGTGCTCTTACAGCAAACGTAGAAGGGTCACCATTTTCTTTAAGACGTTGGTCGGCTGCTTGAAATGCCGTGACGGCTGTTTTGAGATCCCCTGCCAGTTGTACCCGCGTGTTAGCAATGCTGACAAGGTATTCTGCTTCGGCAATCAGCCATTGGTTTTTGCTTTTCCCAACTTGCCGTTGCAGTAGGGAAATGCCATTAGATGATGTTTCTTCTACATGTTCTATTTTATTAGATATGTTGCTTATTTCACTTTTTACAACGTTTAGTTTTTGTTGCTGCTCATTAGAAGAAGACGCTTGTGAAGCCGTGACGCCTGACGATAAGGCGGAAATTTGTAGTTGAAGTTGGTTGTAAAAATAGTAACCCCCAGCGGCTAGTCCTAAAACAAGCAGTAACGCTAACCAACCAATACCTGATCCGCTTTTCGCCGATTTAGTATCGTTTGTTTTTTCTGGTGGTTGTTTGGCTACGTTCTTATTTTTGTCAGCCGTGCCTTTTTTAGCAGGCGTTGATGGTTTGTTTTCTTTTTTTGGCTCGTCGCTCATGATCTAATTCCGTGTTAGATATCAATGTAGATGAATAGTATATCCTTGAAACCTTAAAAGTATATGAATAAGGGAGCGATTAAGGGGTAGATTGTTTGATAGCCTGAACTAGGCTGTCGTTATTAGCGTTGTTAGATACGATTGTGTGGGTACAGCCTATTTGTTTGGCGTATTGTTCAATACGCTCACTAAACAGCACGAATACGCATCGCTTTGCCATGGTTGAAAAGTCGTCCTGCAATAATAGGGTTAAGTTTTTTAGTGCCAATATGCTCGTAATAGTAATGTAAGCAATATCAGCATGCTTAACATGGGGGGCAATATTGGTCGGCAAACTACGCCGATAGGTATCCAATGTTTTTACTATCATGCCCTTGTTTTTTAGTTCATTGGCCAAAAAATCGCGCCCACCTTCCCCTTTAATAATAAGGATACGCTTATCAGCTAATTGACTAGGAAGTTGCGTCATCAACTGTTCAGAACTGAAGGGTTTAGATGAGATAAAGTCTGGTGTTATTGCAAGACTAGCTACCATTGCCTCTGCCGTTGATGGTCCGATAGCGATATAGCGTGTGTTATCGCTAGGCCATAGCGTTTTGTATGCAGTAACTTGGTGTACTGCGTTGGCACTAATGAATAGAACAAAGTCAAAGGTGCTTATATTTTCAAGGATGTATTTTTTATTGTGATCTAACGAAAGTGGAACAATATCAATGGTTGGAAATGCAATGGGCTTAAAGCCTGCTTCAAGCAGACATTCACATAACTGCTGAGATTGATGCGCAGGGCGAGTGACCAAAACATGGTTGCTAGGTGAAATCACTCGTGTCTGTTATACAGTTTATCCAGAATTTTTTTAGCGCCGGCATTGAGTAAGCTGTTGGCGACAGTTTCGCCGATGTTGGCAGCATCTTCAATCGGCCCTTCGAGCTGTTCCATAATAATAATTGAACCATCCGGCTCTGCAACAAGGCCGTGTAGGCGAAGGATATTATCTTTAATTTTGGCATGGCCGCCAATGGGCGCTTGGCAACCACCTTCTAATGTGAAATTCATAGCGCGTTCTGCCGTTACTCTAGTGGCGGTTTTCTCATCATGGAGGCATTGAATTAGGGATAATGTTTGCTGGTCACCTTCACGGCATTCAATGCCAATAGCACCTTGGCCAATGGCGGGTAGCATTATATTAATGGGCAACCGTTGTTTGATGCGATCATCGAAACCAAGACGAACAAGCCCAGCGGTGGCTAGAATGATAGCGTCGTAATCGCCTTGGTCGAGTTTACTTAGGCGAGTGTTTACGTTGCCACGTAATGATTTGATAATAAGGTCGGGGCGGCGAGTTAATAGCTGACATTGGCGCCGTAAGCTTGATGTACCAACGGTGGCCCCTTGTGGCAGTTCATCGACGGTCGCATAAGTGTTTGAAACAAAGGCGTCTCGGGGGTCTTCGCGCTCAAGAATCGCAGCGATGGTTAAGCCGGCAGGAAGTTTCGCTGGTACGTCCTTCATAGAATGTACGGCAATATCCGCATCTCCATTAAACATGCCTTGTTCAAGCTCTTTAACGAATAAACCTTTACCGCCAATTTTAGCTAAAGGAGTGTCTAGTATCTTGTCGCCTTGAGTGACCATTTTTACTAGTTCAATGCTAAGTTCTGGATGATGTGTTTTTAACACAGCAGCGACATGTTCGGCCTGCCATAAGGCTAAAGGACTGCGTCTGGTGGCGATTCTAATCAGTGACATAAGAAATTTAGTAGATTAATAACCACTATTATAGCAAGGGAAGGTGAGCTTCCCTAGCCATCAGTATTAATCAGTGTGTTGCTTGCTCGCCCCAAATTTCTTTTAAGCGTTTATCTCGACCACAGCTCCACCGGTAGAATTTGTATCGCCCTGGGCTATGTTGATAAAAGTTTTGGTGGTTACTTTCTTTGCCTTTAATAGGATAAAAAGTGGAAGCATTCAGAATGGGTGTTACAACGTTCTGTTCTAAAAACTGTTGTGCGACACGTTCTTTGGATTGCATTGCGATATTTTTTTCGGATTCGTTCGCAACAAAAATAGCGCTTAGGTAGCTGTGCCCTTTATCGCAAAACTGCCCTTGTGCATCGAAGGGGTCGATATTAAGCCAAAAATAGTCGAGTATTTCTTTATAGCTGACAACGGATGGGTCATAGGTAATTTCAACCGCTTCATAATGACCTTGGTGGTTGCCGTTATAGGTTGGGTTTTTTATTGTTCCGCCGGTAAAGCCTGAGACCACATTTGAGACCCCTTTTAGCTTGTCGAAATCTGATTCCATGCACCAAAAGCAACCGCCAGCCAGTACAGTTTTAGCAGCAAATGTTTGTGTGGATGTGATTAGTAAGCATCCAATTAAAATAGTAAAAAACTTGGTTTTCATATGTTCCACTCTAGATAGTTAATAAATTCTATTACTTAGTCGTTTACTAGAGCGCCATTTCTGCGTTTATCTTTCAACATTGTTGGATAAAAGATTAACGGCCTTTATTTTTTTAGCCTTTTGTTAACATTTGCTTGATGACGCCTACTGACATTAATGGGTTCATTTAAACCATTGAGCGTAATCTGCAATTGCCCCGTAGCATTTTTATTCAGCAATTTAACAGCATTAACATTAACCAACGAGTTTCGGTGTGTTCGTAGAAATTGATCTGCGAATTCAACCTCTAAGGTTTTAAGTGATTCTTCTAATAAAATTGACGATGTTGCTGTGATCGCAGAGACATATTTATTGTCGGCTTTAAAACATAAGATGTCGGGAACATTAATAATTTCAACACCAAGGTGAGAATGAGCGCATAGATTTTGACGTGGCGGTGTATCTAAGCTGTCAGTGGCTGCTATTTGGCCTTGTGAGGGAGTGAGTTTAGTGACTTTTTCGAGCATCAATTCCAACCGTTGTTTTTTGACAGGCTTAAGTAAGTAGTCGATAGCGTGGGTGTCAAAAGCGGCTAAGGCATATTTATCATAGGCTGTGATAAATACGATGGCCGTGTCGAGATTAGCCTTCCTTATTTCAGCAGCGGCTTGTAATCCATCCATTTTCGGCATACGAATATCTAATAGGACTAAGTCCGGTTTCTCGCTAATGCATTGATTTAAGGCATCTAGGCCGTTGCTGGCCTCGGCGAAAATAATGAAGTTTTCATCAATGTCTGAAAGTAAGCGTTTTAGTCGTCCTCTGGCGAGGGGCTCATCATCAGCAATTAAAATTTTCATGAGGTTTGGTAAGGGAAAATAATTTGTGTTTGAAAAAAGCCGTCAGAAGAGCTAATTAATAATTTAGCTTGATCCGGGAAGCAGCTTTGCAGACGTAACCGTATGTTCTCAATAGCAACGTTGTTACCTTCACGTGTGATGCTTGAAGATTCTGTGCCCATCGGGTTTCTAATCACAAGAGTAATTAGTTGTTTACGCATAGAGCCGTGTATTTCCAATTCGCCGCCTTCGGGGGAGAGTTCTATGCCGTGGTAAACAGAATTTTCAACGAGTGGCTGTAACGTCAGTGGTGGAATGCGTGCATCTATAGGTATCGCTTTAACATCCCATTGAATGCGTAAGCGGGGGCCTAAACGGCTTTGTTCAATATTTAGATATTGTTGTGTGAGTTCACGCTCTTGTTCGAAAGAAATTAGGCGTTGAGAAGAATTTATATTGGCCCTGAATAGTTCGGCCAAGTCTTCGGTTAACGATTCTGCTAATACAGGGTCTTCGCGGGTTAAGCTGGCAATAGTGTTAAGGCTGTTAAATAAAAAATGAGGGCGAATCCTTGCTTGTAAGGCATCTAATTTTGCATCGGCTTGGGCGGTTGTTTGCTTTTTCCACTGATGTTGTATGTATAAATAACGCAAGAGAATGATGGCGATAATGCCGCTGATTATTAAATTCTTTAGATAGATGGAAAGCTGGCCACCCTTGAAGGTTGGAAAAACACCTAGTTGAGGTAACAGTGAAAAGACAAGCCATGTGGAAATGAAGGTAAAAAAAACAATAATAAAAAACGATAATAAACTGACCGTTAGTGGACTCCAATCGAGAATCTTTTTTTTGTAAAAACAAAGAAAAGCAGCGCTTGTGAAGGCAACCCATAAAATAAATAAGGAATTAAAGCTTAAAGCCGGCCAAAACTCACCTGTAATGTAGCTAGTGCTGAGCGCAATGATGATGGCTAATAGTTGAGTTATGAGCGTTATATACAGCACAATATCAGCACGACAAAAATCGGGTAAAAAGTGTTGCTGCTCTTTTTGTGTGTTTGCGGTCATTTAAAGTGAGTGTACGCTTTTAGGTTCAATGCTATCGTTAATGTTGGCTTTCTTAGGTGATATAATAGGCAATAAATCAACTTTAAAAGCAAATCATGTCACAAGATAAGCAAAATAAACTATGGGGCGGCCGGTTTTCGGAAAGTACGGATGCATTTGTTCAAGCATTTACAGCGTCAGTTACGTTCGATCAACGGTTAGCACCATATGATATAGCGGGTTCTAAAGCACATGCTGCTATGTTGACTCATGTGGGTATTTTGACTGAGCAAGAATGCCAACAAATCATTGATGGCTTAGACAGCATTTTGGCAGATATTGAAAAAGGTCAATTTGAATGGTCTATTGCGTTGGAAGATGTGCATATGAATATCGAAGCGGCATTGACAGAACGTATAGGTATCGCAGGTAAAAAGCTCCACACAGGCCGTTCGCGTAATGATCAAGTGGCAACAGATATACGCCTGTTTATGCGAGATCAGTTGAATCTTGTTTTATCTGAGTTGGCACGTTTACAAGCGGGTTTGTTAGGGCTAGCTGATCAACATGCCGATACTATTATGCCTGGCTTTACACATCTTCAAGTAGCTCAGCCGGTTACGTTTGGTCACCATTTGCTCGCATGGTTTGAGATGTTAAAACGTGACGCTGAGCGGTTTAAAGATTGCGCCAAGCGCGTTAATATTATGCCCTTAGGATCTGCGGCATTAGCAGGAACAAGTTATCCAATTGACCGTGATTTTACGGCAAAAGCATTGGGCTTTTCAGCCCCTTGTGCAAACTCGTTGGATGGCGTCAGTGATCGTGATTTTGCGATTGAATTTTGTGCAGCGTCGGCGTTATTAATGACGCATATGTCTCGCTTTTCTGAAGAAATCGTCTTGTGGTCAAGTGCACAGTTTAACTTTATTACATTGCCGGACGCTTTTTGTACGGGCTCGTCAATTATGCCGCAAAAGAAAAACCCAGACGTGCCTGAGCTAGTGCGAGGCAAAGTGGGGCGAGTGAACGGCCATTTGATATCGTTGTTAACGTTAATGAAGTCTCAACCATTGGCCTATAACAAAGATAATCAAGAAGATAAAGAACCACTGTTCGACACGGTGGATACGGTACTAGGTTCTTTGCGTGCATTTGCTGACATGGTGCCAAATATTGAGGCCAATAAAGCTGATATGTATGCGGCAGCTAAACAAGGGTTTTCAACAGCCACTGATTTAGCTGACTACCTTGTCGGTAAAGGGCTGGCATTCCGTGATGCACATGAGGTGGTGGGCCTTGCTGTGCGTTTAGGTAGTGAGACAAGCCGAGATTTATCAGAGCTATCGTTAGATGAGTTGCAGCACTTTTCGGATGCAATAGCGAGCGACGTTTTTGACGTGTTAACGTTAGAAGGGTCGGTTTCTGCACGCGACCATTTTGGGGGTACTGCGCCAAATCAAGTGCGTAAAGCAGTTCAAGCAGGTGTTGAACACTTGGCTAACGCTAAATAAAGTACTAATTTATTAGCATTTTTTTTAAAATGTACAATACTTAAGGGGTGTAATTTAGGTTTTTAGGTATTGAAATATCATGACCGTCCCTTCAACAATTGATTGGAGTATTGCGGCACTTGAACGTGCTGATTTTGGCGTGCTCGTGCTGGATGATAAACGTATCGTTTGGGTCAATACATTTCTTGAAAAGCTTCTTGGTAAAAAAACTAAAGACCTTGAGGGATGTTTTGTCTCGGCAAACGATAAAATATCCTCCATTTTATTAGGGTCGGATCAAACTTTTTCAGTCAGCCAACAAAATATTGATGATAAATGGTTGAGGCGTGAACACGTTAAAGCTAAAGCAAGTGATGTCTACTTTTTTCACGATTGTTCAGATCTCGTCATTATAGGTAATGAGTGCAGGCGGCTTCAGGTCGATTTAAATGACATGAACCCGAAAGACCCTATTACAGGGATGATGAATTTGGATGTGATTACAGAGCTGCTTGACGGGCATATCAGCCGCAGCCGCCGTTACAGTAATGCGTTATCGTTAATGCGAATTACATACTCGTTTCCAGATAACATGGATCCAGCTTTATTTGAGCGAAGCATTAAAAGAATTGCCTTCTTTTTAAAAGACCAGCTTCGTTGGGCAGATCAAATTGGCATGCTGGATAGTCAAACATTCCTCGTCATTTTGCCAGAAACAGATTATCAGTCAGCTTCCACGTTACTTAATAAATTTCAGGGTGAACAGCATTTGTCGCTTTTTGCTAAAGGCGATGGCCGGCCACTGTCTTTTTCTGTCGGGCTGGGCGAATGGAGTAAAGGTGATACGACGTCAAAAATGCTGCAAAATATTAGGCAAGATGTTGAATTGGCAATGTTGACCTGATAAATGGCTGTCGACACTCAAACGATTACTCAAGAACGTAGTCCTAAAAAAATACAGTTGGTCAGTAAAGATGGCCAAATTAGTAAAAAAGATATTCGGGTTATTAAACAGCGTTTTATTAATCTGCATAAGTTGAAAATGCAAAGAGCTAGGGATGTTATTACGCCTAGGCAAAAGATTTTTTTAGATATTTTGCCCCTGCTTTTCCATGTTAATCACCCTGTGTTGCCAGGTTATGTTTCAAACGAAACGCCGGCTGGAATTGCGGATTACGCTCCAAGTCGGTTTGTTGTTCAGCGAGCAAAAAAGTTAGGTAAGGGCTTCGTTTATCAAAAAAGGGCAAAGCGTTATTTCGCCATTGAGTCGCTTTTTATCATGGGCAGTGTTGGCAGTATTGCGTATGCAAAAGGCAGTGATATGGATTTGTGGCTTTGCCATGCGCCAGACCTGTCTGAAAAAGCGTTAACATTATTAGCTGAAAAAACAGAAGCAATAGAAAAATGGGCGGCGAGTTTAGGCTTGGAAGTCCATTTTTTTTTAATGGATGCAGAGAAGTTTAAGAATGGTGTTGTTGCGCCACTATCGAGTGAGAGTAGTGGCAGTACCCAGCATCAATTGCTGTTAGAAGAGTTTTATAGAACAGCACTATATGTAGCTGGGCGTTACCCAGTTTGGTGGCTAGTCCCCCCTGAGTCAGAAGATGATTATTCGGCTTTTGTGAAGAATCTATTAGACCGCCGTTTTGTTGACCGGAATGATGTGATAGATTTTGGTGGTCTCGAGAATGTGCCTGCTGAAGAGTTTTTAGGGGCGTCATTTTGGCACTTATATAAGGCGATTGATTCTCCTTACAAGTCGTTACTTAAACTGATGTTGATGGAATCGTATGTGGATGAGTACCCGCATTCGAAATGGGCTGCTCTAACGTTAAAAAAGCAGTTGTATGACGGTGTGACGGATCCGAATAAATTAGATGCGTATCTGATTTTATATTACGTGCTCGAAGACTACTTAATAAAGAGAAATGAGCCTAAACGATTGGAGCTCATGCGCTATTGTTTTTATAACAAGCTAAATGAATTAGGGTCTGCATCAACGTCTGTAAAAAAAGATGATTGGCGGCAGGACGTATTAAACAAATTGCTTACATCATGGGCACCTCTACCAGCATACATTTCTGATTCTATTAATCAAAAAGCGTGGAGCATTGAGCAAACGCAGCAAGAGAGAGATAGGTTAACTAAAGAGTTAACGTACAGCTACCGGCTGTTAATGAAGTTTTCAAATGAAAACGTTGAAGGCTCATCAAGCGAAAGTAAAGATTTAATGTTATTAGGTAGAAAGCTCAATGCAGCTTTTGAGCAAAAGCCAGGAAAACTAGAACGGCCGATGGTGAAAGGTCGATATATTCAACATGAAAATAAAGTAGTTTTAAAACAGCGTGAAGGCGTGGTTGAGCAGACCGGTTGGGGGCTAAGTCGGTATGATGATTACGGTGACAAACAGCTCATTCGCCAAGCCCATAGTTTGATTGAATTGCTTGCTTGGTGTATTGATTACCCTATTTTGAGTCGGCGTACTAAGTTTGCACTAAATCCAGGCCAATCGAATATCACCTCTCGAGAGGTGCTTCAAACCATTCGAGACGTTACAACGTTTTTTAATAGTTTGCCTGAAAAACCCAGTGACTTAGAAGACTTCCATCAACAACCGCACATTACACATGTGATGTTGGTGGTTAATTCAGGCCTGGACCCGATGAGTGAATTGACTGAACAAGGGGTTAATTTAACGAGTGAGCGATCAGATGCTCTCAGCTTTGGATCCTATAGAAGGAATTTAATCCATACAGTTGACTTGATGTACCGTAATTCATGGAACGAAATTATCGTTGCTAAGTTCTCTAACGTTAAAGGGTTGATGGAATGCTTATGCAGCTTATTTTCAATCAATATGCTTGGTAGGAATCAGCAATTACCCGAGTTGATTTGTGCTAGTTACAGCTCCCCAAGAGCGATGAGTATCGCTAAACGGGTTAAAACTTTATTTGATGATATGGGGCGTGTGTTCAAAAAGCAGAACCGCAATCTTTCACCAAGATTGGTTGTTCATTCGTCACGATCTTATTTTATGTTGCAAGTGATTGATGGGAAAGTTGTCCCTACGCCAATCAAAAACGAAATTAATTTGTGGCGAACCTTATCTCAACCTCAGGTGACATATAGCCCAGTTATGTTTGATAGTTTTACAGACAACAATGTTTTATTGTCTGTTATGGCCAATAACGATAAGCGGGGCATTGTACAAATATACTTTGTGGAAGTTGGTGATATGGCGCAATTATATATTTTCGATGAAAAAGGCTCGTTGCATGTTGAAGAGCACCAGTTGGTTGATGAGTCAATACTACTGCAACCCTATGTCAGGTTTGTTCAAAAGAGTGTGGAAAGAAGAAGTTTGGCTGCATACGAACAAAATAAAGATTCGCAGAGCATATCAATTGAATGTTACCGCTTAGAAAAAACGAATATGACATGGGCTATGGGGCAAGTTGATTATGAGTTGAACACGTTAGATGCAGGCATGCAAATTCGTATCGCTTATGACAGTATTTCACAACAACCCCATGTTTATTGTGACTCAACTGTTTTTTCTAGTTTGGATCATGGGGGAAATGTCTATAAGGCCGCTGCTAAATCAGTGTTAAATGAACGAACTTCAAAAGAGATATACCCTGTTTATGTGACAGATATTGATGTTCCACTCAAAGAACTAGGAGTGGACGATTCGTTGAATTTACAAACCATACACTTTCTAAGGTACAAACAGCTTATAGAAGGCAAATTAAATAGTTAACTCCTTAAGAAAAAACTGTCTCTGGTCACTTTAAGAGTAATTGGTTGGTATTGTCTTTTAGAACAATAGGCTGTTGATACGGCTCCCTACGTTTGGTTGTTTCATAGAAATCCATGAGTTAATATTGCTAATAATTTTTTATTTATACTTTTTTTGCATATGACGCTCCCTAAAGAACACCCGCTCAGATATCGACTATTTAATGAGTCGCATGCGCGACCTTATGCAGATTTAACGTCACCTCTACAAGTGTCTTATTTGGTACTGTTGACAGGTGAAGTAACGTCAAAAAAAGAATGTGCACACCTGAGTCAATTGGCAGAGCAATATGGCGTAACGCCGCCGATAGATAATGCTGTTCACTATGACGCTAATTTCGGTAATTTCGCTATCAAGTGGGAAAAACATACTGAATTTTCAAGCTATACGTTCACTTCAACTAAGCAATGCCAAAACCCATTTAGTTGCAAGGTGATCAGTGAAGTGCCAGAAGCTTGGATTTCATTGATAGAAGGTGAGTTACTGGTCGCTCAACACATCGAAATTTTGCCCAAGTGCGAAGACACATTAAGCGAAGAGGCTATTTCAACACATTTTCAAACGGATAGTCTTGTAGGTAGTTTTGTTGGAGGAACTGCAGCCCAAGCATGGACAGACTTTAAACTTCAAAAAGATGGCTTTAGTGAGGTCTTAATTTTAAATGATTGTTTAACACCACAAACGATGGGTCGGCTCGTACAGCACATGTTGGAGCTAGAAACATACCGTTTGCTTGCGTTGCTTGGGCTACCGCTGGTTGAAGAATACGGCATGAAAATTACAGAGCTAGGGGCGAGCTTAACGGATATTACGCATCGCTTGTCGAGCACAACAACTTTTGAAGAAGAGCAGACGTTATTAGCGGATTTAACAACGTTAGAAGCCGATATTGAGCAAATTATAGCGGCAACCTCGTACCGTTTTAGTGCCACTCAAGCGTACAAATCTATTGTTAATGACCGTTTGCAGCGTATCCGAGAAAATAGAATTGACGGCCGGCAAATGTTATCCAAATATTTGGAGCGACGGTTTCAACCAGCAATGAATGCTTGTGAGTCGGTTTCTTCTAGGCTTGAAAATTTATCCGTTAGAGTGGCCAGAGCTAGCCAGATTTTAATGGCTCGAGTCGATTTAGCGTTAGAGTCGCAGAATCAAGAGCTACTCAATTCAATGAATAAGCGAACAGACTTGCAGTTACGGCTTCAAGGAACGGTGGAAGGCTTATCAATTGCAGCGATAAGTTACTATATTGTTGGGTTAACGAGTTACCTGGGGAAAGCATTAAACGCCGTAGGGGCTAATCTGAATATCGACTTATTTGTGGGTATTTCAATCCCCATTGTTGTTGGGATTGTATGGCTTTCCATTCATAAAATTAAAAAACATATTTATAAAACACTCTAAGGTATTTGAAAAAACGAGCTGTATTCTTCCTCGCAGTTATTAAAGAGAAAATTTAGTGGGTACAAATTGCATTAAAAAATTGTACTGTATTAAGATTAGTGGCTATCAGGTAGATAGCCCGTCAACGTTCCTAAAAAAGCGATGAGATCTTCTTTTTCTTGTGCGGTGAGATGAAGAGGGAAAATAGCTGGGTTTAAGTAAGCGTTTGGTTTGCCTCCTTTGTCGTAATACTCTACAACGTCACGCAACGTTTTTAGGCTGCCGTCATGCATATAGGGGGCTGTAAGACTGATATTGCGTAATGTTGGCGTTTTATATGCTCCAATATCCTTTGGTTTGTGTGTAACAATAAATCGCCCGAGTTGTTCTTTTTGTACAGTATTTAGATTGCGGATTGCTTCTGATACGTTTGCTTTTGCTTGAATTAAAAACGAAGGCAGTGTTATCCGTAATTCGTCGAAACCGATGCCGATATTGTAAAACCGGTTATCGGTGAACAATGCGTTGTCCCAGCTAATTTCATGGCAATTTGCACAGTTAGCCTTTCGCCTGAATATCCTTAAACCACGTGCCTCGCTAAATGAGAGTGCCGTTTTTTGTCTATCAAAATGATACTTATCAAAACGTGAATTTCCGGAAATTAGTGTGCGTTCATAACTGGCAATAGCCATCGCAACATGATCTAAGTTGATGTTTTTTGCGTTAATGCCGAATACCGAAAGGAAGCTCGCTATATATGAATGGTCCGCAAGTATCACCTTCAGTACTTCAGAATGATGACCTAACCCATGCTCAATAGGGTTGGTGAGAGGGTCTTTGGATTGGCTTTCTAAAGATGGCCGCCTGCCATCATGAAAATATGAGGTTAAAAAGGCCGAGTTAATTAGCGTGGGAGAGTTTCGCATGCCTGTAAGCCCATTTATACCAGTAGCAAGCGATTTCCCATCGGTGAAAGCAAGGTGACTAACGTGACAACTAGCACAGCTAATGTTTTGCGTTGTGCTAAAACGAATGTCATTAAATAGTTTTTCCCCAAGAGCAATCTTTTCAGGTGATTGCGGGTTGTTTTTAGGAAAGGTGACAGGCGGGAGGCCAAGGGTGTTTTCTGCGTTTACAGCAGTCATGTAACTGAATAAAAGAAAAACTAGTAACGCTTTCATTATAAAAAAGCCCCTACTTTGTTGAAACAACAAGGTAGGGGCAGGTAGAGAGAGGGCTCTCTCAAGGGGTTAGTCTTGCTCTGGCATATCTTGAACAATCAAAACATACGGCTCGCCTAAAGGTAATTCGTCATGCGGTTTTTTGAAGTAGATTACTTTTCCATAAGTTTCATTAACGACGGGTAGTAATTTTGCACCTTCTTCAGCTGTTAGGTCTGGGAAAGTAGCTTTAGCGCGAGGCACTTCAGTTAAATGGTAGTGCCAGTATTTTTTTCTTCTTCAGGCAATTTTTCATACATCGCTGTAGGGATGATGTATTCAAAACCCATTGGCTTGTCTTGATCTTTCATGCCCGTGTGGAACATAAGGCAAATCAATGTGCTGTCTTCATAGGCTTTACAGTGGTGGTGAACAATCACTTGTAATAACGGGTCATCATTAGAATGAGTATCTGGCATCATATGGCGTATAGCCTGAATATGTAGATCGTTGAAGCCTAAATGGTTTGGGTATTCATTTTGACGAGGGTTCATTGTTTCGTTATAAAGCTTTGTAACAGCAGCGCCTTCATGATTGTGTGAATGTACTTCAGCGTTGGCTACAAAGGATGCGCTTATTAGGCCTATGAGTATCAGGCCGGTTCTTAATAATTTCATAATTAGTTCCTATTAGTAATTTAAGGGTTCATATCTTCTATTTGAAGATTTTCTTTTTTCAGAGTGTTTACTGTAATTACTTATATAGCTAATTACAATATATATATTCTATAAAGCTATAACGTACTTTTAAGTAAAATAAACCCTTTATGCATTATTTGCATAAAGGGTTTAGGGTTTAAGGGTTTCGCTGTTTTAAGCTTGTTTTAAATGATTTAACATTGTGTCTACATCGCTGCAAGTAAATGGGTCATCAGGGCAGTTGTCCACTTTGCCTGGCTCGCTAAATAGGGCTTTTATATTACCGTCATCAACGAGCATTGAGTAACGCCAAGAACGGTCACCAAAGCCTAAATTTTCTTTTTTTACTAGCATGTCCATTTGGCGAGTAAAGTCGCCATTGCCATCAGGTAGTAATTTAACGTTGTTCGCACCAAGGTTTTTACCCCATTGAAACATCGTGAAAGCATCGTTAACACTTAGGCAATAAACGTCATCAACGCCTAGGTCTTTGAGTTCTTTGAATTTAGTTTCGTAGCCCGGTAAATGGGTGCTTGAGCAAGTGGGCGTGAAAGCGCCAGGCAGTGCAAAAACAACGACTTTTTTGTCTTTAAATATTTCGTCACTACTAACGTCTTGCCAGCGAAACGGGTTGTCAGCCTCTATGCTCTCATCTCTAACGCGGGTTTTAAATACAACTTGGGGTACGGTGGTTTCCATCAATTATCTCCATTAAATTAAACGTTTTGTGATTATTCACAAGATTGGAGATAGTGTAGGGCGTGAAGAGCGTTATGTGAAATCGATAGTTTTTATCGTTACAATAGATTTTATTTATTGTCGAGTAGCAGTTCTTCGATACGCTCTAATAAAATGCGTCTAGGATTAGTTTTTCGCCACACTAAGCAAATTGTTCGTTTAGGCTGTGGGTCTTCAAAAGGAATATAGCAAATGGCTTCGTCAGAGTGCTGGATGGCTATGTCTGGAATAAAAGTAATGCCTGTATTTGCACGTACCATTTGTCGTAATGTTTCTAAACTAGTGGCCCTTACGTTTTGTTCTTCAGTTGCACCGTTTAATTGGCAAAACTGCAGTGCTTGGTCACGTAAACAATGCCCTTCGTCCAGTAATAATAAAGGTTCACCAATTATATCTACAGCTGAGACGACAGCTTTCTTAGATAGGGAGTGTTGGTTTGAAACAGCGAGTTTAAAAATGTCATTAAATAAAGGTTTAACGACTAAGTTGTCTTCGTTAATGGGCGCAGCGAGTAACGCAGCATCTATGGTTCCGTTTTTAAGTTGCTGGAGTAAGACCTGTCTCTTATACACATCTCCGAGCCCACGAGACGCTACGCTATCT
>OJHJ01000198.1_pt1 | contig 38018 bp, 34 predicted proteins | sample 1595201 | NCBI WGS metagenome assembly OJHJ01 (sample SAMN05416832, study PRJEB24817) | seawater metagenome | isolation source: Sea water | place: Canada:Atlantic | collected 2013-07 | reverse complement strand
ATATTAACCAAGATGCCTCGAGCGCCTTGCACATTAATATCTTCTAACAATGGACTATGGATTGCAGACTCTGCTGCTTCACGAGCACGTGATTCACCTCTTGCAGAACCTGTACCCATCATTGCATCACCCATCTCTGACATCACTGTTTTAACGTCAGCGAAATCGACATTGATTAAGCCAGGGCGAGTTATTAATTCAGCAATACCTTGCACAGCACCAAGGAGTACATCATTTGCAGCTTTGAATGCGTTCAAAAGGCTCATTTCTTTACCAAGAACATGCAGTAGCTTTTCATTTGGTATTGTTATCAATGAGTCTACGTGGTGGCCCAATTCTTCAATCCCTTTATCGGCAATTAGCATTCTTTTATTACCTTCAAATGGGAAAGGTTTCGTGACAACAGCCACAGTTAAAATACCCATTTCCTTAGCAATTTCAGCCACGATAGGTGCTGCTCCTGTGCCCGTGCCACCACCCATACCTGCTGTTATAAACACCATATCTGAACCTGCAATCACTTCTTGGATACGCTCTCTATCTTCTAAAGCAGATTGTCGACCCACTTCTGGGTTTGCACCCGCGCCAAGCCCCTTTGTATTGTTAGTACCTAGCTGTAATACAGTTCTTACTGGCGTGTTCTTTAACGCCTGTGCATCTGTATTTGCGCAGATAAATTCAACACCATCTATCGCACTATTTACCATATGATTGACAGCATTGCCGCCACCGCCACCTACTCCAATAACTTTTATAACTGCGTTTTGTGTATGTGCATCCATTAATTCAAACATAATATTTCCCCTTTCTCGTTAATCAATTAATTAAATTTTGTAACCTAAAAATTACCCTGAAACCAACTCTTCATTTTTTCCCACATTGCTTTAAACCCACCGTTCACTTCACTACTGTTCGACACTCTATTTTGTTGTCCAAAAATCAATAAGCCCACGCCTGTTGCATAAATTGGATTTCTAACCACTTCATTTAATCCAGACACGTATTGCGGACACCCTAGCCGCACTGGCATATGAAATACTTCTTCAGCCAGCTCAACCAAACCTTCTACTTTTGCACTACCACCTGTGAGTACAATGCCAGCTGGCACAATATTTTCAAATCCACTTCTTCTTAATTCTGCTTGTACCAACATCATTAATTCTTCATATCGCGGTTCAATTATTTCCGCCAAATTACTGCGTGAAATTTTTCTGGTCGGCCTATCTCCGATACTTGGCACATCCAACACCTCATCTTCTTGAACCAGTTGCGTTAAAGCACAGGCATACTTCAACTTTATTTCATCCGCATGTTGAGTAGGCGTTCTTAAAGCAACGGCTATATCGTTTGTTACTTGATCGCCAGCAATTGGAATAACTGCGGTATGCCGAATAAACCCATCACAAAAAACGGCTATATCAGTAGTACCACCACCTATATCTACCAAACAAACGCCTAACTCTTTTTCATCGTCAGTTAACACAGAGCTGCTAGAAGCCAATTGCTCTAAAATAATGTCATCTACTTCGAGACCACAACGGCGTACGCATTTGATAATGTTTTGCGCGGCACTTACTGCACCTGTAACTATATGCACCTTAGCTTCAAGACGAATACCTGCCATGCCGACCGGTTCTTTAATTCCCTCTTGCCCATCAATAATAAATTCTTGAGGCATGATATGAAGGATTTTTTGGTCCGAAGGAATGGCCACAGCCCGTGCTGAGTCAATAACACGATCTATATCTGACAAAATGACTTCGTTATCTCTAATCGCAACAACTCCATTCGAGTTCAAGCTACTGATATGGCTACCTGCTATTCCAACGTAAACTGAGTTAATTTGGCAGCCCGCCATAAGCTCTGCTTCTTCAACGGCGCGTTGAATTGAATGGACTGTAGATTCTAAATTTACGACGACACCTTTTTTCAAACCCCTTGAACGATTTGAACCAATGCCAATAATATCTATTCCACCATCTGGGGTAATTTCCCCAACAATCGCTGCTACTTTCGATGTGCCAATATCTAGTCCAACAATTAAATTTTTATCGTTAATCTTTTTCATACATTCAACTTTTAATTAATTGCTTAGCTGCATTATTAGTGCTCGTGTTATTCAAACTTTCACCTTCTTTCCATATAACGGATACACCATTTGGGTACCTCATATCTACCTTTTTAATTCGACTAAGTACGTCCATTTTCGCTAACGTTAATAGTTTGATTCCTGTCACTATTTTTTTAAAAGGGTCTATGTTGCCAGCCTCTATTTGTACGCCACTTACTGTTTCTGCAGACCAACTTCCATAATTCGTTTCCGACAATGTATTGATAGAAACACCCATTTCACTTAATCCATTATTAATTTGTTTAAACGATGCATATAGTTGAGCACTTTTCATATCGTCACCTGCCAAACTGGGTAATACACCACGTATTTCTTTCATTTTAGGTTTGAAAATTTCACCCTTTCCATTCAATAAAAACTGCTTATTCCAGATAGCGACGGGTTGTTGTTCAATTATCTTCAAAGAAACTGTATCTGGCCAAACCCTACTTACTCGGGCTGACTTTACCCATTCAATATGTTCTAGTTTTTCTGTTATTCCATTCGTATTCAGCGCAAAGAAACCTGTTTCTAATAATGTTGACGATGCGGCAGAAACACTCTCTTTCGACACATGCTTCAAATCACCCTCAATACGTACGTACTTAATTGGAAACGTATCAACATTGCTCAACCATGAAGACAAACTGATATAGAAGGCGAATAACACAAGCAAAAGTGCAGTTCCTTTAACTAGTCGACGCATCGGATCTGACATAAACTTACCCATGACTTGACACCTCGTCAGTAAAACTAGTCTCTAAAATTTTGCACACCAACGTTTCGAAGTCATAACCGGCTTGTTTTGCTGCCATTGGCACTAAGCTGTGATTTGTCATTCCAGGCACTGTGTTGATCTCAAGAAACCAAGGGTTGTTTGCCGCATCCAGCATTAAATCAACTCTCCCCCAGCCAGAACCCCCCAATACTTCAAAGGCTTTCAACGCCAATGATTGCAACTGCTTTTCTTTTTCATCAGATAATCCACATGGGCAATCATATTGAGTTGAATTCGCTTGATACTTTGCTTCGTAGTCATAAAACTCATGAGGCGTCTGTAACTTAATCATCGGCAGCGCTACTTCACCTAAAATAGCAACCGTATACTCTTTACCGTTTACCCATTTCTCTGCAATAACATCACAATTAAAACTGGCTGCATTAACATACGCCGCATGTAACTCCTCTATATTGTTAGCCTTCGCCATTCCTATACTAGAACCCTCTAGCGAAGGCTTCACAATAACGGGAAAGCCCAATGTCTTAGCGCAACCATTCACATCATTGTTAGCTCTAAGTACGTACCAGGCAGGCGTTGGAATTTGGCTGCCACTCCAACATAATTTAGTTCTTAATTTATCCATTCCTAACGCAGACCCTAAAACACCACTGCCGGTATATGGGATGCTCAACATGTCTAAAGCACCTTGCAACAAACCGTCCTCACCACCACGCCCATGAATAATATTGAATACGCGATCAACACCGTGCGCCCTTAATTGCTCTAAACTTTCGTTCTTTGTGTCAAAACCAAATGCATCAACCCCTTTTGAAACTAACGCATCAAGCACTGCCTTTCCGCTTATCAATGAAATGTCGCGCTCCGCTGCATCTCCGCCCATGGCAACTGCTACTTGGCCGAACATTGATGGTGTGATTTGGCTCGTACTCATTAACTTAGCGCCTCACCAATAATGCGAACTTCTGTTTGAAGCTCCACGTCTTGTTTGTCTATCACCACACCCCTCACGTACGTGATTAACTCTTCAATTTGACTAGCCGTTGCACCGCCTTTATTAACAATAAAGTTTGCATGTTTTTCTGATACTTCGGCCTCACCAATTTGATACCCCTTTAAACCACACGCTTCAATCAAACGTGCTGCGTGGTCACCTTCTGGGTTTCTAAAAACTGACCCACCACTAGGTAAATTAGTCGGTTGAGTCTCAGACCGCTTTGCTAATAATTGACGTATTCTTTCTTTACCTTGCTGATCATCTCCCTTAGGAATTTTTAGTGTTGCCGACACAAACCACTCACCTTCATTCAAATTAACGGTTCGGTAAGCTACTTCAAACTCTTCTGCCCGCTTTGTTATTAAGTCACCGTTCTTATTTATGACGACAACTGAGCTCACCAAATCCCAAACCTCACCACTGAAAGCACCTGCATTCATGGTTAAGGCACCACCCATGGTGCCAGGAATACCGGCAAGAAATTCCGCACCTGCTAGGCCTTTATCTACAGACTGTTTAGCCACATGCGCGCAAGGCACACCTGCTTCCACATACATTTCATCTGACGAGGTGAATTTAATTTCTGACAAACAACCACGAGTGTATATAACTGACCCTCTTATACCCCCATCTCTAACCAAAACATTGCTGCCCAAACCAAGCCAAACCACATTGTCACTGTTCGCTATACTACTCAGGTAATTCTGCAAATCTGCAATACCAGATGGTTTATACATATAGTCTGCCAACCCACCTACCCGCCACGATGTATAGCGCGCTAGCGGCTCGTTATCTAACAATACACCTTCCATTATGTTTGAATTATTGGCCATCGTTAGCATCAGCTCCCATTTCCTTTCGTTGTCGAGAGTAAGGAATCTATTTCACGTTTCAGTACCGCTGATGCTGCGCCAATATTGCCTGCGCCCATCGTCAAAACGATGTCATTTTCTTTAATAACACCAACAAGTGTTTCAGCTAATGTGTCTATTTCTTTGACGAACACTGGTGTTAATTTTCCACGTTGACGAATAGCCTGGCTTAACGCTGGTCCATCTGATGCTGCTATTGGCTTTTCACCTGCCGCAAATACATCTAACAGAACCAACATATCCGCCTCATTCAGTACTTGAACGAAATCTTCAAATAGGTCGTGCGTTCTTGAATAACGGTGGGGTTGAAAAACCAATACAATTCTTTTATCTGGCCAACCGTCTTTAACGGCGTCCAACGTTGCCATCACTTCTCGCGGATGATGCCCGTAATCATCCACCAGTAATGCCGACCCATTTTCTAATGCTATCTCTCCATTAACCTGGAACCTACGACCAACGCCTTTAAACTGTTCGAGCCCCAATTTAATCGCTTCGTCAGACACACCCAGCTCGCTAGCTACCGAAATAGCCGCTAACGCATTTAACACGTTATGCTTGCCTGGCATATTCAAGGTGATTGACAAGGGCTCAGTTTTACCCAGTCTTTTAAGCTTGAAGTGCGTATGAAAACCCATTTGGCGAATATCTAACGCCTGGAAATCAGCATCATGCTCAATGCCGTAGCTAATAATAGGTTTGCCTATTAATGGCGCTAATTCGCGTATATTCTCATCATCAGTGCATAAAACAGCTAATCCATAAAAAGGTAGCTGGTGAAGAAATTGCTTAAACGCATCTTTAACTTGTTGGAACTCTCCGCCATACGTTTCCATATGATCTTGATCAATATTGGTCACAATCGCAATCATTGGCTGTAAGTGTAAGAATGAAGCGTCACTCTCATCTGCCTCTGCCACCAAATAATGGCTTTCGCCCAACTTTGCATTGGTACCCGCACTATTAAGTAAGCCGCCAATAACAAACGTAGGGTCCAACTCACCTTCGGTCATTAACATTGCCAGCAAACTGGTTGTTGTTGTTTTACCATGCGTTCCTGCAACTGCAATACCAAACCTGAAGCGCATAAGTTCCGCTAACATTTCTGCACGGCGAATCACGGGAATTTTTTGTTCTGCGGCGGCATTTACTTCAATATTTTCTTTACTAACAGCGGTTGATGTCACCACTACGTCGCAACCTTTCACATTCTCAGCATCATGACCAATAAATACGTTGGCGCCTTGCTTGCTTAAATGGGCCGTCATTTTATTTTCTCGCATATCCGAACCCGATACGTCGTAACCAAGGTTAATTAAAACCTCAGCTATACCACTCATTCCTGCGCCACCAATACCAACAAAATGAACCTTTTTAAGCTTTCCAAACCCTAAATGTGCCGAGTAATGCTTATGTGTATCTGGCATCATAAAACCACCTCTAAACATTGATTTGCAACGGTTGCTGTCGCTTTCGGCATAGCTAATTTAGTCGCCTTGTCGCTCATGTTGGTTAATTGCTTAGGGTTTCTTAATAATTCAAGTAACTGCTGTGCCAAGACATCTGACGTTAAATTCTTTTGAGGGAGGTGAATAGCGGCTCCTGATTCAGATAGGTACTCTGCATTTTTGGTCTGATGGTCATCAATAGCACTTGGAAGCGGCACTAATACCGAAGGTAAACCCATTACCGCGATTTCACTGATAGTCATTGCTCCCGCTCTACAAATAACAACATCTGCCCAAGAATAAGCACTTTCCATATCCTCAATAAAGCTCGTTACCTCTGCTTTAACCGATACTTCTTCATACTGTTGTTTAGCGAGAGCTAACGTCTTTTTCCCCGCTTGGTGAATAACGTTTATATCCACCTCTTTTTGCACTTCACACAAAGACATTGGCACACATTCATTTAATGCCTTGGCGCCCAAGCTTCCTCCTAAAATAAGGATATTTCGTTCTGGCGATTGCTGTTTCTTAGGTCCTTTTTGCAACCCTTCTCTGAGTGGGTTTCCTGTACATAATGCAGCCACATCAGGCGTAAAACTCTTAGGGAATGCCTCTAACACTCTAGTGGCGAGCCTTTTTAATAGTCGGTTCGTCGTACCTGGCACTCTATTTTGTTCATGTATAACCAAAGGTTTCCGGTGCACCCAACTCATCAACCCACCAGGCCCTGATGCAAATCCACCAAAACCTAACACGACGTCTGGTTGGCGTTGACGAATAATAGTAGACGCCTGCACACAAGCCTTCATCAACATAAATGGGGCCATTAAAATACTGAAACCACCTTTACCTCTCAAACCGGTAACATTTAACCAATCAATTGCTATGCCAGCTTCAGGAACTAGCTTAGCTTCAATGCCATTTTTAGTGCCTAACCAACTCACTGAGTGTCCAGCCTTTCGCAAATACTCTGCTACTGCTAATCCTGGGAACACATGCCCGCCTGTTCCACCAGCCATAATCATTACGCGTATTGCCATGGCCCACTCCTTTTTATTTGGTTCTCATGGTCAAGTTTCGTTTCGTGGTTTATCCGGCATAACAGCCCAACGACCATACACATAACAACCATGCTGCTACCGCCATAACTCATCAACGGCAACGTTAACCCTTTAGTTGGTAATGCCCCCATATTGACCGCTATATTTACAAAAGCTTGTAAGCCAACCCAAACACCCAATCCGTAAGCCATTAAAGAATAAAACCTTAAATTCAACCGCTCAGCCGCTTTACCCATTTGAAAGGCACGCCAAACAAACAAACCAAATAATAAAATGACCAAACATGACCCCAATAAGCCTAGCTCTTCACCCAACACGGCAAAAATAAAATCGGTATGCGCTTCGGGCAAGTAAAACAACTTCTGAATACTGCTGCCCAAACCCACGCCAAGCCATTCCCCTCTGCCCATCGCAATTAATGATTGCACCAGTTGAAAACCCGAGTCTAATGGGTCTGCCCAAGGGTCAATAAACGCCATTACGCGCTCCATACGATAAGGTGACGAAACAATAGCTACCACACCTAGCACCATCCCAAACAGCACCAAGGTTAAAAATTCAATAAGCTTTGCGCCACCCAAAAACATCATACAAATAACAGTGAAGGCAATAACAAAGGTGGCACCAAAATCAGGTTCTAACATCAGCAAACCAAACACTAAACCTAACGGTAATACTGGTTTCATCACACCTAATATTGACTTTCGCACCATATCTACATGCCGAGTCAAGAAACCAGCCATATAAATAACGCTAATAAATTTAACTAACTCTGACACCTGAACTCGCGCAACACCTAGGTTTACCCAGCGGTAACTACCATTCACTTTTACGCCCAGGCCCGGTATGAATACAAGCACTAACAAGCCTAATGCCACCAAAATCAAACTTGGGCCGCTTTTTTCCCATACGCTTAAAGGCGTTTTAGCCAAAACAAACGCCATCACTAATCCCAATACAATGTGCACAAACTGGCGCAACGGGTAATGCGTTATATTGGTATATACTCTTTCGCCTAAGTGCAAGGATGCAGACACCACCATCACATAACCCAGCGCTAATAAACTTAAGGCCGAAAACAAAAACCAGCCATCAACATAGTAAGGTTGGCGGCGAGTCAAATATGCCGAATGCTCTTGGTTGCCCATCGCTACACTCATCCGTGCAACCTCTCAACAGCGGCCACAAAACGTTCTCCACGCTCTTGGTAATTAGCAAATTGATCTAATGAAGCGCAAGCAGGTGACAATAAAATAGTATCGCCTTGCTTCGCCAATTTATCTGCCAATTGAACTGCTTGTTCAATTGAATCAACAAACGTACAACTCACATCATTTACTGCCTGCTCTTTGAGCACAGGCCCATCCCGCCCCATTAACACGACATGTACCACATGATGTTGAATGGCATTTTTGAGTAAGCTAAAGTCAGCGCCTTTTGCATCCCCTCCAGCTATCAATATAATGGAGCCTTTCAACCCTTCTATTGCTGCTAAGGTCGCACCAGGGTTGGTGGCTTTTGAATCATTTATCCAAACCCGTCCGTTACTTTCTGCCACCCATTGTGTTCTATGCGCCAATCCAGCGAACTCCTTTAATGCTTGTTTCTGACCTGTCACGGGGATTTTCAAAACATCTGCCATTGCAATAGCGGCCAGTGCATTCTGAATATTATGAGAACCCTTTATTTTTAATTCTGGCACTGGCATTACGTATTCATCACCCTTAACCAAATAGTCAACATTCTCTTTAGCCATCACGCCGTATTGCTCTGCCTCAGGCGCATCTAGGCCAAATGTAATACCTGCTCTAGTTTCATCTTGCATCGCCATCACAACGTCATCTGCACGATTCAATACAATTGCACCATTGCCCCGAAACACAGACGCCTTCACTTTTGCATATGCAGCCATATCTTCATAACGATCCATATGGTCCGCACTGATGTTTAATACGGTTGCGACAGAAGCATTAAGCTGGGTTGTTCTTTCTAATTGAAAACTAGACAGTTCCAAAATATACAAATCAGGCGTTTTTTCAGTTATTAAATCTAAGGCTGCCGTACCAAGATTGCCGCCAACTCGTACATCAAGCTTTGACGCCTCAGCCATCAATCCCAACAAGGTTGTTACCGTGCTTTTACCATTCGACCCCGTTATACAAGCAACCGGCGCATCTGCGCACGCTGCAAAAATATCTATATCACCCAAAATATGTGCACCGCGTTGAGTTGCCTTCACAATATCTTTTTGCTCAAGACTAATTCCCGGACTTACCACTAGGTGAGTTGCCGCTTCAAATGCCTCTTCATCGAAACCACCCGTAAACACAGCCATTTCTTCAACGGACTCTTCTAGCTCTTTTAACCCTGGCGGAGCTTTTCTACTATCCACAATTGCCGACTGAATTTGGTGTTTATTAAGAAAACGTGCAACTGATAGTCCCGTCACACCCAAACCAACGATCAACACACGTGCAGCCGCATCCGTTAAACCTAATTCGGTTAAACCTTGATGCTGTTCAGTTGCTACATTTTTCATCGCTATGCCCACCTTTTATCTAATCTTCAAGGTTGATAAGCCGATCAAAACCAAAATAACGGTAATAATCCAAAAACGAACAATAATCCGCGGCTCTGGCCACCCTTTCAACTCAAAGTGGTGGTGAATAGGCGCCATTCTAAAGATTCGCTTACCTGTCAACTTAAATGAGACCACTTGAATCATCACTGACAACGTTTCCATTACAAAAACCCCACCCATAATGACCAATACCAGCTCTTGCCTCACTAACACCGCTAGCAACCCAAGCGCTGCGCCTAAAGCTAGCGCGCCCACATCACCCATAAAGACCATTGCTGGGTAAGCGTTAAACCATAAAAACCCCATGCCTGCGCCGACAATAGCGCCACAGAAAACCACCAACTCACCCGCCTCTCTGAGATGAGGAATTGATAAATATTCCGCAAATTTATAATTTCCTGATAAATACGCAAAAATGGCTAGTGCACCCGCCACCAAAACCGTCGGCATAATAGCCAGACCATCTAGCCCATCTGTTAAATTAACCGCATTACTCGTTCCTACTACTACAAAGTAAGTCAAAGGAATAAACAACCAACCCAGTTGGAAGCTGACATCCTTAAAGAAAGGCACATACAACGTCGTTTCAACGGGCGATGCCGCGGTGTAATACAGAAACAGCGCAACACCTAAGCCTACAATTGATTGCCCTAAATACTTTTTACCAGCCGACAAGCCTTTTGGGTTTTGCAACGCAACTTTTTTATAATCATCAATGAACCCAATGACGCCAAACAACATCGTCACTATCAGCACCGCCCACACATATCGATTACTTAAATCCGCCCATAACAGCGTACTTAAAGCGATTGCCACTAAAATCAATGTACCGCCCATTGTCGGCGTACCCGCTTTAGTGAAATGTGACTCCGGCCCATCATCTCTAATGGCTTGACCTACCTTATGATAAGTCAACCGACGTATCATCGTCGGCCCTACCAGAAACGCAATAAACAAAGCGGTTAGCGTACCCAAAATGGAACGAAGCGTCAGGTACTGAAAAACCTGAAAGCCACTTTCATACTGTGTAAGCCACTCTGATAACATTAACAACATGGCGTTTCCTCCTGCTTAACCAACTGACCGACCACGTCTTCAAGCCCTTGAGAGCGAGAGCCTTTGACTAACACAACACAATCTATCTCTAAATCACGTTTGACTGCACCAGACAATGCTGCCTTACTTGTAAAGTGCTCAGCAACCACGCGCTTCCCCTCTTCACGTGAATTAAGTGCTTCCACTGTCAATTTCATATACTCCCCGACTGCAAAAACTCTTTCCACTTTTTCATTTGCTATTAAGCCAGCTAACTGCTGATGAATATCAGCCGCGCTCTTACCCAATTCCGCAAAATCACCAAGCACTAACCAAACAGGCTTATCTAAGCCGACAACACAAGACAACGCCGCTTTAAAAGAGGTCGGGCTCGCGTTATAGCAGTCGTTTACAATTAACGAATCGTTCACTCCAACTAGCGGCTGCATCCGCCCAGCAACGGGCTCTACCTTTGCTAACCCCGTTGCAATGTCTGGCAACGAAACACCTAGCGCTATCGCAAGACTAGCCGCTGCTAATGCATTCAAAACATTGTGATCACCCAATAGGTTGAGCTGAACATCTACAAATTGTTGTTGGTAATGTAATGTGAATGATATCTCGAACCTGCCACCAATCAGTTGACTACGAACGTTTGATTGCTCCGACCAAACCGATGCATTATCTGACCAACCAAAACTAAGCACCGACCTATCAGCAGCTTTCTCTAAACAAGTCTCATACCAAGCATCTTCCTGATTCAAAATCGCAACGCCGTTCGCAGATAAACCTTCTACAATCTCCGCTTTAGCATTAGCAATACCTTCCACACTCCCAAAACCTTCTAAATGAGCTTCGCCAATATTGTTGATAACTGAGAAATTTGGTTTTGCAAGCTCACATAAATACGCTATTTCGCCCGCATGGCTCGCACCCATTTCTATGATGGCTACTTGGTGCTCCTTTGTTAGACGCAGTAACGTTAACGGCACGCCAATATGGTTGTTCAAATTTCCTTCAGTGGCCAGTACGTTGAAAGATTGCTTTAGAATCGCCAACAGCATCTCTTTGACACTGGTCTTACCATTGCTTCCCGTGATTGCAACAACTGGCGCATCAGCTTTCATTCGAACGGCTTGTGCTAATTTGCCTAACGCTGCCGTTGTGTCATCAACCAACACAGTTGGCAACACGTCGCAATCTTTACTGACCACTGCAGCAACCGCCCCACTTGCTTTGGCATTTTCAATAAAATCATTGGCGTCATAACTGTCGCCCTTTAGAACAAAGAACAAATCCCCTTTTTGCAACGACCGCGTGTCTGTACAAATGTTGGAAAAACTTACGTTTTCACCTTTCAATGACCCGTTTACAACGTGTGCTAATTGCCGTAAATCCATAGCGCCCATCATTACACGCCTCCTTTTAAACGGCGTTGAAGCGCTGAACGCACAACATCAGCATCATTAAAAGGTAGCTTTTTATCTGCTATAAGCTGAAAGCCCTCATGGCCTTTCCCCGCGACAACCACAACGTCATCCGCCGATGCCGAGTTAACAGCTTTATTGATAGCACTTTCTCTATCTAAAAGAACCTCAGCTTCTGCTCCCGCGCCAAGCATTATTTCTTCAGCAATTTTCTCAGCATTCTCATGACGAGGATTATCATTAGTCACGATAATTGAGTCCGCATGAGCATCTGCTACCTGACCCATCAATGTTCTTTTACTCGAATCCCTATCGCCACCACAACCAAACACCACCATTAACCTACCATCACAATGCTCACGCACACTCTTTAACACCGACGCCAACGCATCAGGTGTATGAGCAAAATCAACGATCACCAAAGGCAATGAATCATCAAGCGAAATACACTCCATTCGCCCAGGTATACTTTCGAGACCTTCGACCGCCTCTATCGCCTCTTGCACCCCCCAACCTTGAGCAAACAAAATAGCCAGTGTTGCAGTAACATTATCAATATTAAAACGGCCCAGTAAATCAGTACGGACATCATATTGCCGACCTTGGAAGTTTAGTGAAAAACGCAACCCATCTTTATCAACAACTTCATTTGTAATATGCAAAAGCGCGTTCACTCTTTCATTTACCTTCGACAAACGCGTATAACCCAACAGCGTTACTGGTGAAGCAAGCGTTTTTACTATGACTGAGCTGTAGCTATCATCCAAATTAACCACAGCAAACTTCAACGTTGGGCTTTTAAATAATGTTAACTTGGCCTCACCGTACGCTTCCATTGACCCATGATAATCAAGATGGTCGTGTGTTAAATTCGTAAACACCGCCCCATCAAACTCTACTGCAGCAACCCGATGTTGCTGCAAACCATGCGACGATACTTCCATCGCTATTGCTTGCGCCTTCTCATTGACCAATTGAGATAAACCACACTGAACAGACACCGCATCTGGCGTCGTATTAACCGTCTTAGTCAAACGCCCCAAAAAGCCCCAGCCAAGCGTTCCAATCACCCCACATGGCTGACGTATACCCATTGCTTGAGCCATAAAGTGGCTAATCGATGTTTTACCATTAGTCCCAGTAATTCCAACAACAGAAGTCTCTTTTGACGGATACTGATAAAAACGGGACGCTATTTCACTGACATAGTTAGACAAATCACTCAACTCAAGCAGCACGATATCATCGCGATTAACGAACTTTTTAGACAATAAGTTTCCGCCAGATTTTGGGTCAAAAATGATAGCAGCCACACCATTCTTTATTGCTTGCCTTACATACTGCATACCATGATTTTGTGAGCCACTTATTGCCAAAAACAAACCACCAATTGCTATTTCTCTTGCATCAAGCGTTAACATAGAAACATCCACATCAACGTCTACTTCAGCAATACCTGACAATAAGTCCCTTAAAGAAAGCCCTGATTCAATATGTTGCGCGGCCATCATTGAGCGCCTCGTTGATTAAACGCAACAAGCGTCACCGGCTCTTCTACATTATCCGGGGCGACATTCATCAATCTTAGCGCACCAGCCATCACTCTTGAAAATGTAGGTGCAGCGACTAGACCACCGTAATAATCACCTGCACTCGGCTCATCAATCATCACAACCATCACTAGTTTTGGGTTTTTTGCTGGCGCCATGCCTGCAAACAGACCTAAGTATTTATCATCCGAATATCCACCAGCAACTGCCTTTTTAACCGTCCCTGTTTTACCCGCTACTGTATATCCTTGGATTTTCGCTCGGGGTGCCGTACCCACCTTACTAACAACGCCCTGTAACATATGACGAATGCTTTTTGAAATCTCAACCGGTATGACTCTCTCAGCCTCAGAAACGCCATCAGAAAGCAACGTCGCCGGCATTAACACGCCATTATTTGCAAGAACACTATAGGCCTGAGCCACCTGAAGAACTGAACTTGACAGACCATAACCAAATGACAAGGTTGCCCTTTCAATAGGACGCCAGCGCTCAAAGCCAACTAATTTTCCTTTTGCTTCACCAGGAAAATCTATACCCGTCTTTGCCCCAAACCCTAACCGATTCAATAGGCCCCACATGCCTTCCGGCGGAATGCCTAGTGCAATCTTGCTCGACCCCACATTGCTTGATTTTAAAAGCAATGTAGCAAGATCAACTTTTCCATAGTTACGGTGATCACGAACCTGACTACGCCCGACTTTCATGTATCCCGGCGTTGTATCGATAATGGTTGAAGTATCAAACAAACCCGACATCATCCCTGCCGCAACAGTAAACGGTTTCATTATTGATCCAGGCTCAAATACGTCAACAAACGCACGGTTTCGTACCCGGCTGGCAGTCAGCTTTGAACGCTCATTAGGGTTAAATGCTGGTTGATTTGCCGCAGCAAGTATTTCACCTGTTAGCGGATTCATTAATACCAATGAGCCCGATTTAGCTTTTTGCTGAGCAACAGCTGCTTTTAATTCTCTATAAGCCAAGTATTGCAAACGGCGATCGATTGATAATTTAACATCCTTACCCGGCACCGGCTCTCTAACACTTTCCACATGCTTCACCATGCGCCGCTTGCCGTCACGTAACACTTGCTCTACTCCCGACACACCTTGTAGCCGCGACTCGTATGCAAGCTCCAAACCTTCTTGGCCTTCGCCATCCACATTAGTAAACCCAACCACATGTGCAGCCACTTCACCATCTGGATAGAAGCGTCTATATTCTTTTTGCGCATACACTCCAACAACACCCAGGTCTTCAATGCGCTCTGCAAGCTGAGGATCCATATGTCGGCGTAGATACACAAACCTTCGCCCAGATGTTTTATCCGTTTTTTTCGTTAACGCTTTTTGCCCCAACTCAAGCATACTGGCTAACTTCTTACCTTGGCCATTAGCATCGAATTCTTGAGGACTAACCCAAACAGAACTAACGGGCGCACTTATAGCCAGAGCATGCCCATCCCGATCTAATATTTGCCCACGGTACGCTGGAATTTTGATATTGCTAAGATGAACCGCATCGCCACGATTCTGTAAGAAACTGTTATTCAGCACCTGAAGGTCAACAGCCCGCCAAATCAACCCACACATCGCTAACATAAAGCACGCTAAAATAAAGCGACGACGCCCGGAAAGCTCCGGCACCACCACTTTGTTTGCATTATCTTTTAGTCGCTGATGTATCATTTCATTTTAATAAATATAACTTGCTCGGCTGTTGGCGCCTGCAAGCCTAATTGTTTTTTAGCAATCTTTTCAATTCGCGCATTTGATGACCATGTGGTCTGCTCTAATTGCAAACGGCTCCACTCAACCTCTAATACATCTTGGGCTTTTGTTTCTTGCTTTAACTGAGTAAACAAAACACGTGACTGGTATTTCACGTAAACAACCATCAGCGCTGACGCAACAACCAATGGCAAAATAATCATCAATCCCATTTTTGACCTATCAATCACAACTTCTCCGCTATTCGTAACACAGCACTTCTACTACGGACATTGCCAGCCAACTCAGCACTTGATGCCTTAATCGCTTTACCCATTGTTTTTAGCGTCGGCCCTTTAGCATCCAAAGGCAACGGCAATTTACGCGGCGCCACATCGCCTTTCGATGCTTTTCGCATAAAACGCTTCACTATTCTGTCTTCCAATGAGTGAAAACTAATGACAACCAATCGACCACCTTCCGCCAACACCTCAAGTGATTGTTCTAGCACTGCCTCTAAATCACCCAGCTCGTTATTTACTTTAATTCTTATCGCTTGAAAACTACGTGTTGCTGGATGCTTGCCAGGCTCACGGCTTTTAACAACATCACTAATAACAGTCGCCAATTGAGCCGTTGTTAATATTTCATTTTTATCTCGCTCTGCAACAATATTGGCCGCTATTTTTCGCGCGAACTTTTCTTCGCCGTAATCGCGCAACACCTTAACCAGGTCAAGCTCATCCACATGAGCAAGCCATTCAGCTGCAGACTCACCACTTGTTGTATCCATACGCATATCCAACGGCCCATCTTTCATAAAGCTGAAACCACGTTCTGCAACGTCTAGTTGCGGAGAAGACACGCCCAAATCAAGCAGAACGCCATTAACGTTGCCAGTCAAATCACGCTCTTCTACAAACTCTTGGAGCCTAGCAAAACTGCATCGCTCAAACTCAAACCTTGGGTCTAATAAATACGTTTTGGCGTTTACTGACGTCATTGCATCGATATCCTTATCAATCGCGAGCAATCGACCCTTTGCAGATAATGTCTGCAATATTTTCCCACTATGCCCACCACGTCCAAAGGTCCCATCGATAAAAACCCCATCTGCATGTTGAATTAATCCATCTACCGCTTCATCGAGAAGAACAGCCTTGTGCTCATTGTTAGCCACTATCAAAGCGACAAAGCGCCAAGTTCGGGTGACAAATCACCCTCTTCCTCACTCTCTTCCTCAAACCACATATCACGCTTAACTGTCCAAGTTTGTTCATTCCATATTTCAAACTTATTACCTTGACCAATCATCACAATTTTTTTTTCTAATTCCGCAAAATCACGTAACGGCGGTGACACAAGCACGCGGCCTTGGCTGTCTAACTCACACTCCGTCGCATGCCCTATTAGTAGCCGCTGCAAACGTCTGGCTTGTTTATTCAACGTAGGTAATTTGATTAATTTGCGTTCGATATCTTCCCAAACAGGTAACGGGTAAAGCAGAAGGCTATGCTCACGGTCAACCGTCATGACCATTTGCCCGTCACAAGAAGCTGATAATTGGGCACGGTAACGCGTAGGGATAGACAATCTCCCTTTTGCATCTAACGTGACATTATTAACCCCTCTAAACAAACTTGACCCCTTTTCCCTTATTTACCACTTTTCACCACTTTTTTGCACTATAAGGAAGAAAACACCACTCTGTCAAGCATCCATTTCCCTAAATTCTTTCTTTATGAACAATGACTTAGCGAAGAAACCTAGAGGTTTAGATATAAAAAAAAACACGAGGTAATAAAGATATTTAAAATCAGTTATTTGCGGGGCTTAGTTAAAGAAAAAACTAGGAGGCTTATTGTTAAATATAAAAAACCAACTTGAAATGACAATTCGGTTTAATTTTTAAAAAAACCACAAAACATGGCTTTAATAATTAATGGCACCAAAACATCCCCTTTTACATAATATTTCTTATGTTTAGCCTATATTTATTAAATGAATTTAATTTATCGTATGGACGAGGATGAAGAACAAATTTAACACTGCCCTCTATTTTATTATTGTTCTTGGGTTTATTGCTACGGCTTTTAGCTTGTATGGAACGTACACGTCCGTATCTAAAACGCATACGCTATTAACAGAAAACATTCAAATTCGACAAGAGAAACGAGGCCACTTAATCTCAATGTATAACGCTGCACGGGAGCGCTCATTGACCTTACTTGAAATGCTCGATATTGAAGATGCCTTTGAGCTCGATGATCACGATCAAATACTTAGCTCGCACGCAACAAATTTTATAAACGCAAGGCAAGCGATCATGAAACTTGAGCTTTCTACTCAGGAAGAAGCTCAACTCACTCACCTTTTCACACTCACTTCTGCGAATGGCGTACGGCAAAGAAAAGTAGCCGACTTACTTATTGATGAACAAGTAACGCCCGCTAAACAACTGTTATTTTCTAAAACCCTACCTGCTCAAGCAGAACTAATAAAAGAGATGGATAATATTATTGCGCAGCAAACCAGCGCATTAAAAAAATCCCTAAACATGTTAAATAACAACCTTCTAAGTTCGTTACAAGGTTTAGCTTATTCTAGCTTCGCATTTTTTTTATTAAGCATCTTTACTGTATTCACCCTTATTAGCCGCGCCTCTAGAAGAGAAGCGAAAATTTTAAAAGAAAACCTTGATAAGGAAAAACTCATTTCAAAAAACATGACCCATCATGCGACACACGATTTACTCACCTCACTGTGGAATAGGCGCTATTTCGAAGAAACCCTCCTCCAGCTTAAACAACAAACAAAATCACACCATACTCAACACGTTCTACTGTATATCGATTTAGACCAATTCAAAATTGTTAACGATACGGCGGGGCACGACGCAGGTGACGACTTAATCAAAGAAATCGCCAACCTATTAGAAACCTGCGTTAGAAATACCGATACATTAGCAAGGCTAGGTGGCGATGAATTTGGTGTATTACTGCCTAATTGCAGTTTAAAAGATGGGCTAACCATAAGTGAAAACATGCGTAGCAAATTAGATGGTTTTCAATTTGTCTGGCATGAAGCCAGATTCCATATCGGCAGCAGTATCGGTGTGGCGATACTTAATCACGATTCCATCAATGAAAACATTCTATCGTTAGCTGATATCGCCTGTTACAACGCAAAAGAATCAGGTAGAAATTGCGTACATGTGTACGAAAAAGACGACCACCAGGTACTAAAGCGTGAAGTAGACATGCAAACTATTTCCACCATTAACAAAGCGCTTGAATCTCAACGAATTCATTTATATGCCCAACCCATTTCACCAATTGATACCACGAGCGAGCTCCGCCAATATCATGAAGTCCTCACACGACTAGCAGATGAGGAAGGTAACCTTATTTCGCCCGATATATTCATATCCGCTGCCGAACGCTATGGCATTATGCCAAAACTGGATAATTACATTATTAGCCAAACATTTAACTGGTTAGTTAAACAGTCGGATAAAAACATAAAACTTTCGATCAACTTATCAGGCGCATCACTGAGCTCCACAGAGTTTATAAAGAACTTTTACACACACTTCTCGCATTTTGAATTAGCCCATAATGTCTGTTTCGAAATTACAGAAACAACCGCTTTACGTAACTTTTCTGACACCATCGCTTTCTTTAAATCTCTAAAAAAATCTGGTTTTAACATCGCTCTAGATGATTTTGGTAGCGGCCTAGCCTCATTCGAATACCTCAAAAACCTACCCATTGATATTGTTAAAATAGACGGCGCTTTTGTTAAACATATAGAAAGCAGCGATATAGACGTCACCATGATAAAAGCGATTGTTGAAGTCAGCCAAAAAATGGGGCTACAAACTGTCGCTGAATATGTTGAAAATGAACACATTTTATCCATTCTCAAAACATTACATGTGGATTATGCACAAGGCTATGTAATTGCTAAACCATTCCCACTTTCACAACTTGAATAAAAAACACCGTGAGAACACAATCACAACAATGAAGTTATTGTATAAAAAAATTATTATTGGCTTAATTGCACTTCTCGGTAACATGACCGTACACGCTAGCACTGAGACAATTGAAATTGGTGTTTTAGCCAAACGTGGGGCAGACACTACTCATCAACGGTGGGCAAAACTAGCACAGTATCTAGATAAAAAAGTACCTGAATTTCACTTTAGCATCATACCTCTTAGCTTTGCCGATATAGAACAAGCTATTAAAGAACATCAGATTGATTTCTTATTAACAAATTCTGGTATGTTCAGCGATTTCTCCTTTTCTTACCAATTATCACCTGTAGCCACATTAAAACGTCGTATTTTAGGGAACAGTTTTACTCAGTTTGGCAGCGTTGTATTTACCCACAAAGACCGCCTTGATATTTCATCATACAAGATGCTAGGTGGACATAAATTGGCTGCCGTCTCTAAGCAATCTTTTGGCGGTTGGGTCGCCGCATATAGAGAAATTGACAGCGTCGGGTTATCCGTGAACTCCTTTTCTTCATTAGATTTTTTAGGCACCCACGATGAAGTTGTTTACGCAGTTAGAGATGGCAAAGCAGATGCTGGCATAGTAAGAACCGACACGTTAGAGACAATGGCATCAGAAGGAAAAATTGAACTAAGTAACTTTAAAGCTATTCCAGTTCCGCTTAACAGCGTATCTAGCAATCAAAGTAACTACCCTCTTCTACTCAGCAGCCGCCTTTACCCCGAGTGGCCACTAGCAAAACTTCCTCACGTTCCTGACCTCGTGGCTGAAAAAGTTGTTTCAGCGCTGTTAATATTAGATGAAAATTCTGATGCGGCCAAATCCGCCAGCATTATGGGATGGACTATCCCACAAAACTACCGTGAAGTAGACATGGCTTATAGCCAATTGGGTTTAGGTGCCTATAAAAAATTAGTTAATTATTCTTTTATTGATGTCATCGTTCGGTATTGGAAATATGTTTTATTAATCTTTTTTGCAATAACAACATTAGCGGCAACGGTGATTTACATTTTATCGTTGAACAAAAACTTAAAACGTACTCAAGAAAAACTTGAAACCCTCGCGAATACAGACGGACTAACGGGGTTACCAAATCGCATTTTCTTTATGAAGTTAGCCGAAAAATACATGAAAATTGCAAAGCGTGAGAAACGTAATGCAGCCATTATGTTTTTAGATCTCGACCGCTTCAAGCCCATCAACGACACATACGGGCATGATGTAGGCGACGACATATTAATTACCATCGCCAAACGCATTCAAGATACGTTGCGTTTGTCTGACATCGTCGCACGTATTGGGGGAGACGAGTTCTTAGTCATGTTATGGGACATTGATTCTGTTGAAAACCTTGAAGCTGTCGTTAATAAACTAATTAAAGTGTCTTCCGCACCCATGGTAACGACTAAAGGTGATCAAGTTAGCGTGGGTTGTAGTGTTGGCGTTAGTTTATACCAAGGCGGCGGCGACACTTTGAAAGACTTAATTAAACAAGCCGATGTAGCCCTTTACCAAGTTAAAGAACAAGGCCGCGGTTTCTTTATTATTCACCAAGGCGCTTAAGTAACCATAAGCGCTCCCTTTCAATGTAAGAAAAAATGGAGTTGGCCGATAAGCCGGGTTCTGTCGTGGACAGTCATTCATCTGGGATGCACATCGCTATGCACCTCGAGCAACCTACCCAGAAGCCGTGTGGGCCACACGTGTAACTTACGTTACCACTTCTCTATTTGGTCTTGCTTCAAGCGGGGTTTACCATCGCCGTGAAACGTTACCGCTCACGCGGTGCGCTCTTACCGCACCATTTCACCCTTACCGGTTTACCAAGGTAAACTTAGGCGGTTTTCTTTCTGCTGCACTATCCGTAGGCTCACGCCCCCCAGGGGTTACCTGGCACTTTGCCCTATGAAGCCCGGACTTTCCTCCCTGCTTCCGCAGAGCGACTGCCTGGCCAACTCCAGCGTGCAGTGTACAAAGTTTTTTAAATTGTAACTAGCTAAAAAACCAAGATTTACTTTTTATCGAGATAACGACAACAGAGGAATTGTCTTGATTTGATTTTTGAACATCCTCAACTGCCGATAACAGCTTCGAAGCAACATCCTTTGACGGCTTCCTCTTGTTTTTGGCGACGATAGATTCGATATCATGAATATTCAATGTGTCCAAACCATCTGATGCCAGAATCAACCTATCTTTAGGTTTTAAATAATCTAGTTTACTTTGTATATCTACTAGGGAAATATCGTCTTCTGACACACAACTTCTCAATGCATTGCGTTGAGGGTCAGACATTGCCTCGTCCTCATCAAGACGCCCAATTTCAACCAATTCATCAAGCACGGCCGCCATTGAGTGATCATCATTGAGTTTTTGGACTTTTCCCTCTCGAAATAAATACAGGTGCGAGTCACCAACACTCAACCAATGTAAATCATTCTTTGTTACATAAGCTGCGACTAAAGTCGTTCCCATATCTGACGGCGCAGAATTTTCTGAAATTTCCGCCCTGATCGCACAGTGAGCGACTTCTAGGGACCTCTCTAACACCGCCTTGGGAGATAATTCTTGGGAAGCAATGAATTCGTTTATAAAGGTAGTCGCTACTGTTCGGCTCGCAATTGCTCCCCCGCTATGCCCCCCCATACCGTCACATAAAACAACTAGGCAGCTATCTGAGTCTTTAACCGCCTCTGAACATATCTCATAATAATCTTCTTGGTAATCACGTGCACCTTGAATCATATCCCCCTGTATATTGAGCTCCATAGCTAAAGTGTTCTAACTAGGGCGCAACTATACGCCTTGCTCCCAATCAAAGCTTTCATCACAAAGCTGTACAAACTTGAGTGTCGTGTTACCAATAGCAATTATTGCATCTTTATATAATTCGCAAGAAGATAAAACAGGCTGGTCCCCTAAATAGGTTAAATTCTGTCCACCGCCATGCTGAATATAGAATTTTTTATTCTTATGGTCGTAAGCTATTTGGCAATGTGCATTTCTAGAAATTTCTTCATCACCAAAATCGAGTCGCACACCAGCATCTTCCTCTCGACCAACAGGGTTCATCCCATAACCAAGTGGCTTACTCATCCCCATTCCTGGTCCACTAATGACCACTAACCAACCTACAACAAACTCTGGGTGATAATTATTTCCGCTTTGAGCCGCAACAGGTTCTGTAACGTCACCTTGCGAAGACGAAGGCCTTACACGTCGTGTTTTAGGGTTAATACCTAAACTAGCCGTATCTTCCGTCGCTTCAGCAGATGTGAGATGAGTTTTATCATTAGACCCAGCCTTTTTTACTGTAGGCGTCGTTGCTCCACTACCAACCCGTCGTGTTGGGTTGTTAAAAAAACCGCCATTATTTCCATCATTACTATTTGACATAATTCTTCTCCTAAGATTAGAGCATTAGCGCCGCCTTGTTACTATTTTTTGCCGGTGCCTTCCATTTGGGTGCAGCCTTGTATATATTTCAAAAGCCTCGGGTGTATTGATTTTAGAAGCCGTTAAAAAATCAATATCGTCTTGCTTAGATGACTGCCTAGGTACAGAGCTAACCTGCAGCCTAGGCTGCTTTTCCAACGTTGGCTGTTGTTTTTTAGTAGCACTATGGGCGATGGGTGCAGTTTCAACTTTATCAGGCGCGGCATTTACCAACATCTCACTACTGGTATCTTTTTTTCCAATATTACTAGCCATATACAACATCACTAGCCCGATACAGACACCAAAAAGAACCGCAATATTCGCTCCCGTGATTTGTTTCTTTTTTCCCTTCTCACCAACACTACTTGGTTTTCTTTGGGGAACTGGTATATCTTCTTTTGTTACCTTTATCGTTGGCGCATCTCGCTCCACCTGGGACTGCTGAGCCGAAAAAACACCACTGTTTATAGCATCCAACAACTCTTGCACGGTTTGCGGCCTATCCGCCTCTTCTGGGGATAACCCCCAATCCAATGCAGACAAAAACACCGTATCATCATCTTTAATACGATCAACTAGCTTAGGTAACTTATCATTTCTTATACGATCAGCTGCTTCAAAATGAGATAAGTTCTCCCCCGTTAGACATACATAAGCTACCGCCGCAAGCGAGTATATATCCGTCCAAGGCCCTTGATGCCCCCTTGTGGAATATTGCTCAATTGGAGCATAGCCCGGCGTCAGTATTGTTGAAATAGATTGAGAGCGAACACCAATAGCTTGTCGTGCAGCCCCAAAGTCAATTAAAACGGCAGTTCCGTTACTCCTAACTCGAATATTACCTGGTTTTATATCTCGGTGAAGCATGTCTGCAGCATGGACTGACACCAAACCTTCAGCGATTGGCAAAATTATTTTCTTAAGATTAGCAACCGATAATAAACCATCATTTTGAATCACATCTGATACATCTCGCCCATCAGCGAAATCCATAATGATATAAGCCGTACTATTTCTTTCGATAAAACGAATAACCCGAATAATACTGGTATGTTCAAAAAGAGCTAACGTTCTTGCTTCCTGAATAAAGCGGCTTAGCCCCCAACTGTACTCATCAACATCTTCTGCAACACGCGTCTTGGGTGAAACGTGCATACTGCTATCTCGAGCTGCTAAATTAAAAGGGAAGTACTCTTTAATAGCAACATGCCGGTTTAGCTGTTGATCATAAGCTTTATAAGTAACGCCAAAACCACCCGCACCAATCTCTTTCTCAATGATGTAATCATCTAATTGATAGCCGGCCGGCAATACCTGAGATGAAGGCAAACTAGGCTGATTATTTTGTATTTGATCTTGGTTATCCATTATCGTGTAGGCTCTAAAAAATCATTTCGGTGATGCGAATAAGCCGATTATTTTCCAGCCCCAGTTTTTTTCACTTGCTCCTGCAAAATAAAGCCGCCTATTTACAGTTCCTTTTACAGTAATGCGTTTAATAGAGGGACATTCAATACTAATAACCGCCCTAAGCTGGCCGATTAATCGCTGCAGTTCTATTCTATCTCCATCAAAGACGCTCGTCTGGGATGAACGAATATCAAACTTTGCCTCATAACGTGATCTACAATCCAAATTCACCAAATAAGCATCCATACCAACATGTGACATAGTTGGAACAGCTGAAAACGCATTAGTACCAAAAGTAACAAGCATAAAGAACAAAACAAGAACTTGAAACCTCCAGTGCCAACATCGAAATATTTTTTTCAACTGAATAACCTTATTAGTCTTAAACAATTTGCAATAAACAATCCAAAGTTTTTATGCTAATCGCCAAGTTCCGTCACCTTGCTGACAAACCCTAATATCTTCCTTAAGCACACCCTCAGATGTTGTCACCTCTTGCCTTACAGTTTTACAGACCCCACTTGCTGGAACATTTACTTCAGATACGTTTTCCGCAACTGCTTGCATATAAGTAATAGGCTGACTAGACGGATGCATTAATGAGCTATACACATAACCACCTGCTGTTCCATCCGGTAGTTGTGAAATCAAATACCATTTTTTACCCGGCAATGCCTCACCTATGACTTGCACAGACTCACCACCAGATATTTTTGATACTGTTTTATAGTTTGTCCCTGGGCCACTGCGCACATTTACTCGACTCTTTGGGCTATAAGGTGCTCCTACTAACTTCAACGGAGGAGTTTTTTCAACCCTATCTTTTAAAACCTTAACTATAACCTTCTTATCCTGCTTTGCATAAGGCTCCGTTTTAACAACACTAACTTTTCCATTTACTCCCTCCTCACCGGTAAAAGCTACTGGCCGCCCTGTAGCAGCTGCTTGTTGTTGAGCTGTAAACAACTTTCTCTGATCATTTTCACTTAAGGCTTGAGCAAACTGATCACCTATATAGGCGCCTGCTGCTGCACCAGCCATAATTAAGGCTGCGCGACCCAAGGGGCTATTTACATTTTCTGCTAATTTAGCAGCTATAACTCCACCACCAATACCACCAACAACTTTACTTATATTTGACTTTTGCTCTTCAGTAATTACACAACCACTAATCAAAACAGCTGTCGAAAGTATCAAGCATAATGCCTTCTTAATTTTCATTTTACTACTCCCCTTATATTAAAAACTTTAAATTATTAACCAGAAATTACTTTAAAAGTGACAGACCCCAGCTTAACTTCTGCCCCATTTCTTAAAGCAACATTTTCTCCAGAAGCGAGTTGCTGCCCGTTTACATATGTACCATTTGTTGAATTCATATCGCGAATAAACAAATCATTCTCTTTGGCATAGAATGCACAGTGTTGTCTAGAAATGCTGTCATCGTTTACTGCATATTTTCTATTATTAGGATCTCGACCTACGACCACATCACCTCTATATAAATCATCTGAATTAATAATTATTCGAAAACGCTGTTGACTAGAACCATACCCATCAAGAATCAAGTTAGCCTGTGATCCATCAGACTTAGGTGTAACTTGAACTTGCTTGGATCTTCTTGAATATGTTTCTACAACATCAGCCCACTTCTTTTTACCAGTTGGACTTCGCATCATATAAAACACCAAAAAACTCATTATAATAAAACCTACCGCTCCGACAATAAAACCAGTTTTGATCAAGCTATTTAGCTTTTCTTCTGACCCTAAGCATTTTTCATCACTAAGCGTAAAGGTAATATTTTTACTGCGCAAAACATCTATTAGCTCACGAACATCAACCGCGTAATAATATCCCGCAAGACTTGCCGAAAAACTAGTTCTATTGCCATGCTTATCTTTAATCATATCCTTGGGAGCGCCCGTATTAATACCAACAACCCTCCCACAGGTATCAATCAACGGGCCTCCGCTGTTACCACTATGAATAAATGCACTATGCTGAATCAGACGCCGAGCCCCGCTACCCCTTGCTGAAAACCCGTCCTCTATCAACCTACCTACCTCACCCGTTGTAATAGTTGATTCAGCAGCAACGTCAGTAGTCCTAACATTTAACGTATCGGCAATGCCTGGAAAACCGATGGCTTTCACGACTTCTTCTTGGTCGGGAATTGACCCTGAAAAAGAAAGCGGTTTAAGTCCAAGACTACCTAGGTATTTCGGATTCACCTTCAATATTGCTAAATCCAGAGATGGAGAGCTCCATACAAACTCTACATTTGGCTTACTAAACCCTCTAGCTAGTATCTCACGTTGCCCAACGGGTAAAACAAAAATAGGCTTTTGCCTAGATATATTTTGCACTGCACCAGCAATAACATGATTATTTGTTGCAATATAACCTTCATTATTAAGTACAAACCCTGTTCCCGTACCGTACTTAAGAGCTTTTTTAGTTTTGACACCATAAACAAAAACTTTTACCACGCTTTCATCATATTGAGATTTTGCTAAGCTTAGCTGTGGATAACCAAAAAAAATCGAAAAAAGAAACAACACTCCCAATAAGTTATTAAAGAAATATGTACCGCATCGGCTCAAACTAAACTGTCGCATCACTCTACTCCTGAAATAACAATATTTAGTTGCACATCACCAACTTGAATACTATCACCAGAAATAATAATGACACTTTCGTCTCCAACTGACTGACCATTTACGTGAGTTCCACCCGTTGAATCTAAATCAACAATGCAAAGGTGTTTACCGTCAACTTGAAGCCGAGCATGCTGGCGGCTAACCGTATCATCAGCAATTACAACCTGTGAAAGATCTGGGTTTCTTCCAACTACCAAACCATTTTTTCTCTGCATTAAATCTTTACCTAAAACAAAAAATGCAACCGGCGCGCCCAACGAGTCCACCCCTTCAAACCGGCAATCACCAAAAGCAGCTGATGCCGCTTCCAGATCTTCTTTTGCAGATAACAAGTCTTTTTTTCGCTTAACCACTAGCATTAGAATAATTAAAATTGCTACGGCAATAGCAGCAATAACAAACCAAAACAGTGTTTCATTTTCTTTTTTTACGTCGGAATTCTCAGCATCTAATTCTTCAGCCTTTGCATTGATATCAGAAACAATCGATGTAATATCACTACGTCCCTTTTCTGCCTCTTCTCTTGCTTTCTTTTCTTTCTCAACTTGCTTTAATGCCTTATCCGCCTCTTTTTTTGCTTGCTTCGTTTTTTTCTTTGCTCTATCTATTTCTGCTTGTTTTTTGGTCTGCGCCAGCTTTTGTTGTTCCATAACGCTTAAACAAGGCTGATCAGCCCTTTTAACTGAAATATTTTGCTCTCCAAGTATTTTTATCAATACGTTAAAGTCAGTTACTACAACTCTAGATGGGACATGTGGCTGCCAAAGTTGTTTAAGTGTTTTATCCTTATTTGGTCGTACAATACCAAGCAATTCGCCACAATGATTTGTCAGCGGCGCGCCATAGCCACCTCGACCAATAATAGAAGTAATATGCTTAAGGCTACCCGCATCTCCTTCAGGAGTGTTCATTAGTGCTTTAGCAAGCTGTTTTTTAGCTATAATTTGGGCGATAAATTTAGGACGACTGCCGAAATCAAAAAATGAACCACGTTCCTTTTCTAGCTCTAGCTGCCAATACCCTGCTACTTCCAGGACATCTTCATTTGAGGCTGAACTTAATGAAATATCAATGGGGTCGACTGCAAGGTTGCTTGACCGTAAAACCGCGACATCATTAAAGTCAACCTTCGAAACAATAATCGCATTATTATTCAAACCATTGGCGCTTTGGATGATAATGTTATCGGAATTTTCTAATAAATGAGCGCTGGTTACAACTATACCGCCCGTTGCAATCACGACCCCAGAGCCTTGATTTAGGAGTGTTTCTCCCTTGTAAGCAAGAACCTGAACGACGCTATTCGTGCCTCTCAGATGAATATCTTCAGAAGTTTTACTGGCGGTATCTGCAAAAACCAAGGGCGTTGATATAACGCATGCACAAAAGGCCAGCTTAAAAACTGACAACAACGAACACAACAAACGGGCAGAAAATTCCATTTAAAAAAATCCCCAAAAAATGCTGACTTTATAAATTTAATCCAATTAATAATCGAAAAGAAATTGGAAACGACTTCTAAATAAGCTAACAGTATACTAAAAAAAAACACTTCTTTATGCAACACCTCTTATCGTAAGCGCTGCTTTATAAATATCTTTTTTAGCTAACCCACTAAGTTGCACCGTTAATTTTACAGCTATTTTTAGTGAACACTCCGTCATCAGCACCTTCAGCATATATACAACATCATCGGGTAAATCTTCCTTAACCCGTTTTTTATTTAAACCCTCAACCAATACAACGAACTCCCCCCGCTGCATGTTTTTATCAGCTTTTACCTTCTCAAGAATTTCTTCTGCGGTTCCACGAACAATTGTTTCAAAGGTTTTTGTTAGCTCCCGTGCTATTGCCATTTTGCGGTTACTTTCGTAGGTATCGGCCAAGTCTTCTAGGCTGGCGACAATTCGGTGACTGGACTCGTAAAATATTAATGTTTCTGGCTTTTTTAAATACGCTGTAAATAGGGTTTTACGCGCACCTGATGTTCTCGGTAAAAAACCTTCAAAACTAAACCTTGCCGTTGCAAGGCCAGATGAACTTAACGCGGCAATAAGCGCACAGGCGCCGGGGATTGGTACTACTTTTACGCCCGTTTCATGTGCCTTTTCTACCAAAGAGTAACCCGGGTCATTGATCAGTGGAGTACCTGCATCCGAGATCAGCGCAATAGAAAAACCGGCGTTCAGCTTTTCAAGTATCTGTTTGCTTTTATTACTTTCATTATGCTCATGATAAGCCGTCATTTTGGTTTGAATTGAGTGCTCATTAAGCAACAATTTGCTATTTCGTGTATCTTCGGCAGCAATTAAATCCACCTCTTTTAATACATTAATAGCACGCAAGCTTATATCAGCCAAATGGCCAATCGGAGTTGCAACTATATATAAAGTGCCTTTTACGTTTGACATCATTCGACTCTAAAAAGATACTGGTTACTTAATCTCGCTATTCTAAGCATTAATTAATAATATTCCATGAATCAACTTAGACATTTTACGATGCTAGCAAAAAGAACGTTACTTATTATTGCTATCACACTGACCCTACCCTATTGTACTAGCATTCCAACGCCTAACATTGGTAGCCAAGCACCCAGCAACTCTTTAGAAGAGCACGCTCAACTGGCTAACTCTCAAGGCCAATACCTTAAGGCCGCAGCCTTATATGAAAAATTAGCAAGAAACACAGGGGATAATGAGCATTTTTTAACGTTTGCCGCTGAGTCTTATTTAAATGCAGGTGATATAGATAGCGCTGAACGCGTCATCAGTTCATTACCCAATCAACTAGCTAACAGTTCAGTTAATATTCAATTATTACGTTCAAAAATTTTATTAAAACAGGGGAAAGCGGAACAATCTCTTTTTGCCATAGAGACTATCGACGAATCTATTCTTACCAATCAACAACGCATTGAGCTACATAAACTAAGAAGCTCTGCATTTTTTCAATCAGGTAATATTTTTGAAAGTGCTCGTGAACGCGTTGAGCTTGATCATTTAATCACCGAACCTTCTGAGAAACTATCAAACCAAGATAAATTAATAGAAACACTTCTTTTACTATCTAACCAAGCGTTAGAAGTATTTAAAGCATCACCTTCAGACCCTGTAACCAGCTGGGTTGATTTAGCCATAACATTAAAAAACAAAACGCCCAACATCATTGATTGGCAACAGCGTTACCCTCAGCATTCAGCAAACACTAACTTTTTACCCAACTTCCTTCAAACCAAACAAAACAATAATAAACCAGCAGGAAAAGTAGGCGTGTTCTTACCTAACGACGGCCCGTATGCCAAGTCGGCACAGAGTATTCGTCAGGGTATTATTTCAGCTGCTTACGCCTTAGATAATAATCAGGCAGACGTTACTTTTTACGACACGAGCGTTACACCTATAACTACGCTATACCAACAAGCGTTAAGCGAAGGCGTCAAAACAATCATAGGCCCTTTAGACAAAAGAAACGTAGCGGATTTACAACTATTAAATAACCAAACTATTCCTATTATCGCTTTAAATAACTTTGATGGGGCAGCACCAAGCCAAACTGTTTCCTTATCGCTTGCTCCTGAAGACGATGTTATCCAAGTTGCCAGCTTAGCTTGGCTAAAAGGCCATCAAAGAGCCCTTATTCTCACCCCTCAAACAAATTTTGGTCAGCGTATTGCTACGCATTTTGCCGATGTTTGGCAACAATTCGGCGGCACTGTTAATGACGTTCAAACATACCCACCAAAAACCTCAGATTATTCACCCTCCATTAAAAGTGTACTTAATATTGAAGACAGCGAAAGCCGGTTTAAACAACTTAGAAATAAGCTAAATTTAAGTATGGAATTTGTCGAACGGCGCAGACAAGATGTGGACTTTATTTTTCTTATTGCATCCCCCAGAGATGGCCGCCTTATTAAGCCACAATTACGCTTTTTTCACGCCATAAAATTACCTGTGTTTAGTATTTCTAAAATTTATGACGGCACCATTAATCCTGTTGCTAACCGCGATTTAGACCAAGTAAGTTTTTGTGACATGCCCTCTTTAATTGAACCCACTAATTACGCCGAACTCGATACCTTATCTCTAACCAAACAATGGGGACGCTTAAACAGTCAATCAAGGAGATTGTTTGCCTTAGGACTAGACGCTTACCAAAGTATTTCTCACACTGAACGATTAAAAAACAGTTCGTTTGCTCGTTTTAGCGGTAGTACTGGCGTGTTATCTATAAAACCAAATGGAAAGGTTAGCCGACAGTTAACCTGTGCAACCTTTAAAAATGGCCATATTCAGTCACTTGGCCTTGCTCCTCAATTGGAAAAAACTGAATATTTCAACCCACTGGAAAAAGCCCCTACACCACAAACAAGCCATCAAACCACCCCCCTTTAATGGGCTTGTTTAAGAGCACTAAAGACAGCGGTCAACAAGGGGAAGATATCGCCCTAGCGTTCTTGCTAAAAAAAGGCTTCAAACTTATACAACGAAACTTTCGAAGCAGGGCTGGTGAAATCGACTTAATTATGCAAAATGAAAACTCCCTTATATTTGTAGAAGTTAGATATCGTTCTTCTAACAAATTTGGTGGCGCACTCTATTCAGTTGATAAGAAAAAGCAATCTAAATTGATTAAATGCGCACAGCAGTACTTACTTAAAAACCCAACAAAAACTGAAACACGTTTTGATGTCATTGCAATTTCACCCTCTGTAGGCCAGCATGAGATACAATGGATTACCAACGCATTTGATGAATTTTAGGCATGGGCTTACAAGATCGTATTTATCAACATTTTACTGACAGCATTCAAACTAAACATGAAGCGCTTGAGTTATTAGCAGCACCTATTGAAGCTGCTGCTAGCCGTATTGTCGACAGTTTACTAAACAACGGAAAGGTTCTAACGTGTGGAAACGGCGGTTCTGCAGGAGACGCACAACACTTTTCCTCCGAAATGCTAAACCGTTTTGAACGAGAGCGTCCCAGCTTACCAGCCATTGCTTTAAGCACGGACACGTCGACCATTACCTCTATTGCCAACGATTATTCATACGATGAAATCTTTGCAAAACAACTTAGGGCTTTAGGACAAGAGGGCGATGTCTTATTAGCCTATACAACGAGTGGCAATTCCTCGAATATCGTTGCAGCAATTAAAGTTGCCCACGATAGAGGCTTAAACGTCATTGCCGTAACCGGAAAAGATGGCGGTCAACTTGACGCGTTATTAAAAGAAAATGATATTGAGTTACGGGTTCCATCAAACTCTACTGCTCGTATACAAGAAGTACATCTGGTTATCACACATTGCTTGTGTGATTTAATCGACTTTCAACTATTTGGCTAAGCTTATGAATCAACGTAACACCCTATTTATCGCTCTATCTCTTTCCATCGCATTACTGTCTGGTTGTGCAGCCGTTGCTGTTACAAGCGCTACGACTGGCGCTGCTTTAGTTCATGACAGAAGAACTGCTGGCACCGTCATTGATGACCAAGGGATTGAGTTTAAGGCACTATATCGCCTTTTCAATGATATACAAATTAGAAACAATACACATATCAATGTCACCAGCTACAACGGTGTTATGTTACTGACGGGTGAAGCGCCAAACGAAATACTTCGGAGCAAGGTTGCTAACAAATTAACCCGCATACCAAAAGTAAGAACAGTTCATAACAATATAACGCTTGCTGCGCCTAGTTCATTAGTTTCTAGAAGCAGCGACTCACTTATTACCAGTAAGGCAAAAATAGCTTTGTTTAATATTTCAAAAATGAAGGGGTTTGATCCTACTCGGGTTAAAGTCATCACTGAAAATGGTGTTGTCTATTTATTAGGCCTATTAAGAGAACACGAATCTCAAGCAGTAATAGATACTGTTAGACGCATTAGCGGTGTTCAGCGCGTAGTAAAGCTATTCGAAATAATATAGTTCTATTGAATATCAACACGCAACGATAAATCAATGGCATCGACATTTTTAGTTAGCGCACCAACAGACACATAATCCACGCCTGTGTTAGCAATTTTCCTGATGGTAGTTAAGTCAACGTTGCCTGATGCTTCCAGTTTAGCTTGATCTTCATTTAACGCCACTGCTTGCTTTAACTGTTGAATCGTAAAGTTATCCAGCAATAAAATATCTGCTTTTGCTTGCAACGCTTGCTTAACTTCATCCATCGTTTCCACTTCCACTTCAACGGGTACAGATGAAGCAGTTTGACGAGCCGCATCCACAGCAAGTTGAATAGAGCCAGCTGCCATAATATGGTTTTCTTTTATTAATATACCGTCATACAAGCCCACTCTATGGTTCGTACAACCACCACAGCGAACCGCATATTTTTGTGCTAACCGTAAACCCGGCAACGTCTTTCTCGTGTCTAAAACGACCGCACCTGTCCCTTCTACCGCTTTTGCATAACGCGCCGATACCGTTGCTGTTGCTGAGAGCGTTTGCATGACATTCAAAGCCGCCCGTTCTGCCGTTAATATGCCTCTTGCAGAACCAGAAAATGTACAAAGCACATCATTTTCTGATGCCCAGTCTCCTTCATTCTTGTGCCAACTTATTTGTATTGATGTATCCACCGCATCAAAAATTGCCTCTACCCAGGCTTGCCCACAAATCAACACAGCCTCACGAGTTATTAGGGTAGCATTTGCTTTCTTACCTTCTGGTATAACGAATGCTGTTAAATCGCCAGCACCAACATCTTCCGCTAGGAAACGTCTAGCATCATCCTCGACTAATAAGTGATCAATCATAAAATTAATAAGTGGTTATAAGAAAAGCCTCCGCGTAGGAGGCCTTATATTATCTCACAGAAAAACAACTATCGTGATAGCTACGCGATACTGAATTCTTGTCCTTCAGCACCAATTAACTTTTTCATACCCGTCAGCGCACGTTCTACTAATGGCGCTTTTTCTTGGCCGACTAATATCATTTTATCTTGACGAAGTTGATCAGCACATGCATCTAAACTTATATCCATTGCTTTAGTGCCACGCTCATCAACAAACAAACAATTAAGTGTCACCGCACTTTTCCAAGATAACTTTGCACGTAATTGCTCACCTTCTTCGTTTGTATACTCAACCCAGTCCCCTACCGCCATTTCATTAACAAGCTTAGTGTATTTATCATCTGGCATTTTAGAAACTTGTTCGTCCAGTTCTTTCATTAATTCGTCTTCTAAACTCACGCTGCATGCATTTGGAGCTGTATCAACTAATACAATTTCCTCAACAACAGGGATATCATCAACGTCCTCCGTTTTAAATGCCAAGACGTGACGGTGCCATGCTTCTAAATCTTTAAAAAATGGAGCCGCTTCATGAAAATCATACGAAATATTTTCTAAGCCTATTTTGATGTCTTTCAACAAACGTGGCAGGCCTTGTAAAACTTGCTGGCCTTTATCCACATCATTTTGCTTGATAACACTCAACACCAAACGCTCTATAACACTTAAGCTTTGTTTAACTGATTCTGGCTCTCTTTCACGCCGTAATAAGGCTAATACCATTACATCAGCCCACACGTCATCTAAAAAGGTTTTAACAAACGCTGGAACCGTTGTTCCTTTTAATCTAAGTGCAATTTCATAAGCCGCTTGTCTCTTAGTTAGCTCTAGTTGCTCGCCGCTTTTAGTCACTTTTATTGACCGCTCTTCAATCACATCTATTTGACGTTGTTGTTGAGACATAAATAACTCAAATTCCTCATGCATATCGCTGAATATCTGAACATCATGTTCAAAGTTAAGCAGTATTTCCGATACCACCGTTTCCATTTTTTCGAAAACCACATTTCGAATTTTATTATTTTGCTCACTAACACCTAAGCCTGCATGAGAAAGTGAGTTTAAAAACTGCCTCGCGGGGTGGTTTTTGCGTGCAAAGAACTCTTTGTCCATCATCGCAACTTTTAAAATAGGAATTTGTAACTGAGCAATCATCGCCCTCACCACATCCGGCAACTGCCTATCTTGTAAGATGGCATCAAATAACATCGCCACCACATCGATTAATGTATCGTCATGCTCCGCATACGGCCTACGCTGCCCACCTACTTGAATCTGCATACCAATTTGAGAGCGTAAACCATCTTCTAGGCTTACACCATCAGCAGCGGAGGTTTTTTGCAATTCCGTTAATGACTGCAGTAATTCACCACTATGTAACTTCTCACCTGCCACTATTAAGCCATCTGAAATAGCTGATGCTGCGGCTGTTGCACGGTACGCTTGCGCCATTTCAAGCAACGGAGAATAAATCGCCGCTGGAATTTCAGAAACTGGCATATTATGCGCCGCACTGGCTTCTGTTTTTACGGATTGGGCATTCGTTGCTACGCTTTGTTCAGCACCCTCTTGACCTAAGTTATCAACATTGACTGCTTTTCGTTTTGGTAGTTTAGGAACAATGCCTGCTTGAATACATAAATTATTAATATTTTCATACACATCACCCATCCCTAACAAAACTGTCTTCTCAAATGATTTGTATAGTAGTTGTTTGGTTTTTTCTGAGAATAATTGGGATTTAACACGTTCTGCATACTGACCCATCAAAAACATAGGCGTAACAGGATTAGTACCCATCTTCAAAGAAGGGTTAGCAAATACGACCGCCAACCTTTTATTCAACGCATACAACACGTCTTTAAATTCAAGTTCACTGCGGTAAATACAGCCGTCAATGGCTAACTGGTTTTCAATTTCACCCGTCCCTAATAATGACATACTTTCAAACGTATCATCTTTTGATGCATCATGAACGACCGTTGGTTGAGTAATGACAGTCTTTCCTTGCACGTGCGTAAAGCTCTGCTTAACCTCATTTACACATAAAGAAACCAATCCTTCAGATGCTTTATTAAACACCTTCAAATCAATTGATACTGCTTCTAAACCATCCGTTTCTGATGATTTATACAGCTGTTCTTGAGCATCTTTTACATGCGTTTTAAGTGCCGTTTGCATATAATCACACAACGTTGAGCACACCATTTGGCCAATAGCATTGTGGTCCGCTAACGGTGCCTTAGCTGTTGTGTGTTGATTACGGTTTTCCATTGAAATAACGTTTGGCGAGGTTTTCTGCATGGCTCTTCATCCATTTAAAACTGTTGATGTATAGAGTATAGTCAACGGCTGAAATAAAGTGTGCGCTAGGCCACAAAACAAAAACTATCCCCAGGCTACCTAGGTATTTCGATGAAACGTGTTAGATGTTCGATAAAAAATGGCTGTATTGATAATGCTAAACAACTATCTTCACCTAACCGGAATGAGCGCCCTAACCCCGCTGATATTCGCCTCATTATTGTTCATAATATCAGCCTTCCTCCCGGTGAATTTGGGCACAACTGGGTTGATGATTTTTTCCTAAACACCTTAGACCCTAATCAACACCCCTACTTTCAAGAAATTTGTCACTTGGAAGTTTCCTCTCACATACTTATCCGTCGTGACGGCACATCAACACAGTACGTACCATTTCATGAACGTGCATGGCACGCAGGTGTTTCATCTTTCAACGGACAAAGTAACTGTAATGATTTTTCAATTGGAATAGAGCTAGAAGGTACCGATGACGTACCGTACACTGAAGCACAATATGTTCAGTTGGCAGAATATTGCAAACAATTGATCGAAACGTATCCACTACTTTCTGAAGAGAATATCGTCGGGCATTGTGACGTGGCGCCTGGTAGAAAAACTGATCCCGGAGAAAGTTTTGAATGGGCTAAATTTAGACGTTTACTCAGTAGCCTTTGACGACTCGCCCTTAAAAGCATCAATCAACATCATTACAACGCCTATTGAAATAGCTGCATCGGCAATATTAAACACCGGCCAATGATGCGCCTTGTAGTAAACATCTATAAAATCAATAACATAACCGTATGAAATACGGTCATATAAATTCCCAATCGCCCCACCCAACACCAATGAAATGGTCACTGCCATCCAACGTTCTGATGGTTTCAGCTTTCTAAGCCATATTAATAAAACCGTTGTGGCAATCAATGCAACGCCAACAAAAAACCAACGTTGCCACCCACCCGCTGAGCTCAGAAAACTAAACGCAGCACCAAGGTTGTGAACATAAGTGAAATTTAAAGATGGAAATAGCTGAATTGATTCGTACAATTCAAAATTTTTTACCACCCACAGTTTACTCGCCTGATCGAACACAAAGACTAATAAAGACAACCATAACCATTTATACATAGCAGCTAATTAGGCGTATAACCTAACTTCTCCTTGACCGTCTACGTTTTCAATACAACGACCACAAATCTCAGGATGCTCTGCAGATTCGCCAACATCTTCACGATGATGCCAACAACGAATACATTTATCGTGTTGACTAGCATTTACACTGATAAATACATTCTCGTTCTCAGTCGCTTTCGCCATATCGCCCTTTTCAGCCAATGGTTTTACCTGAGCATATGACGTAATTAAAATAAAACGAAGTTCATCGTCTAACTGCTTGAGGCTTGCATAAATGTCGCCTTCACAATAAACAGTTACTTCAGCATCAAGGCCTGATCCTATTTTTCCATCGACCCGTACCTGCTCAAGTTCTTTGCTAACTAATTCTCGAATATCAATGATATTTTGCCAAAATTCTAACGGTGACTCAGCAATCTCCCCGTCAGGAAACTGATCGTACGCCGTTGTTAAAAACACCGACTCATCACGCTCACCGGGCATCGCTGACCAAATTTCATCCGCAGTAAAACTAAGGATTGGCGCTATCCACCGCACAAAAGCTTCAGCTATATGGAACATGGCTGTTTGCGAAGAACGTCTAGCAACGCTATCTTGTTGAAGCGTATATTGACGGTCTTTAATAACATCTAAATAAAAGCCTGTCTCTTATACACATCTGACGCTGCCGACGAGCGATCTAGTGTAG
>OJHJ01000196.1_pt1 | contig 38879 bp, 33 predicted proteins | sample 1595201 | NCBI WGS metagenome assembly OJHJ01 (sample SAMN05416832, study PRJEB24817) | seawater metagenome | isolation source: Sea water | place: Canada:Atlantic | collected 2013-07 | reverse complement strand
ACGAGATAGCGTAGCGTCTCGTGGGCTCGGAGATGTGTATAAGAGACAGCTGTCAGATGGCGAGGTGAGCGATCAGTCATAGGTCCGCTCGCCCCACAAATCGTCCGGACACTCCAGGCTCCATATCCCGGCCCTGGCCGCGCGGGCATCGGCCTCTTCCTTGGCGTAGCGGCCCTGGCTGTATTGCGGCCAGTCCCGGCCCCAGCCTTTCTGTACCATATGATCACCGAGATCGGTGCCGCCCACCGAGCAGGTCGCAACCAGGCGATTCCAGCGGTCCGTATCCGTCACAGTGCAGGTGACGGTCCGCTTCCCCATGAAATCCGACAGCGCAAGAGCTGCCTTCTGGTAGACATTCACCGATCCGCAACGCGCGCCGCGTTCCGGTGTGTCATAGCCAGACAGGCGAATGCGCTGGCCATGTATTTCAATCGTGTCGCCATCCACGACAGACGCGACACCGGCAATCGTATCGGTACCGGTATGAGGTCTGTCAGTCTCGCTCTGCGCGGAACAGGCTGAAAGGAGGGCCGCCAGGAAGACCGAGATCAGAACGCCAGATCGATTCGTCATGATGCCAGACTAGACGCGTTGTTTCCTTCGGCAAGCCCATTGTCTGGCACATGGACAGGGGGGCGGTGTCCATTTCGGGCTTTGAATTCCCCCTGGGAGCGTGCCAACATGACGGCCGCGATGGAGGCAGGGATATGGGCGGATGGGACAGTGACAAAAGCGGCGATTATGTGCCTTCACCGCCTCCGATCTGGCTCTGGGTGATCATCTGCCTGGTCTGTGCGGGGCTGTTTGCGCTCGCGATCATAGGCTGAGGCTAGTCGGGAAGGGAGTCCAGAAAGGATCCCAGATCGAGAATGATGTCAGCCGCAAGGCATTCTATACGCTTGCGCAAGGGGAGCGCTCCATTCTCCATCTGTTTCGGACTGAGCCGGAACTTCACAATGACTTCGCTGAGTGAGGCCAGGTGCACAATCGACACGGTTGCATCCCGATCCTCAAGGTCGACGAGAATTTGATCGATCTGCCAGAGACGTTTTCTCATGCTTCCCCTCCAATGGTGACATCAGGGGACTCTTCGGCGCGTCGCTTAAGACCGATTTTCGATCCTGGGTTTCACGACCAGATATGAGAATTGGACCGATCGGCGACCCGGGCGGTCAGGACTTCCAGCTCCTGCCTGGCCCGGCTGGCATCCGCCTCTGTCTCGAACGGGCTGGGTCCCGGTCGTTGGCGGAGCCATTCGAAGATGAACTCGATCAGCAGATCCGTCTGGAACGCCACGCCCATCTCCAGCCGTTCGATCTGGTCGTCCACACGGTTCAGTCGGCCAAGGATCGCCGCATCCGGCCGGTCTTCCGGGGGCGTAAAATACAAGGTCAGCGCGTCATCCACCAGCGCGCCCATATGCACCCCATGATCGCCGGAGATCCGGCGCAGCTTGCGCAGATTGGGCTCGGAGACCCGGACATGCAGGCGGGGATTACCGGGCATGGTCAGAGCTCCCGCCCGCCACGGTCCTGGAGCCTGGCATAGTATCTGGCGATCTGCTGCTGGATACGGCTGCCTTCGCCTCCACCTTGCTCGGGCGCTTCACTCTCGCGTTCGAACACTTCGTCATCTGCGATGTCCTGCTCAACAGTGCGCGCCCGCCCTCCATCATCAGCCCGGACAGGCGATGACCCCGATGCATGATGGCCTGCAGGCACTACGTTCTGGCAACGCACAGCCGCCACCTCCAGTGCGCCTGCGCGCTCGGTGAAATTGCGGTCCTCAAAATAGCGGAGCTTCTTGGCCCTGATCGGGGGATGGCTGGCTAGAAAGATCAGCGCGTCATCGGCTGGCATCTGCATGACTTCTCCGGGGGTCATGAGCGGGCGTTGGGTTTCCTGCTGGGAGACCATGACATGGCTGAGCCATGGGGCGAGCCGGTGGCCGGTATAATTCTTCTGGTTGCGTTGTTCGGTCATCGTGCCGAGCATGTCCGAGACCCGCTTTGCCGTGCGTTCATCATTGGTCGCGAAGGCGACCCGGATATGGCAATTGTCGAGGATCGAATTGTTCTGGCCATAAGCTTTCTCGACCTGGTTCAGGGATTGCGCGATCAGGTAGGCCCGTACGCCATACCCTGCCATGAAGGCGAGGGATGTCTCGAAGAAGTCCAGGCGTCCAAGCGCGGGGAATTCGTCCAGCATCAGCAGCGTCTGCCGCCGATCCTGCCCGCCGGGCAGCGCCTCACAGAGCCGCCGCGCGATCTGGTTGAGGATCAATCGGATCAGGGGCTTGGTGCGCGACAGGTCAGATGGCGGAACAACCAGGTACAAGGAGGCGGGCATCTCTCCAAGGAACAGGTCCGCGATCCGCCAGTCCGAGCCTGATGTTGCCCGCTGCACCACCGGGTCCCTGTAAAGACCCAGGAACGACATGGCCGTTGAGACGACCGATGACTTTTCATTCTCCGATTTGTTCAAAAGCTCCCGCGCTGCCTCGGCGACCACGGGGTGGGTCAGTGGCCGGTCCCGTGATCCAAGATGGTTCGCGTCCAGCATCCGCTCCAGCGTATCATCAATCGGCCACGCCGGGTCAGACAACAGCGTGGCAACACCCGCGAGCGACTTGTCGTCCTCAGCATAGAGAACGTGCAGGATGGCGCCGACGAGCAGCGAATGCGCCGTCTTGTCCCAATGGTTGCGCCGCTCGAGTGAGCCTTCCGGGTCAACCAGAATATCCGCCACATTCTGCGCATCACGCACCTCATACGCTCCGAGCCGCACTTCCAGCAGGGGATTGAACCGCGAACTGGCCAGATCGGTCGGATCAAACCGGATGCAGCGTGAAAAGCCCGATCGCCACTTCGAGGTCAGCGCCCAGTTCTCGCCCTTGATGTCATGAATGATCGCATTGCCGGTCCAGGAGAGCAGAGTGGGGATCACCAGACCCACACCCTTGCCGGAGCGGGTCGGTGCAAATGACATGACGTGATCGGCGCCCGCATGGCGCAGATACCGTCCCCGAAAGCGTCCCAGCACAATGCCTGACTTGCCAAACAGGCCCGCTGTGCGCACATCCCGCGCAGATGCCCACCGCGCCGATCCGTAGGTCGTCGCATGTTTCTCACGGCGCGCGCGCCACAGGGAGGCGATGACGGCCATCACGATCCCGGCAATCCCTCCCAACGAAGCGATTGCACCCGCCCGAGCAAACACGTTCGGCGCATAGGCATCGTAGGCGTACCACCACTGGAACAGGCGCCAAGGCTTGTAGACAGGCCGCCCAGCCACCTCAAACCACGGAGCCCCCAGGCGCGGCTGGTAGTCCAGAACCCCCGCCACCCACTGCGTCGCCCCCCACACCGAGCAGGTGATCAGGAAAAGTGTCAGCAGGAACTGGCCGAGAAGAAACTTGGTTGGGGTAATGTCTGGCACCCAAATTAGATTGCGATGCCAACATGCCATTGGGGCTTTTAAAAGCGATGAGAAATTTTGGGAGTTCTAAGGACCTAGGTAACTTTGGCCATTCCACGACTGCTTGATCGCGACAGCGATCGAAAGCTTTACTAGCTTCGCTTTAGATAAAGCCGCGCTTAATTAGCCCGCATTGCTACTATAAATAGAGAATCGTGTCAGCTATTCCAACAATAGGAAGCCATCTAGATAGCGAATGGAACAAGGACTGCTGGATATGCCGATGGGCACCATAAATCTGCCGGATCTAATCGTCGGTCCGATCACATATCCGATCGGCAAAGCCTTCAAACTGGTCCGCAAAGGAAGAACCGAAGAGGTTCGCGACGATCAGATGGTCAACATCTCGCCGCAAATAAAAGAGCGGTGCGTCACTCTAGGAAATGGCGAGAAAATAATTCTTTCCAACCGAAAAAGAATTGAGTTGCCGGAGGGGGTCGACGGTGTGCTTAGACAAAACGATGATGGCTCCATGTCCTGGAGTAGCCATCGGACAACAAACGATATTGAAGCAAAGGATCTTGGCCCCATTTCCGACGAAGCTGTTTCGAGCTGGAAGGATGCGGTCTCGTACAGAGCGGAGATTCCTCCGGCCGAAGCGGACGGCGACAAAGGTTTGCGTCCACCGCAGCTGGGAGCACTGTTTTCTGTCGGGGCGCACTGGAGCCTGTACAATCAAGCCGGAACCATTGTTATGCCCACGGGCACCGGCAAGACCGAAACAATGTTGGCTGTCTTGGTGGCGCATTGCATCCCTCGCCTGCTTATCGCTGTCCCAAGTAAAGCACTACGAGCTCAAACCGCCGAGAAATTCATAACGCTCGGCCTCCTGAGAACTCTCAATGTAATACCTGAAAGTGTCGAGTATCCAGTTGTCGGGATAATTGAGCGTCGGCCCAAATCATCAGCAGAATTGCAAATATTCCGAGACTGCAACGTCACAGTCGGAGTGATGTCTTCGCTCGCTGGAGGAACCGCTAGAGATTGCCATCTTGAAATGTCCAAGATTGTCGACACTCTAATTGTCGATGAAGCACACCACATTGGTGCAAAAACTTGGCAAGGTCTGAAGCAAGCATTTTCCAGCAACCGCATTCTTCAGTTTACGGCAACCCCATTCCGCAATGATGGCAAGCTGGTTGATGGCAAGGTTATCTATTCATACGGACTAAAGTCCGCGCAAAAGGATGGTTACTTCAAGCCAATTCAGTTTGTTCCGGTACACGAATTTGATGATGCTCGAGCAGACCAGGTCATAGCTGAAGCAGCCGTCGAAAAGTTACGTAGTGATATCGCAGCCGGGCACCCCCATTTGATGATGGCGAGATGCGCGACCGTCGCCCGTGCTACTGAAGTCGCCAAAATCTACGAGGATCTTGCCCCTGATCTGAAGCCTTTGCTCATTCACTCTGATTTAGACGGAGTCGACGAACGAGTTGAGGCGCTAAGGCGCCAAGTGTCCAAGATTGTGATTTGCGTGAATATGCTGGGCGAAGGAGTAGATGTCCCTGCACTGAAAATCGCCGCGATCCATGACAAACATAAAAGCCTAGCCGTATTGCTGCAATTTATTGGGCGCTTCACTCGGAAGGGCGATCCGTCGCTGAGCGATGCCACTGTGATCGCCAATATTGCCAATCCTGACGTATCGACGGCTCTAGAACAGCTCTACAGCGAAGATTCCGATTGGAACTCAATACTCAGTGAACTTAGCTCTGACGCTGCGATTGAGCACGCTGCATTCATCAGGTTTCTAGAAAACTCGACACTATCCGAAACGGGAGATGAGAATGCGCCCGGCGTTTCCGAACAGTCGTTGAAACCAACCTTCAGTACGTTGTTCTACTATGCTGATCAGTTTCATCCCAAGCGCTTCCATGAAGGCCTGTCGAAAAAGTATGAGATGATCCGAGTTTGGCACAACGAAGAGTCTCAAACGGCATATTTCGTAACTCGGGCACGTGAGCGAGTTAAGTGGTCAAGAAGCAAAGAGTTGGAGCACATCGATTGGAATCTGTTCGTACTTCACTATGACCCAAAGTCGAAGCTGCTTTATTTGGCATCGTCGTCTAAAGAGTCGAATTTCGCATCTATTGCCACGGCGGTTGGGGCGAAAGACCAGGTTGCTGGTGAAAATATGTTTCGCTCCTTGGGGAACATTGGGCGACTAGTATTCAACAACCTCGGCGTAACCAAACATGGCCGCCGCAATCTCAGCTTCGCAATGTATACAGGTGCCGACGTCAAGCAGGCACTAAGCGAAACTGAGAAGCAGGGCTCGCGGAAGTCAAATATCGCGGGTTATGGATGGGAGCACGGCTCTCAGATTACCATTGGGTGTTCTTATAAAGGACGAGTTTGGTCGAAGGCGGCAGGAACAATACCCAAATTCATCAGATGGGCGGAAGCTGTCGGCGCAAAGCTAGTTGACGAGACAATCGATACAAAATCCATAATTAAGAACGTACTTATTCCGGAGTATGCGACGGAAATCCCTGACTACGAGGTTCTAAATATCGACTGGCCGGTGGAAATACTGAGTAAGTCTGAAGAGCGCTTTACATTAACTGTAGATGCAAAAGAGTTCGATTTGTTATTAACAGAACTCGTCGTGTCCTCGATAGATCGCCCGAACAAGTCCATCTCATTCGCGCTCGTAACAGATAGCGAGGAGGATCCACTTGGGCAGTATAGTATCATCGTGAAAGGAGAAGGTGGTTTCCAAATTAAAGAGCTCAACAATTCGAATGTTCGACTAAGATTTGGGAATGCAGAATTATCTCTTGCAGAGTTCTTCCGTGACTATCCACCGATAATTCGCTTTGTCGATTTGTCTGAAATCGATGGAAACGTCATCCTGAAAGCAGAAAATTCTGGATTAGTTGAAATAGCACCCGAGCGGTTGGAACCCTGGGACTGGACAGGTGTCGATATTACTAAAGAATCTATTTGGAAGGATGGCGCAGAAAGGCGGCAATCCATTCAGTGGAAAGTTGCGCAGACCTACATTGAAGCTGGTTTTGACGTGGTATTCGATGATGATGGGTCCGGAGAAGCAGCAGATTTGGTATGCTTGAAACTTGCAGATGATCAGATCAATCTTGTCCTTGTGCATTGCAAATACTCAGGAGCCGATAAAGAGGGCCGACGCGTCAAGGATGTCGTTGAAGTAGCTTCGCAAGCAGTTCGATCAGCCAGATGGCCAGGAAAATTGAAAGATCTTCTTCGCCATATTGAAGTACGAAACCGCCGACGAGCGGTTCCTGGTCGGTCGATGTTCTTGGCCGGTGAGCAGGTTGATCTTGTACGGATCAGAAAAGCCGAACGCTTTCTGCCGGTGGAACCGTCTATCGTCATCGTTCAGCCGGGTCTTACGCAAGCAGGCATAACGAGAGATCAATCTGTGGTTCTTGGTGCTGCGGTCGAATACATCAAACAAACCCTCGGCGTTGATGTCGATATAGTGTGCAGTGCTTAGTCGATCCAAGCGTAGTCAGATCTTTTTTCCAGTGTTTTCACTTACTCCGTCAGGAGCCACGTGTCCTCGCTTTGCCAATCCCCCACTGAATTGTCCGCCCTGAACGATTCAGCATCACGTCACGCCCTCTCCAATTCAGGTGCTGTTTTGATGTGGGTACCAAGGTAAATCCGTTTTTGCCTTCGATGACGGCAAATCGTCCCTGTGCGAGCTCGACGTCCCGCGTATAGCTCCCCCTGAATTGTTCTCCCTGTTTTAACACTTCATACGACAATCCTGTACGCGCTGCCTCACGCCCAATTGTGGTCTCCAGTTCACCACCACGTAGGTCTGCAGCGCTGTCCGGCGTCATGTGGCCATTTCGATCAAGCGCGTAACCTTCTTGCTGCAACCAAGCTCTGCGCGCCTGAACTGATGCATTCAATTCCTTCGCCAAAGCTCCCTGCACCCCATCCACGACGCTAGGCTCCATCCTGTCCAGCCATGTTTCAGCACGGCGTTCCACCAGCCTCTCAATAGGCAGCCAGGATCGAACATCAATCGAGAGCATCTGTCGTTTCTCATCGGCAATTGAAGCAAGTCGTTCAAAGTCGGCCGGTATTCTCCAGTTCCCATTGGAATTTCGTTGCACAACGTCCAAGCGTCTCAACGCTTCCAGCCGCCGCTTGTGCGCCAACCGGAACGCTGCTGAACTCCCCGGATCAGCCGCCTGATGCAACGCCTCCGAATACAATCCCCCATTGCGTTCAGCGATGGCCGCAATCGTCCGGTCTGCCGGCTTCGGCTCGACAGCGCCCGGGCCGACAGAAAGTATCCCGCCCACCTTCGGCAGCTGGGCTGCTTCCTGCTCCGTCATCTCAACCGACCAGACCCGCCCCTCCACCCCCTCTATCAAGGCCGTCTTGCCATTGCGCAATTCATCACCGGGCAGTATGGCTGCCAAGCGTCCAACTACGTCACCGCTGCCTGTAAAATCGCGCGGCAGGGCATGCAGCTGAGACGCATCGATTTTCCGCCCCTCGAGATTGGCAAGCGACCGGATTATGTCCCCACGCCTGCCGAGTGCTCTTAGTTTATCCTTCCAGCCCTCTTTCAACGTCCAGCGACCATCCTCCTGCCTCATTGCGAGATCGAGCGTCTGAAGGAACCGCAGTCGGCGTTTAACGACCGCACTATCAAACCTCGACAATCCGCTCTGTTCAGCCTCCGGCGTGTAACGCCCATCGGTCAGCCTACGAGCGATGTCATGATCGATCGCCGTCAGCGCCTCACGTTCGGCCTCGTTCGACCTTGCTGCCGCCATCTCCCGTAGCCGCCTCTGACCAAGCTCGCGCGTTACCAGCTCCTGCGCCCGCGCCCGAAATCCCTGCGTAATGTATTTTCGGTCGATCAGCAGCTCGCCATTCCGCGTACTCCCACCCCGGATCACGATATGGACATGCGGCTGCGCGGTGTCGTGATGATTGGCAGCGACCCAATCGAGCCGGCGGCCGAGATCCTTCTCGACCTGGCCCATGAACTCGCGCGTGAACTGGGTCAGATCCTTCATCTGATCTGCGTTTTCCGGCGAGACGATCAGCCGGAATTGCCGCCTGTCCTCGTTAGCCCGATCATTGAACTTTTTTGCATCGGTTTCATCCACGCTCCGGTCATAGAGCTTTCCGCGCTCGCCTTCGCGTCCGGCGCCTTCGCGGCGGATATAGGCAACATGTTTTGAGAAGCCCGCCGCGCCGCTCGGACCTGCCCGCGCAATATGCACCTTCACAATGACGCGCCGGGTCCGCTGGTTCGACCAGTGCCGGGCAAGAGCCGCTTGTACTTTCCCTCGCCCCGCATGACGCACCGCGCCCGGCGTCAGGGATTTGCGACCGCGTGTCCCAAGCCGTCCCTTCGCGGCGGCGCGCTTCAGCCGATTCAGCTGGGTCTTTGCCTTGCCCTGCGACCTGATCTTTCCAAGGCGCGGAACGAAGTCGAAATCGTCGCTCACGGCTCCAAGGGCGCAGCGGATTGCAAATCCGTGCACCCGTCCTCCGGTGCCGGGTCACATGGAAAAGGATGTGCAGACAATGGGTTAAGTGTCACTGGGGGACACTCCCTTAATCTTGCCCTCCGGGACACAAAGGCCTGTCCTGATCCGCTTTCCACCGCCTTGAGGTCCGCCTGCTGCCCTGGCGGCCGTTTGCCCTGGATCCAGACCGGCCGGGCCACGCCCAGGATACGTCCGCGATCCTGCGGGCCGAAATAGCGTCCATCAACCGACCGGGGATGGGGATTGAGCAGGAAGACCTCATCCGCTTGAAGCGTCCGGCAGCCCTGCCAGACGGGCAGGGCGCTGCCGGACGCGTTCAGTTCGAGCGCGTCAGCCGAGGCGAGACCATTGATGAATATCCGCGTCCCGCACCGGCAAATCTCATCCCCTTCAAGGCCTGCGACCTGCTTCAGCAAGGGCCAGCCCGGGCCAACAAGTCCGTCCTTCTCGAGCCAGTGTCTTGTCTCATGAGACGGCTCGAACGCGACCAGATCGGCCTTGGAAATGTCCGCCGTCCGGGTCACAAGATAGAGCCCCCTGGGCACGCTGTCCGTGCGGTTCCAGACCATATCGGACCGGTCGAACAGGCTGGCGGTGATGAGCAATCCCAGCCCGCAGCCCATGCCCAGCAGCGCGGCCTTAGGACTCATCGCGCAGGCCTGTGCCCATGAAGCGGCGGCTATTGGTGTAGGCAATGATGTCCCTGCCGCGATACCAGACCTTGGCGCCGATCTTGTGATAGACCGGCCCGGTTCCGAGCGATCGCATATTGATCAGGGTCTTCGGCTTGAGCCCCAATTGTCCGGCGGTTTCATCCGTGTTCAGCCAGTCTGTCGGGGCAGGCGGGGTGGGGTTCGGTCGCAGGGCCCGGGTGGAATTAGTCTCGTCGGACATGGCGGCACCTCTCCTTTCACGCATGCAATGTCTCATCATGCTGTCTGACAGATATCGCGCAGGCTGAAAGTGTCGAACCTGCGCGCCGGGCGCGCGACACCCTGAGAGGGGGCTGCGTGCCCGCCTGCCCGGACGAGTTTGGCCGGGCCCGCCCGCAAGCAAATGCCGCCCCGGACCTGACGGTCCGGAGCGGCGAGGGACGCGTCATCCGGCCGCTAGTCGCGCGGGTTCCAGAGGATCACGTGACGGCCTTTCCGGCCCTTGACCGGGGCAAGGTTCGCGAAGATGCGGCGGGGACCGATCTGCGGGTCTGCCAGGGTCAGCGAGACATATTCGCGGCCTGAGGCCTTGGCCTTGCGCATCCAGCCGCCGCCGATTTCGGTCGAGGTTTCACCGGCATAGATGCGGTAGTCCGGCTGGCCCTCTTCGGTCTTGTCCACATTGGTCTCGATGCGGATTGCGGCAGAGAGGTTCATCATTGCGAGGCTGCCTTCGAAGCCGGTCTTGGTTTCGCTGACATATCCGAGTGCGTTTGCCATGGGAGGTCTCCTTTTCGTTCCTTGGCTGATGTCTCCGGGAACCCCTTGTCCCCGTCGACGCCGGACCGTGAGGGCGGCCAGGCGGCTGGCCAGAACCTGAAAGGGCGCAGCGCAGGCGGAGCACCGCGCGGCGGGCAGAAATTTGCCTCGCGGTGAATGCGCCGGGCGCAGAGGAAATTTCTGACCGCCGCGCGGTTTCAGGGCCGGACGATGGCCGTCCAGGTCATACGGCAAGAGACGGGCACAAGGGGTCAGGGGCCTGTTTCCAGGGAAGGGAGATCACGCTGCCTTGCACACGCATGGACCTGTCTGCGCAAGCCTCAAGACGCGCGATTTTTTGAACGGCAGTTCCACGGAACAGACCGTTTCAGACCGCCACACGTCTCCGATAACAGGAAAACCGCCCGATGCCAGGCACCGGGCGGCTCCTTCGCTGCCGGATGTGAGACGACGCGTCAGGCGGCGTCGGATTGCGTCTGGGGCTCGGCCTCGGCATTGCCGCCTGTTTCGCCTTCGAATAGGCCCGCGACCCGTGCCCACGCATCAATGGGCGCTGACCCCGCGCCTTCGACAAGCCGGGTGGGGGGCACTTGCATCCAGCCCGGACGCCAGTCGGGATTGGCCTCGCATCCCTCCCCCCTTATCCGGTTCGCCAGCACCTGCTTTTGCGCCTTGCCGGTATCTATCCGGCAGGAGTCTGCGAGCGATGAAGTGGCAATACTGGCAATCATCGCATGGATGGCGCGCTTGTCCTTGGTGAGATCGAAGAACACTTCGTCCGGCTTCCACGCCTTGGTCAGGTTGGTGCCGCAGACATGCAGGACAGCCTCAACGATGCCGTTTCCGCTTTCGAGTGTGCGGGCCATGACACTCGCCAGAACAGCCGAAACGTCCTCATCCGACAGGGCAAGGAGCGCGGAGAAGAGTTCACAGAGCCGATAGTCGTCCCCGTTCCGGCGAAGGGCGGGATTGACAGTCAGCGCCTTGAACAGGGCGTCGGACCGTTCTGTCGCTTCGGCCAAGGCGGCGACGGATTTCGAGCCATCGACACTGGCCTGCGTTTCCTCCTTCCGGGCGCGAAGCTCGAAGGGTCGGACATCCCAGAGGGCGCTGCCTGCCATGGCATGCGCCACCATCAGGCGCAGCGCAATCGCAGGGGCTGTGGCAAGGCTCGCCTGCGCAGCAGCGTGGCGGTGGAGCAGGATATAGTCTGCCAGCGGGCCGGACATTTCAGGCCGGATCGCTGCCGGAACACTATCGCCTTCGCCCATTGCGGACCGCTCACGCTTGCGGGCCTCGACTGAGCTGATCTGCCCCTCATGGAAGGTCGTCGTGCCGTCATGGCGGATTTCGATGAAGACCTTGCCGCCATCCTCCTTGGCGCATCGGACATGATCCCATCGGTGGAAATAAGCCCCGCGTTCAAGACAGATGACATCCCGCCAGCCGTCTTTCCTGTAAGCCTCGATCCGCTGCGCAAGCGCTGCCGACTGCGCAGCCCAGAACTGGTCGGCATCGGCGAACACGCCCTGCTCGCCGAACAGGTCTGCCGTGATCAGACCCTCATAGGTCTCGAGGTCGAACAGGGCCTTGTCGGTCGTGATCGTGGTCCCGCCCGTGATCCATGCCTTGCAGGATCGTCCCATGGGCGCGCGGTCTGTTTCGCTCTCCCAGAGCCGCAGCCATTCAGCCTGCTGCTCGGGCGTGGCAAGCGTCAGGGCACGGATCGTTTCACGGTCAAGCTCGTCCTCGGCGTAGAGTTTCCGGATCGGCCCGGCGAGCGAGGCGAGGGCGAGCACACGCCGCACCAGAAGCTCAGTCACCCCGAAAAAGGTCGCGATATCCTCCACCGGCTTGCCTTCCTCATAAAGCCGCTTGAAGGCTTCATATTGCTCCATCTCGGTGGCCGGCAGGCGTCCGACATTCTCGATGACGGACGCCGCAATGGCGGAGGCCGCATCCTTTTCCGTCATGATGGCGCAGGGGACGAGCGGCGTCTCGCCGGTCTCCTTCGCAATTTCCTTCAGGGCAAAGAAGCGGCGGCGTCCGGCAATGACGCCATAGGATTTGCCTTCGCGCCGGACCAGCAGGGTCTGGCGCAAGCCGCTTTCGCGAATGGAGGGCAATATATCGGAAACGTCCGGTTTCCTGCGCCCATGTCGCATGTTGAGTTTCGAAATCCGCAGCTGGTCGAGCGGGATATGTTTCAGGTCAGTCTGTGCCATGAGAAATCTCCTTTTCTGGCGGGTAGAGGGAGAGGCCGAGCTTCCACACGGGTTGTCTCCAAGTGATTCTCGAGAAGGGGTGGCCGTCACGGTCGCGGCACGCATCGGGGTCGGTGACCCCCCAATCATAATCATGGATGATGAGCTCGGGGCCGCGCCCATCGATCCAGATGTCCGTGATCCGCCCCTCGATGACGATGAGGGTGAGAACGGGGCGCGCCATGGCGCTCACCGCGTCCAGAAGACGTGCACGTCTTCGAACCCGGTCTCGACCACCATCACGTCGCCGCTGAGCTCCATGTCGCGGGCAAGCGCCGACCAGTCGATATAGTATTCAAGCGCGGCGGGGATTTCGGTGCCGGTGTCGCGGTGCAGGTGTTCGGCAAACTCCGCGCGGCTGCGATAGCCGCCTGCATAATCCTCGAAGGCCGCCTGGGCCTGTTCGAGGTCATGGCCAAAATGGCGATGGACCAAAGCGCCGAGCCTGCCATGCTCGGCAAGGAAGTCCGCCAGGTCGCAAACCGTCTCGAAGCTCGCATATTCCGACAGGTGCGCGCCTTCAAAGCCTTCATGATCATGGATCGCCCATTCCTCGGCATCGGGCAGCGGCGAGTCCGCCAGCATGGCGCGGACCTCGGACATGATTTCGTCGGGCGTGGTGACGACGATCCAGCGTCCATGCAGGCAGCCATTATTGTAGGCGGCAAGGCAGGCCACATAGATGCGCGGCCGCTGTGCAGGTGTGGGTGCAGCGCCGGCTGCACGGGAGGGTGAGAGGGGCGTGTGGGTCATGGCGTCAGGTCTCGTCTCTCCGCCCAAACATCCCTCCCGCATCAGGCGGGGGTGGGCGGCGAGAAGGCCGGCAGGCCGGACCCTTAGCCGGGCGCGCAAGGCGGAAAGGTAGGAGACAAGGGATATTTCAGGACGCCTTCAGACCCGTCGCCTTGCGCACCCGGCGGGTCCGGGCAGACCGGTCGTCCGCCCCCCTCCGCCTGACCGGGAGTCCCTGCGGCGTGCGGCGCGCCCTGGCGAAGGCTGCGGCCCGACCCGCCCGAGGCTGGCCAAAACCTGGGGAATCACCGAGACCGGTTGGGTCATGACCCTCTATGTCCGAGACATCCGCCCATCTGACCGGACCCGCCTGACCCGGCTCTGGGAGAGCTGCGCGCTGGATCCCGCCGCGCCAAGGACGGCGGAGCAGCTCGACCGGGCCCTCATGGACCGGTCTCGCACCCTGCTGGTCGGCCATGTCGGGACCCAATTGGTCGCAAGTGTCATGACCGGACTCGCGGGAGATCATGGCTGGGTCCGATGTCTCGCGGTCGCCCCGGCGCATCGGCTGCACGGCCATGGCCGGGAGATGATGGAAGAGGCGGGCCTCTGGCTGGCCGCACGCGGGGCCCGGACAATCGACCTGATCGTGGAGGAGGGTGCCGACATCGCAGAGGCGTTCTGCCAGCAGATCGGATTCGCGCGTCAGGACGCCCATCGCTACAGCAAAGGGCTGCTGCAGGAGATTCCGGCTTCCTGAACTCAGGTCAGGCCACGCACCCGTGACCCCTCTGGCCGCAAGGCCAGTGGGAAGCGCGGTGTGCGGCCCCCGGCCGGCGAGCCCCCGCAGCCCCGGCTGTCCCGGACGGGACGGCCGGGGACCGGAGACGATGCCGGGCCAGTCGCAGGCCCGAAGACGCACAGTCGGCCTGAAGGATCCGAAGCGCCCCGCGCCAGCGGGCCGGGGGGAAGACCGGGCCTGAGGACGCTGCCCGGCCGTCAGAGTGTCCGGCGGCCTGAGGGCGCGCGTGAAAGCAAATGGCGATAGCCGCCATGGACCAGATTGTAAGCCCGCTTGCGGGCCCGGCGCATTTCATCCTTCATGGCCCGGCTCGGGCCAGACCAGGCCGCAAGGGCGCGTTCGGGGCCATGGATCACGCAGGCTGTCTGGCGAAGCGACAGGCCTTCCTGCTGACAATCCCAGGCGATCAGCGCATTGCGCAAGGCGAGCCGGGTCCGGGTCCAGGTCAGCCTGGCCTGGGAGGCGGCGTCGCCATATACGCGCTGCGCTTCGGCCAGCAGGTTGACGCGCCGCTGGAAGGTGTCGACCCCGCGAATGAGGAAGCCAAGCCGGACCGGATCCAGGGTGAGCAGGGACAGGCCGGAACATTGCACCTGCACGATATGGCCATTGCCCTTGACGAGGAGATGTTCCCGGCCGGCCATGTCCACCAGATGAACGATGTCGCAGAGCTTGCGCGTGCGCTCATAGATCTCGCATCGCTCTCCCGGCATGGCCGGAGAGACCTGGAGCTGGACCTGCCGCGGGAAGCGGGCCGCAGACCAGAAGGCGAGGGCGTCATAGCCATTTGCCGCCGGATCCGGAAAGAAGGCGAGCCCCCAGCGGTCTGCCGCAACCTGGTCCGTGCGTGGCTTGACGAGCAGGGTGCGGGGACAGGCCTTGCGGATGGAGAGTGTGCCGGGCGGCTCCCGGCCGGCGTCGGCCAGGAAGTCCGGATTGCGCCGCAGGAATTCCCAGGCCCAGCGGCTGCGCGACAGGGTGAGCGTATAGGCATAGGATTCCAGATCCATGTGTGGCGCATCGGGACATGTCGACATGGCCAGCCCTCCTTGCGGACACATGTGCAAGATAGAATCCAATGTAAACCTAAAGGAGAATAATTGTGCTATCTCCTTGCATCCAGACGTTTTTCGGCGGCGCTCGCGCCTGATTTCGCTCCGGCCGGGGCCTTATGGCATGCCGCCCACAAAGCCGCTCGTGTCATCATTGCGCACAAGCGCCAGCCGCACCCCGACATGCCGGCAGCCCGGGCGCGGGCAGGCAAGATGCGTCGCCACTTCATCCAGATACACGTCCCGATGGTCCACCTTGATCAGGAGATGCGTCGGACTTTGCAGCCAGGTGTGCAGGCATCTCACACAATTTGCCTCCAGGAGCTGGCTTTCATCGAGATCCGTCAGGCGCATGTCTGTCAGCCAGCTCACCAGAAATCCTCCGCGCTGGGGATGCGCGTGAAGGCGATCTTGCCGCCGGTGAACCCGCCCGGTGGCGGCGTCCATTCTCCCAGGGTCACGACCCGTTTTCCAAACCGGCTGTTCAGGCCGTCAATCGTATGGGTCAGCGTCTCCCAGCGCTGGCAGGCGTCATCATCATCGGTGAGCAGGTCGAGCTGGCGGTTTCTGGCCGGGACCAGGTCCAGCAGGGTCACCCCGACCCGGATGATCTGGGATTTGCGTCCGATCTGGTGCCGGGCGCGGGCCCAGATTGTCTTGAGGGCCGCCAGACAAGCGTGATCGTCATGGACGCTCGGCAGTGTGTGTTCGCCGAACCAGCCGCGCCCCCTGATGTCGAGCCACAGATACAGGCGGCGGGCATAATACCCGTCCCGGCGCATCCGGCGCGCCGCCTTCATCAGCAAGAGACGCGAACAGGCTTCTGCCTTGTCCGGCGTCCGCCATCCGGGCGACAGGACCCGGCCATGCCCATACATGCCCCGCGAGGTCGGCACCGCCTTCACATCATAGCCATGGAGCGCGTACCACATGCGCTCGCCATTGACGTTGCCCCAGAGATTGCGGAGCTGTTTGGGCTGTGTGGCCAGCAAGGCCTGCATGCTGGTAATGCCGGCGCGCTCCAGCCGGACCTGCAATCGCGCGCCGATCCCGGAAATGTCTTCCAGGGGCACGCTCAGCAAGGGCGCGGGCATGTCGCCTGGATGCCAGATTGTCGTGCCATTCGGCTTGTCCATCTTGCAGGCGGTCTTGGCCAGGAGCCGATTGGCGGCAAAGCCGATCGAGCAGGTGATATAGGGACCGACATTCTCAGAGATGCGGTGCTTCAATCGATCCGCCAGGTCTTCCGGGGCGCGCCGGTCCCCCGGATCCAGGCGGCAACAAAGCTCATCAATGGATTTGACGGTCTCGATCGGGATCTCGCAGGCGATCTCATTCAGAAGCGTGTTGTGCGCCCGGCGAAACAGGTCCGGGCGCTGCGTCACCAGCACGATCTCCGGACAGATCCGGCGGGCCTCCGGCACGGGCATGACATTCTGGCACCCCATCGCCTTGGCTTCCTTGGAACAGGCAATGACGACCGTGCTGTCGGCCGCATCGCTCTCGAACGGGATTACCCCGACCGGCCGGCCGCGCAGGGCGGGCATGGCCTGCTGCATGACCGAGGCAAAGAAGCCGTCAAAATCCAGATACAGGCTCTCGATCGTCTCGGGCTTTCGCATCTTCATGTCTCCCTTCTGGAAAACACGACAAAAAGAACGAAACAGGAACATGCGTCAAGCGCTTGCTATTCTCCACAAGACGAATTTCACTGTTTTCATGTGTAACCGATATGCCCAATGGGGCTCCGTTGCGGAGATACGCGCCTTCATGCGCCTGCTTGACCGGGAGCTCGTGACCACACCGGCGACCGACAACCTCATTCCCCAGGAGAACATCTATCCCGACCAGGATGCGCCGATCATAAGAAACCACACATCCGGCGGATGCGAGCTCGCCCTGCTGCGCTGGGGCTTTCCGCCGATCCCGAACCAGCGCCAGCCGATTACCAATATCCGCAATCTGGACAGCCGCTGGTGGCGGGACGTGAACCGGGACTGGCTGATGGAGCCGGCATATCGCTGTCTCGTGCCTTTCACGGCCTTTGCCGAACCTGTCCGGGACTCGACCTGGTTCAGCGTCCCCGAGCGTCCGGTCGCCTTCTTTGCCGGCATCTGGCGTCCCTGGCACGGGGAACGCCTGGCAGAGCAGCCTGGCAAGTCACGTCGCTCAAAAGAAGAGCGCAATTGGGAGCTTTACGCCTTCCTCACGACCGAGGCGAATGATGTGGTGCGCCCCGTGCATGAAAAGGCCATGCCGGTCATATTGCATGACCCAAGTGACTGCCTCGAATGGCTCGGCGGCGGAGACAAGAGCCTCCGCCTGCAGCGGCCCTTGCCGAACGCGGCCCTGGAGATCCGCGCCGCCCTCTGATCACCGGCATGTCTGCCTGGAAACCGTGCCGGCTCTCAAACCCAGCGCGGTCGGAAGGAGGCATCGGTCAGGCTGACCCCTGGTCAGGGTTTGAGAGTTTTCAGCACGTCGAAGGGGCTGCTCGTGTGCGGCTGGGCGGCCGGTTTGCCAGCTTTGCGGTCTGGCGCTGAGGGGGACTTTCGGGACGCAGGGCTTGTGACGGCGTCGGCAGGGGATTTCATGCTGAGGCTGATCCGCTTCTGCTCGAGATCCACGTCCAGGACCCGCACCTGTACGACGTCGCCCGCCTTGACCACATCGCGCGGGGAGTCGACGAAACGATCCGATAGCTGGGAAATGTGGACCAGCCCATCCTGATGGACCCCGATATCCACAAAGGCGCCGAAGGCGGTCACATTCGTCACGACGCCTTCCAGTTTCATGCCAGGATCGAGGTCGGTGATCGCATGCACGCCGTCCTTGAAGCTGGCTGTCTGGAAATCCGGCCGTGGATCGCGGCCGGGCTTTTCGAGTTCGGCGATGACGTCCCACACGGTCGGGACCCCGAAGACCTGATCGGCAAAATCCTCTGGCTTGAGCCGCGACAGGACAGGCTTGTTGCCAATCAGGGATTTGACCGTTTGCCCGGTCGCCTTCGCAATCTTTTCCACGAGGGGGTAGGATTCCGGGTGGACGGCGGAGCCGTCGAGCGGGTCCCTGCCATCCACAATCCGCAGGAAGCCGGCCGATTGCTCGAAGCTCTTGGCGCCCATGCGGGCCACTTTCATGAGCTGCCTGCGGGTCTGGAAGGGCCCGTTCTGGTCACGGAAGGCGACGATATTGCTGGCCAGGGTCGCGTTGAGGCCGGAGACATGGGTGAGCAGGGGGGCAGAGGCGGTGTTGACGTCCACCCCCACCGCATTCACGCAATCCTCGACGACCGCGTCCAGCGAGCGGGCCAGGGCGTTTTGGTCGACATCATGCTGGTACTGGCCCACCCCAATGGCCTTGGGATCGATCTTGACGAGTTCCGCGAGCGGGTCCTGCAGACGCCGGGCAATCGAGACCGCGCCGCGCAAGCTGACATCAAGGCCTGGAAATTCGTCGGCGGCCAGCTGTGAGGCAGAATAGACCGAAGCCCCGGCTTCGGACACCATGAGGCTTGCAAGCGTGAGGTCAGGGGCCGTCTTGCCCAGTTCGGCCACGAGCGCATCGGTTTCCCGGCCTGCCGTGCCGTTTCCGACCCCGACAAGATCGACCCCATGCTTGGCGGCGAGCCGTGCCATCACGGCCAGGGCGCCGGCCCGGTCATTGCGCGGTGCATGAGGATAGACCGTGGCGGTGTCGAGCAGTTTTCCGGTCGCATCAACGACGGCAATCTTGCACCCGGTGCGGATGCCCGGATCGATGCCCATGACGGTCTTCTTCCCGGCCGGCGCGGCCAGGAGCAAATCCTTCAGATTGCCGGAAAAGACCTGAATGGCCTCGGTCTCGGCGCGGGCCTTCAGCCTTGCCAGGGAGTCAGACGCGCCGGATTTGGCGAGCTTGGTCGACCAGGCTTTTTCCGCCGTGTCCTGCATCCAGCGATGCCCCGCACGGCCAGACGCAGGCAGGCTGAATTCCTGACAGATGCGGGCGATGGCCTGACGCGGCGTATCCGCCTTGCGCGCCTGGAGTCCGACGCCCACTTTCAGCACGCCCTCCTTTTCCCCGCGTAGCATGGCGAGCGCGCGGTGCGAGGGCATTTTCTCGAGGGGTTCGGCAAACTCGGCATAGTCCCGGAATTTCTCCGCCTGCTTGCCCTTGACGAGGCGCGATCTCAGCTCACCTGCGGTCCAGACGGTCTCGCGGGCATGGCGCGCCAGGCTCGGCGTCTCGGCCATCCGTTCAATGAGGATGTCGCGTGCGCCTTCCAGCGCCGCTGCCACGGTCGCGACCCCTGTCGCGGAGTCCATGAAGGCAGCCGCGAGGGTTTCCGGATCGCCTGCGCAGGCGAGCAGCTTGTCCGCCAGGGGCTCAAGCCCCTGTTCGCGGGCGATCATCGCCCGGGTCCGGCGCCTCGGCTTGTAGGGGCGATACAGATCTTCCAGCTCGACCTTCGTCTCGGCCGCCCACAGGGCACGTTCCAGGGGCGGCGTCAGCTTTCCCTGTTCGGAAACAGACGCGAGAATGGTCTCGCGCCGCGCCTGCAACTCGGTCAGATAGGCAAACCGTTCGGCCAGCGTCCGCAATTGGGTATCATCCAGGCCGCCCGTACGTTCCTTGCGGTAGCGGGCGATGAAGGGAATGGTCGCACCCTCCTCGATCAGGGCAATGGTGGCCTCGACCTGCGCCGCGCGCACACCGAGATCGCGCGCAATGATCTGCGCTAGGGAGAAGGAAACAGGCAAGTCAGGCAGCTTCACGGCAGGCATAGACAGTCAATCCTTGCAGGAGACAGTTTCAGGAAGACATGCAGCCCGCCGGAGCGTCACTGCAAGCCCCGCATCTTGAAGATCAAGGTTAACCAAGTCTTGCGACAGCCCTGCCGACTCCCAGAAACTCTCCTATATCTCTCAGCTCGTGTCGGATATCGGGGTGAAACCAGACAGAGGAACAAGAGCCTGACGATGCCACGACTTCCGCCCGAACGGCAGCAAAAATGTGAGACATATTGGCGATATTCTCCTGAAAGCCGGTGCGTGACACAAAGAGAATGGGTTGGCTAAAAATTCCCTGTAAACCAAAACAGGTCTGACCTGAGGCCAAATTCTCAAGCCCGGTTTCGGTTGACATAGGGTCGCCTATTTTTGTTGAGTAATTTTCGACTCTTGGTGGGGGAGATTGTGAGATGATCCGGCTATTGCTTGCGCTCTTCTTTGTGGTCGCCATTCCCACTGTCGCGCGCTTTCTGTTTCTCGGTATCGATACGAGCATAGACGGGTTCATGGACATCAGCCCCATTTTGCGCGGTATAGCCTTTCTTCTGTTGATTATCAGTGGCACAGCGCTTGGCGTATTCGGATCGCTCACCATACCCCGGCTGCTTGGAAAGCCGGATATCTCCTGGTCTGAAGCCCTGCGCGACCGACATGCTGTCATTGGCTCGTGTATATTGGCGCCACTGATTGTGAGCGGGTTCTATCCGGATATCGCAAAAATCGAGTCGGAAACGATTGTTTTCCTCCTGTGTTTCCAGAACGGGTATTTCTGGGAGAATGTGACATCTCTCATATACAGGCGGGCATGACGTGCCGCGCTGGATACCCGTCCTCGCCTTGATCGCCTGCGCGGCGGCCTTTTTTGTATACCGCTATTCGACTGCGCCCGATCGGTTCTCGGATGAGTATGCCGCGCAGGCTCAATCCTTGATCCAAACACCGGCGGTTGATGCGCACTATACCGCTCTTGTCGAAGAAGCTGTTGCAGCGCTTGCGTCTATCGACGGCGACTTTGCCCGGTTTCGGGTGAATGAAATGCCGCAGCCCGGCGAAATCGGCCTTCTGGTCATTGATACAACGCGAAGCGACGCGCCGCTTGCCCAGGCAGCGAAGGGGAATTTCCTATCGGTGTCAGGCCGTTTCGTCCTTGTCGACAGGCGTTTCATCGATCTTCTGCTCCTGAATTCGACAGTCGCAGGAAATGCCCGGATGTCATCGGACATCGAGATGTATGGCAACGCGCAAGATGAGGGCCTCCTGCGTGTCTTTATGGAGCAGATGCGCATTCGGCAGCTTGCAAACACCCAAGGCTGGATCAATGGGGCGCTATCGGGTGAGGGCGAAGAACTCGTCCGTGTCCATCGTGAATTGACCGACCCTGATTTTCGCGAAGAGATCTTCGTGAAGATGGCGACGATCTTCACAAATCCGGAAGCTGCGGTCCTGATGAGAGAGTATAACTCCCATCTTGTCGGTCCGATAAAATTTCTTGAAGCCGGGACAAGCAAAGGCCCGCGAGACTACCCCATGCAGGCTGGCGTGTCCTTGCCGCTGGCAGGATATTTGTACGGACCCCTGTCTCACGAACTGTATCATATCAACCGGGGTGGGGTCAGCGCATTCATCGATGGGGCATTTGATGACGACCGGCTGGGATCTGCTCTTCAGGAAGAGCGGGATGCCGATGAATTTGCAGCTCACAAGATCGATGCCGCGATCAGAACCGGGCGGGACCTCGAGCTTGAAGGGGCGCGCGAGGAATTTGTTCTTTACCAGGAGTTTGCGCGCCGGTTCTTTTCAGATTTCACCCTGGCGAAGCGCCTCGACAATTTGCGCGGCGTCTTTCCGTACGCTCATGCTATTCAGATAGATTATGTCCCCAACAGGGTGTGTGGCGATGGCGGCGTGGAAGGCTTCTTCGATTTCGAAGACATCCTGGACATTGTGCCGGCGCGGCCTCCGCTCCTGTCTCGCAAAGAGGTCGAGAATGTATCGCAACGCATTGCAGCGGAATTCGAGATCACACACCCGCATGCGCTCAGTCGGCGGGCGATTTTCCAGGACCTGAAAGTCGGTCCGGCAGCGGTCGGGCTCACGGCTCCCTCCGCATTGGACAATGCCTTGTTCTGGCTGATCGGCAATGCGCGCGCGCCAATTGATCGGGCAGATCTCGAAGCCGTCTACATATCATGGCGCGACGGGTTGGCAGCGGGTGATGGACTCAGCCGCAGCAAGTTCGAGACATTCTTGAGAAACGCCAGGCTGGATGCCCAAGCTGTCGCGGTCTGTCCCTTCGACGCATGCGCCCTGTATTCGTTTGACGGCGCATGGCTGGAAGTCGGCTATCAGGACAACCGGATTGTCCATTTTGTATTTCTGTCTCCGCATTTCCGAAGCGGTGAGACCCTCTCGGTGGTGCTCAATGGAGAGACTGTCGCCCTCAGTCGGGACCGCCAGGCGACCCAGTTTGCCATGCTTCAATTCTTTATAGGCGAGCTTGCTGCCCAGACCGGTTTGCCAGTGGATGAGCAGGCCGAGCGCTTCATCAGGGATCTGGCGCAATGTGGTGGCGGCAGCCTGAAACTTTCCGGGGATCGTCATCATATTCAGGCGACGACCCTGGATGAGTATTTCACATTCCGCCTGACTTACCGGGCCGGGAATTAATCATGTACCGAAAGTGTGCAAGTCCCCTTTGATTGCAAAAGGATCCGTTCGAGTATCAGGTAAATCAGGAGCGCATTAGCGAACAAATCGAATATGTTACGCGAATAATTGGGCGCTAATGAAAGTTGCGAACATGTTCCTTCATTAGCTTGCCGATAACCTCACCGAGCTTTACCGGCACTGCATTGCCAATCAATTTTCCGAGTCTTGCGAAACTGACAGGTTCAGTCGCAGGAAGAAATTCATATTCGCGGGGGAAGCCTTGGAGCATAGCCGCTTCTCTTAAGGTAATCGCACGGTGCTGTTCCGGATGTCCAAAGCGGCCATTGCCGTATCCAAAACACTGCGTCGTTATAGTTGGGGAGGGTTCATCCCAATCCATCCGTCCGTAGACTGAAGGATAGGTTGCGCCAGTATCCTTTTGGTGACATTCTGCTCGTAGATCAATAGGCCAGTCCCGCCACGTACCGCCCGGTTTGGATGCTTTGATGCGGCGCATGTTTAAATCACTGAGCCGACTAGCCCTGTGAAGCCTGTCATGGGGGTCTACCTCACCGGCCAAGAGTGAGGGTAAGTCACCGATTGTATCCCTAACGTTTGTTTGGGGCGCGTTAAAGTCCGGAAGGTTGATGGGGCCCAACCGGGAAGCAACGAGCACTAGTCGCTTGCGGCGCTGCGGAAGGCCTATTCTCGGGCAGTCTATAACTGCGAAGTCTACATTGTAGCCACTCAATTGCTCTAGCAGCGTGCGAAACACTGGCTGATCCACAAGTGGCGGCACATTTTCCATTGTGACCAGATCGGGCTTAAGCTCAGTAATAAGATCGCCAAAGCGTTCAACTAACTGCCAATCGTCGCCATCCGGAAGAGAGGCGTCGCGTTTCGACTTTTTCGAAGCCCGCGAATAAGTTGAAAAGGGCTGGCATGGCGCACATCCGGCAAGCAATGATATCGCACTTTTGTTTAACTCCGCGGCTACGGTTGACGGGGCCAGCGTATTGACATCGGCTCGCAAGAACTGGGCACAATTATTGACCTTGAACGGGTGTTCGCAAGCTGGATCGATATCAACGCCGAGATTGACCTTGATGCCGGCAAGCTCAAGCCCATGCGTGAGTCCACCGGCCCCGCAAAAAAGATCAACGGCAGCAATATCAGGTTCACGCGGCATCTACGGACCTTAAGTGCAAGTTACCAATCAAATGGGCTTCAAAGCCGTCGATCGTATGGCTTAGAAACTCGAACGTTATATCTGCGAGTTCGCCAATTCGTTCAAGTGTCAGATTGCGGGCCCCTGTCTCGAATGACTGTCGCCCGTGTGCTAGGGCATTACGAAGATCCGCGAGAAATTCCAAGGGGCTTCTGTCTCCCCAGTGCGGTTCCGGTTGTAGACGGCGATATATGTCCGCTGGAAATTCAAGTCTGACCCCAAGTCTTTCAGCGAACCGGTAGATAAGTTTGTCTGACCAAGTGCCAGACGGCTTTTTGGGATCTTTTGTCTCTAACTCTTTCTCGAAAACAAGCGCCGCGAATGTTCGGTGAGCGGCTTGGAGCCGCGTGTCTTCGCCTCCTTCAGTCGTGCTTAAAGCGCTAGCGCGAAGCCATTCTCGAAGCGTGTTTTCGGTCCAAGTTCGAGGTGTCGATGATCTAATCGCTCGGCCTACTTGGCGAACGATTTGGGACATGATGGCCTCTTCCACATTGTACATATGAACAATTAACCCTGACTTGAGGGTGCTGACATGGCGTGCCGATAGGGCGACCCTTCCAAGCGAGAGTGGCTCGCCCTGAATCAGGCGCGATTCCAATGCGTGGGCCAGTGTGTGATGCGTATCGAACTCTTCGCGTCGCTCAATAAGTTCAGTGGTTAATCCGCTCATCGTGCCAACAGTGCGTCCCTTACTAATTCGATCCGTCCAACCAATTTGGAGCGAACATTAGCCCCGTCCGAAACCACAAGCTTGTCAAATTCGGCAGCCTTCATGCGCTCGGTAACGAGATTAGTATCTGGTGCGAGATTAGGCTGTTCACGAAGCGCGAGAGCCGTGCCAACAGCGATGGCTTCAAAGCGCACGCGTGGTACGGTGCGCGCGTTTTGAGATTTACGAAAACCGAGATCGAACGAGCGGCTGACAAAGTCAAGGACACGGAGAAATTCATCACGCATACGCTCCAACAATTGAGGGTCAGCCAGAGCATCTCGATTGGCCCGATCGAGGTATTCATAGAGATACTTTTTTGGCCGGTCACGATAGGTCGCAAAAGGACGGGTCGGCGTATCATAGGTCTCAGTATAGGCGAAAAACCGCGTAACGAGCTCTTCGCGTTCGCGGCTGAGGACGGCTTTGTCGGTAAATGGTGTCAGCGCGACAAAATTAGGATGCTCGGCAAGACTCAAAATCAAGGATGTTACTGGTCCTGGAAGGGAACCACGCCGAATTTCAGCTTCATTGGCTTCTGTCCCGCCCTTGTTGATTCTCGCAAACATTTCCGCTCGCGTAGCAGGATCAGTGCTAGTATCGAGAACGATGGTTCGTATGGTGACGTCTTCGAGTTTGTTCTGCCGCTCGGGCGGCAAGTCAGTAAACTTGAATCCTTCCAATTCCGGTACAAGTCCGAGATCGCGTAGAGCGAGACCTTCTTTTAGAAACGCGCGCATAGCTCTCATACGCTGGGAGCCATCTACAATTTCCATCCGACCGTCTGCTGTTTGGTAGAAGAAAAGGAACGGCACTGGCAGGCCTACAATTAACGATTCAATAAATTCACATTGCTGAGATGGTTTCCAAGATAGGTTTCGTTGGTACTCAGGGACGAAATATCGATCCTCCGTGTCGCTTTTGAAGCGTTCAACATAGAGAGATATTGGATATTCAGCGATCGTGAATTTGACTTGCCTAGATACCTGAGAAATCGCTTCCTCAGCCGCTTGCACCATATTCTGTGTTGGTATTTGTCTTGCCATTGCAAAAGCCGAATCACTTCAATTAAAATTCAATGCCATGCTAGATACATAAGCTGAAGTCCTTAACAACTATCAGAGTAGTCGCGCCCTATCATGGCAAGCAACTACCTTCCAAAGCGCCCATGCTAAATCGACTCAATGCTTGTCGAAACTACATATCTTTCAATCTAAAGACCGCCTTCGGGACAATGGAGCCCCCAAAATACAGCTTCAGCTCGCAGCCTACTTATGACTTGGGGCTAGCAATTCGCTCGCATCTACATTCAGGGCGACTGCTATTCGCTCCACTACGTCTAGCGAAGCGCTATATTCGCACCTCTCCAGCAGACTGACATAGGTTCGATCAATTTCCGCCAGATCGGCCAAGTCTTCTTGGGAGAGGCCTCTTGCGTTCCGTCTCGCCCTTAGGTTGGCAGCAAAGATTTGGCGTAGTCGCATTTTGCGACATGAATTGATTGCAGAGTATACAGCCACGGAGTATACTCGGAATTATTCTTTGGCACGGGACGAGCATGGGTTTTGTCTACCCTAGGTGCATACACCCTGTATAAGGGCGCGGTTGTCGGATTAAGGATGACAGTTAAGCCGATGTGGGTTTCGCCGGGACGAACACGCCCATGACCCACCGCGCCCTGACCCCAAACCTCCTCCCTCTGCAGACCGGCCGTTCTGCCGCGCCCGCCCAGGCCCCGATCCGCCCCCGCGCGCCGGAGACCCCGAACCGCGCCCTCACAGACCTCTACCGCACCTATCGCGCCGAACTGGTCCGCTTCGCCCGGATCCGCATCCGCCATGCGGCCGACGCCGAAGACCTGGTCCAGGACGCCTTCCTGGCGGCGGCCCGGGCCTATCCGGACCGGCCGGCCGCCGAGCTCAAACCGCTCCTCTTCACCATGGTCCGCAATCTCTCGATCAATTATCTCAAATCCGGCGACACGCAGCGCCGGCGCAGATCCGACGAGATCGGCGAAGCCGAAGATCGTCTGGCCTGCCCGAAGACCCCAAATCCGGAGACGCAGATGTCCGATGCCCAGAGCCTGGACCGGGTCGAGGCCGCGCTCGCCGCCATGCCGGCCCGCCGGCGCGACGCGCTCCGGCTGCACCGGTTCGAGGGCCTGTCCTACAAGCAGATTGCCGCACGTCTTCAGGTCTCCCCAGGCACGGTGAAAACTGATATCGCCATGGCGGTGGCGGAGATTGCCGAAACACTTGCCCGCATGGCGCGGGCAGGGGGCTGATCCCGCCGGGGACAGATATGGTGCAGGACCGTTTTTCCGATTTCGACCGGCGCGAGGCCGCCGCCCGCTGGCATGCCGAATTGCAGGATCCGGATATTGATGAGCGAATCTGGCAGGCCTTTCGGGCCTGGGAGGCAGATCCTGCCAATGCCGCCGCCTATCAGGAGATCGAGGCGGCGCTGGACCTGCTCGACCAGTCCTCGCTGGCAGACAGCCCCTCCACTTCGTCCCGGCGCCCCCGGATGCCGCGGCTCCTTCTGGCGGGCGCAGCCCTGGCGGTCGTGCTGGTGGCGGCGCTGCTCGCCGTGACCGCAGCCAGCCCGGTGCGCGAGCTCAGGCCGGTAATGCATGTCACGGAGATTGGCGAACGCGCCGATTTCACCCTGGCCGATGGCAGCCGGATCCATCTCAACACGGACACAGAGATCGAGATCCTCTTTTCCCCGCAGGCGCGGCGCCTGCACCTGGTGTCCGGCCAGGCCCTGTTCGAGGTCGCGCCGGGGCCGCGCCCCTTCATGGTCGAGGCGGGGGACACCGAGACAATTGCGCATGGCACCATATTCGACATTTATCGCCGGGAAGAGGGGGTCCGGATTGCCCTGCGCGAGGGCGCCGTCTCGGTGAGCCAGAACCATACGGCCCCGATCCTTCTCCATCCCGGCCAGCAGGCCCTGGCCCGGCCCGGCCAGCCGCCCCAGGTGACCGGGATCGATCCGGCCCGGATCGGCCAGTGGCAGTCCGGCACGCTCGCATTCGACAATGTCACCCTGGCCGAAGCCGTCGCCGAAATGAACCGGTATGCGACGACCCGGATCGTGATCGCCGACCCGGCGCTCGCCGCCGAGCGCATCAGCGGGGTGTTTCCGGCTGGCGAGCAGGATGCCTTCGCCGAGGCGCTGGCCCTCTATCTGCCCCTGACAGCGGAGAACCGGGCGGACCGGATCGTGCTGATACGGGCCGACGCCCGGACCGACTGACCTGTCGGGTCAAGACATGGGAATTGTGCCCGATGTCTCATTATGGGCGTAACCTTGCCAAATGGCGCATTCTGCGCTATAGGATGACCGGAAAGGAGTCCGATCATGAGCCTGCATTTGGTGACCAAGCATGAAGCCCCGGAAGGCCGGACGGACATTACCGATGCCGAAGGCGCCGCCATGGCGCGCGCCGTCGTCACTCTGTTCCGGCTCTGGGGGCTGACCGAAGCGGAAGCCTGCATCTTGCTGGGCGGCCTGTCGCGGCGCACCTATGCGCGCTGGAAGGAGGGCGAGATCGGCCGGCTGTCGATTGACCAGAAGACAAGGCTGTCGGTCCTGATGGGCATTCACAAGGCGCTCAAACTTCTCTTCACCGAGCCGGCCCGGGTGCAGGATTGGGTCAAGAAGCCCAACCAGGATTTTGGCGGCCAGCGCGCGCTGGATGTCATGCTGGGCGGCTATCTCACGGACCTGTTCCGGGTCCGGGCCTATCTGGACGCGGCGCGCGGATGAGGGGCGATCCCCCGCAAAGCCAGGTCGACTGGCCCGAAGCGCGCCGGATCATTTCTTCGCGCTATCCGCCGGTTGATCTGTTCGAGGATATTGCCGACCCGCGTGACTGGGAGCTGATTGCCTCGGCCGAAGCCAAGACCAATCCAAGACTGGCCGACCATGTCGGCCAGCTCGACCTCGTCCCGCCGGAGCGGCGGGTCTCCGGGCCGGGCGCCAGTCCGGTCATGGCGCCTTTTGTCCATGTCAGCCCGGACCGGCCGGGCCGGTTCCATGACGGGACCTTCGGCGCCTATTATACCGCGCGCCAATTCGAGACGGCCGTGGCTGAAACCGCCTATCACAAGGGGCGCTTCTACCGGGCCACCGCAGAAGCTCCTGGCTGGTTCTCGCAGATGCGCGAACTAGTCGGGGCGGTCACCGCCCGGCTGCATGATCTGCGCGGCCAGGCCGCCTTCGCGCCCTGTCTCGCGCCGGAAGAGTATAGCCAGTCCCAGCGCCTGGCCCGGGATCTTCGCGCGGCAGGCTCGGACGGGCTGGTCTATCCAAGCGTCCGGGATGCAGGGGGCGAATGCGTCGCCGCCTTCTGGCCGGATGTCGTCGCACTGCCGGTCCAGGGCCGCCACCTGGCCTATCATTTTGACGGACAGCGGATTGATCTGGTCCGGGATGAAAGCGGCGGGGATATCTGGCGGCTGGACTGACTGACACGTTGAGGGGACGTCGCCGCTCGCCCGGATGGCACGCCAAGTCGCCCCGATCGGGTTTGTCGTCGTGATATTCGGGACAGCTCAGCCATTTTTGCCGCTCGGTACCGGCATGCGGTGCGCGGCGGCCGCCGCTCTGAGGGTCGAGATCGGGGTCTTGTGCGTGTCGTCCGAGGTGCCAGGGGGCAAGCCGGATCCGGCAACAAAGCTGAGAGATGAGGCAGGGTTCCGGATCCGGCGCCTTCGCGCTCAAGATACAGTGCGGATGGGCGTCAGGATGTTGGAAGCGCTCGCCTCCTGATTGGGGATGAAAGACATCCTGCCCGCGCGGGTTTTTCCTTATATTCAAAACAGGCTAGGTTGCTGGCAGCGCCCTGAACAGGGCCGGTGTCGTGCCTGCAATAGGGGGGATAAAATATGAGATTCGGGTTGTCAGTCCCATTTCGGACACTCCTCAATCTTGAATCCGAGGTGGTTGGCGTTCACAGGAAGGATGCTGAGATCGCTCTGAGGCAGGCCTTCGAGCCGATCGGCGATCTGGAAGCCGTCGCCTCATTGCAGATTTTTGCAGGAAATGCGTCGGGCAAATTGAAGACCCTGTCTGATGATGCCTTGCCCTGGTTCTCAAGGCCGATTGCCGCAATGGCCCTCTCCGACAGCTGGCTCGAAGAACAGGGCGCGCGCAAATCAGGGGATGAACCAGATAGATCCGGCTCGGCCGGACGGGGCATAGCGGTAAGCCAGGCGCGGGTCGAGATTTATGACAATACACTCGCCATACTGAGCCTGATTGGCGACATTGATGTTGATGCTATTCCGCCAGACTGGACGGCCGATACGTTCGAGCGATATCTGTCCGAATTCGCAGAAGGCCTTGTTGCCCCGCTCAACAATCTTCTGGTCATGCCAGCCATCACCCGCCTGGAAGCCCGCAAGGTCGACTGGCCCCACAAGCTCTATCTCATGCGACCGCGCCAGAAATACCAGATATTCTTTGATCTGAATGATCACGATTTTCCCAGATGGGACGAATCTCGTTCTGCTTTCTTCTGGGCTCATCGAATCTACCAGCTGGATGAGGACCAGCGGTCGGAGTCAGATCCGACCACCTTGTTGCGGCTGAACGAAATCCGAACCTATGGGCTTCACGGCAAGGATGGTTCGATGGTCTATACCGGGTCCAGTATTGTTCGCGACGAGGCCGACCTCGATGCGTTCCTGAAGGCGTCCTCTTTGGCGCAGTATTTCTATTGCATACTTGATGTTCTGAATGACAATCAGAACTCGGTCTATCGGGCCCTGTCGGCCGCATCGACTCGGCGCGAGGTCGAACGCCTTATCCCCCGGTTTCACCGGATGGAGAATTTTGTCGACTATGTCTTCAATGAAGCGCGAGATGCTGAAATATCTCTACAGGGGCCGCGGCGACGATACTTTGAAACGCTGTTCAAGACGTTTGGGATGGACCATCTGGCCGATACGCTGAGGTCGAGGGACCAGTTGGTACGCTCGAGACTGGATCGCAAATCGTTTCAGGTCGCCAAAACGGACCGACGGCTCCTGCAATTTGCCCTGTTTGTCCTCGGTGCCACGCAAGTTTTCAATTTCGTGCTCGATATATTCGGTTATGTGAAGCGTCCGGAGCCGGGACAGGTGCCGGGCCTGGTCGATTTGTTTGGCTGGCTCGACATCAATCTGACCTTCAATGCCATCATCCTTCTCGTCATCCTGGGAGCGCTGTATGCCTCATTCCGACGAAATTAGCCTTCTGGCCGAACTGATCTCGGATATCCGCTCAGGCCGTGTGCTGGCTGAGCTTTCCGAGGCCCGGGCTCATATTGCCGAGCAGTACCAGGCCTTCGAGGATATCATGGCGGCAGACGCGCCGCCGCATATTTACGGGGTCAACACATTGCCCGGGCATCGGGAGGGCGAGCCCATGCCAGCCGATTTCGCTTCGTCCTATCAGAGAAACCTGATACATAATCATTGTCTTACGCAAACGGAGTTTGTGGATGGGGAGACGGCCCATTTCATTCATCTGGCCAAGTGTTTGACCATATCGGCCGGTGGCGCGTTGATCTCCCCCGACCTCTACCAGATACTGCTTGACCTGTCCGCAGATCCCGACTTTGCGCCGCAGATCCCGGCCGGGGCCTCCTATTCATCGGGCGATGTCATTCCGGCCGCCTATTGGGCGCGGTCCGTGCTTGCTGCCCGTCCGGATTATGACTTGAAGCCGGGCGAGGGGATGGCCCTGATCAATGGTGCCTTCGTCCATATCGGAACGGCGCTGGCCGGGTTTTCACGTCTTGAAAAGGCCTGGACGACCTATCTGGACACGACGCGGCAATTTCTCAGACATGTGCCAGCCAATGATGCTTTCCTCACCCATGCCTCACACCCCCGGGTTGAGGCCGCACTGCGCTTTATTACAGAGACGAGCGGGTATCCCGCTCCGGGCGATCTTCAGCCCCCCGTTTCCGTCCGTGCTATTCCCCAGACCCTGTCTGCCTTTCATACATCCATTGCCGGATTTGCTCGCGAACTGCTCGCCAGTCTGAGCCAGCCAAGCTCCAATCCGCGTATCGGCAAAACCGGGCAGGGAGATGTGCGTATCCTCCCGAGTGGTTCTTTTGTGGCGCCCTCGCTTTCACTCGCGACAGGGCAGGTGATCGATAGTGTTCTCATGCTCGGCTGGACCCTGGTTCGACGGATGGAGTATTTTCTCAGCGGCCAGGTTGAGGGCGTTGCCCGCGATGGCACCGGGCCGAACGATCCAATCGGCCTGATTCAATGGCCGAAACTGGCAGCGGCGAATCTCGAGCATATGCGGATGCTGCACAGTCGCCGTGTTTTCGCATCAGGCGGTGCAACTTCCTATGGCGTCGAAGATTTCTGGACATATGGCATGATCGTGGCCCAACAACTCTCAGGCTGTCTCGACACGCTGATGGACATTCTGGAATTGGAGCAAACAATTCAAAGAGAGGTGCGGGAGGAGACATCGAGCCGAACTGCCAAGACAGCTGAATCACGCGCGGCAGGATTTCTCTATTCCGGATAGGCGTCGATTGAGGTCAGCCATCGGGTGGGAGTGATGAGACGACCGGTCGAAATTTACGCACTATCTGATACCTGCATCAGGTCTACTATTCTGACAAATCCTGGCGGGCGTTTTGCCTTGATTGGTAAATCTTCCGGAAGAGACATGCGGGTGTCGATGAAAGAGCCCATTCTACCCGGTCTATAAGATGGAGTCGGGTTAAGGCTTCAATGTGTGTTGGGCGATTGGGAGAAGGGTATCGGCGTACCTGGACTTGAGACGGCGCAGGCTCATGGCTGTCGGCGAACAAAGGAGTCTCAGCGCAGGCCGTTCCAGCGCGCTGGGGCCCGACCCATCTGATCCGTGGATTAATTATACCCTCTCTTCGGCCGAGCTTGTTGTCCTTGGTAACGGGCTGCATGGGGCAGGCCGGAGACGACCGGAGGGGATCCGTGACAATTACCAGAACACTGGGCCAGGGGGCGGCCGTGGGCTTGCTTGTCGGCCTGTTGGCCGGAACGCAGCCAACCAGCGCACAGGAGACGGATGCGTCCTTGTCCGTACCCATACAGATCGAGGCCGGCCCGCTGAGCGCCGCGCTGAGGGAGTTCGCCGCGCAAGCGGGCACACCGGTCCTGTTCTCGGAGCAGCTGACCGCGGGATACAGAGCTGACACGCTCACCGGAATGCTCAGACCGGAGGACGCGCTGGCGCAACTCCTGTCGCATACAGAGCTTGAAGCCATGTCCGGACCCGGGGGCGTGTTTGTGATCCGCCGGAAGAAGAGGGAGGAAAAGCCCGCCCGGATCCCGGAGGCGGCGCCCGCGCGGGAGCCGTCCAGTCCTGCTTCAGAGGCCGGAGCGGCTGCCCCTGAAACCGAAATGGCCGACCGGCTGATCGCAGACACGATCCTTGTCACCGGCACGAGCCTGCGCGGCCTCGCCCCGGAAACCTCGCCCCTGCAGGTCTATGACCATGACGATATCCTGGGGAGCGGGGTCACCACGATCGACCAGTTCATCCGGGCCTTGCCGCAGAATTTCGGAGGCGGCTCCAGTGAGTTCACCTCGGTCGGCCTGCCCAATGATGCCAATTCCCGGGCCAACAACACCTATGGGGCGAGTGCCAATCTGCGCGGGCTCGGCTCGCGTGGCACGCTGGTCCTGCTGAATGGCAGCCGGCTTGCGCCGACCTCGGAGATTGGCGATTTCGTCGACCTGTCCCTGATCCCGGTCTCGGCGCTGGACCGGGTGGAAGTCCTGACCGACGGAGCCTCGTCGATCTATGGCGGGGATGCCGTGGCCGGGGTGATCAATTTCATCCTGCGTGATGATTTCGACGGCGCCGAAACCGCGCTGCGCTATGGACAGGTCACGTCCGGCGAGATGCAGGAGATCCGCGCCAGCCAGACGCTGGGGCGGAGTTGGTCGGGGGGCAATCTGCTCGCCACATATGAATATTTCGATCGCGGCAATCTGACCCTGGCCGACCGGCCGGAGATCGGCCTGTTCGACGGGGCGAGCGACGCGTTTGATCTGCCGGATCCGGCCCTGTTCGATCTCCTGCCGGAGCAGCGCCGGGACAGTCTGGTGCTGGCTGGCCGGCAGGATGTGACCGCGCAGCTCAGCCTGGATGCCACGCTGCTCTATTCCGACCGGTCGACGCATCGCTCGCAATTCGGGCGCAATGGAACGGTGGAGCATTCCGGCAGCGGATCGGAGGGCCTGACCCTGGCTCTCGGGGCGGACCAGGACCTGCCGGGCGGCTGGCTGGCCTCGCTGGAGGCGAGCTATAGCCAAGTGCGCAATGAGGAGCGTCGCCGCGAAGTCTACCGCGTGGATGATTTGCCCTTTTCAGACAGCCGGATCGAGACCGATTCCGATGTCTGGGGGGTGGATGCCCGGATCAGCGGCGATCTGATCCAGCTGCCAGCCGGGCCGCTCAAGGCGGCGCTGGGCGCGCAAATCCGGCAGGAATCCTTTGCCAATGAAATCCTCGGGGACCGGATCAGTGCGGAAGGCGAGCGGGACGTGGCGGCCCTGTTCGGCGAAGTCCAGATTCCGCTCGTCGGGGAAGGCAATGCGCGGCCCGGTCTGCAGCGGCTCGAACTCAACCTGTCCGGCCGTCTGGATGAGTATTCCGATTTCGGCAGCAGCGCCAATCCCAAACTCGGCCTGCTCTGGTCGCCGGTCGGCGGGCTCAATCTGCGCGGCTCCTACAGCACCTCCTTTGCGCCGCCCGCACTTGGCCGGGCCTTTTCGGTCAGCCGGACGGGCCAGATCCTGCCCTATCAGTTCATCCTCGACCTGTTCGGACTCGAGGCGCCCGATCCGGGCCTGGCCGACATGGATTACATGCAGATACTCGGCACGCAGGCGGACCTGGACCCGGAGACGTCCCGGACGTTCACCCTGGGCTTTGATGCCGCCCTCCGGCGCGGCCCTCATGCCTGGCGGGCCAGTGGATCCTGGTATGATATCGAATTCGAGGACCGGTTGGGCACGACGCCGGTCCCGAATGGATTGCTGGATTTTCATGCGCCGAATATCGCCTGGGAAGACCCGTCTGCCTTCCCGGAGGGCAGCGTGATCTTCTATCCGACCGCGCAGGAGATCGAGGCTCTGGTCGCGACCTTTCAGCGCCCGATCGGCGTGCTGATGGATGCGAGCCTGGATCGGGTGGGCATCATCAACAATGTCAATGTCGTGCGCAATCTCGCCCGGACCGAGACGCGCGGAATTGATCTCCAGCTGGACTATGAGACGCAGACAGAGTGGGGTGAGTTCTCCGCCGGCCTCAATCTCAACCATATTCTGGACTTCACCCAGCAGGCGGCCGCTTCCACACCGGCGGTTCCGGCGATCGACACCTATCTCAATCCGGTCGACTTCAAAGTGCGTGGGCAGTTCGGCTGGTCGCGGGACGGGCTCAGCGCCAATCTCTTCCTCAATCATAGTGATGCCTATCAGACCGACGGGACCGAGGCAGCGGTGCCCATAGAAGCCTGGACCACGGCCGATCTCAGCCTGACCCAGGAGGTCCGCTTCGGGGAGGCGGCCTGGCTTCGCGCCGCCCGGCTCAGCCTGTCGGTCATCAATCTGTTCGACGAAGCGCCCCCGCAAACCCCGTCTGACGGGGTCTATGGCCTGGCGGGATACGATCCGACAAATGCGTCCCCCCTGAACCGGTTTGTCGCGATCGAGATTCGCTCATCCTTCTAGCCAGGCCGGGGGCCGGGCCCGGACGGTCCCGGCCCCCATCTCCTTCCCAACTCCATCGGGTGCCCTGATGTCGTCTCTGTTTCGCAGTCTTGCCCTGTTCGCGGCGCTCTGGAGCCTTGCCAGCCTTGCCCTGGCAGATCCCCCCGGTCGCAGGCTGGCGCTAGAGGATCTGATGAAGCTGGAAGGCATCGGCCGCGCCCTGCCGGACCCGTCCGGACGCTGGATCCTGTTCGAGCGGATCCGCCCTTATGAGTCCTATCCCGATTACGGGTTCGGCATGTATGCCTTCCGCAAGAGTGGCCATGAAATCTGGCGGCTGGATGTGCGGTCGGAGGCGCCGCCGGAGCGGCTGCCGGGATTCGATCCGGACGCGCATACCTATTTGCAGGGCCTGTCGCCGGATGGAAGGATCCTGGTCCTGATCGAATGCCGGGAGGGATCCACCCGGCTGGTCCTGTATGATCTGGCGACCGGGACCAGTTTTCGCCCGGACAGGGTGCCGGCCCTGTCCCGGCTCGGGATTCATGAACCGGTCTGGATCTCGGACCATGACCTCGTCTATGCGGCGCTGCCAGAGAGCGCCCAACCGCCCGACACAAGCATCCGCATGGCCACGGGAAGGGCCCGTATCGCCCTCTGGGAAGCGGCCTGGCGCGGCGATACAGTGACGGCGAGGGAGGTGCGCAATGATCTGGCCGGGCAGGCCGTGGCGGGGGAGCTGGTCCGGCTGGACGTTCGATCCGGCCAGGTCCGCCATCTCGCAGACGGCCTGCATGCGGATCTCTCCCTGTCGCCAGATGGAAGCCATCTGGCGGCGCTGGCCATGATCCGGGATCGGCGGCGGGCAGAGCGCGACCGGGCCAGACTGGACGCCGTGCATCATGAGCTGCGTCTGATCGATCTGGCGACGGAAGACATCCATGCGCCGGCGCCGGGACTCGATGTGTCTCCGGGCAGCCTGGCCTGGGCGGCGGAGGGTCGGAAGCTGGCCCTGTTCGCGGTCCCGGAAGGCGCGCCCTGGTCGCGCGGCACGCATCAGGTCCTGGATCTGGGCCGTGACCGGCTGAGACCCTATCCGCATCCGGGGCTCGACCTGGTCTCGGAACGCGAGCGGAGCCTGTTGCAACGGCCGGAACGGGCCCTCCTGCTGGACGCCGGGCTCGCCGTCCTTGCCCGGCCCGCAGCGGATCCGGAAGCCGGGGAGTCGCATTTCACCTATCGGGATATTGCCGAGGCCGGCCTGGCCCGGCCGGACTGGTATCTGATTTCGCCGGGCCAGCCCCATCGGAATTTGACCGAGGGGCTGGAGGCGGTGTCCCCCATTCCGCTGGATGCCGGCGCCTCGCATCTTGTCGTCCAGACCGGGGACGGGATCTACCGCATCGACCCGTCCGGGCGACAGGCGAGACTGACCCCGGATGGATATTCGGACATCAAGGTGCACTGGCCGTCCAGCATGATGGCCGCCCCCGGCATCCTGCGCGCCGCATTCGGCACAGAGAGCCTGATCGAGGCCCGAACGGGCGACACCCGACGGGTCGGCCTGATCGATTTTTCAGAGGAGACGCCCCGGCTGCAGCACATGTTTGGCGGGCTCGCAGGGGAGGGGCAGGCGCTGGCCCTGAGCGCCGGCGGCGACGCGCTCCTGATGAGGCAGGATTCCGAAACCGGGACGCAGCTCGTTCTGATCACGCCGGGGGGACGCGCCCGGACGCGTCTGTCCCTCAACATGCATCTGGAGGGCCTTGACTGGGGCGAGTGGCAGTCATTGTCCTACACGGTGCCGGATCCGGCGAGGCCGGGACGGACGCGGGTCGTGACATCCTGCATCCTGATGCCGCCGGGCCAGGCGCCCGCGTCTCCGCCGCCCATGATCCTGGATATCTATCCGGGCGCGCGGCCAGGCTGCACCACCCGCACGCCTCGTCTGGCCTATCCCGATCCGCACTCGCCCTATCTCTGGGCGGCCAGAGGCTATGCCTATGCCCGGATAGCGGCGCCGCGGGACCTGATCCGCACTGAGGCGGGCCCGATCGCAGGACTGCCTGACATGGTTGGGGCAGCGCGCCAGGCCATTCTCGCGGCCGGACTGGCCGATCCCGACCGGCTGGTGCTGCACGGGCTCAGCCAGGGCGCAGTGTCGGCGCTCCATGTGGCGGCGAACACGGAGGGATTTGCGGCCGTGATTGCCCAGAATGGCTGGGCGGATCTGATGAGTCATTATTTCGGCCCGCCGGGCATCCATGCCGACCTGTATCCCGATCTTCTGGGCACGAACATGCCGCGCTACGAGGCCGGGGCGGGCAGTGATTTTGCCATGGGGCAGACACCGTTCGAGGCGGCGGAGCGCTATGTGCGCAACAGCCCGCTCCTGATGGCGGGCGAGATCCGGATACCGGTCCTGCTGGTCCATACGGATATGGACGGCTTCCCGAAATCGCAATTCGACCAGATGTATGCCGCGCTCGCGCGCCAGGGCAATCCGGTCCGCTATGTCTGGTATGCCGGCGAGGGCCATGGCATTTCGAGCCCGGCCAATATACGCGATCTCTGGAAGCGCCTGACCCGCTTTACCGGGGAGACGGTCCCCGCGCCCCCTCCGGCCGGATCAGCGCCGGACCGGGCGGGCGGCCCGTGAGGCTGCGGCGCGCATCCAGGCTTCCAGCGTGTAGAGCTGCAACAGGTCGCGAAACGTGGAGGGGGCCATCATGGCGCGATCTGCGAGGAGGCGGTCCAGTTCGTCCCGGCCCAATAGGCCCGCCTCCATCAGGCATCCGTCCGACAGCGCCGCGCTGACGGTCTCCCAATTGCGACTGAGCTGCCGGGCAAAATATTGTGTGGCTTCGCCCTTTGTTGTCCGACGGCGGATTTGTTCGGGCAGATCGGCCGTAAAGGCCATGCGGGCCAGGCCCCGATTGATGCCGCCCAGGCATAATTGCCAGACCGGGATTTTCAGGCAGAGCTCGATCAGGGGTTGGGAGAGAAGGGGGTGAATGACATGCCGGCCGCTCGCCCGGGCGAGGGGATCGCGGATCTGGAACAGGTGCGGCAGGGTGCTGATCTGTTCGAACTTTCCGGGCGGGAGATCACCGGGTTCCATGGCCCAGTCCGGCAGGCCGTCCAGCCACGCCCCGGTATCTGAACTGGGCAGATCCAGCCGGGCGAGACGCTCCAATATGCCCGTCTTCAGGGCACTGCGCGCCGGTCGGCCCAGCAGATAGGGCAGATTGCTGGCAAAGGTCTGCCAGAGGGAGGTCTCGGAGAGGCGGGCCGCATTCAGCCATTCCGTCCACAGCCGGGCATAGGCGCCCTGGCGCACACAATCGGTTAGGCCCAGGGGAGACCGGGTCATCAGGAACAGATGATCCCCGCCCTGTCCGGTAAAGAAGGTTGTGCCGGGTGATTTCATCCTGTCTGGCAGGATTCTGTCGAAGCCCAGACCCAGGAAATTGCGCCAGGGGCTGTCTCTTATACACATCTGACGCTGCCGACGAGCGATCTAGTGTAGAT
>OJHJ01000192.1_pt1 | contig 39757 bp, 35 predicted proteins | sample 1595201 | NCBI WGS metagenome assembly OJHJ01 (sample SAMN05416832, study PRJEB24817) | seawater metagenome | isolation source: Sea water | place: Canada:Atlantic | collected 2013-07 | reverse complement strand
CGAGATAGCGTAGCGTCTCGTGGGCTCGGAGATGTGTATAAGAGACAGGTTGTTGGCGTCCCAGTCCAGCAGCTCGCAGCACATCATGCGGACCTCGCCGTCGGCGCTGTTGAAGTCCCAGTCCACCGCGACGGTCTCGCAGCAGTCACGGATGTCTGCATCTGCGGGGTTGGTGCCCGCCTGAGCGGCCAGGTCATCCAGGCACTCCTGCATGGCGGGGTCCCCGGTATCGACGGTGCCCGTATCGACGGTGCCCGTATCAACGGTGCCCGTATCGACGGTGCCCGTGTCCGTGGAGCCGGTGTCGACGGAGGTGTCCTCCGTGCCGCTGTCCGAGCCAGTCGCGCTGTCGACGGAGGCGTTCGGCGGGGTGCGTACACATCCGACGAGCGCGGCGGCGCATGCCACTCGGGCTGTAGCGTGTAGGGCTTGCTGGAAGATTGCGCGGTCCATGAGGGGCCTCCTTGTGTGAAGACACCATGACCTCTACCTGGAGGCTTCTGCAAACCGGAAGAATCGAAGCAGGTTGTTTGGCTATGCCGAACTACTCGCCTTGGAGCGCTTCTCCTTCCACCACTGCCTTAGGCGCTGGATCTCATCGGGGTGAAACCAGGCTGGGTACAAGGCCAACATGGCCCAAGCGAAGATGCCGAGCTGCATGGCGATGGCGATGCCCAGGTGCAGCACAGCGCCAATGACCACCCAGATCAGGCGCACATCCCAGCGCAGGAAGAAGGCGCGCAGGCGGCCGGGGCGCTCGCGGGTGTAGCGAAACCAGAGCGCCAGCACGAGAATCGGCGCGCCCCACTCAAAGATGTGGGTCGTCGCGGCCCCCACCCGAAGGAAGGGAGAGACCGCGTCCAGGACCCCCATTCCAGCCCAGTCCATGCGCGCGATGTGGGGGTCGTGCAGGATGACGTAAAGCGCGTTGTAGCCCCCAAGCGGGGTCCACGTCAGCGCTGTCTTCTGCACGCCAGCCATGAAATACATGACGACCAGCTGCAAGGCGATGAGGTACCGGGGCCAGGAGGGATGCAGCTGACCGTCTCCCAACCAGGAGCCTGTCTTGAGCTTGGCGGGAAGGCTTAGGGTCGCGCCAGCCTTGGAGAAGATCAACAACATCAGGACGTTGCGTAGCAACAGGTCAATGCCTCGATCGCTCAGGGGCAAGATCAACGAGGTCTGGGCGTAGGCGAGCACCAGAATTGCCCCGACCACTGGGGTGGCGATGCCCAAGATCAGCAGCACCAAGCAGAGGATGATCAGCCCCCACAAGCCCCAGGCCAGCTCAGGGCTGGGATCGATCCAGGTGAAGATCTCTGGGGGAACCTTTCGCTGGAGCACGTTGCTGGGCAGGCCGCCCAGCTCTTGGGGCGTCCACATCACCTCGGGCAGGTCGTGCAGGCCGATCTCCACAAAGTCCCAGAGCAAGACCACGCCCACAAAGATGCGGATCAAGGCCAGCATCGTGGGGACCTCGCGCTGGGACCAGAGGGCCACCCATTTGGACCAGAGCTTCACTGCAGGTCCTCCCGGGTACGAATCCGTTCATTGACGAGCTTCGTCTCTGGGTCCTTCTCCTCGCCCGGCAGCGTGACGTGGCCCCGGCGGTAGTAGATGCGCACAGCGGTGGCTTGGGGGTGCTCCTCCAGGGCCATGCCCGAGACCCAGTCCACGAAGTTCTCGTAGCTCTGGCGGGTGTTGGTTGCGTTGTCGTCGTAGACCCCGCGGATCCGGCGGAACACAAACAGGCGCTTGTTCCAGTCGTGCTCGGGATCCAAAGGGGTGTAGAGCGGCTGCCAGGCGCCGTCGATCTCCAGCTCGATGTACATCGTGTGGGGAAAGCTGTTGGGGTAGGTGAACAGGCCCCATGCTTGGCCGGTCCCGGTGATCCGGCTGATGGGCTTGATGGGCTCCAGGGAGCTCTTGCGGAAGGTGGTGATGCCCTCGGCCCGCTCGATGACCTGGGCCTGCAGCTCCGCGGGCGTCAAGACCACCCCACGCTTCCCCAGAATGCTCACCCAGCGGTCCAACTCATCTTTGGCGATGGGGTTGTTGAACTGCTTGGCGTTCACCGTCGAAGGAATGGGCAGAGCGATGTAGCCATGCACAATCAGCACCACGGCAATGGCTATGGCGCGCAGGTGATCGCGGGGGGAGAAGCTGGACACGTCGCCCTTGTACCCGAGCCGGAGGAGCTTGGGAAGTCTGCCAAGCCTGCGGGGAGCAAGTAGAGTGCTCGCATGCTGTGGTTGATCTGCATCTTGGCCTGTCAGGGGGGCGACTCCTCGGAACCTGCGCGCGCGGAGGACTTGGCCTATTGGACCGTGGAGGGCGACGGTCGGGCCTATGCTGGCGAAGCCGTGTTCAATCTTGGGGATCTGGACGGCGACGGGGCCGATGAGCTGGGTTTCGTGTCCTCTTCCTCAGAGGACGGCTTTCCGGCGACGCTCTTTGCCCTTCGCATGGGCGACACGCTGGCCGACCCCTTCTTCAAAGTGCCCCTTCCCTTTTACCAATGGGCGATCCCACTGGGCCTCTGTGAAGATCCGATCCTTCCGGGTCATCGCAGCATTCAAGCACTGGGCGACCTGGACGGGGATGGCAGGGGCGAGCTGGCCTTCTCGGATCCAAACACCCAACGCGGCAGCGTCTGGATCGTACCTGGGAGGGCGTGGTCTGACCCGGGCACCGCCTACGCGCAGTCCCTGCGCATCGATGGGCCTGCGGACGTGTGGAACTTCGGTACGGATCTGGCCACAGGAGACCTGGACGGCGACGGCTTGCTGGATCTGGTCGTGGGCGCGCCGCTCACCGGTTCACCCCCTCGGGGCGGCGAGGTCTGGGTGTTCTCAGGCGCCAAACTGAGGCTGTTCGCGAGCATCCGCAGCGCCGCCGAGTTGGGGTCCGTACACAGCTCCGACCGACGGGACACGCTGATGGGTGACCGTGTGGTCGTGAGCCCGGACTTGGACGGCGACAGTCTGCCGGACGTGTTGGCCTTGAGTCCGGCCTGCGGCGAGGAGGGCGTCTCGGGCGGGGTCGCCCAGATCACCACTGCCCTGCGCGCACCAGGGGTGGCCTTGGAGCAGAGTCCAGCGAACCTCTTGAGCCGAAACAACCAGATGCCAACCGGCCTGGTTGCCTTGGGGGACTCGGACGGCAACGGGGTCCCCGAGTTCGCCCTTCCGGGTTGGCGGCTCAGCGACGAGGCAGACTACGAGGTCGCGATCTTCGAGACCCAAGCCCCAAGCTTCATCGAGCCCACCACCACCTTGCAGACCGGCGAGAACTCCCGCTCGCAGGTGATCAGCTGGCCGGTCAACGGACGCTTGGCCTTGTTGGCGTTGGACGGTCGCTACGTCATCCAGGTGGAGCGTCCAGCCCAGAGCAGCGGCTGGCAGAAGTTGGACTCGGTGCAGCTCCCCTGCGAGAGCGAGCTGAGCGGAGACCAGCACCGCCTGGCTCCCGGGGACTACGACGGAGACGGCCGCTTAGACTTGGCCGTCGGTGTGCCGATCTGCCAGGACCGGGACCAGGGTGCGCAGGTCTTCGTCTTCGAGTGGCCGGAGGCGGCGGTTAACTAGCGGCGCCTGCCCTGACACTGGGCCGCCGACTCGGAGTCGCCCCATGTTGCTCATCGCCCTGACCCTGCTCGCCTGCACCAAAGATGAGGTGCTGGACTCCGCACAGGACACCCAAGAAGAAGTGGACCAGGTCCTCATCAGCGCCTCCCAGTACCTGCGCGGAAGCTTCAGCAGCCAGGCCCAATCGGAGGAGTTCAACAGCAGCTACTACCACATCGATCTCTTCGCCTGCCGCGTCGATCTGCCCGAGCTGGGCGAGGAAGTGATGTACGTACAGCAGGAGCAGCCCGGCGCCACACCCTACCGCCAGCGCCTCTACACCGTGGCGTCCGTGGGCGAGGCCCAAGCCCAGACCCGGGTGTACACCGTGGACAACGAAGGGGACTGGGAAGGCTTCTGCACCCTGGGCTCCACCGAGCCTGTCCCAGAGACAACCTGGGAGGAGCGGGTCGGCTGCGGGGTGTTGTTGGACTGGGATCAAGACGCCGGTACATTCTCTGGCGGGACCCAAGGCACGGACTGTCAGACCAGCCTGGGTGGCGACTATGCCGCCAGCGAGGTCACCTTGAGCGCGACTCTGCTCACGAGCTGGGACCGCGGCTTCAACAACGATGGCTCTCAGGCCTGGGGGGCGGTCGAGGGCCCTTACGCGTTCGATCGCATTGGGGATGTGCCCAGCGACTGAGCTCAGAGGCCTGGCGGCTCCCAGCCTTTCCCGTCCACGTCCAGACGAATCGCGTTGCTCATCGCGTAGGGCGCCTGATCTCTCCAGGCAGAGCCCTGAGAGACGGTGCTGGTGACCTCGACGGCGTACCAGGCGTCCTGGCCAGGTTCCAGGGCAAAGTCCTGCTCAAACCACAGGGAATCCTGTGCGCTCGCGGGCAGCTCGATCTCGTCGATCACCTCTCCATTCCTGTAGAGAACCAGGGTCTCGGGGACGACGTATTCGGGCGCTTGCAGGGTCACGTGCAGGGTGGCCTGGGCCCCGACCAAGAGGTCTCCAGGAATGGCGGTGCCCGCCTCGCTCTGCATCTCAACCCGCAGGGTGAGCCCAGAGGCCACGACCACATGGCCATCAAGCAGGGCTTGGCGAAGCTGGGTGTCGCTGACCTGGCTGGGATCGGTCTCGTCCAAGAACACGTCGGTGTGGCCCAGCCCGCAGGGAATGTAGCGGTAGTGGCTGTCCGAGGCGCCCACGGGCACCATGTTGCGCCCTTGGTTCAGGAAGCTGAACCAGTCCTGACGGATCTCGTCCAGGCCCTCCACGCCGCCGTTGAGCAGCTCGAAGAGCTCGAAGTCCCAGGACCAGAGCTCGGGGCGGACGGGGGCTCCGTTCTCGGCGTTGTACTTGGAGAAGGCGAACATGCCGGGGCTACGGGGGTGGTTGATCTGCATCAGGGCCTCTGGACCGCCCGTCTCTCGCATGCGCTCAAAGAGATCCTCGGTGTTGTCCGGGGCATACCACCAAGCCTCAGCGCCCCCATTGATGAGGTTCAAGGCTGGCTCTACCGGGTAGAGATTGAAGTGCCCGCGCACGATGGTGGTCACCTCTACGCCTGGGGTGATGTGCATGCGCTGGTCCAGATCCAAGGCCTGAGCCAGGGTGCGGTACTCCACCTGTCGGTCGTGGTCGGTGGTCACAGGCAGGTCTACGCCGGTCGCTGCACAGGTGATCAAGCGGTCCTCCATAGGGAGGGCGCCATCAAAGCTGGGCGCGCCGTGCAGGTGGGGGTCCATGGCCAGCCAGCCGTCCCGCTCAACCCGCTCGTGCAAGGTCACTTGAAGGGTGGTGATCTCCCCTTCGAGAACCGTGAGCTCCGCCACCTGGGCTTGGCTGTAGCGCCACGAGTGGTTGACCTTCAGGCTGAAGGTGCCTGGAGGTGCCGCCAACTCCAGCACCTCGGCCCCGGTCCACCCCCACGCCGCCCGGGAGCCGTTGGGCTCTCCGATGGCCTTGCGCAACCCATTGGGCACGGTGGACTGCAGCGCGCCCACCCACTCCAGGCTGACCACCGCGGGCAGGGGCACGCCGTCCTGGTCCACCACCTCAACCCGTACCCCCGAGGCCACTGGCAGCTCAAAGTCCACCGTGGCGGAGTCTGCGAGGGTGAAGCTCTGGGGCTCTGGGGTCGCGATGCCGGTGGCATAGGCCAGAGGGCTCGCCTGGGTCTTCCCGGAGAGCACATCGAGCTGGGCTTGGTTCAGGCTCTCGGCCGCAAAGGGACCATACCGTCCAGCACCAAGGGGCAAAGGCACCTGCTCCGAGCCTGCGCTGGCCACGGCGAAGGCCCGCCAGTCCCCCGGAGCCAGGTTGGCGGAATACGCGCCTTGATCGTCGGTCATGGCAAAGCCGCCGACTTGGTCTTGGGCGTCCACGAAGTGCACCCGCACGCCGGGCAGCCCAGCCCCACCGCTGGTCACCACGCCCGTCACGGGCGACAGGCTCAGGCCTTGGGTGCCAAGGCGCTCGCTCTCCGCTGCGGCGATGTCGGGGGTGACACTGAGATATCGCACGACCTCGATGCTCTCTCCGGGCGCCAGCGCGGTCTCCTGAAACACCGCAAAAGCGAGCCCCAAGTCCGAGGCCAGGTCGGTGAGCGTGCTGGGCTCCATGCTGTCGTCGGCGTTCCAGAGAGACAGGGTGGCCTCGCCTTGGATTCCGGTGAAACCCAGCATTGGAAGGGCACCCTGGGTGCCCTCGTAGCCGTAGCCCGGTGTCCAGGGTCTCATGTCCTCTCCGGAGACGATGACCCCCTCCTGAAACTTGAAGACCTGGGTCTCATCGCCCGCGTTGGTCAGCACGCTGCGCAGGGTCAGGGTGTAGCTGTCCGGAGGCAACTCGTAGGTGGTCAGGAGCTCCAGGTTCTGGGGCTCCATGGTGGGCTCTCCAAGCTCAAAGAGCCCCTGCATCATGTCCCAGCCCACATCCTCGGCGCGCACGCAGACCACCGCGGCCCCGCCATCGCTGCCGTCGGCCAGCACCTCAACCGCGCTGGGCTCAAAGACCCGACTCAGGCCCAGGCCGCTGAAGATGTCTTCCACCGTGTCTCGGCCCAGGACGCCCTGGGGACGCACGAGATCGGCGTCGATGATGCCTCCGCCAACGTCCATCAGGCCGTGTGAGCGCACCGCGTCTTGGATGATGAACTGGACCTTGCTGTTGTAGAGCTTGACGTCGCTGGCCGCGCCTTCGGCGTTGATTCCACCAAAGAGTGCGGCTTCCCCCTCGCTTCCTTCCCGGATCACGCCCGCGCGAGACTCCCCGTCCGCAGCCAAGACCGCGGGATCTGCCCCCATGAAGCGGGGCGTGGGTTCGGGGGTGCGGTCGCAGGCGAGCAGAAGCAGGAGCATCAAGAGAGCCAGTTGGAGGCAGGACTTTAACGCCGGAGAGAGTTCAATACGCAGGCGCATTCTCCAGGATGGGCCGGCGGACTGAGATAGCTTTCGTGGATGCTTGCATTCTTTCTGGCCTGTCTACATCCCGTGCCCGTCGAGGGCCCCCCACCTCCCCGGACGCCGCCCGCCTTGGCGCCCGCTGTCCCCGCGCAAGATTGGGAGAGGCAGGCTGTCCCCAGCGAGGGCCCAGTCGCCCGTATCGGGGGTGACCCCATCATCCTGGGTGCGGTGGACAAGAGCGAGATCGACGCGGTCGTGCTCAAGCACATGAACGCGATTCGCTACTGCTACACCCTGGAGCTGGAAGAGAACCCGACCTTGAGCGGCAAGCTGGTCATCAAGTTCGTCATTGCCCAGGATGGAAGCGTCTCCTCCGCATCAACCAAGGCCACGACGATGAACAACCCAGCGGTGGAGGACTGCGTCAGCGGGCGCTTCAAGACCTTCATGTTTCCGGAGCCCAAGGGCGGCGGCATCGCCATCGTCTCCTTTCCCCTGGCCTTCTTTCCAAGCTGAGCCCAAAGCGAATCAAGCCCAACCTGACGTGGAGTTGCAGGATGATTCTCCTGCTCCTTGCTTGCTTCAGCCTCCCCACTCCAGCCGCAAGTGCTTCCCGAGAAGCGGCCGTCTTAGAGCTCCAAGCGACGCTGCCTCAGGCCCAGAGTCACTTCGCGCTGCCCCTGGCCATCTTCGTACAGCTCCCGCCCTCTCAAGAGGGGTGCCGCATGCTCGCCCCAGACCCGCTGCCGCCAATGCGCAGCTACGCCAAGGCAAACGGCCCCCTGCAACTCCGGGTCGTACAGGCCAGCGCAGAGGGGATCTACGTTCACCGCGAAGGCGGCATGCAGCGGCTCGACGGCTTTGAGCATTGGGAGCTCAGCGCCCTGCACGAACACCTTGAGCAGCTCGACATCCAGCAGCGGGAGACTGTGGCGCTCTGTTTGGGGCCCGAGGTCATCTCCTTCTGGAACTACGCCCTCGTCATCGTGGACCCCGAGATGCGCTCGGATCAGCTCTGGGCGGTCCTGGATGCCTTCGAAGGCACCCAGATCAGGCCGGTGATCGCGGTCTCGCCGGCGACCTCTGAGCCCACCGAGTCCTTCGGGTTTCTGGGAGGTCGCGCGGCCTACGTCTCGCTGGGCGCAGACGGCATGCACTTCACGGGCAGCCAGGGCGAGAGCGCACGCCCAAAGAGTGTCGATGAAGGCATCTCAAGCCTGGGATACGGCGTGGCCTGTGCACGGATCACAGCCGAGCCGGAGCTTTCGAGCGCTGAACTCTTGAAGGTGATGGCGGAGTTCCAGTCCCGAGGTCACCAGGTCATCCTGGACGAGGCCCCCGCCAGCCCGTTGAATGGCGGCTCAGCCAGCAAAGGGGAAGCGATACATTTGGACCTGGGGGATTCGCTTTCCCTGCTTCAGGTGAACCGGTCCTCCGGTGCAAACTGGAAGGGCGGCGAGTGCGGCGGCGGTGCGCCTTCAGACCTGGGGGGACTGGGCGGATTGCTTGGAGGCAAGTCCCTGGAAGTCCAGAGGGCGCGTGAGGGTCAAGTGGAGCTGGACCTTGCGGTGGAGAAGGTGGCGGGACCTCTGGACGCATCCATCGCCACCCGGTCTCTGAATGGCCGCCGATCTGGAGCCGAGGCCTGCGTAAAGCAAGCGATGGTGCGCGATCCGAGCTTGGAGTACACCGGGCAGCTCTCCTGGCGCCTCGGGATCGACGCGGACGGGGCTTACCAGACCTTGGATGAAGGGGAGATCAGCTTCGCCGACCCCCAGCTCTCCGGGTGCTTTGCAAGCTGGCTGGCGGAGAGCCCGCTTCCATCTCCAGGCGAAGCGAGCAGCTTTGAGCTGACGCTCCGCGTTGTAGAGGCCACGCCGCCGACTCAAGACGGCTGGTCCACGTCACTGGGTCCTCCTCCTCCAGGGCAGGACACGCCTTCAGGGACCGGCTTTGACTCACCAGAACAGGGCACTCCCATCGGCCAGATCGGGGGCGACCCGATTGTGCACGGCGAGCTCGACCGCAGCCTGATTGACCAGGTGGTCAAGCGCAACATGAACAAGATCCGCTACTGCTACCAGCGCGAGCTGGTGAAAGACCCGAAGCTTGCGGGCAAGCTCGTCGTCAAGTTCGTCATCGCCCCCGATGGCACCGTCTCCTCAGCGACAACCAAGTCCACCACGATGAACAACTCCTCGGTGGAGAGCTGCATCAACAGCCGCTTCATGCGCTTCCAGTTTCCGGAGCCCAAGAACGGAGGCAGCGTGACCGTCTCCTACCCCTTCGTCTTCTCGCCAAGCTAAACTCCGCTTGGCCGCAAGGCTGCATACCAAGCGGTGTCCCGGCGCTCTGTGCCACCGACCTTGACCTGGTCCCCGTGCGTGATGCCTTCGAGGCGCAGGCCAGCCTTCTCCGCGCAGCGCCGGCTGGCGTGGTTCTCGGCATCGCACTTCCACACCAGACGCTGCCAGGGCCACTCAGAGAAGCCCCAGTCGATCAAGGTCTGCAAGGCATGGGTGCCTAGACCCTGGCCAGCCACGTCCGCCCGGATCCACATCCCAACTTCGGCCACGCCCAGAGACAGCGGACCGTGGCGCAGGTGGAATCCACAGCCACCCAAGGCCCGTGAGCCATCTGGCGAGAAGAGGGCCACCACGTAGTCCTGGCTCAGCAGCCAGCGACCACGGAACTGGCGCACCAGCTGCTCAGAGGTCTCCACATCCTGGTGGGGTACCGCCCAAGGCATGAAGGTCTTGAGGTGCTCGTAGGAGCAATTGACTGCCTCGCTGAGCAAAGGACCGTCCCCTGGTTTCCAGCTGCGCAGGAGGAGGCGGTCGGTGCGGCGTTCTTCCGGGGCGCTGAAGTAGTCCATGTGGGGAGGGTAGCGCAGCGAGAGAACACAGGGCACCAGCTCTTCGGCCAACGCAGTGAGACGACGACTCGAGAAAAGTACTCCGTCGACGCCCCCTGAAGAACCCCAAGGGCGTGTTGTCCTTCGCACCCCCTCTACCCAGCCCTCCGGCGTCAGTTCGGCAACTGCCGGCTGCCGCCCGTGATGAAGGGGGCCCGGAGTGCTTTGGGAGACAAAGGAGGCGAACGCAGTGAGACGACGACTCGAAAAAAGTACTCCGTCGACGCCCCCTGAAGAACCCCAGGGGGTGTGAGCACAGCGAACAAGGGGGTGCGGGCACCCCCTCCAAAAAGAAAGAGCCAGAGCACGCCGCCACCCCCAGGGTGGGTTTTGAGACAAACACCGAGCTCCGAGGGCCAAAGAAGACCACCCGTCTGGGTCCTGGGGTCGCAGCGACGTGCTCCGTCTCCGCTTGCTGGAAGACGTTGCACAGCCCGTGCCAAGGCCGAATACGGGCCAAAACCACCCCTGTGCCGGGTCAAGATTGACCCACCTGTTCACCCAGTGGGTCTCTACTGACCCCCTTCGGGCGCATCTACCGGAAATACCTCCAGCACAAAATAGTCCTCGGCGAAGTCGTAGCCAGCCCCCATAAAGCTGTCCTCGAGCTGGCGATTCATGGCCACACCCGGTGGACGCGCCCAACCGGAGACGGTCAGGTCCTCATAGGTCACCGTCTTGCCTGGCTCCTTCTCCATCGCCACCATGATGCGCACCCGCTTGCTGTTGACGTCCCCCTTCTCCATCAGCGGGAAGATCCAGAGCTCCTGGGCGTCCTTCCCCATCCGGGCGCCTCGAGTCACGCTGGCGCGCAAGGTGTAGTGGGCCGTGCCAGAGACGGTGATCGCGTCTGCGTCAACGCTGGCCTCGGACCAGCTCACCGGCTCCGGCGTAGGCAGGCCATCGAATGGCCACGAGCGGGTCATCCACAAAGCAAAGACCACCAGGCTGATGCTCAACGCAGCGACCAGGACACCGAGCTTCTTCACGCAACCTCCGAGATGACTGCAGGGTTAAGAGGCCCACACTGCCCACTCAAGGCCCAATGCCCAAGCTCCCACGCACCTTTGTCGACCGCGGCGGCACCTTCACCGACGTGGTCCGCATCTCTCCCCAGGGGGAGGTGCAGATCCAGAAGGTGCCCTCCGATCAGGCGATCGTCGGCGAGCTGGCCGATGGGGAGCTGGTCTTCGGCACCACCGTGGCGACCAACGCGCTGCTGGAACGCACTGGGGTCCCCACCCTTCTGGTGGTCAGCGCGGGACTCGGGGACCTGATTCACATCGGAGACATGACCCGACCTGAGCTCTTCGATCCGGACCAAGACTGGCCAGCCCCTCTCTGCGAGCAGGTCCTCGAAGTACGTGAACGTCTCGACGCCACCGGACGGGTGCTCACCCCTTTGGAGCTGCCCGATCTGGAAGGACTGGAGTGGGCCCAAGCCATCGCCATCGTTCTGGTACACGGGCCGCGCAACCCAGCACACGAGCTGGCGTTGAAAGCACACTTTGCCCCCTTGGGCACACACATCGCCCTGGGTCACCAGGTCGATCCAGAGCTGGGCCTGCTGCCGCGCATTCACACCACCCTGATCGAAGCTGCGATCACCCCGGTCTTGGCCAGGGCCATGGCCCGAGACGCCATCCCCCAGGGCGCAATGGCCATGCGCTCCGACGGCAGCTTGTGCCCCGCCCCCGAGCTCAAGGCGCCAGACGCCGTGCTCTCCGGTCCAGCTGGAGGTGTCTTGGCCGTCGCAGCGGTCGCAAAGCAAGCGGGTTTTGAGCACGCCGTGGGCCTGGACATGGGGGGCACGAGCACCGATCTCTGTCGCGTGGATCACGGTCAGCCCCCCCGTCGCGAAGGCGAGGTCAGAGTGGCGGGGTTTCGGCTCAGACGTCCCATGCTTGAACTTGAGACCATCGCCGCGGGCGGCGGTTCCATCCTGCGCAGCGACGGCCTGCGCCTCTCAGTGGGCCCAGACTCGGCCGGCGCCCACCCCGGTCCAGCCTGCTACGGCCGCGGTGGCCCGCCCACCCTCACCGACGCAGCGCTCCTGGCCGGGCTCGTCGACCCCGAGGCCTTCAGACCACCCCTGGACCCCGACCTGGTCGTGCTTGCCGGCGAGGCGCAGGATTTCCTGGATCTGGCCCGAGAGAAAATGGCCCAGGCAGCCCGACGCCTGGCCGCAGCCCGAGGCGTCGATCTGCGAGACCACGCGCTGGTCGCCTACGGCGGCGCCGCCGGCCAACACGCCGCCTTCGTCGCAGAGCGACTGGGCATCTCCACCGTTCTGGTGCACCCCTGCGCTGCGGTGCTCAGCGCCTTTGGCCAGGCCCTCGCCCAGCGCCAAGAACGCGGCATCCGGGCGCTCTGGCAGCCCCTGGACCAGGTGGACCTGCAGGCCCATTGGGAGGCGATCCAAGACACCCTGCCCGACCTGGGCCAGATCGAGCGCAGCGCCGAGCTCCGAGTCCAAGGCACCGATCACAGCTTGGAGATGCGCGCTGGGCCCCAGCTCGAGGAGCGCTTTCGGGACGAACACCAGCGCCGCTACGGCACCCGGCCTTCCGGCCCCTTGGAGGTCGTCAACCTGCGCGTCCGCAGCCTGGCCCCGGCCCCGGCCATGCCACAGGTTCAGGCCGACCCCTTCAAGCTCGGCAGCGAGAGAGCGGTGGGCCCAAGGGTGCTCTTTGCCCCCACGACCAGCGTGGCCTTGCCTGCGGGCTGGATCGCCGAGAACGTAGACGGCATCTTGCGTCTCCAGCACGAAGAGCGCTTGCCCCAAGCGCCCGAGACCCAGCGCACCCCCTTCGGAGCCGCCCTCTGGGGTAGCCGCCTGATGGCCGTTGCAGAACAAGCCGGCGAGGTGCTTCGACGCTGCGCGAGGAGCGTGAACATCAAGGAGCGCTTGGACTTCTCCTGCGCGGTGTTCAACGCCCAAGGCGAGCTTGTCGCCAACGCCCCCCACATCCCCGTGCATCTGGGCGCCATGGGCGAGACGGTGCGGGACGTGTTGGCCCATGTCGACCCAGAGAGCGCCGGAGCCTGGCTGAGCAACGACCCCGCAGCAGGCGGCTCCCACCTGCCAGACCTCACTGTGATCAGCCCAGCCTTGGTGGATGGACAGCGCTTCTGGGTGGCCAGCCGCGGCCACCATGCAGACATCGGCGGCCTGACCCCTGGCTCCATGCCGCCCCACTCCACCCGCCTCGACCAGGAGGGTCAGGTCTTTCGACGGGTGCCCATCCTGTCCTCGACTGGGGAATACCTGCCACCGGATCTCGGCGACTGTCGCCAGCCGGAGACCGTACACGCCGATCTACAGGCGCAGATCGCATCCAACCACCACGCCGCAAAGGGGCTGGCCAAGCTGGGGTCTGGGGAGCTCATAGCGACCTGGATGGCCCACCTGCAGGACCTTGCGGACGAGAGCCTGGATGCGCTTCTGCCAAGTCTTCAACCCGGCTCCGCCAGCGAGGTCATCTCGGGCGTGCCCATCCATCTGCAGGTGAAGCTCTCTCCGGGCGCCCTTCATGTGGACTTCTCTGGCACAGGCGGCCCACACACGGGCAACCTCAACGCCCCCCAAGCCGTCGTGCGGGCCGCCGTGCTCTATGTGCTCCGATGCGCCGCTGGAGCCCGACTTCCTCTGAACGAAGGCGCCCTTCGCAGGGTGACGATCACCCTGCCCCACCCCAGTATTCTCAGCCCGTCCCCTGGCGCGGCGGTGGTCGGCGGCAACGTCGAGACCAGCCAACGGGTCGTGGACTTGCTCCTGAGCGCCATGGCTCTGCGCTCCCCGTCTCAAGGAACGATGAACAATCTTTCCCTGGGTGGGCCGGGCTGGAGCCTCTACGAAACCATCGGCGGCGGAGTCGGAGCCAGCCCATCCGGCCCCGGTCCCAGCGGGCGACAGACCCACATGACGAACACCCGAATCACCGATGTGGAGGTCCTGGAGACGCGTCTGCCTCTGCGGGTCGCCGAGTTCTCCCTGCGCAATGGCTCCTCGGGCCAAGGCCGACATGCGGGCGGCGAGGGCCTTGTACGCGAGTTGGTCTTGCTGGAGGGAGGACAGGCCGCGCTCCTCGCAATTGGGGATCCGCCCCGCGCTGGCCTGGCCGGCGGGGGAGCAGCCCAAGCAGGTCGCTGGTGGATCCAACGGGGTTGCTTGCGCCAGAAGTGGCAAGGCCAAGCCCTCTCCCTTCAGCCTGGGGACCGGGTGCGCGTAGAGACCCCGGGCGGCGCCGGGTGGGGTTTGCCAGAAGACTGAGCCAGATCAGGCATGAGTCATTGCTTGAGAGGCCCCAAGGCTACGGCTATGCTTCACCCAGACCAGCCCACCGCGAGGTACCCGTGCGCGTCCTCTTGATCAACCCCTCCATGAACCTGGACAAGCTCGGCAGATTTGCCGCGCTTCTCGAGCCCATGCCCCCAACGGGGCTGGCGTACATCGCAGGCTCCCTGGAAGCCCACGGCGTCTTCGTACGCTGCATCGACATGTTCGCTGAAGGCCTCAGCCCTCAGGACGTGGTCGAGAAGGCCGAACGTTTCAAGCCCGACCTGATCGGCATGACGGTGCTGACCCCCTCTGCCCCCGTGTGCGAGGTGCTCACGCGCCTGCTCAAGAGCCGCCTCCCCGAGGCCAAGTTCGTCTGGGGTGGTGTGCACGCAGATGTGTTCGCCAAGGAGATCTGCCGCGATCTGGGCGTGGACTTCGCTGTTCACTACGACGGGGAGATCACGATCTGTGAGCTCGTCGACGCTCTGGGCCGCAACGAGACAGACTTCTCCGACGTTGACGGGATCACCTGGCGGACCTCCGACGGCGAGGCCATCACGAACCGCGCGCGGGCTCTGAACCGGGACTTGGACAGCCTGCCTTACCCGGCATGGCACCTCTTCCCGTACCACCGCTATGGCTTGCTTCCCTTCGCGGACATGGCCAAGCCCATCTTGACCATGGCGGCCTCCCGCGGCTGTCCATACCGCTGCGACTACTGCTCGCTGATCCACACGGGCGGCAAGACCTTCCGTCGCCGAGACCCCATGAAGGTCGTGGACGAGTACGAGTACTTGGTTTCCCGCTACGGCGTGAAGCAGATCGGCTTCATCGATCCCATCTTCCCCCTGGTGAAGAAGGACCTCCGTCCCATCTGTGAGGAGATCAAGAAGCGCGGCCTGGACAAGGAATGCGTGTGGCTCTCCGAGACCCGAGCAGACCGTCTGGACCAAGAGACCTGCGAGCTGATGTACATGGGCGGTTGCCGCCGCGTGCTGATGGGCATCGAGTCCGGCGTGGACATGTTGCTCGGCAACGTGAACAAGACCCTGACCACCGCCAAGGTGCGTGAGGGTGTGGAGAACGCACACAACGCTGGAATCCAGACTGTGGGCTTGTTCATGATTGGCCTGCCTGGCGAGACCCCGGAGCTCACACGCGAGACCATCGAGTTCGCAGTGGACCTGGACCTGGACTTCGCCAAGTTCGCCATCACGGTGCCCTTCCCAGGCTCCAAGCTCTTCGAAGATCGCTGGCAAAAGGACCTGTTCCGGGATGACTGGGACAACTACACGACCTTCAACCCCGATCCCGACCGCCTGATCTACCATCCCCATGGCTACGATCCAGCGGAGCTCATCAAGATGCAGTCTTACGCATTGCGCCGCTTCTACCTGCGTCCTGAGCAGATCAAGAAGCAGCTTGTGCAGCTGCGCACCCTGTCGCCCAAGATGCTGCTGTACGGGCTCTACGGGATGGCGATGTAGAGATGAGGCTGCGCCCTATTGGGGCGCTCCTTTCTCAAAGGATGGGTCTGGGGTGCCGCTGAGGCAGCCCAGAATCCAGGGGTAGCTGTCGGTGACGTAGTAGCCATACTGCCCATCGACGCTCATGCCGTTGCAGGCATCCAGGTCGCCTGAGTCAGTGAACTCAAAGTCCTGAATGTAGCGGCCAGTGTATGTGCCGCCGGGATCTTCGGCGCTCTCCGGACGGGTGCCGCTCTTCAGGCTGTAGCCGGACAGGGCCTTGCGCAAGCTGCCCTCGTCGTCGACGAAGTAGCTGCCGTAGATGGGGAAGCCGTCCGCCGCAAAGCCGATGACAGGGGAGCCCTCCGCGCCGGGAGAGTCGTCGAAGAGCGCCTTGGGGCTGCCATGGTAGTGGTAGCTGCCGTCGGGCTGGGTGTGGGCGTTGTGGGCATCGTGGCCGAAGAAGTCCCCTGCCCCCAGTGGGTCCAGCAACCAAGCGCTGTCTATGCCGCAACCCGCCGGCACGTCCCCGTTGGCGTCGGCACGGGGGTCCTCGGGCTGGAAGCAACCAGCGGAGAGCAGGTCCACCGGAACGCCATTGAGCAACACCGCATCGTAGGTCTGCTGCCTTAGAGGGGTGGGCTGCTCAGCGAGCGCAGGGCTTCTGGAGATCTCAAAGCTCTGCCCGACCTCGGCCACATCGGTGGCAAAGCGCGCGCTCTCATCGTTGAAGTCGTGGTTGGGAATGTTGTTGGAGACCAAGACACACAGGCTGTCCTCGGCCTCGATGCTGACATCTGATTCAAAGCCCAAGGCGCGCTGGATGTCCTGGACCAGAGCGTAGGAGCTGCCGGCATGATCGGCGCAATCCCTACTCCTCTCGCTGAGCACCGCCTCGCTGTTGTCGGTGGCCCCGCTGTCGGCGTTGCTGCCGCACGCTGTCAGAGTGATCAGTCCCATGGCGAGGAGAATGAGCAGGCCGGTGGTCTTCATGGTGGGCTCCGTGTTTGCAGCACACTCAAGATGACCCGCCATCGTTGCTCCTCCACCAAGCCCCGCTCAAGAAGCGCGATGCTTTGTAAGGAAGTGTGAAGGCGGGCCATCCGGTCTCGGCTACCCCTCCCGGTTTCGTTTGCTTCGAGCAGCGCTTCTCACGCGCTTGCTCATGCGTTTCCCGGCCGCTGCGTTCAGACGCTTGCTGCTTCGGCGGGCCTCTCGCGCACGCTCGCGGAGCAGCTTGTCTCGGCTCTTCAAGCGCTTGGGGTCCAAGCTGCCGCTCTCAATGGCCTGGCGCACCGCACACTTGGGCTCGGTCTCATGCTGACAGTCCGCATAGGCGCACTGGGAAGCCAGGGCCACGATGTCCGAGAAGGCCTCGTCGGGATCTGCATCCTCCGTCAGACCCAGCTCCCGCATTCCGGGCGTGTCGATCACACAGCCACCTTCGGGCATCCGCAACAGGTTCCGGGTGGTCGTGGTGTGCTGACCTTGGCCGTCGTAGTCCGAGACCGCGCCGGTGTTCTGCACGCTCTGGCCGACCAGTGCATTGATCACCGTGGACTTTCCCACGCCGCTGCTTCCGACCAGAGCCAGGGTTCGCCCATCGACCCAGGCACGCAGCGGGTCCAAGCCCTCACCGTGCAGGGCGGAGCACACGAAGAAAGGGTCCGAGAGTTGGGAAGTGAAGAAGGCCGAATCCTTGGCCCGATCCGCCTTGGTGAGCAGAATCCGAGCCTCACAGCCCGCACCCCGGACCACCGAGAGGTAGCGCTCGATGCGTCGCAGGTTGAAGTCGCTGTCCATGGAGGTCACGACCGCCACGCAGTCCACGTTGGCGGCAATCACTTGCGCATGGCCGCCTCCAGCGCGCTTGCGTGTGATGCAGGTCTGCCTGGGCAGAATGGCGACGATGAGGCACTGCTCACCCACCGGGCGCACAGCGACCCAGTCGCCGACCACCGGCGGATCGACCAGCAAGCTGCCGCGGATCATCGCCCGGGCTGGGCCTTGTTCAGAGTAAATGTCGAGCTGACCGCGCTGCTGAGAGACGACGCGGGCGGGGAATAGATCGGGTTCGGCGGGCCACGCAGAGGCGAAGGCCGACCACCCAAAGGTGTCGAGGAGGGTCACTGAGGACTCCGTTTCCGCGACCGAGCACATGCTGGGCGGAGGAAGGGACTGGAACGCGAAGGCGAACGAGACCCGCTGGAGACCGTGATTCTGGGCTCAGCTGGAGAGCTAAAGCTTAGGCACGTACGCCAGCGGGGTGAATGACATCGAGCTTTTGCATCAGACCTCCTACTGGCTGAGTGTTGAAACAGGTGTACCCGGACAATGGCTGCCTCGCAAATCTCAACTCCACGCTGCGGGCCCTAGCTCAGCAACCGGCACCACACTTGCGAGGGGCCACATGCTGCACCGCGTCTTGGGCGAAGTGGACCTCACAGCACGCCTGCAGCAGGTCGTGGAGCTGGGCCCTGCCCCGCTGGACCCGACTTCGAGCCCCGGACTTGGACAGCCCGAGCTCATCAGCGAGCTGAGCTTGGGTGATCCCTTCCAGATCCACCCTCTTCACAGCCGTGCGGTAGGGCTCCTCCAGCATCTCAACAAAGCCCGGCAACCACGAGGCCACCACAGCGCTGACGTCCGGCTCCGGCGGAGCCTCGTAGAGCTCTTCCAGGGCACCCGCCGGTCTCTGGGCCCGCAGGTAGTCCACGCTCAAGTTTCGAGCGGTGGACCAGATCACGGACTGCAGCTTTGCTGGGTCTCGCAGCTTGGGCGCAGCCTGCCAGCCCCGGAGCAGAGCCTCCTGGACAATGTCCTCGGCGACGGAGGCTGGAACACGTTTCTTGAGCCAACCCAGCATCGGCCCGCGAAGCAAGGGCTCCAGCGACTCGATCCTCACCCGCAGCACCCGCCACCGGCAGCCATGGGCGGTTGCTCCACCAGCAGTTCAGGGACCTTCCAGTCGGGAGGCACGCTGTCATCCAACACCCGGTAGACCTCCCAGGGGCGTCCATCGGGATCCACATACCAGCGCTTGTCCTGTGTGCTCGCGCAGCAGGAGGTGCCGGTCTCGGTCAGGGTGGGCTTGAGACCGCTGGCGTCCAAACGGGTCCAGAGCGCTTGCAGATCCGCCTCACTCTGCGCTTTTAGACCCAGGTGCTCGGGTGCTTGCAGAGGGGCCGGCGTTCCTGACATGAGGGTCAGCGACATGGGCAGGCCCTCCGGTTGAAAGCGCACCAGGTCCGCGATGTCTTTGTCTGGAGCGCCGAGCAAGGCGGTGTAGAAGCGGCTGCTTGCAGCCAAGTCGCTGCAGCGGAGGTGAAGATGAAGGCGCATGGTGTCTTCTTGCTGTTTGAGGTTCAAAGCATAGACGGAGCACCTCCGAATGCGACGCAAGATTCCTGGCCAGCGCGGGGCCTGTACTACTCCCAGGTGTCCTGATTCACGCAGTCCCAGGTCTCCGCATCACCGCAGATCTTGGGCCGCGCGTCCACGTTCTCAGCGCCGTCCCAGTCCTCGAAACCCTCGCCGGCCCACGCGTAGGGAAAGTCCACGACGGGCAGGCTGGAGTACAGGGTGACAGCGTCCAAGATGCCGCCAGGGCAGTCCACCAAGAACACGTTGATCTCCACCCCGGTGGCCTCCTCAGGCAAGTCTACCGAGGCCCCCACCACCCGGTAGTCTCGGTGCTCAGTGCTCAGCACCCGCACATCTGGCGAGCCCTGGTCAAAGTCGAAGTGCAAGCCCAGCTCGCAGCTCTCGGCTGGCATGGCCGTGTGGATGCGCACCAAGAGACGCTCTCCAGAGACCGCGACCTGCTCGCTCTTCCATGAGCCCGAGTCCTCTTGCACGCGCGCCCACAGACCCGTCTGCGGCCAGATCATCTCCCCCGTGGAGCGCTCTAGGTCAAAGCCGGTCATCTCAACGCGTAGGCTCTCATCTCCACCCGGTAGGGCCGGGTCGTCAGACATGAGCCAGGCCTGCACATGAGACCAACCTGGGTTCCAGAACCAGCGGCTGGCGTTGTGCATCACACGGGGTCCCTGGGCATCGGAGCTCCAGCCGAACTGGGCCACACCAGCCACAGGCAGATCATGGGTCTTGCCCGTACCTGCTGCCAGAGCGGCCCAGACCCGCTGGTTGTCGGGGTCCCAAGCGCTGGCGCCGATGCTGCTGTGGCCGGTCTCGGCGTAGCTCATCACAAAGCCCATCAGAGTCTCGTGGCCACCGACAGGGCTGCCTGCTCGCCGGGTGTCGTAATGCCACCAGGTCAGGAAGCTGGCGTCCTGGGGCAGGTGCTCTCGCGCGGTCCAGGCTGGGCCCCAGTCGCCGCCGTGCGGCACTTGGTAGCCCTCACGGAGAGAGAGGCCTTCTCCATCGCCGCCGTTGTGCAGGGGCGTGAACATGTCCCCTGCGATGAGCAAGCGGGGTCCCGTCTCGGTGGCCCAGTCATCACAGGTACAAGGCGAAAAGTCCGGGTCTGAGAGGGGCAGGAACATCTCGGAGCAGGAGCCGCAGTCCTGGCACACATTGGCCTCGATCTCGCAGATGTAGCTGGCCAGTGTCTCAGCGGTCGTGGTCTCGCTCAGAGGACCCAGTCGGTCTACGCCACGGGCCTCTCCCCCCAAATCGGAGAGCAAGAGCCAGTCACCCAGGTCTTGGTTCGCCAGCTGTGCAGCGGGGGCTGTCGGAGCGTCCCACCAGGCCGCCTGGTAGATGCCCGGGGTGTAGGTGTAGGTCTTCTGACGGGTGGAGATGCCGGGCCACAAGCCGAAGTGGGTCCAGCTGCGGTACGCGATGCGCACCTGCTCGCCGGGCGCCAAGCAGTCCGCCTTTAGGGCAGCCCCCAGAACTTCTCCGGTCTGTCCATCAAAGTAAGGCGCCACGGGGAGCGGGATCTCAGCGCCGTCGATGAGCTCTAGGCACTCGGGCCCAACAAGCGAGTCGGGGTCCACGTTGTGCAGCTGTCCCGCCACCGAGGCCACCCGGAGCTCGTCCAGCAATACGCCGCTGTCCCCTGCCGCCATGAGCTGCAGGTAGGCGCTGCTCAGGCGTGCGTTGGCCTCGGGCGCCCGGAAGATGACGGAGTAGCGAACCATGTCCGGATCCCCAGCTTCCAGCCCCGGGATGGGATTGAGGTACTCCCCTTCCTCCGGATCCGTGCTGATGACCTCCAACTCCAAGGCGTTGGTCAAGCCGTTGGTGTCCTTGGTGATGATCTTGACGGTCAGGTCCCGAGACTCCGGAACGGAGGCCCAGAAGTGCAGTGCGTACCAGTCCCCGTCGTCGGGCAGCGGCATGCGAACCACCGGGTTGCTGCAGCTCTCGATGGGGGTGAGCGCCTTGCCCAGCGGGCCGTCTGTGGGCTCCCAGCAATCGGGCTTAGTCGCGCAGAAGTCGAACGGACCGCAGGAAGAGAGCACATCGGAGACCGGCACGGTGTCGATGTCCACAAGCTCGGTCAGCCAGAGCGGGCCCTGGACGTGGCCGCTCTCATCGAGCTGCTCGCAGGACTCGGGGGCCAGAAAGATGCCCTGGTCCAGCTCACAGGCCACGAAGTCATGGCTCAGACCGATCCCCTGGGACAAGCTGGCGTCTCCGGCAACGCCCCAGAGCTCGGCGGGGTCCTCTTCTGCGATTCGAGGGCCGGCTACCGGCGTGCCCGGGATTCGGGTCTCCAGGCCGAAGGCGGTGGGCACAAGGGCCACGCCGCGCTCGCCCAGGTAGTCGTGGAACTCTTGGTAGAGCTGAGCTCCATCGCAGCCAGTGAAGCCCTCGACAGAGTCGCCCACCTGCATGGGGTGGCCCTCGTCCAGGGCGTGGGTGAAGCGGCCGGCGACCACCACATCCAGGCGCCGTTGAACCTCCAGGCAGGTGCCTTCGGACTGGCGGTCGCAGCTGAGCAGGCCTTGCCAGAATGCGGCGGTGTCTGTTGGACTTGGACAGTAGCCGAGCTCGGAGTAGACCAAGTTGGGGAGGAAGTGGCTGTTCTGGGTTCCCTTGAAGCTGGCGAAGGCCATGCGCAGATCCACATCTGGCGCGTTGTCCACCCTCTGAGGGCGCCAAACGACACGCTCAACGGGGGTCCAAGCGTCGGTCCAGCAGGCCTCGTTCTCGGTGCAGGTTGCATCGTAGTCCGAGCAGAAGTTGGGCCCATCGGAGAGGGAATCGGTGGGATCTGGAGCCCACTGGCCTCCGCCCTCCAGCTCCACGCGGTCCAAGCTGGCCAAGAAGTCGGTCATGGCGAAACGCAGGCCCTGGGCGCTGCCACCCGTGAGGGTGACGAGCTGGTCGCCGTGGCGGACTTGGTAGGCCTGGGGAGCCAGGCTGGGATCGATGCGGAGGGTGAGGGTGCCACGCGCGTAATCGGGGGCCTGCTCGGCGACGGCCATGGCGGGGAACTCGTCCTCGCAGCCCATCAGGAAGCTGCCGCTGACCAGCAGCTCGGCCAAGTCCTGGGTCTGAGCGTCAGCGAGGACAACCCAGCAGGCGTCCAAGACTAGGGCGCCGTCGACCTGGACGGCGTCGGGGCAGTCTGGGAGCGGGAGGGCCGTCTCGGTCTCTGGGGTGGACTCGGAGGGCGTTGGCTGGCCACTTCGACAGCCTGGGCCGAGGCTGAGGGCGAGGATCCACGGAGCGAGGGTCAACATGCGTCCCACAGTTGAGGTCAGTCGGGTCAGATCGCGTATCGGTCGGAGCCGGGCGGGCTTTCGACTGAGTTGAGAGAAGTAGCATTTTTGGGGCGGGGTCGACTTGTCTGATAATCTGAGGCATCCACTTGTCTGATAATCAGCCCAGGTTAATAATCTGATTATCAGACAAGTTGAACTGTCTGATTATCAGACCAATCTAGGAAGCTCCCATGCTCACCTCCCGCAACCTCGCCGACAGCGCCACCAAAATCCTGCGGCAAGAGATCATCGACGGCGAGTGGACCGTGGGAAAGACCCTGCCCTCCGAGGCACGCCTGGGCGCGCGCTTTGGCGTCAGTCGCCTCACAATCCGTGAGGCCTTGCACCGCCTTCGAGACCAAGGCTTGGTCCAGTCTCGCCAGGGCCGGGGCTACACCGTCCAGGACTTCCGCAGCGCAGGCGGCCCCTCCCTGATCGCCAACCTCCTCAGCGGCACTGACCAAGCCCAAGCCCAGGCGGCGACCGCCGACCTCCTGTTGGTCCGGCGACAGCTTGCCCGTGCGGTCCTCGAGCGCCTGGCAGAGCTACGACCTCCCCTTCAGCCCATCTCCGACGCTGTAGACCTCTTTGAGGAGGCGGTGACTGACCAAGCCCCAATCGCGGAGCTGGCCAAGCTGGACGCGGAGGTGATGGCCTCGCTCCTGGCCGCCACCCAGAGCCCAGTCTTCGGGCTCTTCATGAACCCGCTCCGGGAGACCTTGATCAGCTCACCCAGGCTCGCCTCCGCCTTGTACCGACAGCCACAAGAGAACCTGTTGGCCTTCAGAGCCCTGCTCCAGTGGCTCAAGGACCCTCAACCGGAAGGCATCGACCGCTTCATCTCGCTGCTCCAAGCCCGTGACGCGCAGAGCTTGGCGCTGCTGTGACCTGGCACGCCAAGCTCCTGCTCATCCAACCCGAGCAGGTCTCGAATCGCCTCGAACAGGCCTGCCACGCCGGCTGGATCTCCCGCGCGCCAACGCTCTGGCAGATGGAGCTGGCGGTCCTGCGCATGTGGCACCGCTTGGTGTTCCGGCCGGAGACCATCGGAACCTCCAGCACCCACCCCGTCAGACAGAGCTGGCGGGCAAAGCTTCTGGTCTGGCGTCCACTGCGTTTCCCCTTCCTGCTCGCTGAAGGGGCCGTCTCTCCTTGGGACATGACCGGCTTGGCCAGCTCAACAAAGCGCCTGCTCCAACACCTCCTGGCTGCCCATCACGACGGTCTACAGTTCGTCTACGACCTGGAGATCCTCTCCTTGGAACCCACAGGGCTCGCCCAGCTGCGCAGCCAACTCCAAGAAATAGAAGGACACAAAAAGCGCGCCGAGTGGCTGGGCGACCTTTGTGCCTACGAGCACTACCACCGAGACCTTTCCCTGGGCCTGGCCCGCTTCGAAGAGGACCCCGAGAGCATGCTGGTCTCCACAACCGACCCTGACCTCAGCCTGCGTGCGCTGCTTCGGTGGTGCCTGGACCAGCCCTCCAGCCCCGCGGAGACGTGGCGTGCCTGGCGCGCTGGCCAGTACCACCTGCAGCACGGACTGCGCACATGACGCAGACGCCACTGGATCCGACGCTGCTCGCCACAGCCTCTCGCGAGCTGCTCGCAAACACGCTGGCCACAGCCACTTCCGCAAGCCCTGAGCACATCGCCGGGCACCGCTACCTGGGTCTGAGCCTGGGTCTACCCGCCTGGGTCGACCGCCTGGCCTGGAGCATCTTCGAGAAGGACTTCGTCTCGGAGGGAGGCGCCGTGCGTGGCTGGAACGTGCGCCTGGAGCAGCAGACGTGGCGGCCAGACATCGAGCCGGTCCCCCTGATGAAGGCCGGCAACCCCTTCTGCTTCGGGTACTTCGGGGTCACCCAAGAGCCAGAAGGCACCCTCCTGGACTACGGACTGGGAGACAACCCCGCGCTGGATCCAACCCGGCTGGTGCGGGACCCACTGGTCACCCTAAATGCGGACCACACCTGGCTGCTTGGCCAGAGTCAGGTCCAGCTCGGCCCCTGGCGGCTGTCCACGCCCAGCTACTTCCTTCTACGCCGACTCGGCCCGGTCCACTATCGGCCGAAGCAGACCTAAAGCTTGCACGACAAGGTGCCGTTGGGAGCATGAAGGAGTCCCTCATGCACGAAGACGAGATCGAGAACGGCAACTCTGGCAAAGACCGCCGCCTCTTCCCAAGGCTCAACGGCGGCCTACCGATCCGCTTCCAGCCCACGAGCAGCAGCGCGGCCACGGACTTCCTGGCCGGCAGCGATCCGGACCCGGCTGCCTGGGTGACCCCCGACCCCTACATGAACTTCTCTGTAGAGGGCCTGGAGCTACACGCCGAGCAGAGCTTCCCCAAGGGCCAGCCCCTGGTCATCGAGCTGCGCATCGGAACAGCCCCCCAGACTTGGCGCTGCACGGGCCACGTCGTACGCAGCGGCGACAGCGGAGATCCGGACTACCCCTTCACGACCGCCGTGCAGTTCGATCAGATCCCACCCGAGGCCACCGAGGCCCTGGCTGAGTTCACCGCCAACCTGCAGCAGGTCTTTCTCGGGGAGCACTGAGTTCCCCAAGGGGCATCAGCGCCCGTAGAAGAGCAGCTTCTGGTTGCCAGGGTTCTCAAAGGCCCCTGCACCCAGCAAGGCCACGGTGCGCGCGAGCTCACGGCACCAGTTGGCGTCGCCCTCGAAGCTCAGGCGCATCTCCATCTGGCGCAGGACTTCCTTGTAGGTGCCCTGGTCGTAGTGCTCGCCCAGGCCAGCACGCAGAGCGTCAAAGCCCCCGTCCTTGGCACTGACCAGCTGGAACTTCACGTCAACGGCTTCAGCATCGACCTTCACAGGAAGCTCGGCTGCGGTGTCCGAGCCAAAGGCTTCGACCTCGGGGATCTCGACCTTGAAGCCGCGCGAGGACATGGCACGCGTGATCTCTGCCACCGAGGGCAGCAGGTCATTGCGAACGTAAGCGTGGAAGACTGCGGTATCGGACATGGGGGTACTGACTCCGTCCAGTGATGGGCTGCCGATAACCGACCCAGACAAGAGAGTCCCGCCGGGCGAGATCCTCATTCGCGACTCAGCCCAGGAGCTCGGTGAGCAAGGCCTGCAAGACCTTGGGATCTCCCTTGCCGCCCGTCGCGCGAATGGCTTGGCCCACAAAGAAGCCTCGGAGACCCTTCTGGCCGCCGCGGTAGGCGTCCACGTTGGCCTGGTTGTCTGCGAGCACCTTCTCGACCATGGGCCGAAGTACAGCGGGATCGGAGATCTGCTCCAATCCAAGCTCAGCCATCAGCGCCGAGGCGGAACCGCCCTTCTCCACCAGCACGGCCAGGATCGCCTTGCCACCCTTGGAGCTGATCTTGCCAGCGTCCAAGAGGCCACAGAGCTCGGCGAGCTGCTCTGGCGTACACACCAAGGCGTCCAGGGGCGTGTCCCCTGCCGCGCGGCGCAGCTCATTGACCACCAGGGAGGAGGCGGTCTTGGGCGTGGCGCCCGCAGCCACAGCTCCGGTAAACCAAGGCGCCAAGGTGGCCTCGCTCACGAGGATCTCGGCATCCGCCTTGGGTGCGCCAAGGGCCTGGAGCGCAGCGGCCGCAGCAGCCAGCTCTGGGGAGAGCTCTGGTCGCTTCCCAACCTTCTGCTTCTTGGGCTTGCTCTGAGCCTTGGGCTTTGCAGGCGTCTTGAGCGCCGGCTTGCTCCAGCTGCTCTTGAGGCCAACGATGCGGTTGAAGACCAGTGCATCCTTGCTTGAGTCCACCGGATCCGCCCAGTAGTAGCCCTGCCGCTCGAACTGGAAGCGCTGCTCCTCCAGGCCGGCGCTGCTCGCTGCCGCTGGCTCGATGATGCCGTGGGTCACGCGCAGGTTCTCGGGGTTCAGGTCCTCCAAAAAGTCCCGGTCGGCGCCAGGGTTCTCAACGCGGAAGAGGCGGTCGTAGACCCGCAGCTCGCAAGGCACCCCCTTGTCGGCGCTCACCCAGTGCAGAGTGCCCTGGACCTTTCGGCCATCGGCAGAGTCTCCGCCGCGGGTCTTGGGATCGTAGCTGCAGATCAGCTTCTCAATCTTGCCGTCGGGGCCCTTGATGACCTCCTCACAGCGAATGAAGAAGCCGTAGCGCAGGCGAACTTCAGCGCCCGGGGACAGACGTCGCCACTTCTTGGGTGGCACCTCGGCGAAGTCCTCGCGCTCGATGGCCAGGTTCCGGGTGAAGGGCACCTGACGGCTGCCGGTCTTGGGCACATCGTGCGGCCAGTAGCTGGCATCGAGCCACTCCACCTGGCCTTCGGGCAGGTTGCGGATCTCCACAGACAGCGGGTCGGTGACGCACATCACCCGCGGGGCCTCGAAGTTCAGGTCGTCCCGGATGCTGCCGTCCAAGAGCTCAGCGTCAACCTGAGAGTTGGCCTTGGCCAGGCCCACGCGCTCCACGAAGTGCCGCACCGCCTGTGGACGAATGCCACGGCGACGCATTCCGGCGATGGTGGGCATGCGGGGGTCATCCCAACCGGCGACGTGGCCCTTCTCGACCAGCTGACGCAGCATGCGCTTGCTCATCACCGTGTAGCCAATGTTCAGGCGAGCGAACTCGTACTGCTTGGGCTGGGTCTTGAGGCGGCTCTGGTCCACGTTGTCGATGACCCAGTCGTAGATGTCCCGGTTGTTCTCGAACTCCAAGGTGCAGATGGAGTGGGTCACGCCTTCCAGAGCGTCTTCCAGAGGGTGGGCAAAGTCATACATCGGGTAGATGCACCACTTGGCGCCCTGGCGGTGGTGGGGCGTGTTCCGGATGCGGTAGAGCAGCGGGTCGCGAAGCTTCATGTTCGCCGCGGCCATGTCTCCCTTCGCCCGAAGCACATGGGCACCGTTGGCAAAGTCGCCCGCGCGCATCTTGTGGAAGAGCTCCAGGTTCTCGGCCACGCTCCGGTCCCGGAAGGGACTGTGGGTGCCGGCTTGGGTGACGGTGCCGCGGTTGCTGCGGATCTCCTCACCGCTCTGGCTGTCCACGTAGGCCAGCCCACGCTCGATCAGGTCGATGGCCAGCTCAAACATGGTCTCGAAGAAGTCCGAGGCAAAGTAGAGGTGCTCCCCCCAATCAAACCCCAGCCAGCGCACATCGCCCTGAATGGAGCGCACGAACTCATCGCTCTCCGTCTCCGGGTTGGTGTCGTCAAAGCGCAGGTGGCAGCGCCCGCCAAAGGACTGACCCAGGATGAAGCTGGTGCAGATCGCCTTGGCGTGGCCAATGTGCAGGTAGCCATTGGGCTCTGGAGGGAAGCGGGTGACGACCTGTCCCTCGTAGCGACCGGCGGCCTGGTCCGAGGCAACGATGTCCGCCAGGAAGTGGGTAGGCTTCGCGACTGCAGTCGAGGGCAAGCTGGGGCTGTCAGACATGGCGGACTCCAAGGGGAGCTGTGGGGAGACTTGTTCTTATCCAGAGTTAGAAAAACAAGAAAGGCCCGACCGTTACCGGCCGAGCCCTTCTCGCGTTTCCACGCTGCCTGAGCAGCGAGTTCTTAGCGCTTGGCGCGAGCGGCGGCCTTCTTAGAGGTGCCGCCTTGGCGTGCCTTGAGCTTGGGGTTGCTCTTGCAGATCAGAAAGACCTTTCCGCGACGGCGGACGATCTGTGCATCTGGTGCTGCGAGCTTCAGGCTCTTGAGGGAGTTGACAACCTTCATTTTCGGCTCCTTACCAGCTGGCTTTCATGACACCGGGCAGCTCGCCACGGTGAGCCATTTCGCGGAAGGCGATACGGCAAAGGCCGAAGTCGCGCAGGAACGCACGGGGGCGTCCAGTCAGCTTGCAGCGGTTGCGGGTGCGAACCTTCGCCGAGTCGCGAGGAAGCTTGGCGAGGGCCTTGTAGGCTCCCTGCTTCTCTTCGAGCGAGGCGTTGGGGTCCTTGAGCACGGCGACAATTACAGCGCGGCGGTCAGCGTACTTCTCGACGGCAGCGCGGCGCTGCTCGTCACGAGCGATCTTGCTCTTCTTGGCCATGAGACGTTGCTCCTGAAAGCGAGGCGGGCTGTTAACGACACCGATAGGCGCACGCAAGCCCAAGATCCCCGCATCGCGGGCGATTGAGGTTTGAGGACCCGCCACCTAAGGCAATTGCTCCAAGCTGGCACCAATGCGTTCGAGAAAGAGTCGCTCCAGACCCTCCTCTCCGATCTCAGAGACGCGCTCATCGGCCACCACGCGGCCATGGGCGAGCATGACCACGCGATCCGCCAGACGCTCCACAGTGTCGAGCACGTGGGTCGAGAGCAGCACGGCAGCGCCGCCATCACAGAGGGCGCGCAAGCCGGCTTTCACGCGGTTGGCGCTGGGGGGATCTAGGCCGTTGATGGCCTCGTCCAGGACCAGAACAGGGGGCTTGCCCAAGACCGCGGCGGCCAGCGCGGTACGGCGACGCATTCCCTGGCTGTACTCGCGGATCAGGCGATCGGCGTCCTCCCCCAAGCCAGCGAGGGTCAGGGCCTCATCAATGCCAGTGTGGCCTCGTAGGGAGGCGACCAGTTCCAGGAACTCTCGACAGGTGAGGTAGTCGTAGAGCCGGGGATCCTCTGGCACGTAGCCGAGCTTTGTCCTGGCCTCTCCCGGATTCTTGAGCACATCTACGCCGGCGATGTGGACGGAGCCTTTTGTGGGCAAGAGTTGGCCAGTGAGCACCTTGATGGTCGTGGACTTGCCGGCGCCGTTGTGGCCGATCAGCGCGACGAGCTCGCCGGGTTCAACGGAGAAGCTCACTTCTTCGACAGCGACGACGCGGCCGTACTCCTTGCGGAGTCCTTGGATCTGGATGGCGGACATCAGACGGCGAATCCTCCGACCAGACCGCCCCAAAGGAGCAGCCCGGAGAGCAAGTAGGGTACCCAGCCGCGGCTACGCAGAGGGCTAAAACAGGCGCTGGCGATGCAGAGCGCAAGGGCCGCACCTTCCGTGATCCCAAAGAAGGAGGCGGCCGCTCCCCCACCCTGGCGCAGGAGCAATGCAATCGTTGGCGGCAGGATGACGCCCTGAAGCCAGGCGAAGATGGCCAGCGCCCGGGCAGTGAGCCGCAAGCTGCGTCTCTGGGGCAGGGTCTGGTCCAGCCAGAGTGGGTCGGTCGTGGACAAGCGCAGTCCCACGCAGGCGATCGCCACCAAGGCCGCAAGGGCGATGGCGAGGGAGCGTCCCCAGGAGGAGGGCTCGGAGGACCAGGCGGAGACCAAGCCAAGGATCCCCAGCCCCCAGGCTCCAGTGAGCCAAGATCGCAGTCCACGCCAGCCGTGGCGCAGCTCCTTGAGAAACTCCAGGTGCAGGCTCTGAGGCAAGAGCCGCACGAGCCACTCAAGGTAGACCCGGCGTGCCTCCTCCGGGTCGCGCTCTTCCACAGCGTAGGCGGCGTCGATCTCCGCCAAGATGAGGGTGGTGCGGAAGTGGTAGCGCTCAGCCAAGCCGCCGGCGGGGATGAAGGCCACCAGCCCGACGATTAGCGGGATCACCAGCAGCACCGCCCCCCAGGCCTGGCCGGTGAGGACCAAGCGGGCACCCTCCGAGGCGCCAAAGACCGCGGCAGTGCCCACACCCAGGGCGACCCCGGGCCCGTAGATCAAGGCCGCTTGGAGCTGTGGATTCTGACCTCGAATGAGGTTCAAGATGCCGGCCAGCGCTGGCGACTCCGCTGCCCAGACGCTGCCCAGGTGCACTGTAAAACCAGCCATCAACCCAACAAACCAGCCGCCTGCCGCCACGATCGAGGCCAGGAGCCACGCCAGAGGGTGACCGGCGAGGAGGATGGGCAGGAGCAGAGCGGCGGCCCCCACGGGCAGACTTGCGCGCTCCCAAGCCGTGCGCTTGGCCAGGTAGCGAATCAGAGCGCGGGGGTGGGCCGGAAAGGGATCCAAGATGGCCCGCTCAGGTCCCCGGACCAATGCGCTGTAGGTGCCGATCGACATGGCACCCGCCAGCAACATGCCCAAGCGCAGCGAGAGGCCCGCGACCCCCATGGGCACAGAGGCCTCGTCCTCCAACCAGGCCATAAACACGGGCCGAATGACCGGTCCAGCTGCGCCGAGGGCCAACACCGGCAACCAACCCTGAAGGGCTTGAAGCCAACCGCTCTCACGGCGCTGGTTGCTGCGGCGCTGACGCCACGCGCGGACATAAGGATTCTGCACGGTTCAGGGACTAACCAGCTGTCCAGAGGGTCGTTATGGGAAGACCACTGCTAGGAAGACCCATGCTCTTGACCCTCGCCCTCAGCTTCGCTCTGACGGACCTCCCTCTGAGTCAGGCCATGCCCGCGGCCGATGAGACCCCTCCCGAATCTCCCGCACTGGCTGCGGCCGAAGACGAGGAGGAAGAGGAGGATGAGTTCGACTTCATCAAGGCTGGAGAGAAGGCGGCCAAGGAGAAGGAGGCCGAGCGGGTCACCGGCGACGACTTTGAGATGGAGGAGGACGACGAGTTCGCCGACTTCCAGATCGGCAGCAAGCAGCCAAAAGCCGCTGCCCCACCGCCCATGAGCAAGGGCGCTCTGCCCGACATCATCGGCCCCGACAAGCTCACCAACGCCTACCCACCCACCGTCGCCTCTCCTGGTGCGGGCGTGGTCTTGGTGGAGCTGCCCGTGCTCGTCGCCCACGACCCAGGCGACTTTGACGGCCGCGCCTTTTGGGTCGTGACCGACATCTACGCTGACGGAATGAAGGTGGGCTCCTCTCGCAGCGAAGTGCGCCGAGAGACCCTGGCCACGGCCGGTCCCAGCTTCGTCTTCGTCAAGGTGCAGGTCCCCGTTCCGAGCGCCACCGGCGAGCTGGAGATCAAGGTCGGCAAGGCCACCGCATCCGGCGGCCAGGCTCAGCCCTTGTACTCCCGCAAGGTCTCCTACCAGACCCGGTGAGCACCACGGGCCAGACCAAGCCGCTCCGCCGCCTGATCCTTGGGGTCGTGGCGGCGCTCTTCCTTGTGGGGACGCTGGCTCTGATCTTGCTGATGGGCCGACTCAAGCCGGAGGCTGCAGACCCCAGTCTGGTCAACGCGCCCCCTACGCCCACGGTCCGCTTGGCCGCGCCCCCTGCCGACGAAGCCCGGGTCTCCGGCACCGTTCGTTTCCCCGATGGCAGCCCCGCCGATGACATCGTGGTGCGCGCCTGGCGACCCGGCGAGGGTCGGATCTCCCAGACCCGAAGCGATCTGGACGGGCGCTACTCCCTGACGGTTCAAGTGGGAGACGCCGTCAACCTGGGCAGCCGGTCCAGCACCCCCACGGCCCATCCGGTGGAGGCCGCGCAGGACGACCTGGACTTTGTGACCCCAGCCCGCTGCCCCATCGATCTGCGTGTAGAAGACCCCGATGGCGTGGCCCTCTTCCCAGGAGAGGTGGACACCAGCATCAAGACCGAAGGCTTCCTGCAGTCCAGCAACCTTCGTTCCGTGGAACTGGATGAGAGTGGGTGGACGACTCTTGAGACGGTCTGCGGCCAAGGCCGCGTGCTGGTCTCCATTCCCGGATGGAGCCACGGCAAAGCACAGATCGACACCGAGACCGCCCACGAGGTCATTGTGGTCTTGGAGCGCGGCGTAGAAGTCTTCGGCCACGTGCGCACCACCGCCGGAGAGCCAGTCACGGCAGGAGACGTCCGCGTCTTCAAGCTGGGGGCCAAGGTGGAGCTGGATGAGGAGGGCGCCTACAGCCTCTTCCTGCCCAGGCAAGACAGCCACCGGGTCACGGCCGAGGCCGAAGACCCCGGCCTGCTGGAAGAGACCCACACCTTGCGCTTGAACGCGGCTCAAGACAGCTTTGAGCTGGACTTTGAGCTCCAGCCCTTCCGACGCGTGGAGGTGAAGTGCGTGGGTCTGCCGGATGACTCCTGCAAGACGGTCACCCCGGTCTTCTGCACCCTGCCCCGGCTGCCAGCCGGAGAGCTCTGTTCGGGCAACCCGACCTCCTGTGCCTGCCCAAGCGGCGAGGTGGCCATTCGTGCAGGTGGCCGGAGCGTGCTGGTTCCCGCAAACGAAGAGGTGGCCCTGCTCGACTTCCGGGACGCCACAGGCGGCCTGACTGGGCGCGTCTTGATGGGCGGCCAACCCAGCCGTTGCCGGTGGACCGTGGCCCGAGTGCCAGACTGGGATGAGCTGGGCGAGGATCTGAGCGGCGGAGGGGTCGTGGCCCGCCAGGGACGCTGCGACAAGGACGGCGTCTTCAGCGCAGACAAGCTGGATGCGGGCACCTACATCGTGGAGCTGGCCACCGGCGAGCTGCGCAACCCGCAACCCGATGTGGTGGTCGCCGGCAGCATCGTGGACCTGGGCGACATCGATCTGGGCGGCGGCGGCGTGATCCGCGGCGTGGTGCTCAGCGGCGTGACGGGCGAGCCCGAGAACAACCAGCCCGTGCTGACCAGCTTCACAGAGCGGGAGACGGTGAACCCGGTGGGCGCAGGGGCATTGAGCGACCAGACCGGCGCCTTCGAGATCACCGGATTGGCCGACGGAAACTACGCCGTCTTTCTCGCCCAGCGCCCCCTGGAGCGGGTGCAGGTCGAGGTGGTCGACGGCGTCGCTTCCCAAGAGATCAAGCTGGAGACGGGTGAGGCAAAGCTCCTGGAGGAGCAAGGCTTTGCCGTGCTGACCTCGAGCGAGGGCAAGCTGCAGGTGAGCAGCGTCACATCAGGCGGACTGGCGGAGAGCGCGGGGCTATTGGCCGGCGATGAGATCGCTGGAATCATCGTGCTCGGCGTGGACGTGCTGGAAGTGGCCCCGAACTTCGCCAGCGAGGCGACCAACTGGGCCTTGGACAACTACTCCGGACCGGGCATGACGCTGGTGGTCAAGCGCGGGGGGAAAGAAGTGGAAGTGCCCTTAGAGTAGGCCGTCCACGACAGCGGCCAACTCACCCTCCAAGTTGGTCGAGAACACCAGCTTGTGCTCCCGGTCCAGGACCACGTAGTAGGGCAAGGCCACCTCGTGACCTGAGATGTTCAGGCGCGCATAGACCTCGTTGATCTGGGCCTCTTGGTAGGTGTAGGTGTCGTTCGAGGTCACCGGGAAGCTCAGCTCGAACTCCTCCGCCCAGTCCGAGCAGGTCTGGGTCTCGGCGTTGACCCCGGGCTCGTCCTCGACCATGACCTGGATGACCGAGAAGCCCTGGTCCTCGCGCGCCTCGTGCAGAGCCTGAAGCTTGGGAGAAGCCTGGGCGCAGGGCCCACACCATGCGGCGCTCACGTCCAAGACCACCACCATGCCGTAGTAGCGGCGCAGGGCGAGCTCTTCTCCGAATTGATCGCGAAGGACCACATCGGGCACCACCGAGTCGAGCTCCCAGTTGGTGCCGGGCACGGTGTCGCCCACCAAGCGGCAGTCGGGCCAGCCCTCGGGAAGATCCCAACAGAGCAAGGGGTCCGTCCCAGTGTCCCACTCGACCCCATCGTCAAAGCCGTCGCCATCGGTGTCAGCGACGAAGGGGTCTGTGCCCAGCTCCTCTTCGATGTGGTTCTCGATGCCGTCTCGGTCCGTGTCGATGATCTCGGGGCCGCAGGCGACCAGAGACAGGACCATGGACAGGGAGGCGGGGATGAGAGCGAGGCGTTGCATAGGGCCTATGTACAACGCAGCCATGGGCTTGGCAGCCCCCGATCGCCTCTCCGTGAGAGCCGGCCAGTCAATTCAGCAACTTAGGGCTTGAAACGCAAAAGGGCCCCGCTGAACACCAAGATCCAGCGGAGCCCAATGTAGCAGCGAAGAGCTACTCGCCAGCGAGGCGCAGCGCTGCGGCCTCGGCACCGGCTGCGTCGGTATCGGCGAAGACCAGGCGGTGATCACGGTCCAAGACCACAAAGAAGGGGATGTACCCGGTGTACACACCGCTGAAGTTCATCTCGAGGTAGGCGGTGTTGTAGTAATCACCGTTGTACTCGGCGCTCTCGTCGCTGGTCACGGGGAAGTTGATTCCGTACTCGTCGGTCCAGTCGGCGAGGAAGCTCTCGTCGGTGAGCTTTCCGTCGTAGCTGTCATCGTCGATCATGAGCTGAACGACCATGATGCCTTCGCTGGAGTGCTCGTCGTAGAAGGCGGAGATTCCAGGGGCAGCGCTGCGGCAGGGACCGCACCAGCCTGCGCTGATGTCGAGGATGGTCACCATGCCGTAGAAGTCCCAGGACTCGATCTCATCGCCGAACTGGTCGGTCATTGGGAAGCTCGGCACGATCTGGTCCATCTTCCAACCCTCGGCGCTTACGCCGTCGGCCAGGGACTGGCACTGTGGCCAACCTTCAGGGACCGACCAGCAGACGTTTGCGTCCGTGCCGGCGTCGATCTCAGTTGGGTCGTCGAAGCCGTCGCCATCGCTGTCCGCCTTGTTCGGGTCGGTGCCCAGCTCAGCCTCCTCCTCGTCGGAGAGACCATCGCCGTCCGCGTCTGCGACGACGTTCTCTTCTGGCTCTTCGGGATCTCCCTCACCAAAGCAGGCGGTCAGAGAAGTGAGAGCGAATAGGGCAAAACCCAAGCTGGACAGTCGCATGGTGATCTCCAAGGGATTCAAAGTGACGTCGGAAACCTACCCGAGGTCTGGGGGCATTGGGTGGTTGCCAAGACAGAGTTTGCAAAGGCAGAAGCCTCCAATCTCAGCCGGATCAAGCTGATTCGCGAACCGCACAGATCAGCCGGGCATAAGACCCACTCCGTCCGCGCTCCAAGAGCCCGTCATGCACCTCGACGCGGAAGCCCTGGGTCAGCTCTTCCGGCAACGCGAAGGTGGGACTGGCGCTGCGAATCAACACCCGCCCACCCGGAACCACGGCCTCCCCGAGCCCCTGCCAGAGGGCACCCAAGTCATCGGGGCCCATCCAATCCATCAGGTCCCCAAGCTTCACCCGGTCCACGGAGGCTCTGTCCTGCCCCCGCAACACGTCGGTGATGGAGGCCTGATGTGGCTCTACCCGCCGAGATGCTTCCCCTAGCGCCTCGAAGTTCTGGGCCAGCAGGTGCTCCGGCACGTGCTCCCGGTCCAGATAGCGACCGAGCAGCGCGCTCTGCCAGAGGGGGTTCTCCTGCAGCGGTGTCGTGGACAGCGCCCGATAGATCTGAGACTCCAAGAACTCCGGGTAGCGCCCAGAGGCTGCCATCAGACGGGCTTGACCAGGGCTGCACCCAAAAGGAAGCAGTGTCCACGGGCTCGCCACCAGCGCCCGAGCGCCGCGATTCCACCACCTGGGCCAGACCTTCTCATCCAGGTACACCCGCTGCTCCTGCAGGGACCGGCAATGGAAGAGCCCTTCGACGACCTCCTGGCCGCCGCAGACGATGTGCAGATAGCGGCGAAGGGTACGCATCGCGAAGCCAAAGCGCCCGGCCTGATGCAGCCCCCCGACGAAGAGCCCCGCGTTGTGTTGCCAGTAGCGCGCGGCCGACTCTGGAAGCTGTGGAAGCAGGGTCTGAACCAGCTGGGGCAGATCCTGGCCCTGGCCCTGGCCAAAGAGCCTCCAGTGACTCTGGCTGTCCAAGTTCTGCGCCGAGGCCTGCTTGAGCCGCAGCAAGTGGAGTTGGGCCGGATTGAGGTCCACCGCAAAGACCTTCTCGACACCACAGAGGGCGATGGCCAGGACGCTGCAACCCGCAGAACACAGCCCTACGACCACCTGATCGGGTCCGTAGTCCATCAGAGACCGGTCCAGCTCAAAGTCCTCCCAGACCTGGTTGAAGACCAAGTCTGACCAAGCCCCCCAGCGGTACAGGCGGTCTCGCCGCCGCTGGGTCATTGGGGGCTCGATACGCGGGAGCGGATGGGGTTGCGCTTGCCGCTGGCTGTGCGGGTCAAGACCTCCACCTCGGATACCTGAAGGGTCAGAGGCTCTCCGAAGATGTCCATCAGGTAGCGACTGACCTCCTCACAGCCATGGACAGGGAAGCTGGGACCGACGACCAGCTCCACCTGCACACGCTCGGGGGTGAGCTGCTCAAAGGTGAAGTCCAGCACGTCCAGCTTCAACTCCATCAGCAGTCCATAGGCCGCGTCCAAGAGGAACCCAGAGCTGAGCACCCGACCGCTGGGCAGCACGAAGGCGTCGTTCCGGCGGCCCTCCAAGGACTCCAGCTCCTGAAAGCGACGGCCGCAGCCGCAAGTGGAGGGACGAAGCTGCGCCAAGTCTCCCTGGCGGTAGCGGATGAAGGGCATCGCGAAGCTGTGCAGCGCTGTGGCCACCACGTCCCCCACCCCGTCGCTCGCAGCTCCCGATGGGTCCAGGACCTCCATGTGCACCATGTCCTCGTACACGTGGTAGCGCCCCTGGCGACACTGAGAGGCCACACGGGTCAGCTCCTCTGTGGAGTACTCGTCGTAGACCGGACAGCCCAGTCGAGCCGCCATGGCCTTGCGCTCGCTGGGACTCGACATCTCCGAGTTGACCCAGACGGCCTGAGGCCTGAACCCCAGGTCCTCTCCGATGCCCACTGCTGCCAGCAACTCCCTCAGATGACTGGGGTAGCAGCTCAGGACCTGGGGCTGCAGACGACGCAGCTCCTTGAGCGTCTCGGGGATGGGCGCCAGGGTGTGGATGAAGTGCTGGGGGTAGAGCCCGCCAGCTGCACCGGCCGAAGGAAAGGGCGCCGTGTAGATGTAGGCGTGGCGGTGCCAAGGCCTGTAGTCCATGCCCATGTTGAACATCCGCAGAAAAGCCAAGCCTTGGATGGCCACCCCGTCCGCTTGGTGAAACACAGTCAAGGAGCGCCCAGATGAGCCGGAGCTGCGAGAGTGCAGACAAGAGGCCGGGTCCGTGCCCTCTGCCAGCCGGTCCTGCAGCGGCACCTCGGCCAGAGCGTCTCGGCTGAGGGTCGGTAGGGCCCGGAAGTCGGCCCAGGTGCGCAGATCTCCGGGCCGGTAACCGGCATCCCGGTAGAGGCTCCGGTAGAGGGGCACCTTGCGCGCTGCGTGGTCCACCAGGGAGCGAATCCGACGCAATCGCCACGACGCGAGGACCCGCGAAGGCAAGTAGGGCGCAGCGGAGAATGGCAAGAGGCCGGCCCCAGCCAAGAGCTGATTCCGGAGGTTCTCGCGAGAGCTAAAGGGACGCATCGTGGCGCATGACTAACGGCGTCCTTCGGCCCTGGGAGTGAGATGAGCCATCAGAGGGCTGCTGCTTCACGCATCGCCGAGGCCAGTGTGCCGTAGCGCGCCTCCGCCTCACGGAAGCCTTCCTTCTCCCGCAGGTCACCGGGCCGCGGGGGCAGCTCCGCCTCGGCATCCACGCGCCAGGCTCGAACAAAGGAGAGCAGATGGCCGTGGTAGTCCGCATCCTCCATCAGGCGCTCCAGGTGCGCTTGCTCGGGATGCTCGGCCGCCAAGACCTGCTCCAACTCCTGCTCCAAGCGGTCCAGACCGCCCAAGCTGCGCAGCATGGCCAGATCGTAGCGGGGATCCCCATGCCAGACAGCCAAGAGGTGTCGGATGAGCGTGTCCCCATCACAGCCCAAGCCAATGGGATGAATGAGCAATCCAGGATCATGCCAAAACCGCAGCAGCACCCGAGAGGCCGGGGAGACGCCATGCGCTTGGTAGTAGGCCTGCACACCGGGGCCCACCAGCTCGGCGTTCATGCGGCCCACCAAGCGCAGGAGCTGCAGGGTGTTGGGCTCGTGCTCGACCTCTCCCTGACGCGCGAGCTCCCGAAGTCGGGCCCGGTGGGTTCCGGGCTTGAGCACCCGAAGCAGTCCCCACGCCGCGCGCAGGTGACGCTGCGCCCTCCCCTCTGAGGCGCTCACCAGCTGCTGCCGGCGCCGCCGCCCCCAGACCGGCCCCCGCCTGAGCGACGTGAGCTGCTCCTGGACGAGCTGCTCCTGGACGAGCTGCGAGAGGATGACGAGGCGCTCCGCGAGGAAGACGAGGTTGACCTTCTGGAGGCCGAGCGGGCAGACCGACCGTAGTTTCTGGAGTTTGAGCCAATATAATCAGAGGGCTCACCCCCCGCCAGACCGATGCGCACACGGCTGCTGCTGTGCCCACAGTGCTTGCACTTGGTGTGGATGTGCACCCGTCCACCGTAAGGGTTGCTCCGGGTTTTGGATGTCGTGCGACGAGCGCACTTGGGACACCGCCCGTAGCCGGAGAAGAGCAGACTGCGCGAGAAGACCTTCGTGGCCGAGCACTGCGGGCACATGAAGACGTCGTGCTCCACCGCGCCCAAGCTCTCCTCCATCACCTGGCCCTTGTTCAGGTGCTCATCCTCGTCCACCTCGGACAAGCGCTCCATGCGGACCGAGCTGTCATGCAAGAGGCAACTGCGACGGCGTCGGCGAATGTAGAAGGTCGCACCAGCGACCAGCACCAGCCCACCACCGGCGCCGCCGTAGATTGGCATCAGCTCGCTGTCCAACCACGGGTTGTACTCATAGACTTGGTCTGGCGGAGGCATTGGCGGATTGGGGTCGTAGACCGGAGCCGGGGCCCCCAAACGGGCAGCCTCTGGGTTCAAGCGCAAGCGGGCGTCCACATGCTGCATGCCCTTGAGCAGCCCTTCTCCGTAGTGGCCCTCTTTGAAGGCGGGCACCATGAACTCCTGCTGCATGGTGCCAATCCAGCCATCCGGCAGCAGGGACTCCAAGCCGTAGCCAGTCTCCATCTCCAAGCGGCGGTCACCAAGGGAGAAGAGAATCAGCAGGCCGTTGTTGGCTTGGGGGTCTCCGGGACGCCATTTGTTGAAGAGCGCCGTCGCCAGCTCCTTGGGGGTGCCACCGTTGACCTGAGCAACGGTCACCAAGACCACATCCACGCCCAAGTCTCGGTACATGGACTCGGCCAGAGCAGAGATGCGCTTGCTCTCCTCTGCGCTGAGCACGCCGGCTTGATCCGTCAGCCAGGCATCTTGCGAGGCTGGATTGGGGATCTCGTCGAGCTGGGCCCCAAAGGCCACCGAACAGAACATCCAGATCGCCAGCAGTGCGCTCACCAGCTGCTCCCTGCGCCGCCGCCACCGGAGCGGCCGCCTCCGGAGCGTCCGCCGCCCCCACCAAAGCTTCCGCCGGACCCGCCACCGTAGCCACCGCTGGAGCTGGTCGAGCGCGTCTTCTGGGGGATGACCTGGGTGTAGCTGTACTCGAAATCGCAGTGCAAACAAGTCTCCGTGATCTCTCTCAACCCCGAAGAGACGTAGCTCGCCGCCTCCAGGGTCACGCGAGATGAGGTGGTGGTGCGATGGCCACACTGGCTGCATCGGCTGAAGCCGCTGAAGAGAATGCTGCGCGAGAAGCGCTTGGTCGCATCGCAGTCCGGGCAGACGTAGATGTCGTACTGGACACTGCCGATCTCCTCCTCGAAGATCTCCCCCTCCGTCAGGTGCTCGTCGTCGTCCACCTCGGAGAGCTTCTCCATGACCACGGGCTTGTCGTGCTCAAAACAGGTGCGACGCCGACGGCGCACAAAGCTGTCTCTTATACACATCTCCGAGCCCACGAGACGCTACGCTATCTCG
>OJHJ01000190.1_pt1 | contig 39900 bp, 39 predicted proteins | sample 1595201 | NCBI WGS metagenome assembly OJHJ01 (sample SAMN05416832, study PRJEB24817) | seawater metagenome | isolation source: Sea water | place: Canada:Atlantic | collected 2013-07 | reverse complement strand
ACACTAGATCGCTCGTCGGCAGCGTCAGATGTGTATAAGAGACAGCATCAACATCCATCCCCCCTTCTCCTGGTCTCTCTACAAGAAGGTGGTCGCCAACCCCTCCCGAGAAGACTTGGCCCACTTCATCGCCCAGGGGGAGCGCGCCGTCTGGCCGCTGGTCCCCAAGATCGCGCAGCAGACCCGATTGGGCCGCACCTTCGCGGCATGCATCCGGATTTTGGAGTCCACATGATCTGGCTGCTCTTGGCTTGCGCCAAAGACGTCGAAGAGACCGCTCAGCCCATCACCGACTACAGCCAGGCGGGGCCCTACCAGCCCGCCCAGCGTCGCATCACCCTGGATGGCGAGCGGCCCCTGACGGTCGAGATCTGGTACCCCAGCGAAGAGGCGGCCTCTGGCGGTCCGGTCGCCGAGGTCTTCCTCAGCGACCCGGAGCGCATCGTCGCGTACCAGAGCGCGATGCAGGGCAGCTGTGCCACAGAGCAGACCCAAGCCGGTTGGGAGCTGCAGCCCCTGACCACAGAGCAGCCCCTGCTGGTCTTCTCTCACTGCCACGAGTGCCTGCGCTTCTCCTCCTTCAGCGTCGCCGAACACCTGGCCACCTGGGGATTCGTCGTGGCCGCCGCAGATCACGTCGGCAACAGCTTCTGGGAAAAGGACACCGAGCAGGCCTTGGGTCTGAACACGGACACCCTGGCGCTACGACTCTCCGACCAAGAGCGCGTCTTGGACGCCCTGCTCTCCCAGGACGCCGTCCCGGTGGACCCCGAGCGCCTCGCCGCCTTCGGACACAGCTTCGGCAGCGTCACCTCTGGCCTGCTCGCCCAAGAGGACCTCCGCATCCAAGGCGCCCTGGGTTTGGCCGCGCCGATGGAGAACCCACTGCTCCCGGGGGTCGAGACCTCCACCCTCGACAAGCCCCTGGCCATCCTGCTCGCAGTCGAGGACAACTCGATCACGGCCCTGGGAAACCAGCTCATCGTCAGCAACCTGGAGGATGCGCCCAACACCACCTACCGCCTGGATGTGGCGGACGCTGGGCACTGGTCGGTGAGCGACATCGCCGGGATCCACCCGGACGTTCAGGCAGGCTGCGGAAGCGACGAGCGCATGACCGACGGTGCCGACTTTGAGTACCTGGACCCGGCTGTGGGCTCGGCGATCGCCGGCCACTTCACTGCAGCCTTTGTGGCCGAGCTGCTGCTGGATGATGCCGGCGCGGTCTCGGCCCAGGACTTTGATGGGGCGCTCGTGGAGTGACGTTTCCGCGGGCTTGAGCGCTCACGGAGACCACTTGTGACAACTCCCGACGCATCTCTGGGCGCCTCGCGGCTTCAATAGATGCAGACTCGAAAGGAGCCCCTCCATGAAGCGCAAACTGCCCCTCGTGATCGCCGCCTTGCTGGTGTTCGTCGGCCTGCTCGCCGTGCAGCTCAACCCCGGCGCCCATGCCGCAGCCGCGGCCGCCGACGCAGATCCAGGCGTGGGGGAACACCTGGTCGGTGTGGATGTCGACGCCGTCGACTGGAAAGCCAAAGACAACACCTACTGGGAAGCCGCCCTGACCCCGGCCCAGTACCAAGTCTGCCGCAAGGCCGGGACCGAGCGCCCCTTCACCGGCGCCACCTTGAACAACAAGAAGGACGGGGTCTTTGCCTGCAGCAGCTGCGGTCAGCCCCTCTTTCCCGCCGAGACGAAGTTTGAGTCCGGCACCGGCTGGCCCAGCTTCTACGCGCCAGTCTCCGAGGAGTCGGTGACCATCAACGCCGACGTGAGCATGGGCATGCTGCGAGAGGAAGTGGTCTGCTCCCGCTGCGATGCGCACCTGGGCCACGTCTTCAACGATGGTCCCAAGCCCACCGGCAAGCGCTACTGCATCAACTCGGTGTGCCTGCTGCGCCAGGACGCACCTGCCGCCGACGCCAAGCCCCAGGCGAGCCCTTCAGCTGGCCACTCACAAGACGACGGACACGGTCACTGAGCGCTGGCCCTTGGGGCTGGACAAGGTGACCTCGTCGCCGGACTCCAGCTCTGAGAGGGCCTTTCCCAGAGGAGAGGCCGGAGAGATCACCTTGATTCTCTGACCGGAGAGCGCCGCTCCACTCCCCCCTACCGGGGCCATGAACAGCCAATCGGCGCTCCCTTCAAGCTGGAAGAGGGCGCCGACTTGGATCTCGGTGCAGGGCCGCGCTTGCAGCTGCTCGAACCAGGACGTGAGCTGACGCAGCGAGGCGACGCGCACCGCTTGCCCCCTGGCCAAGTACGAGGCCTCGATGGCGCGGGTGTCGTACTTGCCTTCCTGCTTGGTCTCCGCGTTGGTCGTCTCGTCCCGCGCGGCGGCTGAGGCCTGCTCGATGGCGGCCAGCTCTTGGCGACAAGCCTGTTTCAGTGCATCAATGGCCTGCGCTTTTTGCATGACAGCGGCCTATCTCGTAGCAGCCCTTTCGGCCCAGAGGTCCCAATGCCCTTGATCTTGAGCTTCCTCCTGGCCAGCGCGCCCACCTCCCAGGTCCTGGCCGACGGCAGCGTTCAGGCCAGCATTCATGTGGATCTGGCTCCGGAGCTGGTGTGGCCACAGATGGACTCCCCCAGCAAGATCGCGGCGCTCTCCCAGGCCGGCGGCATCGAGAGCGAGGTGAAGGAGGGCGAGTGCTGGCTGCTACACCGGAAGATGGACCTGGTCGTCTACACCATCGACTGGCACACCAAGGCCTGTCCCACCACCTCCGGCTTGATGGAGACACTGGTGGAAGGCGAGGGCATGAAGTCCTACCAGAGCCTCTGGCAGGTGTTGCCCGATGGAGAAGGCAGCCTGATCCAGATCCAGTCCAAGACCTTGACCTCACTGCCGGCGCCCCCAGGCATGGTGCAGAAGGCCGCCATCAAGGAGAGCGAGGCTGGTCTGCGGAACATCAAGGCGGCTTTGGAGGCCAATTAGCGATCCGCACTTCACAGGGTCCCCTTCCGGGTACACACTGAAGACACGCATGGAGCTGTGATGTTCGCTTGGCTCACCCTGGCACTGGGAAGCATCCCCACGAGCACCATCTTGAGCGATGGAACCGTCTCCTCCTCGATCTACATTCAGGCGGACCCCGAAGACATCCGAGCCCGCTTGGACAGCCCACGGACCCTGGCCAGCTTGGCGGCTCAGGGCGACCTGGAGTCACAGGTCTCCACGACCCAAGACAGCGAGGGCCGCGCCTGTTGGCTGCTCACACGGCGACGCGCCGGAGCCATGTACCAAGTGGCCTACCGCTCCCACGCCTGCTTGACGGACGACGGCATGGTCGAGACCTTGGTCGACAGCGAGGATCTGAGCGAACAGAGCACCCGCTGGCAGATCCTGCCCCAGGGAACAGGCAGCTTGGTCGTCCTGCAAGTGCGTACCGAGACACGCTTGCCCGTCCCAGGCAGCTTGGTCCGGAACGCCGCGATTCGAGAGGGCCAGGCCAGCTTGCTCCGCCTCCAGGACGTGTTTGAGGGCTCAAGCGACTAGAAGAGTCGCCGCGGACTCCTTGACCCTGCGCGACGCCAGCGGAGGACAGGGGGCCACGACCCGGCGCATGTTCTGACTCCAGGCCATTGACGCACTCAAGCTCACTGACCCCAAAGAGCACTGAGCACTGCCCCGCCTACTCCTCTTCCGAGGTGTCCTCGTAGAGGGTGGGCGACTTCTTCAGCAGTCCCAATCCAGGGCCTCCCATCAATAGGCCGAAGAGGGCATCCTGAGAGTGCTGCTTCCGCTTGGCACGCTCCTCTTGAGTCATCGGCCGCACAGAGGGGCGCAGACCGTTCAGGAGCTCGTACTGAGCCATGGTCAACCTGAAAGGGCCACCATCGACGTACCATTTTGTGTTGTCGCGGGTCCCGTCCCCCGGAATGCCGTAGCGACTGCGGACCTGTACACCGCAAGATTGCTCGCACCTTGGACAGCGGACAATCTCCACGATGCGCATGGCGTGACTTGAGTCGGTGAGCGGCAGCCTGGTGACGGCGTGCAGGTCCATGTCTCGAATCAGCTCGAAGAGTCCCGCTGACGGCTCTGGTGCGAGGCGAGCGACCATCACGAAGCGAAGCTCCAATCCATGGGTCGGACACCGAAGAACCTCGGTCGCGCGACGAATGAAGAGCACGGCCACAACGGGCACAGCACAGCAGATCAAGCCGTAGATCAGCAAACTTGGCAGCTCTGGGACGACAGTGCTGCCCAGGACCCGAGGCCGGAAGAAGAGGTCGAACCACCGGGCGGGATGAAGCGCTTCCTGCCAAGTCACCTCGAAGTTGTTCCAGGTGGCCGATGAACTCCAAGTAGCCATCCAGAGCAGCGAACTGATGACGCTGATCCCCGCCCAAGCGCCCTTGTGATTGCTACGTGACCACGTCACCGCAAAGTGATGCGCCGCCACCAAACAGCCGCCGAAGACGAAGAGGCAAGTCAGGTCCCCGTACAAACCGACTTCAGAGGGCACCTGCCCCCAAAGAAGGCCCAAGCCAACGGCAAAGAGCAAGCAGAAGCCTGCGGCTGGCAAAATGCGCCAGCCGAAGACTTCCTGATGCTCAAGCAGGCCCAGCGGAACTGGGCCTACATCCAAGCTCGCTGACTCAGGCACAAGCCCCCCCCGGGGCTCCTCCAGCTATGCGGAGAAGCCGTCGATGATCCCATTGAAGGTGGCGCTTGGCCGCATGGCCGCCGCTGCCTTGGAGGGATCTGGGTGGTAGTAGCCACCGATGTCCATGGCCACACCCTGCACGGCGTTCAGCTCGGAGACGATGGCCTCCTCCTTGGCGGCCAGCTCGGCGGCCAGAGGAGCAAACTGCTCCGCCAAGCCAGCGTCCTTGTCCTGCGCGACCAGGGCTTGCGCCCAGTACATGGCCACGTAGAAGTGGGTTCCGCGGTTGTCCCGCTCGTTCACCTTGCGAGAAGGCGACTTGTTGTTGAGCAGATACTGGGTGGTCGCCTCATCCAGGGCATCGCCCATGATGGCGGCCTTGGGGTGGTCAAAGACCCCAGCCAGATGCTCCAGGGAGACACCCAGGGCCAAGAACTCTCCGAGGGAGTCCCACCGCAGGTGGTTCTCTTTCTCGAACTGCTGCACGTGCTTGGGAGCAGAGCCACCCGCGCCGGTCTCAAACAGCCCGCCGCCCTTCATCAGGGGAACGATGGACAGCATCTTGGCGCTGGTTCCCAGCTCCAAGATCGGGAAGAGGTCGGTCAGGTAGTCACGCAGAACGTTGCCGGTCACCGAGACGGTGTCCTGGCCCTTCTTGACGCGCTCCAGAGTGAACTCCGTCGCCTTGGCTGGGGAGAGGATCTGGATGTCCAGCCCACTGGTGTCGTGGTCCTTGAGGTAGCGCTCTACCTTCTGGATGATCTGTGCATCGTGTGCGCGGTTCCAGTCCAGCCAGAAGATGGCCGGAACACCGGTTGCGCGGGCGCGGGAGACGGCCAGCTTGACCCAGTCCTGGACGGGGGCGTCCTTGGTCTGGCAAGCACGCCAGATGTCGCCAGCCTTGACCTCGTGGGAGATCAGGACCGTGCCAGAGCTGTCCACGACCTGCATGGTGCCGTCGGCCGAGACCTCGAAGGTCTTGTCGTGGGAGCCGTACTCTTCGGCCTTCTTGGCCATCAAGCCAACGTTGGATACGCTGCCCATGGTGGTGGGGTCAAAGGCACCGTGCTTCTTACAGAAGTCGATGACCACCTGGTACACATCCGCGTAGGAGCTGTCCGGGATCACCGCCTTGGTGTCCTGGGTCTTGCCCTCGGCGTTCCACATGCAGCCGCTGGTGCGAATCATCGCCGGCATGGACGCATCGATGATCACATCGCTGGGCACGTGCAGGTTGGTGATTCCGCGGTCCGAGTCGACCATCGCCAGCGCAGGACCAGCGTCGATGTTCTTGCGGATGGCGGCACCGATGGCCTCCATCTGGTCGGCGCTCAGAGAGTCCAGCTTGGCGATCAGGTCACCAAAGCCGTTGTTGACGTTCACGCCAAGGGCATCGAAGACGTCCCCGTACTCCGCAAAGAGGTCGGCGAAGAACACGCGAACAGCGTGACCGAAGATGATGGGGTCGGAGACCTTCATCATCGTGGCCTTCATGTGCAGCGAGAACAGAACGCCGCTCTTGCGCGCATCTTCGACCTGCTCAGCCAAGAAGCTCAGCAGAGCCTGCTTGGACATCTTGGTACCGTCGATGATCTCACCGGCGATCAAGTCAACGGACTTGAGCGTGGTGGTGACCTTGCCCGCCGCATCGACGTGTTGAATCTCGACCGTGGTCGCAGCGTCCACGGTGACCGAGAGCTCGTTGGAGCGGAAGTCACCGGAGCTCATCGTGGCCACATGGGTCTTGGAGTCGGAGCTCCATGCGCCCATGCTGTGCGGGTTGTTGCGGGCGTACTGCTTGACGGCCTTGGGAGCCCGTCGATCAGAGTTGCCTTCGCGCAGCACGGGGTTCACCGCGCTGCCCTTGCACTTGTTGTAGCGCGCCTGGATGGCCTTCTCAGCGTCATCCTTGGGCTCAGCCGGGTAATCCGGGACCGCAAAACCGTGGTCCTGGAGTTCCGTGATCGCTGCAACCAACTGGGGCACCGAGGCCGAGATGTTCGGCAGCTTGATGATGTTGGTGGTGGCGCTCTGGGTCAGGGCGCCGAGCTCGGCCAAGTGGTCCGCGACCTTCTGGTCTGCAGGCAAGGTGTCGGCAAAAGCAGACAAAATGCGAGCGGCCAGTGAGATGTCGCGGGTCTCAACCTTGACCCCGGTCGCGCCAACAAAGGCTTGAACGACGGGCAAGAAGGAGTAGGTCGCCAGCGCAGGCGCTTCGTCCGTCTGCGTGTACAAAATAGTCGGGGTCATGATCTACCTCAGTCCCGGTTCGGCTGGTTCTCGGTGATGTACTTGCAGCGGTAGATCGCTACGCCCTTTCCGTTGCGGAAGTTCACCCGCTCATCAACGATCTGGGCGACGATTCCGGAGCAACGGCTCAAGCCGAAGAGCACCGTGTAGTAGTCGCTGTTGGCCAAGCCCACAGCCTGCAGCAGGGTGCCGCTGATGGCGTCGACGTTGGGGTATGGGTTGGAGACCTTGGGGTTCTCCTTGAGCACCTTCACAGCCCGCTCGCGCATGGCGATGGCGGTCTTGTAGAGGGGGTCATCGCCGCAGATCTCCTCACCCAGCTTGTACTGGATGGTGGCCCGCGGGTCCTCGGAGCGCAGCACAGCGTGGCCGAATCCGAAGATCAGGCGCTTGTTGGCGAGCTCGTTGCGGACAAAGGCCTCGACCTCGTCCTTGTTGTTGGTGCCCACCTTGCGGAGGAAGTTGAGGCAGTCCTGGTTGGCACGACCGTGACGGGGTCCGTAGAGCCCAGCCATCGATGCACCCAGGGATGCGTACATGTCTGCCAAGCCCGAGGCCACCGACTTGCCGGTGAAGGTGCTCAGGTTTCCGCCGCCGTGGTCCAAGTGCAGCACGTAGAAGACGCGGAGCAGCTTGGTCAGCTTCTCGGGGTCTGCATCGGGCACGCCCAGCATGTTGACGAAGTTCTCGATCAGGCCAAGCTCAGGCTGCGAGGCGATGGGTGCGCCCCAGCCCTCACGCAGGCGGAAGATGGCGGCCACGAGGGTCGGCAGCTTGGCGATGACGTTCATGCCATCTTCCAAGTAGTCGTTGTTCGCGCTCTTGCCGGTCATTCCCAAGAGGTTCAGGCCCACGATGAGCCACTCCATGGGGTGGCCTTCCTTGGGGAGCTGAGCCAGGGTGTTCAGCACGGCTGGGCTGACCTGGGCGCGTGAGACCAGCTCGGCCTTGAAGGCCACGAGCTGCTCGTCGGTGGGGAGTTCCTTGTTCAGAAGCAGGTACACCGCGGCTTCGGGATCTACGTTCCAAACTTTGGAGACAGGGTAGCCGACATAGTGCAGCCCCTTGTCTGGGCTCACGAAAGAGGTCCGCACCGTGCCCACGGGGAATCCGCGAAGGCCCGTGTTGAGATGTGCCTGGGTGATCTCGAAGAGAACTTCGTTGCTGTCCGACATGCTGCGACCTCGCTGCTTCAATGGGGCGAAATGGGCCAAGGGTGTATGGCAACCCAGAGAGCGTGTCAAGCGCGTCCCAAGGGCCTCTCTTTGGCCATGGCAGCCGCTTGGTTGCACCGACGGTGGTAGGCTGGGCGTCGCTCCAAGGACGCACAGTTGAAGCTCGTTCATTCCGCCTCCCTGACCGACGTAGGCGTACACCGGCAGGCAAACCAAGATGCCTGCATCGTCCTGCCTGATCTGGGTCTGCTCGCCGTCGCCGACGGAATGGGTGGCCTTGAGAAGGGCGAGGTCGCCAGCGGGGCAGCCATCGCCTTGATCCGCGATGCCAAGCGGGCTCTCGCAGAAATCATCACCCAAGTAGACGCCGACCCATCGGTGCGAAACCGCCTGGCCCTGGGCGGCGCGATGGAGCAGGTGGCCGAGCTTGGCTCCTCCCGTGTTCAGCAGCTCACCCAAGGTGCGAACAGCGGAACCACTCTGGTCTTGGGCATCGTCGCTGGAGGCCATCTACTGGTCGTCAACGTCGGTGACAGCCGGGCCTACATCTTGCGCCAAGGCAAGATGCGCATGCTCACCGACGATCACACCGTCGCCGCTGCGCAGCTGCGTTCCGGCATGATGAGTCCAGAGGAATACGAGACCTCCCCCTACCAGCACATGCTCTACCAAGCCCTGGGCATCCGGAGTGAGCTGGACCCAGACCTCTTCGACGAGCCACTGGCCCATGGTGACATTGTCCTGCTCTGCTCGGATGGCCTGACCGGGCCCATCACGGACGAGGAGATTGGCGCGCTGATCTTGGAGCACGAAGACTTGGACGTGGCCGCGCAGAAGCTCGTGGACAAAGCCAACGAGCGCGGCGGACCCGACAACATCACGGTGACCTTGACCCGGATCGAGGATCCAACCCTGCCTTCGGCCACTGAGCTGGAAGAGGACCGGCAGCGCTTGGCCGACGGCCGACTCTCGCTTCCTTTGACCGGCTACGACCTGCGCGTTCTGCGCCACTACTTGGACTACCGCGCGCTCTCTCGAGGAGAAGAGGTGGATCTGGGTGAAGGGCTCCAGCTCGTCCTACGCGGTGCCATCGCGGAAGAGGGCGTGATGCGTGGTCCAGGCGAGGTCGCTGGAATCGCGGCCTGGATTCGTGGCGGCGACCCCGAGCTGGCCATCGCTGAGCTGGACGGTGCGGCTCTGGTGCTGGACTACGAGGCGCTGCGCGAGCTCGAACGCCGCCGCCCCAAGACGGCCGCGCGCTTCTTCAGGGGACTGCTCGGCGCCGCCTATGCAGGTGGCGGCTCGACCCCACGCTGAGGCGGCTCAATCGGCGTAGTCCGGCATCACGTGACTGCGCCGGTGCTCAAAGATCAAGCTGGTCTCCACGCCGCGGACCTCCTCGCGTGCGTTGACCGCCATGACCTGCTCACGCAGCTGCTCGGTGTCCCCCGCGACGATGTGGAGGGCGTAGTCCTGCCTTCCAGCTAGGTGGTAGACGTCCAAGACCCAGGGCGCCATGCAGATCTGCTCCGCGAAGCCCTCCCCCATCTCCGAGCCTTTGTGAACACGCACAAAGACCATGGCCTGGATCTGTAGACCAAAGGCGCGGTGGTCCACGTCGGCGTGGACGCCGCGCAGCACCCCCTGTTTGCGCAGTCTCGCGACACGCTCGTGCACCGTCGACGACGCCAAAGCCACTTTGGTGGCCAACTCCTTGAATGGCCGCCGAGCATCTTCCTGCAAGAGCCGCAAAAGGGCGCGGTCGATTCGGTCTAAGACTGGAAAACTCATGATATTCCGTAAACTATTCGGTAGAAGAGCCATTGGGCCGGATGTATCTTAGCAGAGCCGACGGGAGACCGGTCGAATGAACGAAGACAGCATGCCGCAAAGTTCCGCCACAACGCAGCTCATCGTGGGTTTGGCCCGCGCTCTGCATGAGTCGGGTGTGCCCTCCCACAGACTGGAGGACACCCTCGAGGCGGTCTGCCGCGCCTTGGGCGTGGACGTGGCTGTGTTTGCGACCCCCACATCGCTGATGCTGCAAGTGGACGGCCAAACCCACATGTTGCGCGTCAGCCCCAAGGAGAACAACCTCTCGCGCCTGGTCGCCGTCGACGCTCTGGGCGCTGCGCTCAGCCGAAACCGCCGCACCGTGGAGCAGGCTCTTCGCCGCCTAAAGCTCATTGAGAAGCAAAAGGAGGGACCCTACCCGGCTCCGGTGATGGGCATCGCGCTCGCGCTCAGCTCCGCGATGGCAGCCCTTCTCTTCGGGGGGCCCGCCATCGAGGCCCTCTTGGCTGGCTCACTCGCCGGCCTGCTCTCTCTGCTCAGCGGACGCATGGCCCGCAACCCGCACCACGCGCGCATCGCCCACCTGGTCTCTGGGACGCTCATCGCGCTCTTGGCAGGCCTGGCATCAGCCTTCTGGCCAATCTCACCCGAGCGCGTCGCGCTGGCCGCCCTGATCATCTCCGTCCCTGGGCTGACCCTCACCACCGCCATCGCTGAGCTCGCCAACGGGCATCTCTCGGCAGGCAGTGCACGCTTCGCTGGTGGCGCCCTGGTGCTCCTACAGCTGGGCCTGGGGTGCGCCCTCGGACTCAACATGGCGGGGGCACTCCTCGATCCCATGCTGGGGCCCGTCGCAGAGACGCCAACATGGCTTCGCTGGCCAGCTGTCCTTGCCGCTGGGGTGTCCTTCGCAGTGCTCTTCCAGGCCCGCAAGGCCGATCTCCTGTGGATCGTGATGGCCTCAATCATCGCCATCGAGGGCACAGGAATGGCCGTAGAACTCCTGGGCCCACGCGTCGGTCCTGGCATCGGCGCCTTTGTCTTGGCGGTGTTCTCCAACGCCCAGGCCCGAACCCGAGATCTACCTGCGAGCGTGACTCTGGTCCCTGGAGTTCTGCTCCTGGTGCCTGGAGCCATTGGCTTTCGCAGTATGCAGGCGCTCTCCCAGAGTCAGACGCTGGACGGCTTGAGCGCACTGGTGGAGATGATGGTCGTGGCTGCGGCTCTGGTTGGCGGGCTGTTGGCAGCAAACGCAGTGTTCCCGCCTCGGCGCCCACTCTAGGAATGTCCCGGTCAGGGCACGCCGGTCGAAAACCGGGTGAGCCCAGGCAAAGCCTCGCCCCGCGAAGGCACACCAGGCCCAGAGCACAAAACCCCCTGCCGAAGCAGAGGGTCTCATGTTCGAGAGCGAAGGCTTAGGCCAGGAAGGCCTTGACTGCCTCGACCTTGTCGACCTTCTCCCAAGAGAGACCGTCGCGGCCAAAATGGCCGTAGGCCGAAGTGTTCCGGTAGATCGGTGCCTTGAGGCCCAAGTGAGCAATCAGGTCAGCGGGCTTGGTTGGGAAGAGCTCACGAACACACTCGGCCAGCTTCTCATCGGAGACGGTGCCGGTGCCGTAGCTGTCCACCATCACCGAGACGGGCTCAGCGACGCCGATGGCGTAGGCCAACTGCACCAAGCAGCGGTCTGCAAAGCCCGAAGCCACGATGTTCTTGGCGGCGTAGCGGCCAAGGTAGGCAGCGGAGCGGTCCACCTTGGAGGGGTCCTTTCCGGAGAAAGCACCACCACCGTGCGCGCCATGGCCACCGTAGGTGTCGACGATGATCTTGCGACCGGTCAGGCCAGCGTCACCCATGGGGCCACCCACCACGAACCGACCCGTTGGGTTGACGTGGTAGACGGTGTCGGCGTCGAGCAGATCTGCAGGAATCACCTGAGGGACCAGGTCCTCGCGAACGTAGCGCTCGATCTCCGCGCTCTCGACGTCCGGGCTGTGTTGGGTGGAGACCACGATGGTGTGTACGCGGACGGGCTTGCCGTTCTTGTACTGGATGGTCACCTGAGACTTGGAGTCAGGACGCAGCCAATCGACGTTGGACTTGCGGTGCTCAGCCATCTTCTCCACCAAGCGGTGGGAGAAGTGGATGCTCATGGGCATGAGCTGCTCGGTCTCCGTGCAGGCGTAGCCGAACATCATGCCTTGGTCACCAGCACCCTGCTCGGCGTGCAGGCCGTCGTTCTCGTTGACGCCCTGCGCGATGTCGGGAGACTGCTGCTCCACGGCCACCATGATGGCGCAGGTGTTGCCGTCAAAGCCCTTGTCCGAGTGGTCGTAGCCAATCTCATTGACCACGCGACGGATGATTGGGGGGATGTCCACGGTGCCCTTGGAGGTGATCTCTCCGGCCACACACACGAAACCCGTCTTGACCATGGTCTCGCAAGCCACACGGCTGTGCGGATCCTGTGCGAGGAAGGCATCCAAGATCGCATCCGAGATCTGGTCGCACATCTTGTCGGGGTGGCCTTCGGAGACGGACTCGGAGGTGAACAGGAAGTTCTCAAGCGCCATAGGGCAGGTCCTCATTGCGCGATGTGGCCGCGCATCGTGGTGGTCGTGAATGTTCGGGATGTCGCCGTATTCGCTTAGGGCGATGTACGTCAATAGCTTGTTTACCCCGGAAGGTAACAGGGCCGCTGGTCCGCTGGTCTTGGCTATCAGTCGTCCTGACTTGCGCGACGATCCCGCAGGATTCCAAAGATTGCAAAAATAAGGGTCAAGGCGCCAACTGCCAGGAGCACCTGGACGCTCGCTTCGCCTTGCGCTGCCAAGTCCCCTGCCGTGGATGGGAACAGTGTGTCCATCATCGGGAACAGGATGACCCGGTCACTGCGGGTGCTGTTCAGGTAGTGCACCACTATGGCGGTCACAAAGAACACGGCTGGCGGGATGATTCGCAAGGCCCGATTGTACACCCAAGAGTCTCGGACGCAGGGCTGGCGGCCCTAGAATTGGTGCCTATCTTTGGGCCATGTTCAAGAACGACTTCCTGATGCAACGCATCGCCGAGCTGGCCTCGGGTGTGGCCAGAACCCTCGGCCTGAAGCACGCACAGCAGCAACAACAGGAAGACGGCGACTTGGACCAAGCCTCGATGAGTCAGCTTGGCCTTCCCCTCAGCCTGCTGACCCTGCTCTCACAGCGGGATCTCCGGCTGCGCTGCACTTCTGGAGGCGAGGTAGACGCCTTCCGCGCGGCAACCGCAGGCGCACTGCTCTCCGCCGCCGCCGCCCAATACCCCGAACAGGCCGAGAGCCTTCAAGCGCGCTCTCTGGACCTGCTGCTCTTGGCCATGGAAGAGAATCAGGAGATGGACATTGCCCAGCTCAGAGCCCTGGCCATCCTCAACCTGGATGCCTTGGGTGAGGATGTCCCTCAGGAACTCAGCCTGAGGGCGCAAGCCTCTGGGCTGCACCCAAGTCCAGATGAGACCGGGCGCGCCTGAGAATCAGCGCTCGAGCGTGATGTAGCCAATCATGCCGATCTCGCCGTAGCGATCCATGTCGGCGTTGTCGAAGAACTCCAGCTCGATGTCGTCTCCATCGACCTCGCCTTCCAGCTCGCTGGAGTAGTCCTCGACGTAGTAGTCCCCGTCGATGGCCCAACTCTGGAAGTTGATCTCACCGGTGAGCTCTCCATCCTCGTCCACGGACCCTTCAATCTCGATCTCGAGGTCGTACTCGCCGCCCTGCTGCCCGTAGTAGATGCAGGTGTCTTCCATGGCGAAGTTGCCCTCGTCGTCCACTTCCAAGGTGATGTCCATCTCGCAGATGGTCCAGTCCCAGTCCGGCAGCGACCAGGTCAGCTCGCCATCGTATTCTCCGGCAGCGGGGTTGGGATCGGGCTCAGGCTCGCCCGTGTCGACCACGCCCGTATCTCCGGTGTCATCCCCCAGGACGACGGTGCCGCTCGAGGTGCAGGCCAAGGTCAACAGAATGGACATCAGAGTCATGGGTACCTCCATGCGGGCCGTCTATGGCCGCAAATCGCCCACAGTGTACCCCGCCCAAGGCCCGGTTGGGTCCAGCCCAAGTTAGGGAGTTGTCTCAAGGAGCAAGCGATGCGCATCGCCATGATTGGCCCAGACCTGGAAGCACAAGGTGGCATCGCTACTCTGGCCCGTACCTTCATCGAGGCCAAAGCGATGGAGGGGCTGGAGATTCGCTACTTCCCCACCGTCGGCGAGGGCAGCAAGCTGAAGAAAGTCGCCCAGATGGCCCGTGGCCAGAAGGACTTTCTGAAGGGGGTTCTGGGAGACTGGAAGCCGGACATCGTACACATCCACGTGGCCGATGGCGTGAGCTTCTACCGCAAGATGGTCTACTTCGAGCAAGCCCGCGCGATGGGTCTGCCGGTCATCCTGCACAACAACTTCGCCTTCCTGGAAGACCTGGTCGCCAAGTCACCTGTGCACGAGAGCTTGGTGCGTCGCGCCTACTCCGAGGCCACCCAAGTGCACGTGGTCAGCCACGACATGGCCCGCAACATCTCGGATTGGACCGACGGCGCCGCCAACATCAAGGTGCTCTTCAACCCGGTTCCAGCTGAGAGCATCCCCTACCCTGGCCCCCGCGGCGACAAGGAGTCTCCCATCGTGCTCTTCATGGGCCGCGTGGGTGAGCGCAAGGGCATCTTCGATCTGATTCGCGCCCTGCCCGAGGTCTCCGCACGCATCCCCAAGATGCGCCTGCGGGTAGGCGGCGACGGCGACATTGTCCGGCTCAATCAAGAGATCGCCACGAACAACCTGGAGCCTCACGTAGAGGTGCTGGGTTGGATTTCAGGACAAGACAAGCTGGACGCCTACACCACGGCCGATGTGTACTGCTTGCCCTCTTACGCAGAGGGGCTGCCCATCTCCGTGCTCGAGGCCATGGCGGCCGGACTGCCCGTGGTGAGCACGACGGCCGACGGCATCCCCGACGCGGTGATGCACGGCGAGACCGGCCTGCTCTTCGAGGCCGGAGACATCGGCGCGATGGCTGAGCATCTGGTGACCTTGCTGGCGAATCCGGGCCTGCGAGATGCCATGGGCACCGCTGGCAGAGAGCGTGTGCTCAAGGTCTTTGACGGAGAGATTCTGGCCAAGACCCTCCGTGGATACTGGGAAGAGGCGCTGCGCTAGGCCCGCTCTTTGTCGGTCTGCTCCTGCTCGGACTTCAGCCCGGCCGCGATGCGATTGGTGGCGATCTTCGCGGGCAAGACCGGCACGATCGCTGCGGTCAAGAGCACGCCGCAGAGGGCCGCAATCAAGACCAGGTCCTGGCCCCAGAGCACCACACACAGCGCGATGCTCACCACGATGCCGATCAGCGAAGAGCCCAGCATGAGTCGGCCCGCGATGCGGTTGGCGGGGTACCAGATGCGCTCATCAGAGAGGGTCAGCGGCGTGCGAAAGCCGTAGCCCTGGTTGGGCGCGACGTGGCCGCGCACCATCGGCAGCACCACCTTGATGATCAGCAGATAGCAGCCAAAGATCAGCGGCAAGAGAACGTACAACTCGGTCATGGTCCAAAATCCCGGTCCTTCTCAGCCCTGATAATGCGGAAACCCCGAAGGTCGATCGGAGAATCGTAGCGAAGCGCGCCGGCCTGCCGTGGGGCAAGGGAGACGACATCAACCTGGGCGGTCTTCGCTGTAGATGCGGCCCTTGGGCTCCAGATCAACAGCGAGCGCAGGGCCTCAGCCTCTCACCAAGATCCAAACCCCGCCGACCACCATCACCACAGCACTGGAGATGACCACGCCAGTGAGGGTGGTCGCGACGGAACCCACATCGGGCCAGGCGGAGAGCACCGGCACCAAAGAGGCCACCAGAGTGCCCAGGCTACTGAGGACCAGGAACCCGCCCCCAAGGCGGTTGACCCGGTACCAGACCTCTTCATCCCCCAGGGTGCGCTTCGAGCGGAAGCCGTAGAAGCGGTTCGGCGGCACCTTCTGAAGAATCAGGGGCAGGCTCAGGCCCGCTATCAGGAGGTAGCTGCCCACAATCGTGAGCAAGAGAACCCCTGCCCCCAGTGCGTCATCGGGCTGCGTAGGCACGGGGTGCTACTTCGAGCCCTTGCCCGGGAACTTGCCAGTGGCCTCGTAGTAGGCCTGCTTGGCCAGCATGCCCAAGAACTTGGAGTCTTCGACCAAGTAGCGCTTGTACATGCGCTTGGGCTCTTGCCAGAGACGGTAGGTCCACTCAATGCCAGCCTTGGCCATCCAGTCCGGGGCGCGGTCATACACGCCTGCAGCGATGTCGAAGCTGCCGCCGACACCCAACACAAAGCCCACCCCAGAGAGGGCCTTGCGGTTGCGGTCCACGAACTCCTCCTTCTTGGGAGAAGTGATGGCGATGAAGAGCAGCTGGGCGCCGCTCTCTTCGATCTGACGGGCGATCTCTGGCTCGTCTTCCTGCTTGTAGTAGCCGTGGTGGTGACCCACGATCTGCAGGCCTGGGTAGCGCTCTTGGTAGACCTCGCGCGCCTTCTCCAGAATCTCGGGCTTGGTGCCGAGCAGAAAGACCTTGTAGCCCTTCTTCTCGGAGACCGGAAGCAAGGCTTCGAAGAGGTCAATGCCTGCCACGCGCTCGGGCAGGTGCTTGCCGAAGAGCTTGCTGGCCCACACCACGGGGGTGCCGTCGGCGGTGACCAGGTCACAAGCAGCGACGATCTCGCGGAAGTAGGGCTCGTCCTTCATCTTGACGAGCTGGTCGACGTTTACGCCACAGCCCTGGTGCAGAAGGCCGCTGGCGATGAACTGCTCGACGCGAGCGACGGCGGAGTCCATGTCGACCACGTCGAACGCACAGCCAAAGAGATCCACGCGTCTAGGTGGGGGTCCGGGGACTTGGTCTTCACGCATGTTCATCTCCTTGGTCCGGCACCGGACCTATGCTCATCATCGACCGCAGCGGGCGAGCGTTTAGGCTCTTCGCCGGTGGTCTAGGACTTGGACTCGTCTTTGACGATCATGTCCGGGACAGCGCTGGAGCCGCCTGGCCCGAAGGCGTTGTATGCCTCGATCCGGTCCCAGTTCTCACGCATCCACGCGATCTGCTCCATCAGGCCTTCCATGAAGTCCTTGTCTGGGTTGTAGCCCAGGAGCTCGCCGGCCTTGGTCACGTCCGCGCGCAGGCGCTTCTTGGTGTCCCACTTGCGCACACCGGCCCACTTGATGCCGGCAGGGTTGTTCGTGGCCTCGTTGATCATCTCGGCCAAGCCCTTGATGGTGGTCTCCCGGCCGCTGGCCAGGTTGAACTCTTCACCGATGGCCTTGGGGTTGGTGCCCGCGCGCAACAGACCGTCGACGATGTCGTCCACGAAGGTGAAGTCGCGGGTCTCCTCGCCGGTACCGGTGATGGGCAGAGGCAGCCCCTTCATGGCCCAGTAGGTGAAGTTCGGAATCACGTTCCGGTACTGACCGGGGATCTCGCCAGGGCCGTAGCTGTTGAAGAAGCGGGCCTTGACGATGGGCAGATCGAAGTGGTGCCAGAAGAAGTTGCCGTAGAGCTCGCCCAGCATCTTGGTGATCTGGTACGGGGTCGTCAGGTGCATGCTGACGAAGTCTTCCTTGAGGGGCAGCGGCGCCGAGGAGCCGTAGATGCTGCAGCCCGAGCTGGCGTAGACGAAGCGGTCAACACCGGTGAGGGTGGCGTACTCCATCAGGCGAAGGGTGCCCATGCCGTTGACCATCAGGTCATTCTCGGGGTGATCCACCGAGTTCTGGTTGGCGAAAAAAGCCGCCAAGTGAAAGACGATGTCTGGCTTGTCGAGGTGGATGCGCTTGAGCTTCACCTCGTCCAGGATGTCGCCTTCGACGAACATGACGTTGGGCAGGCTGGGGATGTTCCAGCGAGCCGAGGACACCAAGTTGTCCAACACCAAGACCTTTTCGCAGAGGGGCGAGATCGCGCGAACAAGGTTGGAACCGATGGCTCCAGCACCGCCGGTGATGAAGACGGTCTTGCCCTTGTAGGCGGCGAGGTGATCAAAGCCTTCGTGCAGGTCAGCCATTGTCGATGCTCCTTGGTTCCATGGGGGTCGTACGACCTTGTAACCTCAGGGTAGACGAGAGGAAAGTGGGTCGGGTGCCCAAAGTGCGTAACGCCTGGACGACTTGCTGCGTGTGGAGGGTGAGGAAAGGAGAAAAGCATGACACGGGCACTGGTCATCGGCGGCGGTCTCGCCGGGCTACTCACGAGCATTGAACTGGCGAACCACGGCATCCAAGCCACGCTGATAGAGCCAAAGGCGCCAGGAGGAAGGGCTCGAAGCCAGCGCCTCTTGGGTCAGACTTTCAACCTGGGTCCACACGCGCTCTACCGCAGAGGCCACCTGATGAGGATCCTCTCAAAGCACGGCTTGACCTTGCTTGGCGGAGATCCACTGGCCCTAAAGAGCACCCTGAGAATGCAGGATGGCCTGCACCCACTGCCCGGCAGCCTGCCTGCCCTTCTCACCCACCCCGTCCTGGCCGGGGCCAGAATCAACACCCTGCTCAAGCTGGCCCTTCGTCCCAAAGACATGGACGTCGACACCTGGCTGAGTGACCTGCCCCCTCTCCCCCGCTCCTTCCTCTACGCCTTGCTGCGCCTGAGCACCTATGCCCCAAACCCTGGCTCCCTGAGCGCGCCGGCGGCCTTCGACCAGCTCCAGCTCGCCCAAGGCGGCGTGCTCTATCTGCACGGCGGCTGGCAGAGCCTGGTCCAAGGCCTGGTGGAGAAGGCCAAGGAGAAGGGGGTCACCCTTGTGCGGGAGCGGGCCACCGAAGTCCGGGCCGGATGGGTGCGAACAGAAGCTGGCACCCACAGCGCAGACGAGGTCATCGTGGCGACCACGGCCCCCACCGCCCAGAAGCTCACGGGCCTGGAGCTGAGCCAGGAGCTCGTGCTTGCCTCCTGCCTGGACCTTGGATTTGCCGAACGCCCAGCGGGCCCGAGCTTCTGTCTGGATCTGGAGCGGCCCATCTACGCCTCGATGCACTCCGACAGCGCTGCCCTGGGCACAGGCGCTGTGCTCCACCTGATGCACTACGGCCGGTGCAGCCGCCAAGTCCTGGAGCAATGGGCGGATGCGCAGTACCCAGCTTGGCGTGAAGCCCAGACCAAGCGCTGGCTGCCTGCGCTTCAAGTCAGCCACGGACTCCTGCGCGCTGGCGTCCCACGTCCAAGCGCAAGGCAGGCCCCAGGCCTGCTGCTCGCAGGAGACTACGTGGGCCCCCACGGCATGCTGGCAGATGCCTGTGCAGCCAGCGCGGAGCAAGTCCGGCGCGCGGTCTGCGATGCCCAACAAACAGCAGCGGCATAGGTAGGTCCAATGGAATGGATGCAAAGCGCGCTGGCGTCCCAAGGGCGCATCTGGGCCCTGGGCTTCCGCATGCTCGGTGCCCCACAGGAAGCCGATGATTTGGTCCAAGACACCTTGCTGCGCTTGGCCGAGCACCCACCGGCAGACTTGGAACGGGCCCTGGAGCCTTGGCTGCTGACCGTGGCCGCAAACCTGGCCCGCGACCGGCTGCGCAAGAGGAAGCTGGCCCAGGCCAAGCGTCCCTTCGTGCCCGCTCCCCTCCCCCCAAACCGTCTCGACGCCCAGAGCAGCTTGGCCATGCGAGAGAGCGCGAGTGTGGGGTGGTTGTTGGCCGCTGAAGCCCTGACCCCCGAGCAGCGTCTGACCTGGCTGCTTCGCGAAGTCATAGAATGCTCCACCGCCGAGGTCGCCGAGCTCACTCAGCGCACCCCAGGCGCCGTGCGGGCTTGTCTGCACCGCGCCCGAAAGGAGCTGGCCCAGCACCCCATTCCAGAGGTCAGCGCTGCCAGCGCTCAAGCCCACAGCCTAGCCCTGCTCTCCTTCGCACAGGCCATGCAGCGGGGCGACCTGGAGACCGCCAAGTCCTTCCTGGCACCCGAGGCTCTGTACCTGGCGGACGGCGGCTGCCAATACCCCGCCGCAGGCCTGCCCCTTCGTGGCGCCGAGCGCTTGGTTCGCGTCTTCGCGGCCTTGCAGTGCTCGCTTGGGGAGGTGCGTGTCGCGCCGGCCTGGGTGGCGGGCATGCCGGGCCTGTGGATCCAGGTTCTCAAGCCCAAACCTGGACTTGCTCCTGCCTCCCTGGTGCAGGTGGTGCTCGATGCGCAGGGGCGCATTGCGGCGCTGACGACCCTGATGGATCCTGAGCGCTTGGCGCCGTGGTCTGCGGTGATCTGAGCTGCGCAGCCTCAACGCGCCCGGTTCGTCTGAATCAAGCGGTCACCCGGCCCGACATAGCCATCCCGGTCCATGTCTCGCCAGAGCTCCGGCAGGGTCTCCAGGTCCATGGCCAGCTGAATGCCCTCTGAGCTGTCAGGCCCAACATAAACCCGCTCCAGTCCGGCCTCGTCTACAGCATCCACGTCAACGATGCGGTCCAGCGGCATAAGCAGCAAGAGCGCGTCATCTTCCAAGACGCGGAAGTCCCCCTCCACACACAGACGACTGGGCTCTACTTCCAGGATGACGGGCACGCCGCCGTCGGTCTCGCCGCGCATCTCCAGAGCGTCGATGTAGAGAAAGACCCCCTCGTAGCGTCCGCGCTGCAGCTCAATGAAGGCCCCGCTGGGACGCAGCAGGTTCAGGTCTTCTCCCAGAAAGCCGCCCAAAACGCCCTCTTCCGTCTCCGCCGCAGCAGCCTTGGCGCGAACCGTCGCCCGATCCCAGTGCACGCGAGAGCCATCCTCGGACTGGCCGATCAGACCCGCATTGCCAGGGTTTCCAACGGCAGTCCCGTCCCGTGGCCCGGTACAAGCGAGCCCGGAATAGGCAATCAACATCATCAACATGGGGTGGTGCCTTTGGACAGGGGAATCAGCTGCAGATTGAGTTGATAGACGCGCTCAGCGACGATCTGACCGTCTTCGACGGCGGCGTCATCACAGATGTGTAGCAAGCGCTGCTGCACGGCGTCGAGCTCGGCTTTCAAGGTCGGAAGCACGGATTCGGGCACGGCGACGGTGAGCCCGAGCAGGTGTCGCTCTCTGGCATCGACCGTCTCCAGGGCCTGGGTGGCCCGTCCGAGCATCTCGCGGTGGTAGTTGCTGGCGACCAACCATGCGACCTCGTGCGGGGTGGCCACGCTGGTGTCGACCGCAGAGACGGACTCGCCCTCGCGGACCAGCATGCCCAGCTCAAAGAGCGTGTCCAAGGCCTGTTGTGCTTCTTCCACGCGGATGCCCGGAACGAGGCGTCCGGCGATCCACTCGGGGTCCGCTCGAAAGTCCTTGCAGAGGGCCATCTCTCGAATCGCTGGGTAGTACCAGGTGGAGAGGTAGCGAAAGAAGTCCACCTCCGCCCGGCGGGCCTCTCTGAAGCGTCTGCAGGCGGCCACTTGTGTCCACGCAGTGTTCTTCTCAGCATGGGTGGAGGCTTGGTCGAGCTGAACGAGGGCCCGGAAAAAGTCCGCGTCCTCCCCCGTGAGCCGAAGGGCCAGCAAGAAGCCCTCGACCGTCAGCGAGGTCAAGTTCCGACGCCCAGCGATGACTTCCTTGAGCAGCGAGGGCGAGCGCACCCCGGCCTTCCTGGCGAACAAGCGATGGGAATAGCGGTTGTCCGCACCCTTTTGGGCGTCAAACCACTCCCCCAGGTACTTCCGGTAGTCCAGATAGGTGGTCACATCTAGGTCGGGGCCGCGTCTCATGCAGGCACAGTACACGCCCATGAGTACACCCGCGACCCTGATCTTTGTGTCGCTGTATGTGATTTCAAACACTTAGGGAGTACACGTATCCCAAACGCGTACAGAGAGGACAAGGGCCTTGAGTACAGCGCAGACCGGGAGCGAAAAAAAAGTGGAATGCACTGTAAGCAGCCCACGTCCATGGCCGTTGTCCATGCCCCTGCCCAGCCAACGGAGCGCATCAATGTCTCGCTTGCACCTCGGTCTGCCCATTCTCTTCATGCTCGCTGCCTGCACCCAAAAGGAGCCGGCCATGGAAGAGATGGACTACGAGCTCACCGAGGTTGAGACGGAAAGCGACCAGCGTCGCAACGGGTACCTGGCCCAAGAGAAGGCCGAAGCAGAGGTTGTCGCCTCAAGCGATGAGGCCTCCGCTGACCGAGACCAGGGCCTCCGCGCGAGCGCCACTCCCGCCCCCGCCCCCAAAGCCGAGCCCACTGAGCGCCGGTACTTGGAGGACTCGGACGAGGAAGAAGCAGCTCCCGAAGCGGAAGCCCTCGACGACTTTGCCTGGACCGATGCGAGCACTGTCAGCGAGGTGAGCGTCCAGCGCGCCTCTGGTGTGACAGGCGGCCGCACCCGAGGACCGGTCTTGGCCAAGGGCAAGAAAGAGAACAAGCCCGCCAGCATCGCCGTAACTGGCACCGCGAGCACCGTTGTCGCGGATCTGCCCCCGGCGCCGCCGCCTGTGGTGAAGCCCACCGTTCCCGACGTCGTCTCCGACGTCACGCTGCCCCCGGTCGATGCCAACGGCGACGGAACCGAGGCCTACGTGCACTACGGCGTCAACGACATGACTCTGGTGGACAAGGACCGCTTCTCGACCTTCGCGGTCGACGTGGACACGGCCTCCTACGCCATCACCCGCCGCAAGCTGGAGTCCGGCATGTTGCCCCCGACCAGCGCAGTGCGTGTGGAGGAGTTCGTCAACGCCTTCCACTACGACTACACCGGGCCAAAGTCGGGCAACAACGACGGCGCCCCCTTCGCCGTACACATGGAAGCAGCGCCCAGCCCCTTCGACTCCACCCACCAAGTCCTGCGCGTGGGCGTCAAGGGCCTGGAGATCGACGTGGACGACCGTGAGCCCATGCACCTGACCTTCCTGGTCGACACCAGCGGCTCGATGTCCAGCGCCGACAAGATCGGCTTGGCCAAGCAGTCCCTGCACACGCTGACCGAGAACCTGCAGCCTCACGACACCGTGGCCCTGGTCACATACGCAGGCAGCACCCAGGTCCTCCTTAAGCCCACAAAGGTCAGCGAGCAGCGCACCATCCACAGCGCCATCGACTCTCTGTCCACCGGCGGCGGAACACACATGTCTACCGGCATGGAGTTGGCCTACAACCTGGCCAGCGAGACCGCCGTACGCGGCCATGAGAACCGCGTGGTGGTGCTCTCGGACGGCGACGCCAACATTGGGCGCACCAACCACGAGGACATCCTGGCGGTAGTCGGCCAGTTCGCCGAGGAGGGCATCACCCTGTCCACCATCGGCTTTGGCATGGGCAACTACAAAGACGTGCTCATGGAGCAGCTCGCCAACCAAGGGGACGGCAACTACGCCTACATCGACTCCCAGGCCGAGGCCGACAAGGTCTTTGGTGAGGACCTGGGCGGCACCATGCTGACCATCGCCAAGGACGTGAAGCTTCAGGTGGAGTTCAACCCCGACGCGGTCATCGCCTATCGCCTGATTGGCTACGAGAACCGGGACATCGCCGACAAGGACTTCCGCAATGACCGGGTAGACGCCGGTGAGATTGGCTCAGGCCACGACGTGACGGCCTTGTACGACGTCGTACTTCGCAAGGACGCCTCCTCCAAAGAGCTGGCCACCGTGCGTGTGCGTGCCAAGAAGCCCGGCGCCGACAGCGCCGCCCGCGAGTGGGCGACCGTCTTTGACGGGGAGATGCTTCACAGCGAGTACGCCCAGGCCAGCAAGGATTTCCAGCTCGCCTACTCCGCTGCCACCTTCGCAGAGCTGCTTCGCGGCAGCCCTTACGTGGTCGAGGTCAGCTTCTACGACGTCTTCGCTCTGGCCAGCCGCGCCAGCCGTGGTCTGGACGAGGACAAGGAGCTGCTCAAGCTCATCGACACGGCTGCAAAGCTGAGCGGAGAGCGCAGCCCAATGGTTCGCCGCTGAGGGCTAGTGGGCTTCTGTTCTGGTCCAGGCTGAGATGGAGTCCGCCAGTCTGTGCCAGTCGACCGGCTTGGTCAGAACGCCGTCCATGCCTGCCTCAAAGCAGGTCTGCGACTGGCTGTCGTAGGCGTTGGCTGTCAGGGCCAGGATGGGCGTTCGACGGCCTGCTCCTTCGAGTTCACGAATGGTCCGTGTCGCATCCAGACCGTCCATGATGGGCATGTGCCAGTCCATAAGAACCAAATCGAAGCGCTCCCGCTTGAAGCACTCGACCGCCTCGGCCCCGTTCTCTGCAACCTGGGTCGTTCCACCAAGTCGCCGAATCATGCCCACCGCCACCAGTTGGTTGACGCGGTTGTCCTCGACAACCAGGACATGGGCCTTGAGCGGCACGCTGGGGATGCCATCGCCAGAGAGAATCGGCTCGACAGACTCTTCAGGCTTGGCGCAGGCGACCAAGGGGATGTGTACAGAGAAGCGTGAGCCCTTGCCCGGCAGAGATTCGGCCGAAATTCTGCCCCCCATCAGCTCCACTAGCTGCCGCGAGATGGCCAAGCCCAGCCCCGTGCCGCCGTAGCGTCGCGTCGTGGAAGCGTCCGCTTGGGCGAATGGGTGGAAAACGGACTCCAGCTTGTCGGCGTCAATGCCAATGCCCGTGTCCGATACCGAGAAGGCCAAGGTCGGCGTCTCCGCCGAACCCCCGCGCCTTATGGCGACGTGCACCCGCCCCCCTGCTGTGAACTTGACCGCATTTCCAACAAGGTTGAAGAGCACCTGCCGCAGGCGCGCTGGGTCTCCAGAGAGCCACTCAGGCACCTGGGGGTCCATCTCATAGGAGAGCACGACATCCTTGGCGTGGGCGTTGGCTTGAAAGAGCTCGACGACCTCATCGACCAGCAGACGTGGCCGGAAGGGCGCGGCGTCCAAGACCAGCTGGCCTGCCTCCACCTTGGAGAAGTCCAGAATGTCGTCCAACAGGCCCATCAGCGCCCGTCCACTTCCAAAGATCCTGGCCGCGTAGTCCTGCTGAGTTCCGTTCAGCTCGCTGCCCAATAGAATCTGAGCCATGCCCAGAACCCCATTGAGTGGGGTGCGGATCTCATGGCTCATCGAAGCCAAGAACGCCGACTTGGCCTGGCTCGCTTTGGCCGAGGCCTGTGCCTCACGGTCTGCACGTTCAATGGCTTGGACCAGCTCGGCGTCACGCCGGCGTCGCTCACTGATGTCCCGTTCAATGGCCATGAAGCCCTGAAACACGCCATCCTCGTTGAGCATCGGCTGGGCGTCGACCTCGATCCAATAGGGGGCGCCTTGCTTGTTGTAGTTGAGCAGCTCCTCACAGAAGGGCTCCGCGCGATGGATTGCTGCGCGCATGCGAGCGACCACTTCCAGATCGGTGTCTTCGCCATGAAGCACCTCGCCGGGCTCCCACCCAACGACCTCCTTTAGGAGGTACCCAGTGATGCGCGTGAAGCCGTCGTTGACCCACTCGATGCGCCCCTCCGCGTCCGTCACCACCACAGCGTTGTCGGTGCGTGAGACCGCCATGGCCAGTCGCTGCTGATGCTCGCGCTCTTCTCGGGCGTGGGTGACATCCAGAGCCACAGCGTAAAACTGGCCGCCCTCTACCTTCGTGAAGGAGTGCCAGCTGAGCCAGCGGTAGCTTCCGTCCTTGCAAATGTAGCGGTTCTCGAAGTGGCGGATGGTGCTGCCCGCCGGCCTGAGACGCTGGATCTCTTCCACCGTGCGGGCGCGGTCCTTGGGGTGGACAAAGTGAATGAATGACTGCGCCGTCAGCTCCTCCAAGGTCCAACCCAAGGTGCGGGTCCACTCTTCGTTCAGACGCAAGAAGCGGCCGTCTTCCGATGCTGTGCAGACCATGGCTTTGGCGGTGTGGAAGAGGCTCTCAAACTCCTGGGCCGTCTCCAGCGCCTCTTGGAGTTCCAGGCGCTGCTGACGCTGCTCACTCAGGTCTTGGAAGGCCCCAAAGATGCGGACCGCTTCCCCATTCTTATGCTCCGCACGCCCCTGGGCTCGCACCCAGATACGCCGCCCCTTGGCCGTGATGAGGGGCAGTTCAAAGTCCCAACCCTCCCCCGTTTCGATGGCCCGATTGACACAGGCGGTCACCTCGTCCTGCACTTCCGGCGCATAGAACTGGATGGCCTCGTCCAGGGTCGGTTGTTGGTGCTCCTCCAGCTCATGGATTCGGAAGGTCTCCTGGCTCCAGCGGGGCTGCATCGTCTTCAGATCCACCTCCCAACCACCCACCTTGGCCAACTTGGCCGCAGCCTGCATCACTTGCACACTGGTTTGGTGAACCCGACGGAGACGCGTCTGTTCTGAGGCGTGGTCAAAGCCGGGGAAGGTGATGACCAGACCGCGCTCCCAGGCGGTAATGATGGGCTGAAGGGACAGTCCTGCGAGAAGGACTCTTGGTGCCGCTGCCTCACCACCGTCCAGACGCGATCTCAGACACAGAGCCAGCTCCGGGAGAAACTCACCCAGCTCTACGCCTTCCCGCAAGCCCACCTCCGCAGCCCTGCTGTTGGCACCAGAGACCTGCCCCTGGCCGTTGACCATGCAGATGGGGTTCGGACTCTGGTTCCAGATCAGCGTGATTGGTGGTATCGACATGTTCAACCCTTGTGATCTGCTCAGAGCAAGGCCGAGCGGCCCGAATCTACCCCAGTCGGCCCCCAGTCCGAGCACGGAAGAGAAGTAGAGCGCCAAACGGGAACTTGGACATCTCTTCCACACTTTCCCAGAGGAGCATGCCCTAACGATCCAGCGAATCCTCGATGGCCTTGTGCAGCGCGCTCCGCATCTCAGAGGGGACCGTATGAACGACCCCTGGGTAGAGGGTCAGCTCCGTCGGGTAGCCGGCCTCCTCGAAGCGCAGAGCGGCCGAGATCGCGCCGGCCGCGCTGACGACCGGGTCCGCTTCTCCATGCAAGATGCGAAGCGGTGGTCGGGGCCCAGCCTTGGGCGGCGTGACATCTGGCCACATCCCTCCCATGGCGATGGCCCCCTGAACCTGCTCAGGGTGGTAGGCGGCCAGCGCCATGGCCAGCATCCCACCCTGGGAGAACCCAAAGACCACAGCTTTGCCGTTGGGGGACTCCTGCTGGATCCAAGCCGCCAGACTAGCAGCCTGCTCCGCGATGCCCCGCCCGTAGAGCACAGGGTCTCCCGCCAGGGAGCCACCGAACCAGGTGCCACCCTTTCCTTGGCGTGTCGGAGCCAGCGGAAGCAGCGCCTTGTAGTTCCCACTCGCGCCATCCAAAACGCCCGAGAAACCGGAGGGATGGGCGCCACGTCCGTGGAGGCCTAGGACGATGGCTTGCTGCGGATCAGGGGTGCCCACAATGACCTCGACGACGGTGCTCGAGACCAGGGCCTGCACTTCTGGCGCAGTCGAGGCCACCGGCGCCATGCTGGGAGCGGAACACCCCATCCACCCCAGCAGAAGCAGCACTACTCTTTGTCCAGACGACGGCTGAGCTTGGCGTACATATCGTCGACTTTGTATCGATCTTCCTGGGACATGCGCTCAATGCCGCTGCGCGGGTGCACGTTGAAGAAGCCCGTCATGGCGTAGGGCAGGTGGTAGCCCCAGCGCAGGCTGTCGCGCATGCTGGCGAAGCGGTCGATCATCGCGAGCACAGGCTCGACGTTGTAGCGGGGGTTGTCCAAATAGAAGAGCAGGAGCTCAAGCGGACAGTTGCCCGCCCCCCGGCCCATGCCGTGAATGGTGGCGTCCACAAAGTCCACGCCCTCGTCGATGGCGGCGATGGAGTTGGCGAAGGCCTGCTGCTGGTTGTTGTGCAGGTGCACCCCGACCTTGATGCTCTCCCCCAGGTAGTTCATGTACTTGCGGACCAAGTAGCGAACGTGGAAGGGGTACAGGGCACCGAAGCTGTCGACCAGAGCCACGTTGTCCACGCCGCTGACAGCCAGGCGCTTGAGGAAGTCGTCCACCTGCCGCGGCTGGAGGGTGGAGACGGCCATGACGTTGCAGAAGGTCTCGTAGCCTTGGTCCTTGGCGTGATCGAGCAGATCCAAGGCCTCATCGAGCTGGTGGGCGTAGCAGGCCACCCGGATCACATCGATGGCCGAGTTGTGGGCTGGACCGATCTCCGCCTTGGTGATGCGTCCGATGTCGCACATGGCCGAGAGCTTCATGCGGCGGTTGGAGTCCACCACGTGTCGCAGGTCGTCCTCGGTGCAGAAGCGCCAGGGGCCGACCTCTTCCCGGGAGAAGATGCCCTCGGAGGTCTTGTAGCCGATCTCCATGTAGTCGATGCCGCTGGCCTCGAGCGCCTTGAAGGTGCTTTGAACCAAGTCATTGGAGAACTGCCAGTCGTTGCAGATCCCCCCGTCGCGGATGGTGCAGTCCAGCACCTTGATTCGGCGACGCCGGTCGGTGACCAAGCCATCCGGGCAGCAACTTACGCGATAATCCAGACCCAAGGGGGCTCCCAAGCAGACCCTCAGGCTAACCACCAGAGCCGCACTCCGCCTCAAGGGCTGCCAGCAGGGTCCGATGACCCGGGCACGAGGAGAGCCCAGATGCGGTCCAGTCTGAAAACCCTGCAGCGCCTTCGCAAGCTCCGAGAGGACCAAGCGGCGGCAAAATTTCGAAGTGCTCAGGCCGTGGAGAACCACGAGTTGAAGCGCCTTGTCGCGCTGCGAGAGGCCCAAGATCTCAACGCGGGAAAGACGGCTGCCTGCGCCGCGCAGGCCCGCACCCTGGGCAAAGCTGCGCTCAACATGGAGCTGCAAGCTCGCCGCCAAGGGGAGACCCACCGACGCGCCAAAGTGGCTGCGGACGCACGACGCGCCCTGCTCCAGCTGCGCTCCAGAGAGCTCAGCTCCTTGGAGAAGCTCGAAGAGCTCTTGGCCGAGCAGGCTGCAGAGCAGGCACGCAAAGCCGAAGCCAAGGAGCTCGATGCGTTGGGTCGGCAGCTGATGCGAAGGAAGGCGGCGTGATCTTTCTCTTTGCCCTACTGCTCTCCTGTGGCTCGGAGGCCATGGGACAAACCCGCTCTGCGGACGGGCCCAGGGCCCGGGCCTCCGCCGAGGTCTTGCTGGGCGAGCTGGACAACCGCGAGAGAGCGCTGGACCGCCGTGAGACCAGCCTGGTGGCCCGCGAGGAGGAGCTTCGGACCCTGGAGTCCGAGCTACAGGGCCGCCTGGAAGAGCTGGAGGCTGTGCGCAGCGAGCTGAACACGCTGCTGGAGCAGGCCGACACCGAGCGTGAGACCAAGGTGCAAGGCCTGGTCAAGATGGTCGAGGTGATGCGCGGCAGCCAAGCGGCTGCAGTGCTCGTTGAGCTGGAGCCCGAGCTGGCCGTCGAAGTCTTGGACCGAATGAAGACCAGCAAAGCTGGAAAGGCCCTGGCTGCGATGCCGCCTGAGCGTGCCGCGGTGCTGGCCGAAAGAATGACCCGCCGCCCACTGGAGCAGTGATGGATCTCGGAGAGCCGATCGACCTCTTGGCCATGTTGATGCCGCCGCTTCAGCCAGGTCCCCCACCGGCTGCCGCTTTTGATCAGGCCCTGGCCGAGGTCATGGCCTCGCAGGAGACAGCCGAAACGGGCGATCTGGCCTCGCCGGCGCCAGAGATGCAGTGGTCCATGGGGCCCCCGAGGCGACTGCCGGAGCCTACGCAAGCTCAGGTGGCGCATCCAGGAGTGCTCGACCTCCCTGCTCTCTCGGCTGGACCGCTCACACCCCAGCTTCGCGTAGAGCCCGAACTGCCGTTTGAGGAGGCGGACTCTGTGTGGACGTGGGAGGCACCCGAGCTTTCGGCAGAGATGGACCTGGGCACGAGGCTGCCCGCCTCGGAGCTGCTCGCCCTCCAAGAAGAGCTCCCCGAGCCCAGCTTTGCCTTTGTGGCGCCTGCGATCTTGCCCGAAGCCGTGCCACTTGAGGCCCTGGCCTTGGCAGAGAAGCTGCCTGAAAGCGCTCAAGTCGGTCTCGCAGCATTCAGCGAGCAGCCGCTGGCACCTCAGATGCGCGAGAGACACCGTCCCGAGCAGAAATTGGACCAGCCAGCGGAGCACCACCAGAGCCAGGAGCTGCTAGACGCCGCCATGGCGCGCTTGCCCAAGCAGCCCAATCCTGCACCCGCAACAGCAGCCAAGGGCTTGCACCAACGTCTGAGGGACCGCGTTCAGCACCTTGCACCGCAGCATGAGAGCGCCCCCCAAGGCACCCGCGTTCTGCGAAGTGAGGCTGGCCGGGAGAGCCACCCGCTGATGGATCTGGAGCAAGCCGCTGGCGCCCGCTGGACTCAAATCGGCCAGGCGCATCAGAAGCCGCGAAAGAGCGCGCTCTCCCCCACCCTCACCGCGGAGGCACAGCCGACCTTCAGCGTTGAACCGGAGACCCCGCAAGCTGAGCTGGACCTGCCTCAGGCAAAGGCGGCCCCCGCTGCAGCCACACAGGCTCCCGTGGATGCACCAGAGGAGTGGGTTCCAATCCCGAAGTACTTGGAGCTGGAGATCGACGCAGACCTCAGCCTCTCCCTCTCCGCCCATGGCCGTGAGCTGGAGCTGAGCCTGGATGGCAGCGCCGAGGCCCTGGCGCCCCTGGAGAACATGGAGGGTGAGCTTCGAGACAGCCTGGACCGCAGCGGCTGGACCCTTCGCGACTTCCACACCAAAGAGCGCGGCGCCGGCCAGGGTCAAGGTCAAGGAAAACCCCCTGGCCAGCCCAAGCGAAACAAGCCCACGCACCCGCCAGAGGCCCCCCCCAACGCCCGTCCCGTCCCACGCGGCGCCCACATCAACCGGGTGGCTTGATCGCCCCCTAAAGTATCCGTGCCCTTGATCCGAGGGGCACTGGACCAGGAGATCCCATGTCCCTCAGCGGAATCAGCGGCTTGGCCGACCAGAGCGCACTGGATGCAGCCGGAGTGACCACCTCGTCCAGCTCGGTCATGGGCCAGGACACCTTCCTGAACCTGCTCACCACGCAGATGCAGAACCAGGACCCCCTCTCGCCGATGGCGAACGAAGACTTCATCGCCCAGCTGGCCACTTTCTCCAGTTTGGAGCAGCTGATGGACATCAGCGATGCCATGAAGTCCAACACCCTGAGCATCGCCAACCTGAGCAACACCACCATGGCCAGCCTGGTGGGCAAGCACGTGGTGGCCATCGGAGACACCTTCCCGCGGGACGGCAAGTCCGGTGACACAGAGCTGCACTACGACTCCCCTCAGGCCACATCGGCCACCCTGAACATCTACGATGAGTCTGGCAAGGTGGTCTGGTCCGAGGAGGTCTCACTGGAGTCCGGAGAGGGCGCCTTGACCTGGGACGGCAAGAACCAAGACGGCCAGACAGTGGAAGAAGGCGAGTATCGATTCGAGCTCTCGGCGACCGACAACGAGGGCAACGCCATTGATGTCAGCGAACGCGTCTCCGGCATGGTCGACTCCATGGACTACAGCACTGGAAACCCACAGCCAACGGTCAATGGGGTGCCCGTCAACCTCGCCGACCTGATTCGCCTCACGGCGGGTGCGGAGGACGCGTGAGTCTGGACGCGCTCTACAGCCAGCTTGTTCAAGCGCCCAGCGCCCTGCGGCCAGCAGACCCCCTACGAAAGCCATCGAGCAGCGGGGACTTTGCCAGCGAGCTGGACCGCCTCCTCGCTACCCCGGAGAAAGCCGAGGCCCCTGCAGCCAGCGCTCCGGTTCACTTCAGCAAGCACGCCAAAGCCCGCTTGCAGTCCAGGGGGATTGAGCTGCAAGAGAGTGACTTGGAGCGCATCTCGAAGGCTGTGGACCAGCTCGAGGGCAAGGGCGCCCGGGAGTCCTTGGTGCTCTTGGATGACACCGCGCTGATCGTGGGGGTGCCAAAGCGCACGGTCATCACAGCGATGAGCCGAGACGAGGCCCTGGGCAACCTGTTTACTGGCATTGACTCGGCCGTTCTCGCCGCCTGAGAACCGCGTCGCATTCAAAGAGCCTTGGACTTTGAGAGGCAGCTCAATAGGTCATCATTGTGCCTCTCCTCCTCACCGCTCTACTGACACTGCTCTTTGGCTGCGTGCCGACCTTTCCGGCTGCGCCAGAGCCCGTAAACGGCACGGTCGATCTCCGTGACTGGGACCCGGAGAGCGGTCCGGTACGCCTCGACGGCGACTGGGCCTTTCACTGGATGGAGCTCCAGAGTCCAGGCTCCGTCGCCGGCACCCCGGCTTGGGTGGCTGTTCCCGGCCCCTGGCAGACAGAGCAGCGTGAAAACCCGGGCTACGGCACCTACAGGCTGAAGATCCTTCCGCCAGCCGACTCCCCTGATTTGGCCATACGGATCGGCTCTCTGGGCGGCGCCGGAAAGGCCTGGGTAAATGAAGTTGAGCTGCCCGGCATGGGGGTGGTCAGCGCAGACACAGAGACCCTTCGGGAAGACGTCAAGACCGTAGGCGCGCGCTTTGCTCCCATGGAAGAGAGCGAGCTTGTGGTCCAGGTGAGCAACCAGCGACACCGCAGTTCAGGCATCCGCCGCTCCGTGCTGCTGGGCACCGCCGATCAGATGGACGAGCTGACCCAGCGCTTGCTGGCAACGGATGTCTTCGTCGTCAGCACCCTGATGGCGATGGGCCTCAGCTTTCTCTTCATCTTCATCGCCCGACGCCGCGAGCGCACGATGCTCTGGTTCGGGCTGACGTGCGCGGCCCTGAGTCTTCGGCACAGCCTGACCGGCGGCGCCGAGATCTTTCTGCACTTTGGTCCTGAGCTGGCATGGCCCATTCGCCTGCGACTGGAGTACATCAGCACCGCTCTGGGTGTGATCTTTGGGTACATGGTCTCCATCAAGCTGATGGTCGCAGACCTGAAGCGACCCATTCACAAGGTCCCTATAGTGCTGGCCGGCTTGGCCGCACTCACGAGCTTGCTGATTCCCTTCAGCTTGTACCACTGGGCCTTTCAGCTGCTGCTGATCGCTCAGACCGTCGGGATCATGGGCGCTGGTGCCGAGGTGCTGCTCGGCATGTCCCGCGGCAAGAAGATGTATGGCGGGCTGCTGCTCGCAGGCCTGCTGGTGTTCGTCGTTGGCGTGGCGATCGACCAAATCGCAGCGCGCACCGGCCGCAGCTTTCTGGCCGGAGACGTGACCGCACCGGCCTTCATGGTCATGGTGCTCATTCAGGGTGTGACGGTCGCGTTGAGCTTCACCAAGGCCTTGCGCCGTGGAGAGGCGCTGCATGAGAGCAGTCTGCGCTACGTGCCGAAGGAGATGCTCGGGCTGCTGCACCGAGAGGACATCATTCAAGCCAAGCGCGGCGACCAAGCCCAGCTCGAGATGGAAATCCTCTTCGTCGACATTCGCGGCTACACCACCATCGCCGAGGCCATGCCCTCCAGCGCCCTGTTCCCCACCCTGAATCGCTACCTCTCCTACGTCGTGCCTCCGATCAGCAGCGGCGGCGGCTTTGTCAGTCAGTACTTGGGAGACGGAATCCTGGCGCTCTTCCACGAGGGCGCGGACAGAGCGGTGATGGCTGGCGTAGAGATGCGGAACGCGGTGGATGCCTTCAACGCGGCCAATCCCGATGTCCCAGACTTCGTGTTGGGTATGGGGATGAGCTCGGGCCCAGTGACGCTCGGGATCATTGGCAGCACGGACCGCCTGGACTCCAACATCGTCGGGGACGCTCCGAACCAGGCCAGTCGCGTGGAAGGCATGACCAAGCGCTACGGCGCCCCCTTCATGATTGACGAGCGCACCTACGAGCGCCTGCAGCACCCAGAGCGTTTTACATTCCGGGAGCTCGACCGCGTGATCTCCAAGGGCAAGAGCGTCGCCATCCGCATCTATGAGGTGCTCGACGCGCTGCCCGAAGAGACCCGAGCCCTTCGCCTTGCCGCACTTCCCAGCTTCCAAGAGGCCTTGAAGGCCTACCGGGACGGAGACTTGAGCCGCGCACAGGTGGCCTTTGAGAGAGCACTGACTCTCGATGCCGATGACCTAAGCACTCAGCTCTATCTGGAGCGCATCGCTGCTCGGGCGCAGCCCTTGCCCCTCGACTGGGACGGCACCCACGCCCTGGATTGGAAGTAGGGGCGAATCGGAGGGTGCACCCGCCATGTTCCGACCATCTTGAGGCCGGGGTGATCTACACTGCCCAACCCAAGATGCTGAGGTGACCGTGGCGGACCCCAAGACCCTGACCAAGACCGCAAGCGACGAAGCCGTCGACGCGCTCCTAAACTCCCGTCCCAGGGAGATTGAGAGCTTGGAGGGCCTGCTCCGCAAGCTCTCCCCAGAAGACCAAGCCGAGGCCTTCCGGATCCTCTACGGCCAGCAGCCCGAGGCCATCTCCGTCACAGCGGAGCTCCGTGCCTACTGTGAGCACCATGACTTTGAGCTGCAGGCCTACAAGTTCCAGGCAGCCGCAGAGCAACGCCGCGCACCCCGCATCGTGCGTGTCGGAGTCATCCAGAACCAGATCATCCTGCCGACCACCGACCCTGTCGAGGCCCAGTACCAAGCCCTGGCCGACCGCATGGAGGTCATCATCGAGGCGGCCGCCCAGATGGGCGTGAACGTGCTGGGCTTGCAAGAAGCCTGGACGATGCCCTTTGCCTTCTGCACCCGTGAGAAGCAGCCCTGGCTGGAGTTCGCCGAGCCCATCGACGGCCCGAGCACCCAGTTCCTGGCCCGCCTCGCCAAGAAGCACAACATGGTGATTGTCAGCCCCATCCTGGAGCGCGACAACGCCCACGGCGGCACCATCCACAACACCGCGGTGGTCATCGGCAACCGCGGCAACATCATCGGCAGCCACCGAAAGAACCACATCCCCCGGGTCGGCGACTTCAACGAGTCCACCTACTACATGGAGGGGGACAGCGGTCATCCGGTCTTCGAGACCGAGTTCGGGCGCGTGGCCACCAACATCTGCTACGGCAGGCACCACCCGCTGAACTGGTTGATGTTCGGCATCAATGGCGCCGAGATCGTCTTCAACCCCTCGGCCACCGTGGGCGCGCTCTCTGAGCCCCTCTGGCCCGTCGAAGCCCGCTGCGCAGCCATCGCCAATGGCTACTTCGTCGCAGGCATCAACCGCATCGGCACAGAGGCCTTCCCCAACGCCTTCACCAGCGGCGACGGACAAGCGCCCAAGAACGAGTTCGGCCACTTCTACGGCTCCTCCTACGTGGCTGCGCCCAACGGCGGCCGCACCCCGGGACTGTCCCGCACCCGCGACGGCCTGCTTGTCACCGAGGTCGACCTGAACCTCAGCCGCCAAGTGAAGGACAAGTGGGGATTCCAGATGACGGGTCGGCTCCCAGAGTACGCCGAGGCCCTGACCCGCGCTGCACAGCCTGACTTTAAGCCACAGATCATCAAGGACACGGGCGAGTAAAGCCCCATCCAAGCCAACAGTTCCGGCGGGCCCCGCGCCCGCAAAGAGGGTGAGCAATGTCCATTTTGATCCGCGGCGGCACCGTCGTCACAGCCGAAGCTGAGTACCGGGCCGATGTGCTCATCGAGGGCGAGACCATCGCCGCGGTGGGCCCTGACCTTCAGGCCCCCCAGGGCGCCCGCGTCATCGACGCGACGGGCAAGTACATCATCCCGGGCGGCATCGACCCGCACACCCACTTTGAGCTCCCCTTCATGGGCACCGTGGCCAGCGAGGACTTCTTCACCGGGACCAGCGCGGCGGCAGCCGGTGGCACCACCATGTGCATCGACTTCGTCATTCCAAGTCCTCAGCAGTCCATGATGGAGGCCTACAAGAACTGGATGGGCTGGGCCGAGAAGGCCGCATGCGACTACTCCTTCCACGTCGCGGTGACCTGGTGGGACGACTCGGTCAAGCAGGACATGCACACCCTGGCCACCGAGCACGGGGTCAACAGCTTCAAGCACTTCATGGCCTACAAGAACGCCATCATGTGCGACGACGAGACCCTGGTGAACAGCTTCAAGACCGCCAAGGAGCTGGGCGCGCTGTGCACCATTCACGCGGAGAACGGCGAGCTGGTCCACGTCCTCCAGCAGGAGATCTTCGAGAAGGGCATCACCGGTCCCGAGGGCCATCCCCTCTCCCGTCCCCCCGAGGTCGAAGGCGAGGCCGCCAACCGCGCGATTCGCATCGCTGAAGTTCTGGGTGTGCCGGTCTACTTGGTGCACACCAGCTGCATCGATGCCCTGGAGAGCGTCACCCGCGCCCGTTTGGAAGGGCAGCGCGTCTACGCCGAGGTCCTGGCCCAACACCTGGTCATCGACGACTCGGTCTACCGGAACACCGACTGGGACACCGCCGCGCACTACGTGATGAGCCCCCCCTTCCGGGCCAAGGAGCACCAAGCGGCGCTCTGGAAGGGCCTGCAGGCTGGCATGATCCAGACCACCGCCACCGACCACTGCTGCTTCTGCTCCGACCAGAAGCGCGCAGGCCAAGACGACTTCCGCAAGATCCCCAACGGGACCGCTGGCGTTGAGGACCGGATGGGCGTGCTCTGGCACCACGGCGTGCGCAGCGGCAAGCTCACCCCCAGCGAGTTCGTCGCTGCCACCTCCAGCAACGCCGCGAAGATCTTCAACATCTTCCCCAAGAAGGGTGCTCTGATGGCCGGCTCGGACGCCGATGTGGTGATCTGGGACCCTGAGAAGACCCGCACCATCTCGGTGGATACCCACCACCAGAACATCGACTTCAACATCTATGAGGGGATGGAGATCACCGGCAATGCGGACGTCACCATCAGCCGTGGCTTGGTCGTCTGGGAGAACGACACTCTGAGCACCGTCCGTGGTCGAGGGCAGTATGTGAACCGCGACTGCAACGCTGAGTTCTGGTCCAGCCAGCGCAAGCGCAACCAAGCCGCTGAGCCCACCAAAGTTGAGCGCACGTGAAGCTCGGACAACAGGCGGAGAACCCTGATCCGCATCTAATCAACGACGACATCCGGCCAGCCTCCGCCAAGGAGCGTCACTGGTCCGTGATGAACATGGCGGCCCTCTGGGTCGGCATGGTCGTCTGCGTGCCGACCTACACCCTCGCCGGTGGCTTGGTGAAGGAGGGCATGAACTGGTGGCAGGCCGTACTCACCATCATGCTGGGCAACCTCATCGTGCTCGTGCCCATGGTGCTCAATGGCCACGCCGGCACCAAGTACGGGGTCCCCTTCCCTGTCCTGGCACGGGCCAGCTTCGGTATCCGCGGCGCCCATGTGCCCAGCCTGCTGCGCGCCCTTGTGGCCACCGGCTGGTTTGGCATCCAGACCTGGTTCGGTGGCTTTGCCATCTACCAGCTCATCAACGCGCTCTTCGACAAGGTGGAGCGCACTCTGACAGGACCGGAGCTCTATGCATGGGGGCGTGGGGACGAGCTGGCCTCGTTGTACGCAGAGGTTCCAGGGGCTCAAGCTCTGATCGAGGCCGGGGACTGGGCGACCCTTGCTGCGAGCGCAGATCTCTACGGCACCTACTCCTTCGGTGTGCTCGAGGGGGCCCAGTTGCCCTACTTAGGCATCAACCCCGCCGAGCTGGCCTGTTTCCTGGTCTTCTGGGGCCTGCAGATCGCCATCATCTACAAGGGCATCGAGTCCATTCGCGTGCTGGAGACCATCGCGGCGCCCTTCTTGATGGGCATCGGCGCTGTGCTGCTCATCTGGGCCTACGTCAGCGCCGGCGGCTTCGACGCCATGCTCTCCATGCCCAGCGCCTTTGACGCTGGTGGCGCGCGCGAGGGCGAGTTCTGGAAGGTCTTCGTACCCAGCCTCACAGCCATGGTGGGCTTCTGGGCCACGCTCTCCTTGAACATCCCGGACTTCACCCGCTACGCCAAGTCTCAGCGGGACCAGATCCTGGGTCAAGCCATCGGCTTGCCGACGACCATGACCTTCTTCGCCTTCATCAGCGTCGCCGTGACCTCGGCAACCACGGTCATCTTCGCGGACCCCATCACGGGCGCGCTGGCCGAGCCCATCTGGGACCCCACCGTCTTGGCGGGCCGCATCGGCGGCGGCTTCACTGTGGTGCTCTCTTTGCTGGCCTTGGCCGTGGCCACCCTGTCCACCAACATCGCGGCCAACGTGGTCTCGCCGGCCAACGCGCTCATCAACGCCAACCCCCGGCGCTTCACCTTCCAGATGGGCGGCTACCTCACCGCCGGCATCGGCTTGGCCATCCTGCCCTGGAAGCTCATCGCGAGCACCGGCGGCTACATCTTCACGTGGCTGGTGGGCTACTCCGCGCTGCTGGGTCCCATCGTGGCCATCCTCATCGTGGACTACTTCGTGCTCCGGCGCACCCGCCTGGACTTGAACAACCTGTACCGGCAGAACGGACTCTACAGCTACACAGGCGGCTTCAACCTGGCCGCTCTGGTCGCCTTCGTGGTCGCCGTGCTGCCCAACATTCCCGGCTTTCTGCACCAAGCCGGGGCCTTTGGAGACGGCATCATCCCGCCCGTCTTCGACACCATCTACACCTACGCCTGGTTCGTGGGCTTCTTCTTGGCGGCGGTCATTTACCTCGTCCTGATGAAGGCCATCCCCCACGGCTCGCTCCCCGAGGACGCATGATTCCCGCATTCAACGGTCGTTCCAACGACTTTGCAAGCTACATCCCCGCCGACAACGTCATCGACGGCCAGATCGTCAAGCCCAGCGGCACAACGACGGTCGACATACTGAACCCGCGCCACGGCAAGGCCATGAGCACCGTGACCTTTGGCACGGCCGCAGACGTGGACACCGCCGTTGCCTCCGCCCAGAAGGCCTTCTCCGACTGGAAGACTTGGCCCATCCGTGAGCGCTCCCAGATCCTCTACAAGGCCCGCGACATCATGCTGCGGGACCTGGAGGAGTTGACTTGGCTGCTCTCCCACGAGAACGGCAAGACCTACGGCGAGTCCAAGGCCGAGGTGCTCAAGGGCATCGAGTGTCTGGAGTACGGCTGCAGCCTGCCCAACCTGGCCGCCAACGAGTCCCTGGAAGTGAGCCGCGGCGTGAACTGCGAGATGCGCTACGAGCCCCTGGGCGTGGTCGCTGGGGTCACCCCCTTCAACTTCCCCTTCATGGTGCCTCTCTGGATGCTGCCTCAGGCGCTGGCCGGCGGAAACGCCTTCATCCTGAAGCCCTCCGAGGTCGTTCCCCTCTCGGCCCTCAAGCTCGCCGCCATCTTCCAAGAGGCGGGTCTGCCAGACGGTCTGCTCAACATCGTGCAGGGCGGCCAGGAGGTCGTCGAGGCTCTCTGTGACCACCCCGGCATCGCCGCACTGGGCTTCGTGGGTTCCACCCGCGTGGCCAAGATCGTCTACGGACGGGCTGCGGCCACCGGCAAGCGCGCCCTAGCCTTGGGCGGCGCCAAGAACCACCTCATCGTCGTGCCGGATGCCGACGTGAAGCTGACCACCGAGAACGTCGTCGCCAGCTTCTCTGGGTGTGCTGGGCAGCGCTGCATGGCCGCCAGCGTTCTGCTGGCTGTGGGCGATGTGGACCCCATCATTGATGCTGTGAAAGCCAAGACCGAGGCCATGGTCCTGGGCGAGCACATGGGCCCGGTCATCAGCCAGGCCGCCATGGAGCGCATCAACGGCTACATCGACGACGCCGAGAAGCGCGGCGCGACCGTGCTCGTGGACGGCCGCGGCGCCGCTGGCCCCGACGGCGGCTACTGGGTCGGTCCCACTCTTCTGGACAACGTCTCCCCGGACATGCCCGCTGGCTGCGAGGAGATCTTCGGCCCCGTGCTCTCCATCATCCGCGTGGACACCCTGGAGCAGGCCTTCACCCTGGAGAACAACAGCGCCTACGGCAACGCCGCCGCCATCTACACCACCTCCGGCCACGTGGCCAAGCTGGCCATGGAGCGCGTCTCCGCCGGCATGTGTGGCGTGAACATCGGCGTGCCTGTGCCGCGCGAGCCCTTTGGATTCGGTGGCTGGAACGACAGCAAGTTTGGCCACGGCAACATGACTGGCTGGGATGGCTTTCGTTTCTGGACGCGGCCTAGGAAGGTCACGAGCAAGTGGGCGCTGCAGAAGGACTGGAATTGGATGGCCTAAAACGACTCCGTCGGAGTCGTTTTGGGCCAGTGGAGCGCAATTGCGAAGCAAATGCGCCGGCCCTAGGCCCTAGATCTGTCTCTTATACACATCTCCGAGCCCACGAGACGCTACGCTATCTCG
>OJHJ01000188.1_pt1 | contig 40584 bp, 34 predicted proteins | sample 1595201 | NCBI WGS metagenome assembly OJHJ01 (sample SAMN05416832, study PRJEB24817) | seawater metagenome | isolation source: Sea water | place: Canada:Atlantic | collected 2013-07 | reverse complement strand
CGAGATAGCGTAGCGTCTCGTGGGCTCGGAGATGTGTATAAGAGACAGGAGCCGGCAAAAGGGCGGTGGAAACCGTCGCCAGTGGGATGTCGAAGACGACGATTGAGATGGGTCGGCCTTGCGCCGATTCCCAATCAGCAAACAGCCGGGCCCTTGGGTCCGGCTGTTCTGCTCTGACTCTGTCGCCCGGGACGAAGCAAGGGCTTCGTCCCGGGCGACGTTCCCCTCAGCCAACGCGCTTGAGCGGAACAGGCCCTTCGCCGACCCGGCGGGCTCCGGTTAGACGCAGCCGCAGGAGGTCCAAATGGCCAAAGCAGAAGACGGAAAGGTGGTCATGATCCACTTCAAGCTCACCGATGTGCAGAGCGGAGAGGTTCTCGAAGACTCCACCGACCGCGATCCCATGCCCTACCTGCATGGCGCACACAACATCATGCCCGCCCTGGAAGAAGCCCTCAAAGGCAAGGAAGCAGGCCACGCCTTCGACGTGACCCTGAGCGCCGCCCAGGCCTACGGCGAGCACAACGGCGAGGAGCCCACTCCCTACCCGCGCAGCATGTTCCCACCCGATGCGCAGATCTTCGAGGGCATGAGCTTTCTGGTCACCGACCAAGAAGGCAACGAGGGCCCTGTGTTCGTGACGAAGGTCGAAGGAGATGTGATCTCCCTGGACCAGAACCACCCGCTCGCTGGACGCGCCCTGAACTTCAGCGGCAAGATCGAAGCCATTCGCGATGCAACAGCCGATGAGCAGGCCCATGGCCATCCTCACGGTCCTGACGGTCACGGCCACCACTGAGTCCGCGGCAGGACGGCGCCAGGTTGCGACTCTCAGCAGCCTGAGCGCTGACTCAGCGAACCTGAGCGCCAAACCAGCTGGGGCCACCACTTGGCGGTGGCTCTGACTTGGCCAGGCCCGGTCCCTCTGGGCCCATCTCAAAGCGGAAACTGCGCAGCAGGCCATGCTCAACCCCGAGCACAGCGCCCTGCGTACCCACCACGTCGATGCTGAGCGCGGCACCGGTCTCAAAGAGCACTGGCCTATCTCCGCTGCTGCTGTGCCAGGTCACGGTGCCATCCGGCGCCCAGCTCAGATCTCCCCACTCTGTGGCGAGCCGGCCATTCTTGACGGCAGGCAGGGTCTGCGGCGCTGGCCGTTCCCCGGCAGCATCGAAGGCTCTCCCCTGCCAGTACACGACGGTCTGGCCCTCGACAATGGCGATCTGACCGGTGGGGTAGCTCACCGATTCCTTGGGCCCCGCGACCAGCGCAAGGTCTCCAGATGCACCCAAGATGTGGACCTGAGACTGGCCTCGCTCGCCCACGATCAGCTCCCCTTGGCCATCGCCGTCCAGATCTCGAAGCAGCGGCCGACCCAAGCCCTGGCCCGAGATCAGCAGCTCCCCATCACTGGCGACCAGGCGCTCCCCTTGATGGAACACGCTGCGCTCCCCCCAGACCAGCAGGTCACGCCCGCCTGCATCCAGCAGCTCAAAGCCTCCCTCCGGCCTTAGCTTTCCATCCTTCAACCCGAAGGTGCGAACCGGGCTCATTCCGACAACGATGCGCTTGTTCAGCCCCACATCCAGGACCCGAAGGTAGGCGGGCAAGACGCCGTCTGGAAGGCTGTAAACCAAGGGGTCTTCAAAGCCAGCCCTGGACCCTGGGTACACCCGCAGCTCGGTGCGCACCCCATCTGGGCCTTGATTCAAGACCAAGGTCACCAGCTCCCAGTCCCCGTCCTGGTCCAGATCGCCGACCTCTGCGGCGAGCAGACCGTCCAAGCGGGCCACGGGATCCTGGCGGGAGAGATCCCCATCGGGGCAAAGAAAGAGTCCCTCTGGCCCCATGACCACCAGATCCCAGACACCGTCCCCCCGGACATCAGCGGCCCAGACCTCGTTGCCCGGTCCCTGGGAGAGCTGACTCAGAGCGCCTCTCTGACCTCGGCTGACTCGGGTCAAGGTCGTGCCAGAGCGCAAGACGAGCTCAGAGCGCCCATCTCCTGTGTTGTCTCCGGCCCAGAAGGCATCTTGAACCCCCCCTTCCCAGAGCAAGGGGACCGGAACGCGATCCCCTGGAATCAACCATGCACTGCCCCGCCCCCCTGCCCCAGTCGGCGCAGAAACCAGCAGGTCTTGAATGCCGTCGGCGTCCGCATCGTAGAGGGGCCCGAGTTCACGGTCGGCGGTGAGGCTGAGGCAGGCACTGAGCAAGAGCAACATGGCTCCTCCGCTAATCGATCTGCGCCACACTGTAAGCTGCCCGCACCCGCCGTCGTCCTTGTTTCGTACGGCAACCTGGAGCCCTCATGATCCCTCTCTTGCTGCTCTCAATGAACCTGGCCTGCACCAAGGCTGCCACGGACCAAGTGCTCGATACGGGCAAGAAGGCCACCGTCACCACGGACAAGAGTGGAAACGGCGCCACCTTGACGGAAGTGACCCCGCAAACGCCCAAACGGCCGATCACCGAGGTCCTGAACCTTCCGGAGGACCAGGCCGGCCTGGTCGCTGCGATGGAAGAGAAAGAGACAGCTGGCGCGGCGACAGAGAAGCTGGTCGCGATGGGCCCAGAAGTGGTGCCAACCCTTCGGGATGTCGCGCTGCACGGCGAGGACATCGGCTCCCGCGGCTGGGCCATCACCGGCCTGCAGCAGATTCCGGGTCCAGAGGCTGACAAGGCGCTCCTGGGCATCCAAGAGTACGGCGCGGCTCCTGAGCTGGTCCGCACCTGGGCCGCCGCTGCCCGCATCAACCGCTGCGCGGACCTGGACTGCGTGATGGCCCTGGCGCCCCTCAGTCAGCAGTACCCCGCCCTGGGCCGGCCGATCCGCCTGCAGGTAGAGGCAAAGGGTGATCAGCTCGGCGACTTGGCCAGCGCGCTCAAGGCCGTCGCAACCAACCCCACCCTCGCTGAGGCCCTGACCCCCATCATCCTGGCGGGCGGCCCCGAGCCCTTGGCCGAGGTGATGTTCAGCCACCCCGAGAACGAACCCCGCCGACTGGCTGCGGGCTACATGGGCACCTTGGGCCAGAGCCCCGCGGCCCAGATGGACATCGCAAAGCTCTACGCCTACACCCCCGGCGCCGAGAAGGTGCTCTGGAACGGCGGCGCGCTCTACGTGCCTGGCCTGAGCTGGAACAAGAAGGAGGCCCAGGTCTTGGCCGGTCACCTCGTCTCCTGGCACCTCTACTGCGACCGCATGGGCCTGACCCAAGAGAAGCAGCAGATCTACAACAACCTGCAGTCCATCAACCTGCACCGTCCCGCCGGCTGGCCCGACTGGCCCAGCCAAGACACCAACGCGCTGCTCGTGCAGTACGGCAAGGCCGCTGGTCGCCCTGCGCTGGAGAAGGTCCTGGCCGAGCACGGCGTGAAGGACGAGGACAAGTACCAGGGTCTGTTGGACCAAGTGGGCCGCCGGTGATCTGGCTGCTGCTGGCCTGCGCGACCAACCGGGTTGACTCCAGCTCTGGCGCCCAGATGGGAGACCAGCTGGGGACCCAAGTTGAGCCCAAGGAAGCGCCGCAGTTCGTGCACGTGGACGACTTTGACCCCGCCGACTGGGTGGGCAAGACGCCGCCCATCGTGGTCTCCACCCCGATTGCAGACGCCGGCAGCGGAATCAACTGCGCCAGCTCGTGCACGGGACCGGACCCAGCAAACCACGATGTACTCGAAGCCGAGCTTATTCCTGGAATTTTCGAGGAGTGGAACAGCCAGGCCATCGGCGAGCCCACCATCGAGCTGGAGACCTTGCTCTTCTACTTGGCGGACACCCGGGCCTTCATCGCCGAGAAGGGCACGCCAGGTTTGGATGAGGCGCACGCCGCGTACCTGCAAGCGGAGCTGGCTCGAGACACGGTCTCCATGGAGATGCGTTTGATCAATGACGAAGGCGAGGTCACCGGCTTCCTCTCGGCCCCCTCCTTCCCCCTCTGGGAAAAGCAGCACCTGACCTTCACCGGCACCGGCACTCTGGGACACCTGGAGACCGGCGGAAAGGCCAAGCGGGTGGGCCTGGCCCACCTCTGGACCCGGTGGTGACTGGAGGGCGTGCACTTTGTTGCCGGACCGTGGTTCGCGGTCTTTGAGACAGGAGTGGATGGCTGGCGCGACTACGGACGCGTCTGGCTGAGCGACGGACAAGAGAGCGGCCCTGGAACCCTCCAGGTGCGCATCAAGCTGGAAGACCAAGCTTGGCCGGAGGATCTGGCCCAAGGGAGTGCACAGTGAGCCTGATCCTCGCAATGGCCTCGATGGCGCTCTCCGATCCCTGTGGGATGGTGCCGCCGATCGGCGTGAGCACCGGCCCTGGCGTTCTGCAGAGAGACGGCGTTCAGCGCACCTACGTCATGCACTCCAACGGCGTAGAGACGCTGGCGCTTCGACCAGGATTCAAGGGCAATGTCGACGAGTTCGGCATGCTGATCCCCTTTCCGAGCGTGCCGGAGATCCGAAAGATCGACGATGACACCTTCGCCCACATTGAGGGGGCCATCGAGCCGCCCAAGATGACGGTGAACGTGATGGACTACATGCCCATGCCGGTGAAGTCCTCGCGCGGCGGTGGCCCAGCCACCACCTCGGTCGCGCCGACGAGAGAAGAAGCTCTCTCCTACAACGAAGTCGCGGTGCTCAAGGAAGAGGCTGTCGGCATGTACCAAGTGGCCGTGCTGCAAGCCGGCTCGCCCAAGGCGCTCTCTCGTTGGATGGAAGAGAACAACTATCAGTACCCCCAGGGCATGGATGCGGTGGTCGCCGACTACGTGAGCGAGTCCTGGTGCTTTGTCGCAGTCAAGGCCAAAGTCGGCGGTGGCCCGGGTGTTGCGCCTGGACCCGGGCTGCGCTCCGTGAACCCCGACCGCCCAAGCGGCAGCAGCTTTGATGGCTTCGTCCAGGGCATGGGCTTTCGCTTCGAGACCAAAGAGCCCGTCGTGCCCATGCGCCTGAGCGTGTTCAACGGCGAGGGTCCGCGCAACGTGGTCTACATGCTCACCGACCAGCCGGTGAAGATCTCGGATGTTCCTTCCGATCTGGTCAAGCGTCAGGTCAGCGGGGAGCAGCTGCACAAGAACCTCACGCAGCCCATCGAGCAGGTCTTCGTCGGCGGAGACCCCAAGGACGTCAGCGACCAGCTCGCGGCTCTGGAGCCCCAGCGCGACCCCGAGCAGTACAACGGCGTGGCCCGTGACCTCTTCGCTGGAGACCTGCTGGCCCTGCGCACTGGACAGCTCTCGCTGGCGGTTGAGGAAGACGAGAAGGAGCTGCTCAACATCTCCGAGTCTCTGAACCTGCGCGGCCCCGAGATCGACGGCCTGCACAGCAGCTTCATGAAGGCGGAGCGCGCCATCGCCGTGGACGGCGCCTTGGATGACCTGAAGGAGCTGCACCTGAGCGTCATTGACGGTGTGCTGCCCAGCCAAGTCCTGGCCAGCCAGAACCTGCTCTTCGAGGCCTACTCGGCCCCAAATGGGACCGGCAAGGACCGCCGAGATCCCATCGCCCCTGTGGGGCCAAACGTCATGCTCTGGACAAAGCGATGATCCCAGCTCTCCTCCTACTCGCCGGCCTGGCAGACGCCGACCCCTGCGGCATGGTGCCCCCCATCGGTGTCAGCACCGGTCCTGGCGTGCTCCAGCGTGACGGCGCCCAGCGCACCTATGTGATGCACTCCAATGGCGTGGAAACCTTGGCCCTTCGTCCCGGGTTCAGCGGCAATGTCGATGAGTTCGGCATGCTGATTCCCTTCCCCAGCGTGCCGGAGATCCGCAAGATCGACGATGCCACCTTCGCGCACATCGAAGGGGCCATCGAGCCGCCCAGGATGACCGTGAACGTGCGGGACTACATGCCCGTGCCACGCATGTCGATGATGAAGTCTGGTGCTGGAGGAGCCCCTCCATCGGTGGCTCAAACAGAGTCCGCCCTGGCCTACAACGAGGTCGCGGTGCTCAAGGAAGAGGCCGTCGGCATGTACCAGGTGGCCGTGCTGCAAGCCGGCTCCCCAAAGGCGCTCTCCCGTTGGATGGAAGAGAACAGCTACCAGTACCCCCAAGGCATGGACGCAGTGGTCGCCGACTACGTCAACGAGTCTTGGTGCTTCGTGGCGGTCAAAGCCAAAGTCGGCGGCGGCCCAGGTGTCGCGCCGGGACCCGGCCTGCGCTCGGTGAACCCAGACCGCCCCAGCGGGAGCAGCTTTGACGGCTTCGTCCAGGGCATGGGCTTTCGCTTCGAGACCAAAGAGCCCGTCGTGCCCATGCGCCTGAGCGTGTTCAACGGCGAGGGGCCACGCAACGTGGTCTACATGCTCACCGACGGTCCGGTGAAGATCTCGGATGTTCCCTCCGATCTGGTCAAGCGCCAGGTCAGCGGGGAGCAGCTGCACAAGAACCTGACCCAGCCCATCGAGCAGGTCTTCACCGGCGGCGACCCGAAGGGCGTTCAAGACCAGCTCCCCGCTCTGGAGCCTCAGAGGGACCCGGCCCTCTACAACGGCGTGGCCCGCGACCTCTTCGCAAGTGACCTGCTGGCCTTGCGCACCGGCCAGCTCTCCCTGGCGGTCGAGGAGGAGGAGAAGGAGCTGCTCAACATCTCCGAGTCCTTGAACCTGCGCGGCCCGGAGATCGACGGACTGCACAGCGGGTTCATGAAGATCCAACGGGGAATCGCCGTAGACGGCGCCTTGGACGATCTGAAAGAGATGCACCTGAGCGTCATCGACGGGGTGCTCCCCAGCCAAGTGTTGGCCAGTCAGAACCTGCTCTTTGAGTCCTTCTCGTTGCCGAATGGCAGCGGAAAAGACCGCCGAGACCCCATCGCCCCAGTGGGCCCCCACGTCACACTCTGGACGAACCGATGATTCCAGCCCTGCTCCTCCTCGCTGGCTTGGCCGACGCAGATCCCTGCGGCATGGTCCCCCCTGTGAACGTCAAAACCGGACCGAGCGTGCTGATGCGCGACGGGGTGCAGCGAACCTATGTCATGCACGACCGGGGCATTCAGACCATCGCGCTGCGGCCCGGCTTTAAGGGGAGCGTCGACGAGTTCGGCATGCTCATACCCTTCCCTAGCGTGCCCGCGATCCGCAAGATCGACGACAACACCTTCGCCCACATCGAGGCCGCGGTAGACCCACCGGAGATGGAGGTTCAGATCCTGGATCCCATGATCTTGGAGTTGGCTTCGGCGACCCGGGGGATGGGCGGCATGCGCAGGGACAAGAGCGTCGCCATGTCCGAGGCCCCCTTGGCCTACGACTCGGTGGTGGTGCACAAGGAGGAGGCCGTGGGCATGTACCAGGTCGCCGTACTGGAGGCGGGCTCTCCCAAGGCCCTGGGCCTCTGGATGGAGGACAACGGCTACCAGTACCCAGCTGGCATGGACGATGTCGTCGCGGACTACGTCTCCCAGAGCTGGTGCTTTGTGGCCGTCAAAGCCAAGGTGGGCCAAGGCCCAGGCGTGGCTCCTGGACCCGGCCTGCGCGAGGTCACCCCAGACCGCCCTGCTGGCAGCAACTTCGATGGCTTTGTCCAAGGCATGGGCTTCCGCTTCGAGAGCGCCGAGCCCGTCATCCCCATGCGCCTGAGCGTCTTCAACGGCGCGGACCCACGGAACGTGGTCTACATGCTCACGGGCAGCCCAGTGAAGATGCAGGACATGCCTGAGAACTTGGTCGTACGTCAGGTGCCCGGCGAGGAGCTCTACGGCCACCTCACTGAGCCCATCGATCAGCGCTTTATGGGCGGGGACCGCAAGGACGTCGCCGACCAGCTGGCAGCCCTGGAGCCCCAGCGGGACCCTGCGCTCTACAACGGCGTGGCCCGGGACCTCTTCGCCAGCGACCTGCTCGCCGCCCGAACCGGTCGGTTGACCCTGGACTTTGAAGAGGCCGAGAAGGAGCTGCTGAACATCAGCGAGTCTCTGAACCTTCGCGGCCCAGAGATCGACAGCCTCTACGGCCAAGAGCTCAAGCGTGACCGGGCCATCGCTGTGGACGGCGCCCTGGACGACGTCAAAGAGATGCACCTGACCGTCCTGGACGGGGTCTTCCCTGGCCAAGTCCTGGCCCGTCAGAACCTGAGCTTCACTCCCTACACCATGCCGGCCAACAAGAACGAGGAGCGCATCTCCTCCATCCGCCCTCTGGGCCCCAGCGTCACCCTGTACCGGTACTGATCCATGACCCCTCTCGCCTTGATGCTCTCCCTCTCGGGCCTGGCCACCGCTGACCCCTGCGGCATGGTGCCCCCCATCGGGGCCGGCGTGAAGGTCCCGCTGCAGCGCGACGGGGTTCAGCGCACCTATGTGATGCACAGCCGCGGAATGGAGACCATGGTGCTGCGGCCTGGCTTTACGGGCAGCGTCGAGCACTTCGGCATGCTGATTCCCTTCCCAAGCCCGCCGGCCATCCGAAAGATCGACGATGACACCTTCGCCCACATCGAGGCGGCGGTGGACCCACCGGTGGTCCATGTGAACATCTATGACCCGATGATGTTGAGGAAGGAGAAGAGCCGGAGCAGCGGTGTCCTCGGCGCAATCAGCACCACGAGCACCAAGGACTTCGAGGATGCCCTTGGCTACAACGAGGTCTCCGTCCTGCGTGAGGAGGCCGTGGGCATGTACCAAGTGGCCGTTCTCCAGGCGGGCTCCCCACGGGCCCTGAGCGCCTGGATGGAAGACAACGGCTACCGCTACCCAGAGGGCATGGACCAGGTCACCAAGGACTACATCACCGCCCAGTGGTGCTTCGTCGCCATCAAGGCCAAGGTGGGTGGAAACGAAGGGGCAACACCAGGCCCAGGCATGCGCACCGCCCCCACTGACCGCCCCAGCGGCAGCAGCTTTGACGGCCACGTTCAGGGCATGGGCTTTCGCTTCGAGAGCGACAAGCCTGTGGTCCCGATGCGTCTGAGTGTGTTCAACGGCGAGGACCCCCGAAACGTGGTCTACCTGCTCGCCGACCAGCCCATGCGCATCGATGATGTGGGCGAGGACTTGGTCGTGCGCCAGCTCAACGGTGAGCAGCTCTACCGCAACCTGACCGAGCCCCTCCAGATGGTGTTCACCGGCGGCACCGAGTCAGACGTGGACAAGGCCAACATCGAGGCCTTGGCCTCGATGCGGGATCCAGGTCATCTCATGGCCCAAGCCAAAGTGCTCTTCGCCAGCGACCTGTTGGCTGCACGCACAGCCAAGCTCTCCCTCGACCACGAGGACAGCGAGAAGGAGCTGCTCAACATCTCCGAGGCCCTGGGCATGCGCGGTCCCGAGGTGGACTCCCTGCACCAGGCCCAGCTCAGCGCCCAGCGCGAGTTGGCCACCGACGGCGCCCTGGACGACGTCAAAGAGATGCACCTGACGGTGATGGACGGGGTCTTCCCGCAAGAAGTCCTCGCCAGGGAGAACCTGGCTTTCTCCAACTACACCATGCCCCTCGCCAAGAACACACCTCGAACAGATGCCCTGCGCCCGCAGGACCTCTGGACCAGTGTGCCCAAGAAGTACTGAGCCCCTCGGAGTCGACCATGACGCCCTTCGCCCTGATCCTGTCTCTGTCCGGCTTGGCCACCGCAGACCCCTGCGGCATGGTCCCCCCCATCGGCACCGGGACCGTGCCCTTGCAGCGGGACGGGGTCCAGCGCACCTACGTCATGCACAGCCGCGGCACCGAGACCATGGTCCTACGACCTGGCTTTACGGGCAGCGTTGAGCACTTCGGCATGCTCATTCCCTTCCCGAGCCCGCCCGCGATCCGCAAGGTCGACGACAACACCTTCGCCCACATCGAGGCGGCGGTGGACCCGCCCCAGCTGCAAGTCAACATCTACGACCCCTACGAGATGTACGACGACATGGACTTCTCCAGCGCCATGTTCGGCGGCGCCGAGCGCTCCGCTGAGCCCGAGGCAGAAGAGGCTCTGGCCTACAACGAGGTCAAGGTCATCAGCGAAGAGGCCGTGGGCATGTACCAGGTGGCCGTGTTGGCGGCCGGCTCTCCCCGCGCCCTGAGCGCCTGGATGGAGGACAACGGCTACCGCTACCCCGAGGGCATGGACGAGGTGACCCGGGACTACGTGGAAGCCGAGTGGTGCTTCGTCGCGGTGAAAGCGAAGGTGGGTGGAAACGAAGGTGCGAGACCCGGTCCCGGCATGCGCTCCGCCCCAATGGACCGGCCCCAGGGCTCCAGCTTCGATGGCCACGTGCAAGGCATGGGCTTCCGCTTCAAGACCGAGCAGCCCGTGATTCCCATGCGCCTGAGCGTGTTCAACGGCGAGGACCCCAGGAACGTGGTCTACATGCTGGCTGACCAGCCAATGCGCATGGACGATGCTCCAAAAGAGCTGGTTGTACGTCAGATCAACGGAGAGCAGCTCTACCGAAATCTGACCGAGCCCCTGCAGATGGTGTTCACCGGTGGCACCGAGAAAGAAGTAGACAAGGCCAACATCGACGCCTTGGCCTCGATGCGGGATCCAAGCCCATTCGTGGCACAAGCCAAGGTGCTCTTCGCCAGCGACCTGCTCGCCGCGCGCACATCCGTGCTCTCCCTCGACCACGAGGACAGCGAGAAGGAGCTGCTCAACATCTCCGAGGCTCTGGGCCTGCGCGGCACGGAGATCGACGGCCTGCACCAGGGTCAGCTCACCGCCGAGCGCGAGCAGGCCACCGACGGTGCCCTGGACGACGTCAAAGAGATGCACCTGACGGTCCTGGACGGGGTCTTCCCCCAGGAGCTGCTCGCAGCCCAGAACCTCAGCTTCTCCAGCTACACCATGCCCATGGCCAAGAACACTCGTCGCACGGATGCTTTGCGGCCACAAGACCTCTACACCAGCGTTCCAAGGAAGCAGAAGCAATGACACCCCTGGCTCTGATTCTGTCCCTGTCCGGTCTCGCCACCGCCGATCCCTGCGGCATGGTTCCTCCCATTGGCACCGGCGCCGTGCCCTTGCAGCGAGACGGCATCCAGCGCACCTACGTGATGCACAGCCGGGGCTTTGAGACCATGGTGCTCCGGCCCGGGTTCACCGGCAACGTCGAGCACTTCGGCATGCTGATCCCCTTCCCAAGCCCGCCGGCCATCCGCAAGATCGACGACGACACCTTCGCCCACATCGAGGCCGCGGTGGACCCGCCGGTGCTCAACGTCAACATCTACGACCCCAACAATCGCTACATGGAAGACGAGGCGATGGTCATGGACATGCCCAGCTCCGTCCCCATGGAGGCCGTGGAAGAAGGCTTGGCCTATGCCGAGGTGCGCGTGATCTCCGAGGAGGCGGTGGGCATGTACCAAGTGGCCGTGCTCGAGGCCGGCTCCCCCAGAGCCCTGAGCGCCTGGATGGAGGACAACGGCTACCGCTACCCCGAAGGCATGGACGAGGTCACCCGGGACTACGTGGAGGCAAAGTGGTGCTTCGTCGCGGTCAAAGCCAAGGTCGGTGGGAACGAAGGGGCCACCCCCGGTCCCGGAATGCGGGCCGCGCCGATGGACCGCCCTGCTGGAAGCGCCTTTGACGGCCACGTACAGGGCATGGGCTTCCGCTTCAAGAGCGAGCAGCCCGTCGTGCCCATGCGCTTGAGCGTGTTCAACGGTGAGGACCCCCAGAACGTGGTCTACGTGCTCGCAGATCAGCCGATGCGCATCGACGATGTCTCCAAGGATCTGGTCGTTCGCCAGGTGAACGGCGAGCAGCTCTACCGCAACCTGACCACCCCCCTGAAGATGGTCTTCAGCGGCGGCACCCAGAAGGACGTGGACAAGGCCAACATCGAGGCGCTGGCCTCGATGCGGGACCCCACCCCCTACATGGCGCAGGCCCGCGTCCTCTTCTCGAGCGATCTGTTGGCTGCCCGCACCGGACAGCTCTCACTGGACCACGAAGAGAGCGAGAAGGAGCTGCTCAACATCTCCGAAGCTCTGGGACTGCGCGGCACGGAGATCGACGGCCTGCACCAAGGCCAGCTCACCGTCGAGCGCGAACAGGCCACCGACGGCGCCTTGGACGACGTCAAAGAGATGCACCTGACGGTCCTGGACGGGGTCTTTCCCCAGGAGCTGCTCGCAGCCCAGAACCTCAGCTTCTCCAGCTACACCATGCCCATGGCCAAAAACACCAAACGCAGCGACCCGCTGCAGCCACAGGACTTGTGGACCAGCGTGCCTCGCAAAGAGAGCCTGATTCCTGGCTTTTAGGTGCCGAGCTGGCAGGCTGAACTCCGCGCATCGAGCTTCTTGGGCCCCTTCTACCCAGGGAGTCCTGGCTGTGCTGCCTTCCACCAGCGCTTCGTGGACAGCGCCCAGCAACGGGGGGAGCTGCTCAACTATCGAGCGCGCGCTTTCGTTGGCATCTGGCGGGTCCCAGAACAGGAGACCACCCACTGCATCGTTCACCGCGGCTGGCAAGACGAAGGCGCCTTGGCGTGGGCCAAGAGTGTGCTGCGCGACCGCATTCCGGAGCAAGACGAGGGCCTGGAGATCACCCTGCCCGTGCGGGACGAGGCGCTGCGGCAGACCCTGATGGACCTGGGCCTGGGCCTCACCGCCGTGAACTTGGCGGGCCGAGTTCCCCTGGCCTACCAACGCTTGATGGCGGCATACCCGCCCCAGCCAATCTCAGGATTCACCTTGAGAGACCTGGTTCCCAGCGACGTAGACGCCGTCCTGGCGATGCGAGAGCGCGTCTTCGGCGCCGAGCCCGCCTACAACGTGCGGGCCAACACAGCGGATACCCAAGCCCGCGTTCGCGCGACCATTCTTCGCGACGACTGGGTGGGTTTGCGACAAGTCGTGGAAGTGCAGGGACAACTCCGGGGTCTGATCGAGAGCTTCAGGCGACCCCAATGCCCACACCACATCAGCTCAAGCTCTACCGGACTGATGCTCGATACCGAGCTGCGCGGGCTGGGAATCGCCAAGCAGGCCTACCGGCTCATCCTCGAGAACCTGATGGCCCACGACATCGCCTGGATCAAGGGCACCACAGGGCGTCCCTCGGTGATGCACTTGGGCCAGGTGATGGGCCGGGGTCCCACCGGAGTCATCCTGCGCAAGAGCCACACTCTGCCAACACAGTGGTTCCACGACACTCTGCACCCTCCGTCCGAATCGGGCATATGAAAGGGCGCCCCTGGAGCCCACTGTGCCGCTGATCCTGCTCGAGCTTCCCGAACAGACCATCGAGGTCGTCGCCGCCAACACCTGGGGCGAGCACGCGCAGCTCTTCGCATCGGCCCATGGCAAAGGCGACCCGAACCCGGTGACCCTCACGGAGCTGGCCCTCAAAGACGGCGCGGTCAGCGCCAAGCCCGCCCAGAAGCTGGGCACCAAGGCCATGTGGTGGGACGCTGGCTATGGCGGGCTGTGGGCCGTGGACGGAAAGGGCTTGGTGCAGCTCCCCTCCGCACGCCGCATCGCCGCGATGAGCACCCCCTTGGCCAACTTGGGCCCCGCCAGCCCTACCCGCAGCCAACTCGCACACGACCTGGACGGTGACGGGGCCGCCGAGCTCATCTTCTGGTCCAGCGGCCAATACAGCGTCTGGCGCTCGGACGGCAGCCCTCTGGGCAGCATCTACGCCCCCGCCCACGCCGAGCTGCGCGCCACAGACCGGGACGGCGGACAGGTGCAGCTCGCCACCCACACCGTGCCCGCCCTGGTGGTGGCAGACGTGGACGGAGACGGCCTCAAAGACCTGCTCCTGCCCCACAAGAAGACCCTTCAGATCCACTACTCCAGCGCCCGCGCTGTGGATGCCCGCCAAGCCACCTGGACCCTGCCCATCGGCCTGAGCAGCGACGAGATCACCGACCTGCACTGGGTGGACGCCACCGGCGACGGCAAGGTGGACCTGCTGGTGCACCAGATGAGCGAAGACGGCAGCTTCTTTGGAAAGGAAGGCCAGATCTGCCTCTTCGAGAACACCGGCGCCGGCATGGAGAAACAGGGCTGCCAGAGCACCGGCAGCAGCTCCTTTGAGATCTTCCCCAAGGATATGGACCAGGACGGCGACCTGGACGTGGTCATTCCCTTGGTCGACACCTCCTTCTCCGGCTTGGCTCGGGGTCTGGTGGCCCGATCCATCCCCATCCAGCTCTCGGTCTTCGAGTACGCCAACGGCTCCTACGCCAGCACCCCAGTGGATCTGCTCGCCGTCGAGGTCAGCTTGGAGGAGCCTGAGATCGCCTGGTCCATGGACGCCGATCTGGACGGCGACGGAACCCTCGATCTGGCCTTGGCCCAGAACGGACGCCTTCGCCTCTACCAGGGCACCGGCATGGGCTTGAACACCTCCCCCTGGGTGGATCTCGCCATCTCCCACAAGGTGGAGCGCATCTTGGTCAGCGATCTGGCCGGGGACAGGCGCCCGGAGCTGCTCTTGTGGACGCCAAGGGAGCAGAACGCGAGCATCTGGCAGAGCGAGTAGCGGCGCCTACAGGTTAAACGGTGGCCCATCGGAGGCCCCTTGCAAATCTTGGTTTTGAACGCTGGCAGCTCTTCCCTCAAGGTCGACCTGCTCGACTCCCAGAGCGGAGACCGCACCGCCACCCTCCGCGCGCAGCGCTTGGGTACCCCACAGGCCAGCTACAGCCTAGAGAGCCCGGGTCAGGCGCGCCAGAGCACCGAGCTGCCTGGAGCAGACCACGCCGCAGTGCTCCAGGCCGTCCTGCCGACCCTGACCAAGCATCCGATCCAAGCCGTTGGCCATCGGGTCGTACACGGCGGCACAGACTTCAGCCGGCCCACCAAGCTGGACAGCAGTGTGCTGGCCACCATCGCCTCCCTGGAGTCGCTGGCTCCGCTACACATTCCCGCCAACTTGGCCGGCATCCACACCGCGATGGCGCTGCTCCCTGATCTGCCCCACATCGCAGTCTTCGACACCGCCTTCCACAGCACCCTGCCCCGACGGGCCCGCTCCTACGCCATCCCCCAGGAGCTGGGCTACCGCCGCTACGGCTTCCACGGCCCCAGCCACCAGTACGTCTCCAAGTCCGCAGCCGCCTATCTGGACGAGGACCCCAGAGACCTGCGCATCATCACCTGCCACCTGGGCAACGGCGCCAGCGTCACCGCGGTGGAGTACGGCCGCTCCGTAGAGACCTCGATGGGGCACACCCCTCTGGAGGGGCTGGTCATGGGAACCCGCTGTGGGGACCTGGATCCCGGCATCCTGCTGGACATGCTGCGCTCAGGAAAGACCCTCGATCAGGTCGACGACATCCTCAACCGCGGCTCCGGCATGGCGGGCCTCTCCGGCGTGGGCAACGACTTGCGCGACATCGAGGACAGAGCGGCCGACGGCGACGAGGCCTGCAGACTGGCCATCCAGGTGCTCACCCACCGCCTGCGCAAGTACATCGGCGCTTACGCCGCAGTCATGGGCGGGGTGGACGCCATCGTCTTCACAGCCGGCATCGGGGAGAACTCCGCTCTGGTGCGCCACCGTGTCTGCCAGCGCTTGGACTTCCTCGGCGCGCGCTTCGACGAGGACAAGAACCGGGACGCCCAGGTCGACCGGAACACCCCTGTGGCGGAGATCAGCCGCAGCAACAGCCGCGTGCGCATCTTGGTCGCCAAGACCGACGAGGCCCGGGCCATCGCCGGAGCGGTAGGCAAGGTCGCCGCAGGGGGCGAGGAGCTCGCGGAGAACCCCCCGATCCCAATCGGCATCAGCGCCCGCCACATCCACCTGACCCAGGAAGCGGTCGAGACCCTCTTCGGCCCTGGCTACACCCTCACTGAGCGCGCCCCGCTCAGTCAGCCTGGGCAGTTCGCCTGCAACGAGACCCTCACCGTGGTCGGCCCCAAGCGCAGCATCGAAGGGGTGCGCGTTCTGGGCCCCATTCGTCCCAAGTGCCAGGTGGAGGTCAGCCGCACGGACGAGTTCTTCCTGGGCATCGACGCGCCGGTGCGTGCCAGCGGAGATGTCGCAAACACGCCGGGCGTCACCCTGAAGGGACCTGCGGGCACCCTGACCCTCAAGGAAGGCCTGATCTGCGCCTGGCGGCACATCCACATGACCAACGCCGACGCCGAGCGCTATGGCGTCAAGCACGGCGACATCGTGGACGTGACCATCAACTCCAGTGGAAGAGACCTCACTTTCGGGGACGTGATGATCCGGGTCAAGGACAGCTACGCCCTGGAGATGCACATCGACACGGACGAGGCCAACGCGGCCCAGATCAGCCGTGGGGACGTCGGCGCCCTGGTCTCCAGCGGCAAAGGCGGCACCCTTCTGCGTAGACGCACGAACTTTGACCCCGCGTAGACACCCTCAGGGGTAGCTTAGTCCTCATGTGGATGCTGCTTCTAGGCTGCCTTGTGGACTGTGAGCCCGGCTTCGAGGAGCGGGGCGGCCACTGCTATTGGGTAGAGGACGCCGCAGGCCCCGAGTCACTGCTCCTAGAGGCGCTCCAGGCGCCACTGCCCGACCCGCTCTCCACCATCGCGCGCTACCAGGAATGGACCCAGGGCGGCGACTCCAGCTGCCCCAGCGCGGTCGACGGTGTGTGGGACACCCTGGGATGCACCAGCGGTACCGGAATGGACTTCTCCGGCAAGGCCTTGCTCTTCTGGGTGACCGAAGCCGAGCCGCAGACCGGGCAGATGGCCATCGACGTGGCCCTGGTCTCCGCCGCAACGATGCGCCAGGGTGAGCGCAGCCTCCAGGCCGGCGGAATCACCTCCTTGGACGCCAGGGCCCAGGAGCAGGGCTACCTGATCCGCGCGGCGGTCACGGGAGACTTCTTCGAGAACCCGGCCCAGCAGCCGTGGATGGCCCAGGGCTTGGGCCAGAGCTTCTACGTCGCCCTAGACACCGCCACTGGAGAGATGGAGTTGGACGGCGGCATCGCTCAACCCAGCGCGGACCTGTACTTCGACAGAGTCCAGGTCGTAGACGGCTGCCCCACCGGATCGGTGCTCGTGCATGAGCACCTGGCGCAGGGATGGACGGAGCTGGCCTGGGAGTGCGGGTGCGGCACCGTGATCAGCGGGCCCCTGGAGGGCCAAGAGATCTGCGCCCCCTTGGCCGAGCGCGCTGCCGAGCTCGACGCGGTCCTCCGCCAGGCACTTCCATGATCTGGCTGTTGGCCTGCACCGTAGCCCCCACCGAACTGGTCATCCCGGAGCGACCTCTGGAGCCCCTGGAGGCGGGACTGCTGCTGCGTCGCATGCACCTGGACTTGGCCGGCACACTGCCCTCGTTGGCGGAGCTCGAGGCTGTGCGTTCGGACCCGGCGAGCCTGGATGCGCAAGTGGACACGCTGCTGGACTCAGAGCGCTTCTCTCCCCGTTTCCAAGAGCTGCTGGCCGAGCAGTGGTTGACCCAGACCGACCGCACCAACATCACCGTGCGTGAGCTGGAGTTGGACCTGGAACTTCAGCCCACTTTGGCCCGCTCCGTCGGCACGGAGCCGCTGGCGCTGATGGCGGAAGTGGCCGCCCAAGACTTGGCTTGGACCGAGACCGTCACGGCGGACTGGACCATGGCCAACAGCCTGCTCATCGAGATCTGGCCCTTGGAGGCCATCGACCGAGAGAGCACCGGCACCACGGACTGGGTCCCCGCCCGCTACACCGATGGCCGCCCTCCCGCCGGCGTGGCCGCCACCAACGGCATGTGGTGGCGCTACTCCTCCACCCCAAACAACTACAACCGCAGCCGCGCAGCCGCCCTCTCTCGGCTCCTGCTCTGCGAGGACTACCTGCTGCGAGAAGTGAGCTTCGACGCCGCTGAGCTGGCCGATCTGGACCCGGTTGTTCAGGCCACGCAGGAGGTGGAGAGCTGCCGATCCTGCCACGTGACACTGGACCCCATCGCCTCGGCGTTCTTCGGATACTGGACCTTCGACCTTTATGACCCCATCGAGGCCAGCAGCTACCACCCCGAACGGGAGCACCTCGGACGCCACTTCCTCGAGACCGAGCCCGCTTGGTTCGGCATCCCCGCCGACGATCCGGGCGCCCTGCTCGCTGAGCTCTCTGCCGACCCACGCTTTGCCCGCTGCGCTGTGGAGCGAACGGCACGGGCCTACTGGCGCAGGGAACCGGCCTTGCACGACTTTGAGACCCTCTCCGTCTTGGAACAGGGGTTCTTGGACGATGGGCAATCCATGAAAGCCCTGATTCGAAATGTACTCTCCACACCTGAGTACCGCGCCGGAGCGCTCATGGACAGCGCCACCGAAACCGAGGACAGCACCCGGACACTGCGCATCCTGAGTCCAGACCAGCTGGCCTCGGTCATCGAGCAACGCACCGGTCTGAGATGGACCCGCAGCCACGCAGATGTCATGTGGAACGACAGCTATGGCCTGCGCACCTTGGTCGGCGGCGTGGATGGCATTCAGGTCACCGAAGCGCAGCAGGATCCCAGCCTCACCGGCGTTCTGGTGACCAAGCGCCTGGCACAAGCTGCAGCGAATCATGTGGTCCAACACGACTTGGACAACCCCCAGGCCCCCACCCTGCTTCAGGGGGAGTGGCTGGCCTCTGGCCCCGGAGAGAGCACCTTCGACCAAGCTCTACAGGAGCTGGCTTTGCTGCTCTGGTCCCAGGAGATGGGCCAAGAGAGCGCTGCGCAATACGCCGCCTTCTTTGAACAGGTAGAGCAGGCCTCCGACCGCCAGCAAGCCTGGACCAGCCTGACGGCCGCGATGATTCGCGACCCCAAGTTCTGGAGCTACTAATGCATCGCCGCCGCTTCTTGGGTGCGCTGGCAGCCAGCATGGGTGCAGGACTCCTGCTCCCCCTGGGGGCGCGCTCCTATGCCCTCTCCGGAAGCGCCAAGCACCGCTTCTTGTTCATTCACTGCACGGGCGGCTGGGACCAGTTCATGGTCTTCACCCCCCGCTTTGACCCTGGCACCATCATGCGCTCAGAGCAAGAGAGCAGCGCTGTGGCCAGCGAGTCCCGCGGACTGCCCTTTGTAGACCATCCGGCACGTGAGCGCGTGCGCGCCTTCTTGGAGGGCTACGGCGCCCAGACGGCCTTCCTACACGGCATGGAGGTCCGCTCTGTGGCGCACGACGTTTGCAGACGCCTCCTGCTGACGGGGACCTCCCGCCCTGGAGCTGGAGACTGGGGCAGCCGACTGAGTGCGGCATCCCCTGTCGTGGCCCCCATGCTGGTCCTGAGCGGCCCGAGCTTCGCCGGCCCCTATGGCCCCTCCGTCGTGCGCATGGGCACTGCCGGTCAGCTCGTCGAGCTGGTGGATGGGAGCTGGCAGGTCAAGACCGCACCCGCAACAGAGCTGCCCTCTGAGAGCGTCCAAGCCATGGAGGATGCCTTCGCGCTCTCCCGGGTGCAGGACTTCCAAGCCAAGGCTCCGACGGGCCAAGGCACGGTGTTTGCTCAGGACGCCCTCAGCGCACAGCAACGCGTCTCCAGCTTGGCGGCGCTGGCCGATCTCCAGTCCAGCACCGGCCAGTTCCTCTCCGACACCGTCGAACAGGTCCTGGACCTCTTCGAGCGGGATCAGGCCATGTGCGCCGCGGTGGAGTATCTGGGCACCGGCGATCTGGGCTTTGACACCCACGCGGGCAACGATTTGCAGTCCGTACACTTCGACAGCCTCTTTGGGGAGCTCAGCGTCATCTGCAAGTCCCTGGAACAGCGCCGAGACACCAACGGCGAGTCCCTGATGAGCAACACCACCGTCGTGGTCCTCAGCGAGATGGGCCGGCACCCAAAGATGAACTTCCGAGGCGGCCGAGAGCATTGGACCTACACCCCCGCGATGCTCATCGGCGCAGGAGTTGCTGGCGGTCGCAGCGTCGGCAGCTACGATGCGGCCATGCAAGGTGAAAAGGTGGACTTGGAGAGCGGCGAGACCTTTGCAGGTGGCGAGGCCCTGGATCCCCGCCATCTGGGGGCGACCCTGATGGCCATCGCGGACCAAGACACCGCGGCGGCTGGCGTACCCCCGATCTCTGCGTTGCTCGCATGACGCCTCTGATCCTCCATTTCCTGCTGGCCTGCGCCTCCGAGAGTCCGGACACCGGTCCCTGCGCAGACCCGACCGTGACCTGGGAGAGCTTCGGTCAAAGCTTCCTGATCACCCACTGTCAGGGCTGCCACGCCAGCACCTCCCCTCAACGCTACGGCGCGCCGGTGGGCATCTCCTTCGACACCCAAGAGCAGGCCGCCGCGCTTCAGAGCGCCATCGAGCGCACCGTCTTGGACCAGGTCTCCATGCCACCGGCGGGCGGACTGAACGACGATGAGCGCGCGCTGCTCGAGCAGTGGCTGGACTGCGGAATCTGAGCTGGATGGCCCCCAGCGGGAACCCCCTCCGCTCGGCGCTGTCCACCTTGGGCATGCGCAAGTTCTGGCCCACGCTGCTCTTTGTTCCCCCCATGCTGGCGGCGTGGATCTGGGCTGGCCTGAGCTTGGGCGCCGAGCCAGATGCGCTGCTCACCCAGGCCCCTACCCAAGAACTGCGGGTGCGCCGCACTGGCGTGGAGACCCTCGCTCCGCGTCCAGCGTCTCAGGTCCACCCCGACGAATCCCTGCCGCCCCAGACCCCCAACGTCGCCCAACCCGGCTTTGAGCTCCCGGGGGCTGGCCTCACCCGCATCGAAGGTGAGGTGGTGGACCACGACGGACACCCGGTCGATGCCCTTGTGTTCTCCACCGAATGTCCCAGCCGAGCGCACACCGAGAATGGCCGCTACGAGCTCTACTTCTTCGCAGACGGCCCCACGGAGTGCGACGTACAAGCGAGCACCAAACACGGCATGCTCAGCGCCATCTCTGAGACCGAGTGGGTAGATGTGGAGCCCGAGGACCGCCTCTGGGTTCGCCTGCACATCGACGCCCAGCCACAGGGTGGCCTGGGGGTGGGCTTTGAGCTCATAGGAGATGGGGCTGAGATCACCTGGGTTCACCCGTCGGGCCCAGGCAGACGAGGGGGCTTGCAGATCGGCGACGTGATCCTCGAGGTGGACGGCGAGCCCTTCGTCGGGGTCTACGATCCAAACGCATTCATCCAGAGCACCGTCGGTCCCGTGGGCACGGAGGTGTCGCTGCTTCTGGAAGGTGAATCCCAGATCCGGACCTTCGTTCGAGGCCACATTGGCCAGGACACCGCCCTAGAGGGCGATGCAGACCCTTACCTAGAGCCGATCGAGATGTTGGAGCCAGAGGTCCAAGACAGCGGCTGGCTTCCAGACTGGGAGACCGGATGGCTGGACACGGGCGCTTTTGACCCCGAGAGCGGCCCTTTTTAGGACCCAAGGGGCAAAGTTGACATGCACTCTGGCCGCTTTTGGGCGATGCTAAGGGAGCTATTCAAGCGAGGACCCATGAAACGCATCATCCCCCTGGCACTCGGGGCGGCCTCTTTGGTCGCCTGCGCGCCGGCGGATGTCAGCATCTCCCTCGAAGACGACGGGGCTGTGATCGCCGGTGACGGCGAGACCATCCCTACTGAAGTCTTCTACGAGGGAGGCGGCTGGCAGATCGCCACCGAGTGCAACGAGTCGATCGAGGCCACGGGTAACGCCGTGGGTGAAATCACCGGATCCACTGCCCTGCTGGCTCAGACCGGCGACACTGTCAACATCCATGACTTCTGCGACCGTGCGATCTTGATCGTCACGGGCGCATTCTGGTGAGGCAGCTGTAGAGGCGAAGCCGCGGGGCTGGAAGCCCTGTACCAGGATAAGAAGGATCAAGGACTGATGGTTATTCAGGCCTTGGGTGAGAACGACAGCAGTGTGACTCCTACGCAAGAGGAGCTTCAAGGCTGGGCCGATCAATACGGCCAAACCATTCCTGTCGTCGCAGACGCAGGCTGGGAGCTGGAGAACCGCTTCCGGGCAGACAGTGGCATCCCAAGCTTCACGCTCATCGCCCCTGGCGGAGAAGTGATTGCTGCGGATGACTGGGGCGCCGAAGGCTTGATCGATTCGGTCTTGCCAGAGGACTACGAGTACCTCGAGCCTGAATAGCAGGCACTCCGTCACACACCTCGGGCGAGGATCCAATCGGGTCCTCGCCCGAGCTGCTCTGGGGCCTGGCAGCCGGTCCACCCTCAATCCGAAGGTGTAGACTGAAGCCATGCGCCACCTGACCCAGGCCATCACCGACGCTGTGTGCCATCCCGACGAGCGGGAGCTCATGCCATTGGAGAGCGCACGGCGCGTGGTGCGCGCAGCCCAAGTCTACGAGCAGGGCCACCCAATCTCACTGGAGGACGGCCGCCCCAGCAGCGAAGGGGCCCGGCTCTGGGCCGCCCTGCTCTCCCTCGAGGATGCCGAGGAGTTTGTCGCACACGCCACGCGCATTCAGTGGCTGGAAGATGTGCCCGGCACCAACAACACCGCGCCGCTCTTTCGCTACGGCGATGACATCCTGCCTTGGCTGGCTCGCCAGGTCAGCAGCAACGGCTGGCTGCGAAACCTGCCCAGCTGCGTAGGCGCCTGTCTGATGGCAAGCCCCACAGAAGCCGTCTTCCACGTGCTGACCCCAGTCCGCGGGGTACACAGCCAGCCAGAGCCGCCCAGCAAGGCCCCGCCACGGGACGCTGCCCCTGGGCTCTTTGACTGGGTGGCACGCTACCCACGCACCGGTCTGCCACTCTTGGTGCGTGGCGCCCGCCAAGGCGACCGTCGCCTTCATGAGCTGCTCCAGCAGCTCGTCTCCAGGGAGCCGGGCGCCTGCTTTCAGATGCTGGGCACACACTTCGGCGCCCAGCGCGCACAGGCCCTCTGCTTGGAGCTTGAGCTGCCCACGGACGGGCCGGATCCCCGGATTCAAGCTCTGGTTCGTCAAGCCCCAGTCCTGGGTGTGCCAGCAGGTCCGACGCTGCGCTTGCCGACGCTGAACCGAGCCTTCGCCCAGGGAATCCGCCCCTTCTGGGATCACGCTGGTTTCTTCACGGCGGCCGTCAGGGTCAGCGCCTTTGTGCATCCCAGCGGCGACTCCTTGCTCTTCGAGTCTCTGGTCACGGGCATGGTGGACGACGGCGTCCGAGTCGAGCTGCACGGCTATGGGCCCCACTTTGGTCCCCGTCAGGCCCAGTACCTCTTTGAGAAGGGGCGCCAGATTCTGGCAGACCACGAGCTGACCTCGACGGAGGGGGACAGGCTGACCCTGCACACCACTGGGGTTGTGCTGACGTGGGCGCCACAGGGCTGGCAACAGGTACGCGTCCCTTGGGACCACCCAAGACAGAGGGCAGAGGTGACCCTGGACAGTGAGATCCTGGACGTCCCCTTGAGTCTTCCTCAGGGCATGGAGGGGCACCTTGGCCCCACCGAGGCCCTGATGCTCAACTTGCCAGCAGACCGGGTCTTCATGCGCCCCGCGGCTCTGCTCAGCCACCTGGAGCTGCCGCCGGACTCCAGCCTGCTCTTCACCTTCGACTCCTTTCGCCTGCCCTTTGCCGGAGCGGACGCCTCCCAATCTCAGGATTTGGTGACCATGGTCGAGGCCTTGGGACAGCGCCGCAAGATCACGCGGCTGCCCGAAGAGCTGGCCGTCGACTTCCACCTGAGAGACCGCCTGCACACACGCGGTGGCTGGGGCACCTTGGCCGGATGGGGCCCGCGCACTCAATCCTAGGGCACATGCGCCCCAAGGGACGGGGGCCTCAGGGCGCTAGAACAGGCCTGTGGTGCTGTAGCTGCCAAAGGGGCCTTCCAAAGAGACGGCCCGCAGGCAGATGCCGGTCTCGCTCGTGGGCTCCGCGCCGTAGAGGGTGTCGCCCAAGATGGGCCATCCTCGAAGGGAGAGCTGTACTCGGAGCTGGTGGGTGCGGCCGGTCTGGGGCTTGAGCTCCCAGTGCAAGGCCGTCTCCTCGCTGCCGCCTCTGAAGTCCGCTTCGGTCAGCGCAGCCTTTCCGTGGGGCGCCCTAAAGGCCCGCTTCTTGCCCTTTCGCAGGCTGTCCCGGAAGGTCAACTGGTGCTTCTCTGGTGCAGGACCCTGGGTTTTGGCGTGGTAGACCTTTCGCACGGCGCGGGACTCAAAGGCCATGTTCGCGATGCGGTGTGCATCGGCGCTGCGGGCAAAGAGCACCAAGCCGCTGACGGGCTCATCCAGTCGGTGCACCACCCAGAGTCGGCCGTACTCCAGCTCCGCTTGGGTGCGCAAACAAGGGCGTGGGTCCTCGGCGCCCATGCGCCCGGGCACGGTCAGCCAACCCGGAGCTTTGTCGAGGACCAGCCAGTGTGCGTCTTGGTGTATCAATTTCATTCTGCCGACCTATCCCATTGCCCACCCCAACGAAGGGGGACGCGTGATAGAGAAGTCCCACCACACACGCGCTGGAGACCGCATGACCGCTATGAAAGACCGCAACCCACGGTCCGTCCCCGACATCCTGCACTTCCGCGTGGAGGAGACGCCCGACGGCGACGCCTTCTACTACCCCGATGCCAACGAGTCCTGGCAGACCGTCAAGTGGGGCCAAGTCGGCAAGCGCGCCCGCGACATCGCGATGGGCCTGCACGCCCTTGGCGTAGAGATCGAGGACCGCTGCAGCATCTTGGGCATCACCAGCATGGACTGGGTCATGGCCGACCTGGGCGTGCTCTGTGCCGGTGGCGCGACCACGACCATCTACCCCAGCAACACACCAGAGGAGTGCCGCTACATCCTGGCCGACTCCAAGAGCAAGGTCGTCTTTGTCGATGACGACAAGCAGGCCGCGAAGATGCTCAAGGTGCGGGACCAGCTCCCGAACCTGGAGAAGGTGGTGGTCTTCAACGGCACCCCCTCCACCGATGGCTGGATCATCACGATGGAGGACCTGGAGACTCTGGGTCGCGCCACGGATGAGAAGGACGAGGCGGTCTACCAAGCCCGCGTCGACCAGCTGACCCCCCAGCACTTGGCCACCTTGATCTACACCTCGGGAACCACCGGAACCCCCAAGGGCGTGGAGCTCACCCACGACTGCTGGCTGTACGAGGCTGAAGTGGTGGCCCAGGCCGACGTGTTGACCCCAGAGGACAAGCACTTCCTCTGGCTGCCCCTCTCCCACGTCTTCGGCAAGGTGCTCATCGTCGGGGTGATGTACGCCAACACCCCCACCGCGATCGACGGTCGGGTACCCAAGATCATCGACAACCTCTCCATCGTGCGCCCCACGGTCATGGCCGCTGCGCCACGCATCTTCGAGAAGGTCTACAACAAGATTGTTACCGGCGCCCAGGACAAGGGCGGCGTGACGCTCAAGATCTTCCGCTGGTCCGTTGGCGTGGGCAAAGAGGTCTCCGCACTGCGCCAGCAGGGCAAGGAGCCCAGCGGTCTGCTGGCCCTCAAGAACCGCATCGCAGACCGCCTGGTCTTCTCCAAGCTGCGCGAGCGCTTTGGCGGCCGCGTGCGCTTCTTCATCTCCGGCTCTGCACCCCTGAGCCGGGAGATGGCCGAGTTCTTCCACGCCTGCGGCATCTTGATTCTCGAGGGCTACGGCCTGACCGAGTCCAGCGCCGCCAGCTTTGTGAACCTGCCCGACAACTTCGCCTTCGGCACCGTTGGCCCAGCCCTGCCCGGCACCGAGCTCAAGATCATGCCGGAAGACGGCGAGATCCTGATTCGCGGCCGCGGTGTGATGCGCGGCTACCACAACCTGCCTGACGTGACCGCCGAGACTCTGACCGAAGACGGCTGGCTGCGCACCGGTGACATCGGCGAGCTGGATCCGGCCGGACGTCTGCGCATCACCGACCGCAAGAAGGCCCTGATTAAGACCAGCGGCGGAAAGTACGTGGCCCCCTCTCACTTGGAGAGCACGCTGAAGGCCTTGTGTCCTTACCTCTCCCAGGTGGTCGTCCACGGCAACAACCGCAACTTCTGTACCGCGCTGGTCACCCTGGACCCCGAAGCCATCGTGCTTTGGGGCGACGACCACGGCCTGCAGGGCAAGAGCTACGAGCAGCTCTCCCGCGAGCCGAGCGTGAAGGCGATGATCCAGAAGGCCGTCGACGAGCTCAACGCCAGCTTGCCTCGCTACAGCACCTTGAAGAACTTCGCGGTCTTGCCTGCCGACTTCGCGGTCGAGACCGGAGAGCTGACGGCCTCACTCAAGGTCAAGCGCAAGGTGGTGGAGAAGCAGTACAAGGACGTCCTGGACGGCTTCTACGTCGACGCCATCAAGGCCGTCTAAGGCGCCTTGAAGCGCAGGGTCTGTTCGCTTACAAAGACAGCTTGACCGCCTAAAAAGCTTGATTGCTTAAAAAGGGAGAGCCCTGTCTATGTGGCCTCTGCTGATCGCATCCGCCCTCGCGCAGACCTCGCGCTTGCCACAAGACCGCCTGGCCCTGCTCCCTGAGCAGGAGGGCTGGACGATGAGCGCTCAGTGGCAGGGGGACCGGATCGTCATCTCTGACGGCGCCGATGCCCTGCTCTACCAGGCCAGCGATCTGAGCCTGCTGGACACCCACCGCGTGAGCTACTGGGGCAGCAGCCTGCTCTCAGCAGACGGAAGCACCTGGGTGACCAGCAAGCGCCGCACCAAGATCTGGGACACAGAGAGCCTGGAGAAGCTGGCGGGCCTGGGCGGGACCACCCTGGCTGTCGACCCCACCGGCGGACGCATCGCCCAGTACGGCGGCATGGGCGTGGACTGGATCCGCGTCCAAGACGAGGAATGGGTCGGCACAATGGAGCTCTGGCCCCAAGACGGTCTGCTCCACTGGGTGGACAAGGATGTGCTGACCCTCAGCTACGGCGAGGTCCAGCGCATCAACCCCAAGGGTGAGATGCGCAACTACCCTGTGAGCGACTTGAGCCAGTCCATGCTGGTCGCAGGGGACCAAGCCTACTTGCCCACCTGGAACGGCAACCTGCAGGCCCTGGACCTTGAGAGCGGTCAAGTCTCCTGGGTGCCCATTCACCAGCTCGGCAACGTGTTCGCCTTGAGCCCAGATGGAAGCGCTCTGGCCTATGTCGAGAGCGGCTCTGGGCGCGTGGTGCTCTATGACCTGGAGCGCCAACGCCGGCTGCAGGTGCTCCCAGGGAACGCTGGCGGCACCGAGGCCATCGTGTTCTCCCCCGACGGCACCGAGCTGCTCACCTTGGGCTACGACCGGCTGATCCGCGTGCACGAAGTGGCGGCACAACGCCTGAGTGGAGCCCAGGTCGCCCCCCTGGACATGGGCTTCAACGGCGAGCAAGTCCTCATCGCGCGCGCCGACGGCCGCGTGGAACAGTGGAGCGTTCAGGGGGGGCTGCAGACCTCTGCGAGCCTTCCCGTTCAAGCAGAAGGCTACGCTGCGCTGCGCTTTCTGCCCGACGGAGAGGTGCTCTACGCCAGCAACCAAGGCAGCGTGAGCCGCGTGGTCCCATGGTCCGGCAAGGTGCTCTCCGGCCCCTACCCCGGCGCCATCGGCGACACCCAGGTCGCCCTTGGCCTGGACGGCAGCTACGCCACCATCAGCTCCGGCTGGCTCCAGAGCTTCGAGGCCGACGGCACCCTGGCCGGCCGCAGCCCCTCCAGCATGGGCGCCATTCAGCTCGGGCCCCGGGGAGCCGAGGTCCTTCAGGTGATCTCAGACAGGGATCTCGTGGTCTACGACCTGCTCCACGGCCGCTCCCGTGCCATCTACCGGGTCGAAGAAGGTGTGAGAAGCGCCCAAATCTCCGCCTCAGGCGCCTACGACAAGCACCCAGACTCTGGCGCCTTGCGCGTCAACTTCATCGACGGTGGCGGCAACCAATACAGCTGGGACCTGCAAGAGGACCCTGAGCTACTGGCCGAGGCGGGCGAGTTCTGGGTCGATGCAGCTGACTTCTCTGGCGCACACCTCGTCCTGGCCGATGCCAAGGGCCACATGATGCTGCGCACTCTGGACGGCACCCTGCTGCACCAAGCCCAGCTGCACCTCGACGCCGAGCGCTACATTCTCAAGATCCAGGTTCACCCTGATCTTCCCCTCGTACTGACGGCCCTTGACGACAACAGCGTCTGGTTGCTCAACATGAGCAGTGGCGCGCAACAGCTCCTGGACCAGCGCCTGCCCGGCGGCGTGAAGCTGAGCGCCCAAGGCGAGAAGGCCGTGTGGGTCAGCCAAGGCAAGGTCTTGCTCTTTGACGGACAAGCCAACCGCGTGCTCGACTTTGACGGCGTGGCCTCGGCTGCGGGACTGATGCCTGACGGGTCTGTGGTGGTCTCCGACCACAAGGGCGCGCTGAGCCGCTTGGAGGGAGAGGCTTGGTCCACCCCCATTCCAGGACTGGACGTGGCGAGCGCCGAGCTCTTGATCAGCCCCAGCGGCGTGCTCGTGCGCAGCGTGGACGGCCAGCTGGAGCGCCGCGCCTTGGACTTGAGCGTTCAAGAGGTGCTGCAGGCCGAGGCCATGGACGCTGCCCAAGCGCCGGACGGTCGTGTCATCGCCTCCTCCCCCTATGCCGGCCTTTTCGAGGTTTACCCGGGTGGCGCGGTGGAGCCCATCGACCTCAAGAAGAAGCAGGCCCAGGCGCTCAGCGGGCCCGTGGCTGCGTGTCCGGACGGCGTCGAGGTGCTGGCCATGGACTGGGGCTGGCGTGGAGGCGTGTCTCTGGCCACCGTTGAGCTGGGCAAGGTTGAGCCCCTGGACTTGGAGCTGCCCCAAGGCATCCGCTCCCTGGCGTGCACCAGCGATGAGCTGCTCATTGGGCACGACTCCGGCGCCGTCTTTCGCACCGACCGCCAAGGCGCGCTCCTCAGTGGCATCCTGCCTGGGAACGCCAGCCCGGTCACCCAGCTCCTCGTCGACGGGGACACACTGTGGGTCTCCACAGAGATCGGCGTTGTTCAACGCTATTCACTGGCCAGCGGCCAGCTCATCGGACAAGATGTGCTCACCCCGCAACAGGTGCTGGGCGCCGCTGTTGGAGGCCGTCTGTGAGCGTGTTGATCCTCGGAATGGGACTCAGCGTCCTGGACCTTGCCTTGGGCTGCGCGCCGGAGCCCATTGAGCGCCCCCTGCGCGAAGGCCCCCGCGAGCTGGACCAAGACACTGGCGAGCCCCCGGACACCGACACCGGTGAGCCCCAAGACACGGACACCGGCGAGCCCGTAGACACTGGCGAACCTGTGGATCCCGAGCTGGATCGCCTCTGCTTTCCTGGGCCGCAGATGGACTGGACCGTGTGCTTTGACCTGGTGAACCACCAGTCCTCTTGGGGTGCGGACTACGACTACCCCGAGCCCCTCAACGGCAGCGCGCAGTACAGCAAACCCCAGCGTTTTTTGGACCTGAGCAAGGTCGCAGACGTAGAGCAGAAGCTCGCGCCGAACTTTACTTTCGAGGAGTTCCTGGCCGAACGCAAGGGACGCTACGGCATCCTTCAGCCCCACCTGATCGAGCGCCTCCAAGAGCTGCGAGACGACCTGGGCCCCCTGACGGTCAACAGCGGCTATCGAAACATCAGCTACAACGCCGGCGTTGGCGGAGCGACCTACAGCCGACATGTCTACGGGGACGCCGCCGACCTCAAGCCAAGCAATGTCTCTCTCTCGGCCCTGGGTGCCGCCTGCGATGACAACGGTGCTGGCTACGTCGGCTACTACGAGACCCACGTGCACTGCGACTGGCGGGATGACCCCCAAGAGCCGGCCATCTTTGAGCCGGCGCCCATTCAGCCGGGCACAAAGCACCCGCTCCCTGACTTGAGCGCGACGCTCCAAGTCCAACAGGGCTGGTTCACGGCCCCCGCTGAGGGCTGGGACGAGGGAGAACCCCTACGCGAGTGGCTTGCTCTCGACGCCGGTGGCCAGGTCATCGAGAGCTTCGTTGGACGCAGCTACCAACCCCCAGAGAACGCCGCCGCTGTGCAGGTCGTCGTGGGTCGGGAGATTCAGATTCTGCAGGGCCTTTAGCAGGTCTTTCTCAGGGCTCCAGCTCCACCGCGCCGATGTCCCAAGCCCCGCCCAGCGGGCGCTCGGTCCCATCGATGTCCTGGGTGAACCAGCGGCTCATGTCCAAGCCTGCGTCCACCACTGGAGAGTCCGCATCGGGCACCCCCTCGGCGCTCAGGGCGGGCGCAGCGTAGAGGTTGTCAGGGCCCTCCTCCCAGTCCTCGGTGACCTCCAGGTCGGCTTCCGCGGACGCCCAGATCAGGTTGGAGCGGAAGGTCATGCGGTGCCGACCGGTGACGTACAGACCGTAGCGGCCCGAGTCCGTGATGACGTTGTTGGCGATGTCCAAGACGGGCCCAGTGCCCACGTAGCTGCCCGAGGTCTGACTGCGAATTCCGTCCAGAACGCTGTCCTGAATGGTGTTGTTCGCGACCAATCCCACATCGTCGTAGGAGAAGCGCATGGCCTCTGGGTCTGAGCCTCTGAGCTGGTTGTTCACCACAAAGACCTCGGCGTCGGCGCTGCGAAGGGCGCCCCCGCTTCCCACGGCCAGGTTGTCTATGAAGTGGTTGCCCACAAGCTCGCTGCCCCCAAGCCACTGCATGATGGCGCCGCCGTCAGCGTCCTCACCGAGGGCCTGGTTGCTTTGGAAGGTGCAGCCGCTCACCTGCCCAGCGCTGTCGTAGAGGAAGAGCGCTCCGCCGGCGTACTGGGGGTAGTCGGTGGACTGGTTGTTCTGGATGAGGCTGCTCTCGAGCCGGCCGTCCCAGTCGATCAGCGCAGCGCCTCCCCCTCGCCCCGTGACCACGTTGTCCTCCAGGATGAGATCCAAGAACACTGGGTCCGAGGACTTCACAAAGAGGCCGCCGCCATGGGCGTAGGCATCGGGCAAGGCATCCGAGCCATCTCCTGCGCGTCCGCTGCCTCCGCGAATGGTGAGCCCCTGCACACCAGAGGCCTGTGTTTGGCGGCCCTCAACGACAATCACCGGTCCTGGGCCCTCGGCTTGAAGCACGGTCAGCTCGGCGCCCTGCGAGGACTCAAGCCAGATCTCTTGGCTGCCAAAGTCCACGGACTCGGTGTAGACCCCAGGCAGCAGCGAGATGCTCGAGCAGAAGTCATCCAGCCGCGCCTGAGCCTGACTCACCCGCGCAAAGGGATTGTCCAAGCTCCCGTCTCCGTCTGCGCTGCCCGTGGTGCTGACCATCAAGGGGCAGGGCTCCTGGCAGTCCGGGATGCCGTCGGAGTCCGAGTCAAAGCCCTCGTCTTCCAGGCCATCGCAGTCGTTGTCCACGCCATCGCAGACCTCGGGACCAGGGCCGATGTTGGGGTCGTCGGGCGCGCAGTCCAGGCCATCGCGCACGCCGTCCTGGTCCGAGTCGAAGGGTCCGGTGTCCTGAGACTCCGAGCGGCCACATGCCAACAACAGCCAGATCAACACAGCAGACTCTCCACGCTTTGGATCTCTACCCCGAACGCGGCCAGGGCCGCTGCTCGCATGGATGCGGGGTCGCCCGAAGTGAAGAAGCGCGCCTGCACCTTCCCGGGCGCCAAGCCCTTGGCCAGGCCCTGGGCCAGCGCCACCCCTGGGTCCACGAGAGGCACCCCAGGGAGCAGCGCAGCGAAGTGCGGGGCCAGCGCCGGGTAGTGGGTGCACGCCAGAACGAGGGCGTCCACCTTGGGCAGGCCCGAGATGACCTCGACGACGGCGGCCCGCACGGCAGGTCCCTGGAGCTGACCGGCCTCGACCAGGGCAGACAAGGGCTGGGCGACACGCTGAATCACTTCAACTTCAGGCAGAGCAGCCACATAGGCCTGGCTCTCGATGGTGCGCCTCCCCCCCAAAACGGCCACCCGCGAGTAGCCCTTCGCACGAATCTCTTGGACCCCCGCGTCAATCACGGAGAGCAGTGGGAGCGGGATCCGGGCACACACGGTGCTCGCGGCGTTGCACGCCACCACCACCTGCTGGGCCCCCCGGGCCATCAGTTCTTCCGCCACCTGCTGTACACGAACAGCCAGCGCAGTCGAGGTCAGTTTGCCGTAGGGCGGCGCTCCAGAATCCGAGGCGTAGAGCACCCGACAGCCCACCCCATGGGCCTGGAGCGCTGCCAACACCGAGCAGCCTCCAATCCCCCAGTCCAACATGCCCAAGGTAGGCCCGGCTGGGTCCTGACTCATGGGTACTGCATGGGACTCAAGGTGGCCTGGGAGAAGGGCCCCGAGTCAAAGGCCAACACGCGTGCATGCCAGCCCAGATTCAGCAGCTCCATGCGCTGCCCCGGAAAACGGCTCTCCAGGTACCAGCGGTACTCATGCTCGCCGCGGATAGGGTTGTGAGTGAGCATCTGCTGCCACTGGGGGTGTGCGACCAGCTCTTTGAGGGCCTGTGCGGCCTTGGGGTAGGCGCGTCTGCGATGGCGACTCAGCAAGGTGTCCTTGGCCGCGCGAGGCAGCTCCCGGGTCTTCATCGGCGCAGCGGCCATATCGACCAGCAGCAAGCGACCCTGCGGCGTGAGCACCCGCTTCAGTTCTTGCATCAAGGGGTCCCAGTCCAGGTAGCGAAAGGACAGCAGGGACAGGGCGACGTCGATGCTGTTGTCTGGAAGGGGGATCTTGGGGCCACTCACCTGCTCAAAGCGCAGTTTTTCGTTCCCCGCTGAACGCTCCCGGGCGCGCTCCAACTGTCCGGCGCTCAGATCCAGCCCGACACCGCTGGCGATGCGGTCTGAGAGCTGCTGAAGCAAGGCCCCGTTGCCGCAGCCCAAGTCCAAGACCCGCGCGCCGGCCGGCACCCGCTTGTCCAACCAAGCCCACTCGTCCTGACGCACGCGGATGTCGTCGAAGACGGCGTCGTAGAGGGCTGCCACTTCATCGTAGGAGCCCTGCTCGGGGTCCTGGGGCTCGAAGCGCTTGGGGGCCTCTCCCCGGCCCAGCACGTACTTGAGCACCGAGCCGCTCAGACCATGGGACTTTCGACCGGGAGCGCCCATCACATAGAGCGGACCCGTCTTCTCTCCGGGGCCTTCCCAACGGAAGCGATTGGGCGCCGCCGAGTAGCTGGTGTACCAGTGGAAGCCGTAGGTGGGCACCTTGAAGGTGTTGGCGAAGAAGGGCGCAAACCAGCGCGCAGACCGACACGAGAGGAACCAGGCCTGGCCCCCTGGGGCGAACTCCAGGGAGAGAGCCCGCCACTCGTGGGGAGAGAGCTGCTCGGGCCAGTCGGTGGTGCCAAACATCGGCCCGTACATGCCGCTGTGGGCCACCAGGTGCAGCTCATCCAGGGGCTGGGCAGCCTGCAAGCTGGCCACGAACTCCGCCTTGGACTCGACCTTGGCCAAGACCACTTCGCAGTCGGGCCGGGCCTTGGCCCTATCGGCGGCCAGAGTCTTGGCCGCGCGGGCCAATTGCTTGCCGCCCTCGCGGTATTCGGTGGTGTAGCCGACCCAGATCATGGGGCGACTATTAGCCCGCTGCTTCGCCGGGCGCTGGCTGAGTCCGCGTGCAAATGCCCGGACCTAGTCGCGACACTCCAGCGGCGGGCTGGCGTAGGAGAGCACCACCTCGGAGCCTCTGGCGGGCTCTGCTCCAGCATCGAAGCTCAGGGTGAGCGCTTCAAGGTCCACGCTCCACCCGGACTCTATTGCGACACCATCCACGGCAAGCTCGATCGACTCCAGAACCGGCAGCGCATCGAGCTCGAAGGGGTTGAGCTGCGGCACCACGCCCTGGGCGAAGGCGCTCATGTGCGCGTCCATGTCCGGCTCGCAGATGCTCCGGAAGACACCGCCCGTGAGCAGGGTGGCCTGGTAGTAGCGGTCATAGAAGTCCGCGTCGGCACAGCCTCTTGGGGCTGGGCCACCGATACCATGCAGCACCACATCGGAGGGGTTCTCCCGCAGACTCTGCAGGCGCGCCAGGTGGACGCTCATCTCCTCGTAGCTCTGCTCCGCTTCATCAGAGATGCTGATGATGTGCAGCTCCGCGTCGTCCCGGAACAGACCTTCGTTGCACCCACCTGCGCCCGCGTTGCTCTCCCCAGCTGCGCGCTCAGCCACCACGAATGCGCGCTCAGAGTCGGGACCGTCGAGGGGACAGGTGTCCACCGAGCTGCAGGCCTGCTCGATGAAGCGAGCGTCCTGGGCCTCAGCCGACAGGTCCTGGGTGACCGGACCTGAACCTCCGATGTGACAGCCCTCGCTCTGGACGACTGCGGAGATCTGATAGTCCAGATTCAAGGCCGTCAGCTCCTTGCGGAAGGTGCCGAAGGCACCCAAGAAGGGCACCAGCTTGGTGTCCGTGGTGAGCCAGTCGACGACGAATAGGACATCCGTCTTGGGCTGGAGGGGCAGCTCAAAGCGCTGCTCATGGGCGTCCTGGTCTACGGCGGCCTTGAAGGAGACGGCGACGCTCGGCTCCTCGGGATCGCTGCTGAGGATCTGGAGGGTGCCCTCTTGGGCGCTGTCTGCGCTCAGAGGGGCGAAGAGCAAGGTGAGGGCTCGACTCTCACCCGGCCCCACGGACAAGGGCAGCTTGGAGAGCTCGGCCTGCGATGACTCGCTCCAAGCCAAGTCTGGTGCGCCGACAAGGGACAGCGCTTCTACCTGGAGCGCTACGCTCCCGCGGTTGCTCAGGAGCAGTACGAACTCCTCTGTGCAGCCCAGCATGACGGGCTCCGTCTGCTCCTGAATCGAGGCTTCGAGGCGCGGGGCCAGCCCATCGCCCTGAAGCTCGATGACATAGGTGGGGGCTGCAGTATCGTTGGACAGGATGTGCAGCTCGGCCTGATCTGCCCCGTCTTGTCTAGGGATGTAGTGAAGGAGCAGATCTCGGGTCTCCCCAGGCCCAAGAGCTTGGAGGTCCTGAGTCGGGACCGAGAAGTCCTCGGCCTCTCCTACAAGCTGAGTCTCTCTGAGCACACACTCAGCGTCCCCGTCATTGCGGACCCGCAACCGTCTCTCGGCGGTTTCCCCCGCGACATAAACCCGGCCGAAATCCAGGAGCGCCTCTGGGATGAACAGAGTGCAGGAACCTGAGGAACCCGGGTCCGTGAGGAGAGGGTCCTCCTCTCCAGCAGTACATGCAAGGAGCAAGGTGAACAGCATGCGCGAGACCCCCCAGGGCCAGTAGAGCCCCAGTATAGCGCGCGCTTGGGGGATTTAGGCCTGTTCGCTTCACTCTTCCTTGGGAAACGCCGATAGGAGAGGCATGCGTACAAAGACCCAGCTCATTGGCCGCGGATGCGTGTGGCTCCATCCAGCGCTTCCCCTGGATCCAAGACGCTTTATGGCGTTGCTCCGGAAGCGCTTCGGCCCACGAATCTGTATCGCCATGGGGGCCGACTATTGCTGTGCCAGCGTGCCCCACCGCTTCCGCCTTAGCGCCAGCCGGAACCGGGTCGCGGTGACCCTGCTCAAGGGGAGCTCTGTGGGCACCCGCGAGATGGATCTGCTGGCGCTACAAGACGCCTTGGAGGACCTGCTGCCCTTGGAGGCTGTGCGCGCGGCGTAGACTCAAGGGCTCCGTCGGTCTCTCAGATCTCGCAGTCCTCCTGCTCTACGTAGTGAACGGCGAACTCAGCTCCCCAATGCGGCTCCCAGTTCTCCTCGAAGACCACCTGGTTCTCCTCGGCATCGTAGGACCAGCCCTTCTCCTGCCACACGCCGTCCACCTCCACCTTCAGGGTCTCGAGCATGGGCTGCTCACTGAGTGGAAAGGCATAGCGCTCGGGGGTGACCGCAGCTCCGAGTGCCTGCATGTGGCCGATGTAGTCGGTCCCGCAGATACTCCGGTACTCCCCTCCAGTCGCCACAATCGCCTGGTAGTATAAATAATAGGGTCTGAAGCCCCAACAGCCGAGCGGCTGGTCCCCTCCGATGCCATGAAAGGTGACTTGGTCTGGGTCGTCCTTCAGAGCTTGAAAGCGCTCTACGTAGGCTGCCCAGTGCTCATGGCTCTGCTCGGGCTCGTCGGAGAAGCTGATCAGGTGCAGCTCGGCGTCCTCTCGAAACACGCCCTCGTTGCATCCCCCACTCTCTGTGTTCTCTGCAGTGAAAGCGGCCTCCAAGATCATGAATGCACGTTCATCGTTGGCTCCTTGCCAAGGGCATCTGACTGTGTCAACACAGATCTGCTCCGCAAAGAGCGCCGTCTGCTCATCCACGGACTGGAGGCGCGTCACCGGACCATTCCCGCCTCCTGGACAGCCGTCATCCCCGACCAACGCGATGATGTGGTAGTCGACCTTCGCCGCGTCCAAAGTAGCAGTCATCCATTGAAACTCTGCGGCGAACTTCCAATAGGTGGTGATAGGACCCGACCAGTCGAAGGAGAAGACCACGTCGGTCTTGGGGTGCAGATCCTGCTCGAAGCGATCTGTGACCTGCTTCATCACGACCCCTCGTCCGGTCAGGGGCTCGATGTAGACCGGGTCGAGGGGGTCGTTTGAGTGAACCAACAGGTGCCCTCCCACAAGCCCGTCGACCAGGGGCTGGAACACAAAGTCCATGCTCTGGGCTTGAAGGGGCTCAAGGGTCAGGGGATAGGCCAGCGCGAGCGCATCCGCCGACCACTGGAAGCTCTGGCCCTCCCCGCCAAGAGTGACGGCCTCTACAACCAGGGGCTTCTCCCCGGTGTTGGCCAAGGTCAGGGTCTGTGTCCCATCACAGCCGACCGCCGTCTCCTGGACTGACTGTGGCTGGAGGGAGAGAGAGCTGCTGAGCGACTCCCTGTCCTTGCACCGGCAGGCGCCGGTCAGGGGTCTGGGCATCGTTGGAGAGCATGACCAGAACGGCCCGGTCTACCCCACGATGCGGTGGGCTGTACGCGAGCTCCACGCTGAGCCGCTGACCGGGATCCAGCGAAGGGTCGCTGAGCGCCGCGACCTTAAAGGCGGAAGCGCTCTGGATGAAGGAGAGGCTCTGGATGAGACAGGTCTCCTGCCCGGTGTTCTCGAACTCCAGGGTGAAGGTGGCGGGCTCGGTGACCTCGACTGCGCCAAAGTCTATTGCTGTGTCCGTGGAGGGGAGCTGACAGAGGGCAGCGGGAGAGGGCTCAGTGAGCAAGATCTCTGCTTCTTCAACAGGCACACCACAGGCGAGCAATGAGAGGAGAAGGCCCACGCTCAGGACGCATTCGGTGCAGCGAGGCCAAGCTGTTGAAGGGCGGTGCGGGCGCTCACCCATGGCAGTCCTCTTGCTCGGCGTAGTGAAAGGCGAACTCTGAACCACGTCCTGGCTCTTGATTCTCCTCGAAGACCACTCTGTTGTTCTCGGCATCGTAGGCCCAGCCGGCCTCCTGCCAAGCGCCGTCCACTTCCACCCTTAGGGTCTCAAGCACAGGCCGTCTGCTGAGCTGAAACTGGTGTCGCTCGGGGACCACGGCCGCTCCAAGGGCCACCATGTGGCCCACATAGTCCGTATCGCAGATACTTCTGAACGCTCCCCCGGTCGCAACAACCGCATCGTAGTACCGGTCGTATGCCGCGGCGTTTCCGCAGCCGTTGGGCATCTCGCCACCGATGCCATGAAAGGTGAGGTCTGCGGGGTCGTCCTTCAAGTTTTGAAAGCGCGCCATGTAGGTCTCAGGGGTCTCAGAGCTCTGCTCTGGCTCGTCCGAGAGGCTGATGAGGTGCAGCTCGGCGTCGTCTCGGAACACGCCTTCGTTGCATCCTCCTGGCCCGGTGTTCTCCGAGTCCAGCGCGGCCCCCAGCATCATGAAGGCGCGCTCTTGGTTGGCACCGATGTAGGGGCACACTTGGGTTCCATCGATACAGACCTGCTCGCTGAAGCGCTCGGTCTGCTCCCTCCAGGACTGTGTTGAATCTACTGGGCCTTGACCACCCACCGGACAGCCCTCGTCGCCTACGACCGCGATGATGTGGTAGTCCACGTTCGCTTCATCCAAGACATCGGTCATCCACTGGACCTCGGGTGCAAAGGACCAGAAGAAGCCGATTGGACCGGACCAATCAAAGGCGAACACCACGTCGGTCTTGGGGCGGACTTCCTGTATGAACCGGTCTGCGACCTGCTCGATGACCACCCCGCGGCCGGTCAGGGGCTCGATGTGCACCGGGCCGAAGGGGTCGTCCGACTGCACCTGGAGGTGTCCTCCGAGCAGCCCGTCTACCAGGGGCTGGAAGACAAAGTCCATGCTCTGGGCCTGGCCCGGTTGAAGGGTGAGAGGGAACGCCAGAGCGAGGGCGTCCTCTGACCACTGGAAGCTCTCGCTCTCTCCGCCCAGGGTCACCCCCTCAATGACCAAGTCCTTCTCCCCTGTGTTGGCCAGGGTCAGGGAGTGTGTGTCTTCACAGCCCACTGCGGTCTCTTGAAGCGGCTGGGGGTGGATGAAGAGGGAGAGCTCCTGGGCCAGTCCCTGGCCTTGCACCGCAAGGCGTCGGTCCGGGTTCTCGGCATCGTTGCTGAGAATGACCAGCGTGGCCTGGTCTACACCCCGATGTGGTGGGCTGTAGGTGATCTGAACGCTGAGGCTCTGACCGGGATCCAGCTGGGGCTCGCTGAACTCTGCGACTTCAAAGGCGGCGCCGCTTTGGGTGAAGGACAAGCCCTGGAGCAGGCAGGTACCCTCTCCGGTGTTCTCGAACTCCACGGACAGGGTGGCAGGGGTCTCGCTGACCTCGACTGCGCCAAAGTCCAGTTCTGTACTTGGAGAGGAGAGCTGGCAGGCCGTTGTGGAACGGGTCTCGCTCAGGAGAACTTCCTCCGCTTCCACGGGCACATCACACGCAAGAAGAAGCGAGAGCAGCATGCCCATCCATACGCTGGGGAGTGGCCTGCTGTGACAGCTCAGTCCGGCAGAATTCCTTCTCCCGTCAGGAGGACTTCAATGGGCTCTGCGCCAAGGGTCGCGAGCCCAAAGTCCAACAGTTCAGGCTGCATGCCCAGTCCACAGGGGCCTGGCTCTTGGCCGACGGGCGAGTCCTGGATCTCGCGGCCAGTGCTGTCTTCGGCGCGGGAGGGACCACAGGCGAGAAGGGTCAGCAGCAGAGCGATCAAGGCTCACACCGCTCCTGCAGCGTGTAGGCGACCTCGACCACCGAGCCGACTTGCAGCCACTCACCGGACTCAAAGTCCACGGTGTTGGTTGAAGGAGTGTAGGTCCATCCGCTGGGCACATTCACCCCGTCGATGAGCACCTTGACCGTCTCGGGCACAGGAAAACCACTCAACTCCAGCGAGGTCAGCTTGGGTGCCTTCACCGTCGCCAAGGTCCCCAGGTCTGTGCCGTAGTCCGCGCTGCAGATGCTCCACAGGAAGCCGCCGGTGGCCACGCTGGCCTCATACAGACCGGCGAAGGCCATCGCGCTCTCACAGCCGCTGGGGTAGTCGCCGCCCACGCCGTGGATGCTGACTTGGTCGGGGTCCGCCTTGAGGCCCTGAAACAGGGAGACGTAGTAGGTGTAGGGGTTGATGCTCTGCTCCGGCTCATCGGAGATGGCCACCAGGTGCAGGTCGGCGTCCTCTCGCAGCAGCCCCTCATTGCAGCCCCCGGCACCCAAGCTGCCGCTGGACAGAGCAGCCTCCATCAACATGAAGGCGCGCTCTCCGTTGGCGCTGGTCAGAGGGCAGGTGCTCAAGTCCAGGCAGAGCTGCTCCTCCAGAACCTCGCTCTGCTTCGCGGCGCTCAACGAGCTGTCTACGTAGAGCGTGTCTCCCAGGATGCAGCCGTCGGTGCTGACCACCCCGGCCACCCGATAGTCGCCGTCGGCGCTGGCCAAGCTCGTGATGAAGCGCTCAAAATTGTCTTGGAGGTCCTCCTCGTGGCGGTACATGGAGCAGGAGCGGTCCAAGGTGAACAGGATGTCCATGCTCGTTCTGGCCTCGGGCGCAAAGCGATCGACTTGGTCTTGGTCTTTCCCCTCCCCCGAGAGGTGGGTCACCGCGCCGGCTTGGAGGGGATCGTTGCTCTCCACCCGCACGGCTCCCGCATCCGCGGCGCCATCTACGGGCGCGTACTCAACCCGTAGATCGATGCCGTCCCCCTTGGCAATCACCCAAGGCAGGGGCCCCAGATCGTCCTGGTAGAGGGCGAACTCCGCGCTCCCCGTGCTGAACTCCAACTCACGAACGACCAGGTCCATGTTGCCCTGGTTCTCAATGCGCAGTCCCTCCTCCTGAACGCAGCCCGCGTAGAGACTGCCAAAGTCGAGCTCGCTGGGGGCCAAGGCCAGCACTGGGGCCAAGCCCTGGCCCAGCACCTGGCGGGTCTGCACAGGGACGTTGGAGTCGCTGGAGTGCACGATGAGCAGAGCCCGGTCTGTGCTGGCCGTTGTGGGGCTGTAGCTCACGCTCAACTCCATCGATGCGCCTGCCAAGAGCAGCGGCTCGGAGATGGGCCCCAGCTCAAAGACCTGGGAGTCTAGCGAGACGTCCTGCAGCTCGCAGGTGGCCTGGCCTGTGTTGCTCAGAGTGAAGAAGTCTTGGACTGGAGCGCTGAGGCCCGCGACCTCGATCTCCCCAAAGTCCACCTGCTCGCCAAGACTGAGTGTGCAGACCGGTCCACTTCTGGGGCCATCATTCTGGATGTCTGGCCCCTGACAGGCCTGGAGGAGCAAGAACAACATGGGATTCCTTTGCGGTGCGGGCTTCCAACTCGCGCCCCCCCCCCCAAGGGGGCCGAGGACTCCAAACGCAGCACAGGCCAGCCCGAAGGCTGACCTGTGGTGTTGAACCAACCGGTGGAGAACCGGGGGAGAGCTCAGCTCTCGCAGTCACCGTAGAGGGCGTACTCGATCTCGATGGTGGAACCACCCTCTGGC
>OJHJ01000187.1_pt1 | contig 40770 bp, 30 predicted proteins | sample 1595201 | NCBI WGS metagenome assembly OJHJ01 (sample SAMN05416832, study PRJEB24817) | seawater metagenome | isolation source: Sea water | place: Canada:Atlantic | collected 2013-07 | reverse complement strand
TTCCGGTCGGGGTTGCTGTCGGGGTGTTCCCCTTTCAGCCCAACGCTTTTAACAGACCGCCACACTCCGTCAAGCGAATCGGGCAGAAGTGATCACCGAATGATCACTCGCTGTCGTCTGCTGCGTTCTCGCAGTCTGGATCTGCGGAATCGATCAGCTCGTCACCATCGTTGTCGACGCCGTCATTGCATTGAGTCGACCCAATGGTCGTCTCAAACTGGAAGGCCTCGTAGCGAGGCTGGCAGTCCGGATCGTGTCCGTCGACCAGGCCGTCTGAGTCGTCATCAACCCCGTTGTCGCACTCAGTCCCCCAAACGGCTGCTTCGTCGTTCAGGAAGCCGTCTGGCTCGTGACCGAAGTCTGGGTTCCAGCAGCTCGGGTCCTCCGCATCTTTGAGCCCGTCGCCATCGTTGTCGATGGTGTCGTAGCACTCGGTCGTGATGGGGTCGGTGCTCTTCCAGCCCTTGGAGCCCTCGGAGAAGTAGGGACTCTTCTCACAGCCAGGGTCAAAGGCATCCCAGAAGTTGTCCCTTTGGACATCGGACTCATTGTCCTGGCCGTCTCTGCAGACCTCCTCGACCGCCTCAGGGTCCTCCCTGTCGGCGGTGGGGCCGTTGAGCACACAGAAGTAGTCCTCGGAATCGACGTCCATGTGGCCGTCGTTGTCTATTCCGTCGTTGCAGGCCGTACCCAGGAATCCGCCTTCGCTGGTACCGGAGCCATCTACACATCCCGGTTCCTCGGCGTCAATCCAACCATCGCCATCGTTGTCCAGGCCATCGGAGCAAAGCCACGCGGGATCATCTTCCCCAAGTTCCGCGGACTCTTGGTCAACGCACTCCCCATCGAGTTCATCAACCCAGCCATCGCCGTCGTCATCGAGGCCATTGCCACAATTGGTTTCACCATCGAGGCCGTTCTCGCAGTTCTCGGTGTCTTCGGCATCGATCAGGCCGTTCCCATCATTGTCGATACCGTCTGAACAGCCGTACCCATCCAAGCTGCCGTCTTCGACGCCTTCCCGATTCTCCTCCTCGGCGATCAGGCAGTCGGCATCAAGGGCATCAGTCCAGCCATCGCCATCGTCGTCCCCGCAGTTGTCACAGGTTCCTCGGTCAATGGCTGGTTCATGGTCGGTAATGCTCAGCCCAAAGGTTCCCGAAGCGTAGGCTACAACCAAGTCTCCGCCCTCAAGGAAGGGGTGGTTGATGTTCTCGTTTCGGAGGCGGTACTCAGTGACGCGGTTCAGAGCGTAAGTGAGCATCCCGTAGTTCCCGTCCGCTGTCCGGAACTCACAGGTTTCTTTGTTGGTGAGCAGGTCCGTGGTGCAAGCAGAGAGGTTGTAGTTGGACAGCGCCGGAAACTGGTCCATCAGTTCGGTAGTCACAACCAACTGGGAGCGCCCAGTCTCAGGATTGACGTTGTAGACGTCCGGGACAACGATGGTTGCCTGGATTGGGAAGCCGCTGACTCCGTACCAGCCGGCCTGGAACTGAGCAATGGTCATGCGGACGTTGGTTTGAACGTCCTGGATGAGCTCATGCTCCGAGTAGACAACACCGCTTGGTTCCCATTCAATGACCATTACGGCATCTTCGACGTCCGTTGCGCAGCCAAGGAAATCGACCGCGCTGTTCGTTACCGGAGCACCCTGGTAGATTGCTGTAAAGGCAGCATCTACCGAGAAGTTCACACTCTCCGGGAAGGTCAAGAACAGCGTGTCGTCGTTCAGACCAGTGTCCTTCGCGGACAGCTGGACGGTCGTGTGGCACAACGGGTCCTGCCCATCCGTCAGGCCGTCATCGTTGTCGTCGAAACCATTTGCACAGCTTGCCTTTCGCGCCTCTGCATCGCCGTCCGCCTCTCCAACAGGCACCATAAATGGTGTTTGAATCGGCCATTCAGCAGCATATCGACTCGTGTTCGTCTCGAACTCTTGGACCTCACAGTAGTTCAGTTCTCCGTGGAAATACTCGCGACTGCTGGCTGCGTTGCAGTCCCCCTCAGCCCACTGAGCGGGAATCACAATGGTCCCCTCCATCCTCTCCGGCTGCCAGGAAATGCAAGTGCTTCCCGAAGCGTTGGGGTTGGTCAGCGCAATGTCGCTTGGCATTTCCTTCCGGAGGCCATCCACCGCCTGAACAAAGGGACGGTATGCGGGAGTTTGAACCACCCACTCTGGCCCCGTTGAGTCGGTTCCACCGAGCCAACCGATTGAGCCCATGTGTGCACGCGGGAAGGCAAAGTTGTACCACTCTAAACTAGAGAAGAATCCGAACCCACTCACCCATAGAGCTTCTTCGCTGTTGTCAAAGCTGTCGCGCCAGAAGTCGTTGAGCAGGATGTACCCAGCTTGGTTGTCTGTCGCGCCGTTGACCAGGTACTCGTAGGCATCCAGCAGCTCACCTTGCCCCTGAGCGGTTGCCACGCGGATGTCCACCAATCCCCCTGAGAGGGGGCCCTTGGGAGAGATGACCGTGATCTCGCTCGAGGTGACAGAGAGGATCTCGGCGTTCAATGATCCAAACTGGACAGAAACCTTCTCAGCGTCGTCGCCGAATCCTGATCCGGTGATGGTCAGCTCCAGCCCGCCAAGGTTTCCCACCTCGAAGGGGTCCCCGGACACGCCATCAACAGTGACGCTATTCGCGTTCGCGTAGTAGGCCACCCGCTCACCTGAAGAACAGGCTGCGAAGGTGAGAAACAAGAGTGCGATTGAACTGCGCATCTTAATTGCCCTCTGGGCGAAGGGAGTCAGCGTCATCGACCCATAGGCGGCCGATCACGACGGAGTTGGCGACGACCTTGACTGGGCTAATGTCCCTTCGGAAACCAGCCTGGTCCCGGACGTCGGGGAGAGTCGCGTTGAGTTCGGTTCCGCGGGAGAAGTAGAAGACTGCTCCTTCGGAACCATTGGCATGCGCATACTCAAGAGCAGAAGCAAGGTGCTCCTGAGTGAGAACGAACTCGCCGTCGTCGACCAGTCCGCAACTCACCTCTGCCAGGTTTGAGCTCGGCTCCCCCTGGAGCGTGACCGGCAGCTCTCCGACGTCATCAAGCAAGCTCTCGTCAAAGACATAGTCAATGTCTCGTCGCACATCGCACTCAAGCGGCGGCCGAGTCCCACCTTGCGTGTCGTCCACGGCCTGCACCAAGTAGCGCTCGGCATCCCGATCCACTGGACCAAGGAAGCGCACGTTCAACGTGACTCGCTCACCTTCGGCACCTTCTGGAACGGCCCAACGGAAGGTCAGTTCTCCAGAGTCAGTATCCCAAGGTCCCGTGAACATCTGGCCGCTGCGATCGACGGTGACTTCAGCGCCTGGTCCACTTGAAACCTCCTCTTCAGGCTCAAGAAACTGACTGCAGTCCTGGCCTTCCTCACCTGCTGAGGTTGGACGCCCCCAGAACTGAACACAGCTCGTCCACGTGTCTACTCCGAGGTCCTCACCCAGACTATTCCTTGCCTGGCCGACCCACGAGAGACTCAACGCGGTGGGGTTGTTGGGCAGCACAACAGACTGGGCTTCCAGGCTGCCAGAGGGAACCGGAATCGACGAGACCGGTGCCTCGATTGGTGGCATACCGCCACCAAACTTCATGGTGAAGCTCGCCCCCGGCTTCCAGTTGCTTTGCTGGATGATCTCGTCTTCATAGTTTCCGTCTTCCTGAAGCGCGTAATGCAGCAACGGTACTGGTCGGTACGGCTCCACCTGGCTGTAGTAGACGAAGACATCTTGGGGATTCGGAGGATAGATCTCCGGGATTCGACCGAAGTTGAACTGAGTTTCCCCATCGTCGGTCTCAAAGCTCAGCTCAGATCCGAGCTCAACTGTCGAAGCCATCAAGAAGGAGAATGGCTCAAAGTTGGTCCAACAAGCATCCCCGTCCGCCGTGGACGGCCCGACTCCGATGGTCCCATGGAGAACATGGGGCGCCGGCACCAGGTCATCAAAGACGAAGGCCAAGCCGTAGACCATCTCGTAGGGTGGCTGGAAGCTCAGCGAGTCAACTCCGATCTCCTCGTAGGAGCCGAATCCAACGGCACCGAGGGACAAACCACCGCTGCTGAAGTTGAGAAGGTCCAACTCAACCAAGCCACCGTAGTACTCAGGAAGTGGGCCAATCTCGTCTGGGTTCAGGCCGACACCGGCGAACTTGACGTCCGACTCGGTGATGTTTCGACCACAGCCAACGAGGGCAAGCATAGAAAGTAGGGTGATGCTCATGATGGTCTCCTACCAGCCCGTACCGATACCGATGTAGACACGAACTCCAGGGAGCTCGCTCTCAGCACTGAGCGCATCGCCCAGGCCGTTGTCCGCGGTCGTGATGACGTCGTCGCCGTTGACATCGCCGACACCGCGAATCTCATTGAAGCCGTAGGCCACTCGAACAAAGCTGTTCCAGGGCGCGCGGTTGAACATGATTGAGGAAATCCGGACCTCTGCACCTGCGTCGTACAAGAAGTAGTTCTCCTTGAACTGGCCGGTGCCAGTGACGGGTGAGTTCTTGTAGGCGTAGTCACGGAAGGGTCGCTCTCGGTACAGGTCGGCCTCGTCGTAAGCTACCCGAGTGCCGAAGCGGTCGGTGTAGTACTTGGAGGCATCGTCCGGTGCCCGGTAGGACCAGAGGTTGCCCGCCGTACCCATGACCTGTGCGTCAATCCGGTAGACGTAGAGCGGTCCAATCTTCTTGTTGATGTTGTCCTTGACCTTGAAGCGATAGGCCGCGTTCAAGATCGCCATGGTCTCGCCCGAGAGGGAGAAGCCAGGGTAGCCAGCGAAGAAGGTGTTGGGCTGTACTGCGCCGCTGCCGAACCAGTAGGGATGACGGCCGCCTGCGCGGAACTCATCATTGAACTGCACGTTGCGGTCGATGTAGCCACCTTGCAGGTCTACAGAGAAGGTGTGCTGCTGCTTGCGCGCCAAGCCCAAGAGGCCCAGTGGGTCCCAGCCCGCAATGGGCTTGACCGGCATGTACTTGGTGATTCGACCCTGGTACGAATTGTAGTGGTACGCGTCCAGGCGCTGTCCATCGTCGGTGTCGACACCGTAGTAGGGCGCATACACAATGTCGGTGTAGCCATGGGCATAGTTCAGATCGATCATCGTGCCGCTGCGCGGCAGCGGGTTGCGCTGGCTGATGTTGCTGTAGGTCGCGTTCACGAAGCCCGTGGCTCGCCACGAGAAGGGCTCAAAGGCCGTGTCCGAGATGGTCTGGAAGCCAAAGGACAAAGCAGAGGCGCCAGCGCTGATGTCGATGTTCCCGTTGAAGGGATAGCTCATGCCACCAAAGACCATGTTCTGGACTTGAGCCTGCTCGCCTTCAAAGTAGGTCTGGTCGGCGGTGGTAGAGAAGTTTCCGTCTGCATCAAAGGCACGGGCAAAGTCCGACTTGGACTGGACCCGGTACACGGTGAGGAAGAAGCTGGGGTACCAGACCTGGTTGATGTACTGAGCCATCAAGGTGGTGTCTTCGCCCAGAATGGCCATGATGACGCCACCGTGATCCTCGACAAAGTCCTGCATGAAGAGCTGGAATCCGGCGGTGATGCCCCAGTTGGTCATGCTGTCGTTGCCGTAGCGAATCAATGGGGTCGCCGTAGGCGGCATCATCGCGCGGGTGAATTTGTACTTCTTGGTGGCGGACTCCAGGAAGGAGAGGTCCTCGCTGTAGTCCAAGCCTGCCTGAACTTCGCCACGGTCCGGGGCGATGTTGAAGCGGTGGGTGGCGTCTCGGAGCATGAACTCGTCGCCCGCCAAGCCCCAAATCTTGAAACCGAAGGCGGTGTACATCGTGTACACGAGGTTGCCGTCTGGGGTCAGGGTCGGGCTGCTTGCGCCACCCAACACATTGGTCACCTGCTCCACTTCACGCGTAGCGGGGTCCATGCGGTAGATGTTGTAGATACCGTCGGGGTCCGAGGTGAAGTAGATCAAGCCGTCGTGACCCCAATGGGGGTCGTAGGACTCGTGCTTGTCCCAGGTCAACGCCTCGATTTCCTTGGAAGCCACGTCGATCATGTAGAGGTCGTTCTGGTAGTTCCGGAACATCGAGAAGACGACCTTGGTTCCGTCGGGCGACCAGTCTGGGCGCTGGAACATGGTGCCGTCGTGGAACTCCGTCAGGTAGGTCTTCTCGCTACCATCCAGGTTGATGACAACCAGGTTGGTGCCGCCATCGAAGTACTCGATGTAGACCACCTGCTCCCCATTGGGGGACACGTTGGGGTCTGTGCCGCGCATGGTGTTGGGAATCGCGGTGTAGCGGTCCATGATCTTGTCTTGACCCAGGATGCTTCCCGGGTCCGTGGTCTCGATCATCTCACCCTTGACCTTGCGGGTCGTCGTGGTGAGTTCGCCAATGTAGAGCTGCTTCCAGTCGTAGCCGTCCTCTTCCAGCTTGAGCTTGCTCCAGTACTGGAAAGGAGTGCTCAAGGCGTCCTCGCTCATTGTGAGCACGACGGCATCCCGGCCAGGAATAAAGTCCCACTGGTGCGAGAAGGTCGCGCCCGTTCCCAACCTCCAGCTCAAACGGGAAGCCTCATCGCTGACGTCGGCGTCCGAGGTCGATGCGCCAGCAAAGGCTGAGAAGCTGCCCTCGGGGGTCGGGGTCACAAAGATGCGCCCGCCGTTGTAGCCAAAGTACTTGCCGTCATCGGAGAACTTGGGCTCAAGCTCCCAAGTACCGGTGGAGTGGCGCTCGTTCTCCCGCTCGTTTCGGTCGCTCTTCTCATACTCGTCGCGGTCGGAAGGCTTCTTGAACTCCCAAGCGCCAGGGCTGCCCTTGAGCTCCAAGCCCTCGACCTGGCCATCGGCCTGGATCTCGCGCTCGACCGCCTCGTACTTCTCGGTCACGTAGGCGACCCAGTCGTTGTAGAGGGTGCGGCCGTCAATGCCGATGACATCCTCGATGACGCTGTCCCAGTTGGGACGCCAGCCCTTGGAGTACTCGATGGCAAACCGAGCCATGGTCTCGTCGCCAAAGCGCTCACGGATGTACAGGGCCATGTTGTAGCCCTGCTGGTAGCCGCGCTCGCCGTCACCCCAGTCCGAGGCGTCGACACGGCTCTCCCACTCACCGTAGTCCAGGAGCCGGTCCTGCAGCACGGTCATGCGGATGTTCTGGTCGCGCGCGGAGGTCCACCAGTAGTAGCCGGTGTTGTTGGACCAGAACTCAGCGCCGCCCTCGGTCCACCACCAAGCGTCGTTGCTGGAGATGTAGAACTGAACGCCGGTGTCCATGTCGCGGATACCGTCGGAGTAGAGGCCGCCGACCAAGATGCCGCCGGTGCCCTCTGCAATCGAGGTGCTCGCCTTGAGCGAGACCACGTGAGCGAACTCATGAATGAGCACGTCGGAGAACCACTCTCCCCGACCACGCATCCGGTAGAAGTAGCCACCAGGGTTCGCGCTGATCTCAATCCAGTCCCAAGAGGGAATGGTGAATCCCTCCAGGTAGTCGGACTGATCCAAGATCACGACGTGGATCTTCTCTTTGAGGAAGTAGTTGAGCTCGCCACACATCAACGGCCACATGCGCTCGGATTCCACGGCGGAACGACGGGCGCTGTACTCCGCGTTGATGTAGTGCGGGTTCCCCTCCTCGGCGGTCTTCTTCGAGACGGGGTAGTGCACCGCAAAGTGCTCCGTATCGATGGTGTACCAGTCCAAGTCCGGGTGGTTGTAAGGCGAGACGAACTTGGCCTCGGCTTGGGGAGCGAGCGCCATGCTGCCCAGACCCAAGGTCAGTGCGGCGACAGCGATGCGTGAGATGCGGCTCATTGCGACTCCCATCAGAAACGGAACTCAAGGCGACCAGTGAAGGTGGTGCCTCGGGTGGGGTGCAGGTCTTCGATGGGGAAGAACATCAAGTCTTCGCCGCGAACCGGGATGTAGGCGCCCGCGACCACGTCGATGCCGCGCGTCACATGGCCAATGGCGTTGATGTCAGCTCCCCAACCCCAACCCTCAGAGCCAACGATGGGCTCCAGGTTGCCGTTGGGCAGGAGTCCACCAGAAGTGGTTCCAGCCTCGACCGTGCCCCAACGCTTGAGCCACAGCCCGCCCTGCAGAGCCACCGGGCCCAGCTGAACCATGCCTGCGGCGTCCAACTGAATCTGGTTGCCGGGCTTGAGGCGCCCGTTCAGCTGGTTGTTGGTGGTCTCGAGCAGGTACTGAGCGAGGCCAGAGAAGCGGTACATGTACCCAACACCGGCTTCGACCGCGAAGATGCCAATCTGGCGCTTTCCGCGGGCCGACAGTGTCAGGTCGGGTGTACCACTGGTTGTGATGAAGCGCTGGAAAGTGCTTGGACCGGCGATGTACGAGCCTGGCGACTCATTCCCCATCGGCACCTTCATCTCCGCCTTGGTCACGATCGACGTCAGCGGGACGTCGGTACGCAGGGGCTCGAAGGTGAAGGAGAAGCGGGGATCTCCCCAGTACATGCCCTTGGTGTCGGTGCCCAGGTTCTCATTCTGCAGACGCAGGTAGTGAACGGGCAGCTCCCAAGTGAGGTCACCACGGCGAAGGATGCCGTAGCGAACCCGAAGGGTCTCCTTGGTATACAGCCACTCGGCGTAGTCCCATTCCAGCTTCTCGCCCTCTGGGCCCCAGTACTGGTTGGTGGACTTGACCTGGGCTTCGAGGCTGAGCTCAAGCCAGCCCTTTCCAAGGATCAGAGGACGCTCTACTTCTCGTGCGGAGAGGGGAGCGCGCATGGTCTTGGCTTCCCACGCAGTCGCCTGTGCTTCTGCTGGCATCAGAGCCGTACAGGACAGGGTGAGCGCAAGCGCCGGCCACAGCTTCTTCATTTTTGCGGACCTCGAACGGGGTGCCTTCAAGGAGGCTTGAAGGGCCCGGGCTGTTAACGCAGCGACGCGGAGGTCGCGACTCTGCCCCCGGGCAGGAGCGCGCCGACTTTACACCAGCGGCCCACCGCATACTCTTCCGCCCCGCCCTGGTCCCAAGCTCAGCGTCGCGTCCCGATTCCCCGGAAGGACTCGGAGTTGCGCACGCGCCGGGTCACCTTGATGTCCAAGAAGCCTTGGTCCACGAACCAGGTCTCAAGATCCTCACCTGGAATGGTGTGCAGGACGGGGATGCGCAAGCGGTCGTAGATGTCGGCTACGACCACCTCAAAGGGCCACTTGTGATGGTCGTGCGCCGGAAGGTGCGAGACCAGGGAGCGCCCACCTGGGATGTGACGCATGAAGCGGTAGGGGGTGTGGGAGAACAGCCGCAAGGTGCTCGCCAAACCTGAAGAGAGGCGGTGGAGGTTGTCGTCGTCCATGTTCGCCGCAGCGCCTCGCAGAGCTCCGGAGACCACAGCGGCGCTGCCCGCACGCGGCCCATAGGCCCAGACCTGAAGCTGCCCCCCTGGACGGACCAGGGTGCTCAGGCTCTTGAAGGCGGCCCTGGGGTCTGGCAAGTGGTGCAAGACACCGAAGGAGTACACCAGGTCCAAGGCAGCGCGGCGAAGGGGCGGGCGGTGCACGTCCCCTTGAATCACATGCACCCGCTGAAGATGCTGTGTGTTCTCCCGCGCAGAGGCCACCGCATCGGCGGCCACATCCATCGCAATGACCTCGGCTCCGTAGCGGGCTGCGAAGAATGCGTGGCGCCCAAATCCACAGCCGGCGTCCAGAACCAATCTGCCGAGGTAGCTCTCTGGCTCCAAGGGATGGCTCATGTCCTTGAAGTTGTCCTCGTATTCGGGGATGGTCCCATCAAATCGGGTCCACCTATGGCCCGAGGCCGGCGCCGGGTCCGTCCCGTCCAAGACCATCCTAGGAATCCCACCCTGGATGGGGTAGACGCGGGCGCACTCTGAGCAATGCAGGGCGCCCTCCAAGATCTCGGTTCGCTCGGTCCCATCCTCAGAGATCCCAGGGAGGTCGTGCTCCCCTTCTTCCCAAGAGCTTGGGAAGCTTTGCTCCGTCGCGGTCTTGGTGGTCTCCAAGACCAGATCATCGTTTTCGCATGCTGGGCATGCGAGCCACTGTAGGAGTCGGTGCTGCATGGATGGATCGTAGTCACATCCACGGGGATGCGCAGGGCTTGACCGGGCTAAGAGGCGCCCATGACTCCTTCCGCACTGACCGAGCTGAGCCGCGCGCAAGCCAGAGGCCTTCGTGGCGTCTTCTGCGACATCGACGACACATTGACCTGGGAGGGGCGCATCGTGCCCCAAGCCTTCGCAGCGCTCGAGCGTCTGCAACAGGCTGGCCTGAGGGTGATCCCCATCACTGGACGCCCAGGGGGTTGGGTGGATCACATTGCTCGAATGTGGCCGGTAGAGGGCGTCGTGGGCGAGAACGGCGGCCTGTGGTTCTTCATGGCCGAGGGCAAACTTCAGCGGTGTTTTCTTCAAGACGCCCAGACGCGCGCCCACAACAAGACGCGCATGCAGACTTTGGGAGAGCAGATCCTTCAGGCCGTGCCCGGGACCGCCTTGGCCAGTGACCAGCCCTACCGAGAGCTGGATCTGGCCATCGACTTCTGCGAGGACGTGCCCGCTCTGGGCAGATCGGAGATCGATCGCATCGTGGCGTGTTTTGAGCAGGCCGGGGCCACTTGCAAGGTCAGCTCCATCCACGTCAACGGCTGGTACGGCGACTTTGACAAGCTCTCGGGATGCCGCGCTCTGCTCAAGGAGTGCTTCGAGGAGGAGCTGGAGCAGGTCATCGGCGACTACGCATTCTTTGGGGACTCCGCCAATGACAGCCCCATGTTCGGGGCCTTTCCGGTGAGCATCGGCGTGGCCAACGTCGCGGACTTCCTGGACCGAATGCCCCACGCACCCCGCTTCATCACCCAGGGCAACGGCGGGCACGGCTTTGCCGAGGGTGTGGACCACATCCTGGGGCTGCGCGCATGAAGCCGCTCATCGCAAAGGGCATCGAGAAAGCCTTCGGAGACCGCTTCATCCTGCGCGGCGCCAGCATCAACATCTCGCCCGGAGACCGGGTGGGACTGGTGGGCGTGAACGGCAGCGGCAAGACAACGCTCCTGTCCATCCTCGCTGGAGATCAAGACGCAGATCATGGTGAGGTTCTCCGAGACGGCCGGCACGCGTACTTGCCTCAGGCCCCCACTCTGCCGGGACGTACCGTAGGCGAGGCCATCGATGAGGCCCTGGAGTGGCACACCGAGCTGCTGAACACCTACTACGCGCTCTTGGAAGAAGGACGCGTCGATGAGGCGGCCCCCTACCAAGACCGCCTGGATCAGGCCGGATGGGATCTGAGCCACCGCGCAGACTCGGTGCTCACCCAGGTCCAAGGCCCGCCACGGGAGGCTCTGACCGCCGACCTGAGCGGTGGTGAGACACGCCGGGTTGCCCTGGCCCGCTGCCTGCTGGGCCAGCCGGACCTCTTGCTGCTCGACGAGCCCACCAACCACCTGGACGCCGACACGGTGGAGTGGCTGCAGGGCTACCTGCAGGGCTTCCGGGGCGCCATCCTGCTGGTGACCCATGACCGCTACCTGCTGGAGGCCGTCGCAAACCGAATCGTCGAAGTAGAAGACGGCCAATGCGTGAGCTACCAAGGCAGCTATGCAGACTACTTGGTCGCCAGCGTTGAGCGTCGTGGCTCCCAAGAGAAGGCCGAGGACCGACGCTTGGCCCTGATCGAGAGAGAAGCCGCCTGGGCCTCCCGCTCGCCGGCGGCACGCAGCACCAAGCAGAAGGGGCGCCTAAAGCGCCTGGACGAGCTCAAGCAGCAGCGCGCGCTATCGAAGAAAGAAACCTTCGAGCTGGACTTTTCGACCGGCGCCCGTTTGCCCGGCACACTCCTTGAGCTGCGCGATGTCTCCCATGGCTACACCGAGACGGACCTGATCAGCGGCTTTGACCTGGTGGTGCACCCGGGAGACCGCATCGGGATTCTGGGGCCCAATGGCGCCGGCAAGTCCACCTTGCTCAAGATCCTGGCCGGCTCCTTGAGTCCACGCCAAGGCGAGATGATGCGCAGCGGTCGCGTCAAGGTGGCGGTGCTGGACCAACACCGCACAGGACTCCCATTGGATGGAACCGTCTTCGAGGCCGCGGGGGGTGGCAACGACTGGGTCAAGGTCGGCGACCAAGATCTGCACGTGGCCAGCTTCCTGAACCGCTTCCTCTTTGGACGCGAGTACTTGGACCAGCGTGTCGCAGCGCTCTCCGGCGGCGAGCGGGCCCGCTTGCTTCTGGCCAAGCTGCTGCTCGCAGGGGCCAACCTGTTGATGCTCGATGAGCCCACCAACGACTTGGACCTTCAGACCCTGCGGGTGCTGGAAGAGGCCCTCTTGGGCATGGACGGTGCCTGCATCGTGGTCACCCATGACCGTGCCCTGCTTGACCGGGTCTGCTCCTCTGTCCTCGCTTTTGAGGGCGACGGACACATTCAGACCTACGCCAGCCGGCTTCAGCACGTGGCTGCACTCGCCAGGCGCAACAAGGCCCCTGCCCCCCCGCCCAAGGCCCAGAGCAGCGCGCCCGCACCAAAGCCCCAACGCACGGGCAAGAAGCTCTCCTACAAGGAGAAGACGGAGCTGGAGGCCTTGCCCCAGGCCATCGAGGATCTCGAACAGGCCGTAGAAGACCTGAACGCCGTCCTGGCCGAGCCAAACACCTACACCGAGCGTCGGGACGAGCTGCCTGCTCTGACCTCCAAGCTGGCGGATCTCGAGCGTCAGGTCGAAGAGACCTACGCCCGGTGGGAGGCGCTGAGTGAGCGGGCCTGAGCAACCAATCTGGGAGCATCATGTGCCCCAGGACTTCGCGGAACGCCTACGCTTGGACCGCTACTGCGCCGAGAATCTGCCACGCATTCCCAGCAAGGCCTTTGCGCGCAAGTCCATCAAACGAGATGAGATTCGGCTTAATGGGGAGACGGTGGAGTCCAGCCGTTTCGTTCGGCCTGGAGATGTGGTGCAACTGCTCCCGTCGACGCGCACCCCGCCCGCCATCTACGACGCCCCCATTGGTGTGGTGTACCAAGACGCGCACATGGCCGTGGTGGACAAGCCGGCCGGCCTTTGGACCAGCGGCGCCAAGCAGCGCACCCTGGAGAACGCGCTGCCGGTCAATCTGGAGCAATCGAGCGAGCCAGACGTACTGCGCCGCCCCAGAGTCACCCACCGCCTGGACGCCCAGACCCAAGGCTTGGTGATCTGCGCGAAGACCGCCAGCGCCCACATGCACATTGGACAGGCCTTCGAGCGACGCGGCGTTCAAAAGCGCTACCAGGCCCTGCTCGTGGGCCGTTTGGAAGGCGAAGGCACCGTCGAGCTGCCCGTTGAAGGACGGGATGCCAAGACCCACTACCGCGTGCTCTCCCACGGACGAAGCCTGTTCTGCCGCTGGCTGACCTGGGTGGAGTTGAGCCCACACACCGGCCGAACACACCAGCTTCGTCGGCACATGGCCCACCTGGGGCACCCCATCTTGGGCGACGGCATCTACGGCGGTCCGCGTCCCCTACGCGGCAAGGGCCTGTTTCTCTGTGCGAGCGCAGTGGAGCTTGCCCACCCAGTCACCGGTGCGCCCTTGAAGGTGAGCCGTCCGGCGCCAGAGAAGTTCGAGATCACTTTCGCCCGCGAGGCCAGACGATGGGCCCGCTACGAGGAGCTGCACATGGACCGCTTGATGGGCCTGCGCGCCTTGCTGGATGCCCACGCTCCAGCCGACGAGATCGAGGCCTCGCACTTGGACAAGATGCGCACCTTGGCACGTGCGGAGAGAGGAGACCCCTGCGCACGAGACCACTTTGAGCCGGGCCACTTCACCGCCTCCAGCTTCGTTCTCTCACCGGACGGCGCCTCGGTCCTCCTGATCCTGCACGGCAAGCTCCACCGCTGGCTTCAACCGGGCGGCCACATCGATCCCGAAGACGTGGATGTCCTGGCTGCAGCCCGACGCGAGGTGGCCGAAGAGGTCGGAATCACGGAGCTGGAGCAAGTAGGCGCTGGTCTGTTTGATGTGGACGTGCACACGATCCCGGCACGCAAGCAGGAACCGGAGCATGAGCACCACGACCTGCGCTTTCTGTTTCGGGCGCCCTCTCTGGAGGCCGTCGCAGGCTCCGATGCCCAAGACGCCAAGTGGGTCGCCCTGAGCGAGGTCGCCCACATCGAGAGCGATCAATCCGTGATGCGAGCCGTCGCGAAGATCAAGTGAGGGCGTGAGGAACTGCGCGGCCCTGAATGTGCGCTGAGACAGCGTCCGCCAGCTCTCGGGCCACCGCCTCGCCAAGCCCGACATGGTAACCAGCGGCATGCGGCAAAACCAAGGTTCCAGGACGCTTGGCCAGAGCCTGAAGACCCGGCCAAGGCTCCTCCGGGAAGACGTCCAGGCCGGCGAGAACGTGCGTGCGGCTCATCAACGCTTCCACATCCACGCTGCCACCGCGCGCGGTGTTCAGGAGCACAGTCCCGGGGGCCATGGCATCCAGGCGCTCGGCGTTGATCAGCTTGTCGCTGGAGGGGGTCAGTGAGCAGTGCAGACTGAGGAGGCTGCAGCGCGCAATGAGCTCATCAACAGACCTTGGGTGTCCTGCGTCCGCATCCGAGGTCAGCACGTCGGCTCCCAGCGCCCGCCAAAGCTCCGCCGCACGCTCTCCGATGACACCGTGGCCCACGATGCCTACCCGAAGGCCTCGAAGCAGCCGCATCGGAAGCTCGGGCAGCTCCCCACGCGCCCAGACTCCCTGTTCAGCACGGGCCTGGAGCGCGGGCACCTGCCGCAGCAAGCTCAACCCCATCGCCAGGGCCGTATCGACCACCGCATCGCGCCTGGCCATAGGAGAGCGCGAGACGACAACACCCGCTTGGCGACAGGCCTGCAGATCGATGTGCTCGTGTCCGCTGGTGGTGGTGACGACCAGCTGGAGCTTGGGCGCCGTCTCCAAGAAGGCGGTATCCACCTTGACTTTTGACGTGACCGCCAAGAGTTCGATGTCTCGCATGGGTGGTCGAGGGCCTGGGTGGCGCTGAACTCGAACGCCGAGCTCAGCCAGCAGGCGCCCTTCTAGATCCAGCGACGCATCGGTCTCGTAGGCCGATTGGCCCCAGCGAAGCAGCCTCATACTTGAACGACCTTGACCTGCCGAGCCAAGGCCTCACAGGCTCGCTCGTCCAGCTCGCCGACGCCATCGCTCATCGCGGACTGCGCGCCGCAGGCCATCGCAAAGGCCACAGCCTCTTCGGCCGGCCGACTGGAGGCGTGGATGAGCCCGGCGCAGAGGGCATCTCCACAACCGATGGTGTGGACCACGTCCACCTTGGGAGGCATGACCCGAAAGATCTTGCCTTGCCAGCGAAACCAAGCTTCACCGCCGCCATCGGTGACCACAGCGTTGCGGGCCTTGCGCCGACTCAGCTCCGTGAGCGCCCTCTGCCCATCCAAGGCCCCCAAGGTCTCGGCCACCTCGCGCATGTTTGGCTTGGCCAAGAACACATCCCCGCCCAGAGCACACTCCAGCCCCTCGCCGTCCGCGTCGACCACGATGGGGATGCCCAAGTGGGCCAAGCGCCCGTAGAGTTCTGGGCGAGAGCAGCTGCCCCCCAAGACAATGAGCTCGGCCGGTAGCAGGCAACGCACCGTGGCAACGATGGCGTCGACCTCGGCGTCCCGTAGGCGCACCCGCGGCCCGTAGACGGTGGTGTCCTGGCCCTGCTCGTCGTAGATCGTAAAGCCCCGTCGGCTCTCCTCCCGAATGGGCACCATGCGGGCGTGAATGCCCTCACGCTCGACGAGCTCCTCGATCTCTCGGCCGGTGGCTCCACCCACTGCGCAGACCGCGGTGACCTTGGCCCCAAGCGAAGTCAGTGCTCTGGCCACGTTGAGCGGCTTGCCGGTGGCGACGACCTTGGCCTTGCCTTCTGGCCGCCAAGCTCCCCCAGGCTGAAAACCAGGAACACGGAAGAAGTGTTCGACCATTGGATTTGCAGTGACGGTGAGAATCATGGGCGCATCTCCGAGGTGTTTGCTGAGGTGGTCCGAACTGTTGATCCTGCTGGCGCGAAGACCGTGGGCCCGCTGGGAAGGCGCGAGACCGAAGGCGTGCGGCTGTGCCGAAGGCATGGGGGAAAGCCTTGGCTGGAAGCCAAGGACCTACGGCCCGTCGAGCGTTGAGCGTCAAGGGCGCTCTTAAGCGGCCGCCGACGCCGGCGAAAGCCTTGTCGACAACTCGTTGCTCGACAAGGACGTAGGGCAACGCCGCCAGCGGGTTCAGGGGCGAGTGCGAGTAGGATCAACAGGAGTGATCACGTCAGTATCAACAGGCTGGGGTGCGCGTCCACCCAGATCTGGAACTCCAGCTCCATCCACCCTGGCCGCTGGCCACCGGGGAAGCGTCGCAAGACCGCATCGAGCTCCCAGAGGCCAAAGACTGTGCCGGTCGCGGCATGCCCACCCAGACCCGTGGCCTGACGGTAGGCGGCATCGAAGGTGAAGCTGTCCTGCCAGGTGAAGCTGACCTGCCGCGGTGGCAGAGCGTCCAGTGGAAGCCGATGGACCTGGCTTGGATCAGCTCCCTGAATCTCCCCCAGCACAGCGTAGTGCGGATGCCGGCGCAGCGGCTTTCCACCCGCCTCCACAAACCCCCTGTACAAGGCTGCCTCTACCCGCTCTCGGGTCGGCAGATACTCGGGGTCTTGGTAGCGAGACGCCCCCCGGACCTGGCCCTGGGCCAGCACCTCAGCCCGCTGCGTGGGGCCTAGATCCATCAGAGAGAGAAAGGGCAGCCCGGCCGCGTAGTGCACCAAAAACTCGGGCCGCATCCCACTCACTCCAGCAGCCGCTCGACCCGCTCCCCCAGCGCTTCTTTCTGCGCACCCAACAGACCGGCACCCAAAACCTGCAAGGCCTCCGCCTGAGCCTGGTCCCAGCCAGCATCCGGGGCCTGACGGTGAAGCACCGCGCACGCCAGAGCTTGGTCCGGACAGCGCCTCCGAGCGAGCGCTTCAACCAATGCGCGCTCACTCTTCAAGCCGTGGTGCAGCGCGACCAAGGCACCCAGCTCACGGTTGCGACGGGCTCGGGCACTCTTCCAAGGCACCCGGTCCAGGATCTCTTGCGCCAGCTCGGCATCCCGTCCCCAGAGCGCCAACTCCAAGGCACCCTGCGTGGCGATGGCCTGCTCCCCGGCATCCAGAGCGGCGTCCAGAGCGTCCTGGGCCAACTCCACCTTGCCCTGCCCGCCCTCGACCAACGCGCACTGGTGGTTGAGCTTGGAGATCAGCTCTCGCCGAATGTTGCCGGCCTCGCGGTGGGCGACGTGGGCCCGCTCGGACCACGAAGCGCTCTCCTCCCATCGACCACAGACCCGCTCAAGCTCTGCACGCATGTCCAGGGCCAGGCCCACCACGCGGACACTGCCCAATGCCACAGCAGCGTCCATGGCCACCTTGGCGCCAATCCGGGCCTCGCCCAGCTGCCCGTCGGAGAGCAGAGACTCCACACGGTTGGCCAAGCAGACGGCAGCCATCAGTGGCAGGTCCACCTGATCTGCGAGCTGCGCGGCCTCTGCGAAGCGCTTGGCGGACAAGGCGTACTGGCCAAGGCGATGCAGGTCGCCGCCTAAGTTGTTCAAGGCCCGGGCGGCGACATCGAGCGCTTTGGCCTCGCGCGCGAGACGCAGTGCTTCGCGGTGGTGGGCGATGGACCCTTCCAGGTCGCCGGACAGCCCGTGCAAGGCACCAAGACCCATATGAGCCAGACGGTGATCTGCCGGTCCACCTTGATCCAGCGTGGCTTGGAAATGAGGCCGAGCATCTTCCAGTCGTCCGGCCAGCAGCATGCCCTGACCCAGCAAAATGTGGGCGCGCACAATCAAGGTCTTCAAGCCGTGAGAGCGGGCGGTCTCCAGGGCATCCTGAGCAGCGAACAAGCCGTCCTCGAGCTCACCTGCACGCAGCTGCTGGCGCACCCGGGCCAAGGCGCCAAAGCCCACGATCTCCGGATCCTGGGTGCGAAGACCCAAGCCCTCCAAAAAGACCACGGCCTCCTCGGCCTGGGTGCTTCGGGCCGCACCTGAGCCTCCCTCCCACGCCAAGGCCAAACGCAGCTTCAAAGCCGGATCCCTGGCGGCCGCTGCGGCCCTGCCCAGCTCCCCGGCTTGCTCCAGCGCCAAGGCTCCCTGGTTGAAGTCTCCAGCCTCAATGAAGAGCGCTGCAGCCTGCAGGGGGTCGCTTCTCTGCCAGACCCGAGCGATCTGGGTGCGCAAGGCGTCCTGCTGAAGCTTGGGCAAATCGGGGGAGCTGGGCAGTCCTTCGGCCAACAGATCCTGCATCTGGCCCGGTCCGCAGCCCAAGACCCCCGCCAACACCGAAATCGGCGCCGTGGACAGGCCCAAGAGCTGCCCCAGTCGCTCACGGAGCGTCCCTTGTGCCCGCTGCTCCAAGGCCCCTTGAACTTGGGTGCTGTACGAGGCGATCAAGTCGTCGATCGCCAGAGTCGTGCCGCGAAGCTCGGCACAGAGCGTACCTCGGATGGGCACATCTTGGCCTGCCATGAGCGCTTGCACGTCGGTCTCGGCGAACAGGCGAACATGCTGGTCGCCAACCTCCAGCCAGTGCTCCGCACCGGGCAGCGCCTTGAGCTGGTAGAGGGCCTGCCGCAGGTTTCGCAGCTTTCCCGGTCCCCAGAGCAGCTCGGCGAGCTCCTCCCGCAAGACGGGCCGCCCGCGCAGCGCCAACACCACGACCAGGCACAGGCCCTTGCGCGAGCTGGGGCGCAGGTCCGCGCCCTTGAAGGAGAGCTGAACGGGTCCCAACATGGAGACAGAGAGAGCCATACCCGATGGCTATCCCACCGGGCAGGGATGGGGCAGCCCGAGCGCGTGCACCGGGCTGCTCCGTCACGCTTTCAGTCGTCCCGCTGGTCGACCAGATCCCCTCCAGCGTTGCCCGAGTAGGTGACGTTGTCGCTCACCAAGGTCACCGAGTCTGCGATGTAGTTGTCCAGCACGATGCCGGCGTCTGCGCTGTTGTTGATCTCAACGTCCTGGAGGCTCAAGTAAGCGGTGTAGAAGCCCACGGTCAGGTTGGCCTTGGTGGGCTCATAGGTGTGCTCCACGCCGCCGCCGTTCTCGATGCGCACGTGCTCCATGCGGTTGGCTGGGCTGGAGCTACCGACAAAGACACCGCCCCACGCGCCAGGCTGCTCCAGCCGGCCCCGCAGCACGACCGGCGCGTCCGCGGTGCCGATGAACTCCGCGGTGTAGTTCTCGCCGGCCGCGTAGACCAGGAGGCTGTTTCCGGCTCGAAAACGGATCTCTGTGCCGGCCTCTACGCGGAAGTCGGCCCAAAGCGGCAAGTCGCTCTCCATCAAGATGGGCAGGGGGGCGCCGGCCCAGACCGCGTCCTTCTCCAGCCGGCCCGTGTAGGCGGCGATGGTGGGCTCACCCACCTCGGAGCTCTCAAAGTCCACCCAGTTCAGGGACTCCATGTGGTCCGCGTCCAGCCGCACGGGGTGCTTGGCGATGTCGGTGAAGCGCAGTCCCGGGCCATAGGAGCCGACAAAGCCGCTGTTGTCCGCCAGGATGCTCAAGCCCTCGCCGCCGCTGTGCTCAATGCTCAGGTTGGAGGCCTTCAAGTAGCCCTCACCCCAGACCACCAAGGCGCTGGGCTGGTCCTGGTAGATCATCGTCTGGGTGCCCGCGCTGGAGATCACGACGTGCTCGAAGACGTTGTCTTGGTTGGCCGAGTAGTTTTGAATGCCTTGCCAGGTCGGGGTCTGGGCGGAGCCCTGCAAGACGATGGGGAGCTCGGCGGTGCCCACCGCGTTCAGGGAGCCGTCATAGGCGATGGCGACCGCTTGGCCATCGTTCATCTCTACGGTCACGCCCGGCTCCAAGACCACGCTCACACCATTGAGCCACCAGCTGGAGCAGCCCTCCTCAAAGACGTAGTCCACGCCATCTCCCAAGTCGGGGTAGACCTCGTCTTCCTGGGGCTCACAGGTGATGACGTCGGCCGTAGCGGTGCCGTCCCCCAAGCATGCAACCAGGGGAAGGAGCAGAAAGGGAATGGGGAGCAATTGGCGCATGGTGGACCTCTTGGGTGGGATGGAGCTTGCGTCTGGATCCCTTGTCACCGGCCCCCGTCATCGCAGCGTCAAAGTGCGTTGACGGGGAGCGAGACAAGCAACTTTGATGCACAACGCAACAAAGCATTGGCGCTCGGCGTATGATGGGTGAACTGGAGCCAACATGACCTCGCTTGCGGACACGCTCTCTTTGGATTCTGCCCGGCCGGCGCTCTGGACAGACCGCTACAAACTCCTGATGGCGGAGGCTGGCTTTCCTCTTCGAGAAGAGTCCTTTGTGCTCTCTTTTCGGCGCGGCGGCCCCTTCTATGTGCCCATGGATCTGAAGGCCTGGATCCACAGCCTGCGCCCCGCTCCTCCCAGCGTAGAAGACCTGCAGTGGGTGGCCGAGTCCAACGGTCTGAACTTGGGTCAGGGATACCGCCACGCCCTGCGAGAGGGGGAGATCCAAGTGGACTGTTTGCCCCAAGGAGCCTGGTTTCGGGACCAAGAGCCCATCGCCGTGGTCACCGGCCCATCTGCCTTGGTCTCCACGATGGAGGCCACTGTGATCGGCGAGACCGCCTTTAGAATCCAGGTGGCGACGCTGGCCAAGAAGCACCAACTGGGCCTGCTCTCTGCGGCCGAGTTGAGGGCACGTCTGGAACGGGTCACCTGCCCACAAGAGGCGGAGATCGTGGGCCAAACGCTGGACCAGGTGGGCGTGGCCCGCTTCGAGATTCGGATCGAGACAAAGGCCTTCCAAGCCCACGTGCGCAGCCGCTGCACGGAGATTCTGACCTTGCTCAATGGAGAGAGCGCCCGCATCGCCGAGGGCGGACTGCGCTCGGCCACCTGCCCTCAGAACCACACCTTGGCTGTTCAGGCCGCACAGGAAGCTGGCTGGATGGCCACCTCCAACGTGTGGCTGGCCAAGGAGCTGGGCATGAAGGCGGTGGGCACCACAGGCCATGAGCACACCCAGCGCCACGGCTCGGACCTGGCCGCCTTCGAGGCCGCAACCGACCGTGTCCCCGGCAACGTGACCCTGCTCTTGGACACCTACAGCACCCGCCACTCGGGCATCCCCCGCGCCATCCAAGTGATGAAGCGCTGGCAACCCCGCCTGCTCTCGGCCCGTCCGGACTGCGAGCCCACCCAAGAGGGCGACGTGCACATGATGCTGGCCAGCCTGAAAGAAGCTGGCCTGGACGGGGGCATCTCTCTGAGCGGCGGCTTTGACGCCGAACGCACTGCGCGATTCGAGGACATTCGACGTTTTCACGACTGGCCTGCCGAGCGCTTCTCCTACTTGTACGGTGGCTTTGCAGTGAAGTCCCAGCTTCCGCTGCCCACCCGCTCCAAGGCCAGCGCGGTCTTCAAGGTCTGCCGCAGCGCCGGCCGGCCCACCATGAAGTTCAGCGACGGTGCCGACGGGCGCCCCGGTCCCAAGTCCAGCAAGCCGGGCCATCCGGTGGTCTTCCGCCTCAGCGACCCGCTCCTGCCCGGCCCCATCGGCTTGATCGGTCAAGACGGGGAGAGCCCTCCACCGGGCTACCTGCGCTTGTGTGCCGAGACCGAGGCCCCAGCCATGGCCGCCGCACACCTGGGCAAGCTGGACGGCGCCAGCCCCAACAGCCCGAGCACCACAGCCCTGGTCGCCCGCTGCACCCGTGAGCGACAGGCCGCCATGACCCTGAATCCTGGGAGCAAGTGATGCGCTATCCCGAGTTCTTCCACCCCTTCGCCCAAGCCCCCCACCTGGGCGGCGCCCTGTACGCCACCCGAGAAGAGGAGGTGGCCGCTCAAGCCCGCGCTTGGCGTGAGACCCACAAGCTGAAGCGCGCCGAGCAGGACGAACACCGCGTCCTGGTGCTGCCCATCGACGTGCAGGTGGGCTTCTGCATGGACCCCGAGACGGTGGCAGCAAACCTGCCCTGGACCCCAAAAGGCGGCGCCCTCTACGTGCCCGGATCCGCACAAGACACCACGCGAGCCTGCAGGTTTATCCTGGACAACCTGGCGCGCATCACCACCATCGCGCCCTCCCTGGACACCCACCAGGTCTTTCAGATTTTCCACGCCGACTTCTGGGCCCACAGCGAGAGTGGCGCTCCACCGCCCCCCTTCACGGTCATGGCCTCAGCGACCGAGGCCAGTGAGGTTGTGGGCCATCACCCCGACGGCAGCAGCGCTCCATACCGAGCCCGACGCTCCCCGGAGCTGGCCGCTGCCTACCCTGCCGCACTGGAAGAGGTGGGCGCCGCCCCACTGACCATCTGGCCCTACCACTGCCGCTTGGGCTCCACCCACCACGCCCTGATGCCCATCTTGAGCGAGGTCCAGCTCTTCCACAGCATCGCTCGGGACACGCCGGCGCGCTTCGACATGAAGGGCCAGCGCCCCTTGACCGAGAGCTACGGCGTGGTGGGGGACGAGGTGGCCCAGCTTCAGGGCGTCCCCGTCGGCGAGAAGGCGCGCCCCGGCTACATCGAGGCGCTGTTGGAGTACGAGCAGATCGTGGTCTTTGGTCAGGCCCTCTCCCACTGCGTGAAGGCCACCGTGGACCAGATCGCCGCGGCCTTCTCGGCCATCGACCCCGCCCTGCTCCAGCGCATCACCGTGCTCTCGGACTGCTGCAGTCCGGTCTCGCCCATCCCCGGCTTTGAAGGGGATCCTGAGAGCCCGTTGAACTTTCCCGCTGTGGGCCAGAAGGCCTTGGCCAAGTGGGCAGGGATGGGGATCGGCGTCCAGGCCAGCACGGATCCACTGCGCGTCCCGGTCCAAGCGGGATGATCTGGGACCACGCGCGGGCGGCGGTGGGGGTGGACCTGGTGCTGCTCAGCGTGCGGCAGAGCCGCTTGGAGGTGCTGCTTCAGGCCCGTGACAAGGCGCCGGAGGCGGGCAGCCTGGCCTTGGTGGGGGGACTGTTTCGGCCCCCGAGTCTGGCGCAGTGGCAAGCCTGGAGAGAAGGGGGCGCTTCCACGGGCTGGGACCCTTCCCTACAACACGCCGCCCAACGCATCTGCAGAGAGCGCTGTGGCCTGCCGCGCAGCACCTGGATGGAGCAGCTCTACACCTTCGGCGAGCTGGACCGGGATCCCCGGGGGCCCGTGCTGAGCGTGGCTTGGTGGGTGCCCCTGCGTCCGGAGCAGAGGCTTGAGACCCCCGGTCGCTGCTTGCCCATTGGGGACCTGCCCAGCTTGGCCTTTGACCACGCAGAGATCGTGAACACGGCCGTAGGGCGCCTTCGCGGCAAGCTGAACTACGCTCCGCACTTGGCGGCCAAGTTCCTGCCGCCCACCTTCGCGGCCTCCGAGCTGCGGGGGGTCTTTGAGGCGGTGCATGGGGTGGTCCCCAACCGGGGCAGCTTCGGCCGGCTCCTGGATAAATGGGACTGGCTGGAGCCGGTGGGGAAGCGAGAGACGGGGGGCAGGCCGGCGCAGCTGTTTCGGGTGAAGGGAGCGCAGGCCCGCTCTCAGTAGAACGTGCCCCTGTACGCGCCGTTCACGCCGTCGTTGCATGCCGCCAGGAAGCTGGCCAAGGCGGTCTCAAAGGCCGTCTTTGTAGCGGCCGCATCTCCACCGTTGGCCTGGGCGTCTTCCCAGTCGTACCAAGCCTGGAGAAAGTCCTTGTAGGGACCCAGCTCGCCGGGGCTCTTGAGTTGGTGGCTGGCCGCAGACAGCTTTGCGTTGCTCTCAATCCCCAAACTGCCCCAAAGGGTCTTTCCTTCAGCGTCCAAAGTGGCGGCAAGGTCACCATTGCGCCCCACGTTCTCGGGACCGCCGTCACCGGTGGAGATGATGTGGGCTTTGATCCTGGTCATGTTCTTGGTGACCACAGGCAGAGCAGGCACAGGCTTTACAGCCGCGCTGGGCGCCGCAGAGACCGCCGTCTCATCATCATCAGTCGCCTTCTCCGGGTCTGCGGAGCGGACGGAGAGCGACTTGGGCAGCTTCCCTACCTCGACCGTGAAGTTGTCTGAGTCGTAGTTGACGGTCAGACCGGGGACCAGCATGCCCACAAGAATCTGCGCAGCAGCCTCGTCCTCAACCCGCCAGCTGTTGTGCTTGTCAGCGAAGAGCTCGGGGTTGTCGTAGCCAATCACGTATTCCATGGCCTTTAGAGCCAGCTTCTTGGCCCAGGCCTCGGCGCCATCGACAGGACAGGGGTTCTCCTCCATCCAGCCGACCATCAGACCCTCCCCCTTCTTGGGGTCGGCGATTCGATAGGCGATCTTCTCCGCGTGATCGACCAGAACCTTGTCGTACAGGTACTCCTGGTAGGCCGCCTTGAAGCCCTCTGTGCCATGGCGCTCAGCGGCCGGTACGGCCTTAAAGCGCGCACCCTCCGGGCTGTCCACAAAGGCGTCTTCGATCTCAGTGGTGTGCCCCGCGACGAAGGAATCTCTGCCGTAAGCCACCTTGTTGCCCATCTTGCTGATGTAGCCATTCTTGGCGGCCTGAACGCGCTTCTCTCGCATGTTGTCGTCTTTCCCAACGAAGGCGACCGCACCGGTGAAGCTCTGAGACTGCAGCAGAACCTCGGAGCCGGGGTGCCAGAACTTGACGGTCACTGAGCCACCGCCGCCGCGGATCGAGGCGACGTGGTCGTCGTAGATGCCGCCGCCGATGTCCCCGAAGAAGACGGCCTGCAGGATGGCTTCGGCGTCCTTGCCGGTCCCCATGCTGTCCACTGCCATGCAGAACTTCTCCTCATCGCTCAGGCTCGCGCCGTCCTTGACGCTGCCATCCTCAAAGGACCGGATGCGATTGAGCACAGCCTTGGCCTCTGGATTGCCCCGGGCAAACTGCCGCATCATGTCTTCGTTGTAGCGGAAGACCAGATTTGTTGGTCGTGGTCCGCCTCCATCAGGTGGACCGTCCTTGCTCGCGGACTTGGCTTCGATAGACGGGCCAGCGGTCAATGCGTCCGCGGGCATCGCACTCTGCATGGAGCTGGACGAGAGGTGATCTGCCCCCTGCCCAAGCTGGCCGGTCAGGAAGGAAGCGCTTTTCTGTTGGGTATCGAGCATGCGGAGTCCTGAACAAGGGACCGACCCTGGCAGGTGCGCCCGGTCCCAACCACCCCCCAGACTCATACATGCCCGGATCTCAGAGCATAGAGATCAGCGCCCCACGGCCAAGCCAAAGCAAGACAGCCTTGTCGCGATCCTGCGCACAGCCTGACTGCGTACTCAACATGAGATCCCCATCCTGTGGGCCTTCTCTGCCATTGGCACGCTCCCTGCTATGTTGTGGACAGGAGATGACCCATGACCCCTTGTCCCCACTGCGACCGCCACTTGATCCACTCCCCGGACGTCTGTCCGCACTGCAACGAGAGCCTGCGCGGGCCCATGGGCAAGCTGCTCAAGGTCGTGGGCGCCGGCGCGACCATGATCGTGCTGGCGGCCTGCTATGGCCCCGGCGGCTTTGTGGACTCCGGCCTGGACACCGCCCCTCCCGACACCGACATGGACGGCGACCCCGACGATACGGACTGCGCCCCGGAGGATCCGGCCGTCTTCACGGGGGCCGATGAGATCTGCAACGACGCCACCGACAACGACTGCGATGGGTTGATCGACACGGACGACGACGAATGCGCAAGCTGATGCTGGCGGCCATCGCCTTGGGTGCTCTGAGCGCCTGCGCAGATGGCCCCATGCTGCTTCCCGCTCCAGACCGATTCGATACAGCCTGGGAGACTGGTGACGATGCGGATGGAGACGGCGTGGAGGACGAGAACGACTGCGCCCCCCAGGACGCAAACATCTTCCCCGGAGCCGATGAGATCTGCAACGACGGCGAGGACAACGACTGCGATGAGCTGATCGACGGCGACGACCCGGCCTGCGCCTAAATGTCCACCCCAAAGATCGGACGCCACTCCCCCCGCCGCGTCGATCCGCGCGAGGACTTCGCGCCGCTCTATGTGGTGTGGGAGCTGACCTTGAAGTGCGATCTGGCGTGCCGCCACTGTGGCAGCCGGGCCGGCAAGGCAAGAGAGGCGGAGCTCTCCATGGCCGAGGCCAGGGATGTGGTCGCACAGCTCGCCGAACTGGGGGCCCGAGAGCTGGCATTTATCGGGGGAGAAGCATATCTTTACCCCGAATGGCTGCAGATCGTCTCCGCCGCGCGGGACGCTGGCATTCGGCCCACAATGACCTCGGGCGCGCGGGCCCTAGACGCTGAGATGTGTCAGCGGGCCGCCGATGCTGGGCTCGAGGCCATCAGCGTCAGCGTAGACGGATTGCGCTCCACCCACGACACCCTGCGGGCGGTGAAAGGAAGCTTTGACGCCTGCATCGAGGCTCTGGGCCACATCCGGGCGGCCGGCATGCAGCCCTTCGCCAACACCCAGATCAACCGCCTGAACCTGGACGAGCTGCCCGAGCTGACCCAAGTCCTGGAGGCGGCGGGCATCCTGTGCTGGCAGGTTCAGCTCACTGGGCCCATGGGTCGGGCCGCAGACCGGCCAGAGTGGCTGCTGCAGCCCTACGAGATGCTGGAGGCCTTTGAGGTTGTGGGCCCCCTGGCCAGGGCCATGACCGAACGCGGCATCGTCGTCAATGCCGGGAACAACCTGGGCTACTACGGCCCCTATGAGAAGTGGATTCGGCGCGAACCCTACGGCGGCTGCGCAGCGGGACGTCATGTCTTGGGCATTGAGGCCAACGGCGACATCAAGGGCTGCCCCAGCCTGCCCAGCGGTCCTTATGTGGGCGCCAACCTGCGGGACCATGACCTGGCCACGATCTGGCGAGAGAACAGCCGAGTGGCATTCGCGCGAGACCGCCGCACCCGCGAGCTCTGGGGGCGCTGCAAGGGCTGCTACTACGCTGAGATCTGCAAGGGCGGATGCTCCTGGACGGCGCATGCGGCCTTGGGCAAGCGCGGCAACATGCCCTGGTGCCACCACCGGGCCATCGAGGCGAAAAAGGAAGGCCGTCGAGAACGCCTGGAGTTGACCCAAGCCGCCCCCGGAGACCCCTTCGACTTCGCCCAGTTCAGGCTGATCGAAGAGGACTGGCCGGCCGACAGCTAAGCCAACTGGCGAGCCGGCTGGCAAGACCTCGGACAGTGCCACCCCCGCAACGCGCGGCTACCCATGGAATGGAAGACTCCTGGAGGAATCGTGCTGATCTTGTCTCTCTTGGCCTGCGGGCTGACCACCATCTCCATCGAAGAGAGCGCCCAAACAGAAGTTCCAAAGGCGACGATCGCAGAGGTCCTTCTTGGCGACATGGGCTTTGGTGACTTTGTGAGCATGGACCTGACGCAGTCCAGTGAGCTGGCCAATCAGGGCGTGGAGCCCGGCGATGTAGAGGACGTGCGCCTGACCTACATGGAGCTGGAGGCCCTGACCCCAGAGGGCGATGACTTGAGCTTCTTCAACGAGATGCGCATCTTCGTTCAGGCGCCGGATCTGGATCGCCAAGAGCTGGCCTGGGCCGAGGACTTTCCAGAAGGAGAGAGCCTCGTGATCTTCACCTTGGAGGAGGTGGATCTGACCCCCTACGCGGTGAGTCAGTCCATGACCTTCGACATCGAGGTCGACGCCGCACGCCCAGAGGACGACACCGTGGTCGAAGCCCGCTTCGGCGTAGACGTGCGCGTGACAGGACAAGGAATCCGCAACAACGCCCAGCGCTGAGCGGGGTGCAAAGGCAGACCCTGGCCCCTTGGGGTGTAGACTTGAGCCATGTTGCTCTTGCTCGCCGCGACGGCCTTTGCCGACACCCAGTCCCTCGAGTACGCGATCACCGCAGCCGGTCTGCCGGTGGGCACGCGCTCCCTCAAGATCACCTACCTGCCCGGCCCCCAAGGCGAGCAGCGGCTGCTGGAGTGCTACACCGAGATCCCCATCGCGGGCTTCTCCCAGCGGGTCAGCGGTCTCTCCGCCGACAGCCTTCCTCCCGGATTCGCGGCGAACAACGCCCAGGGTGGAGAGAGCTGGGAGGTCCAAGCTGTGCGCAACGCCGGCGGTCTCCAGGTGCACTTTGTGGACGCACGCGGCACCCAGAGCAGCCAGTTCGCCTTCCACCAGGTCAGCACGACCTCGCTGGCGCTGATGGATCCCGAGCGCTCCTTGGGCCAAGCCAGCCAACTGGACATGCTCTCGGCGGAGACCGGCGAGCTCCTCAGCGGCCCCCTCCAGCTCCTGGGCAGTGAGACGGTGCAAGTCGGCGCGAAGAGCCTGCCCGCCCAGCACTACCTCTGGACCCCGGAGACCGGGCCGGTGCATCTCTTCTACGGAGAGCAAGGCGTGCTGCTTCAGACCCGCACCCGCGTGGCCGGACAACAGGTCGAGCTCACCCTGACCGAGCCTCCGCAGACCCGTGAGCTGGAGCTGAACCTGGACCTGGGTCCGGCCGTTCAGGAAGAGTCCCTCTGAACCTCCACGCAGACCTGCTCCAGGGCGCCCGCCTTGCCGAGCTTCAGGTGGTCTGGCACGACCAAGCTTGGAGAGCCGCCAATCGCCCCAGCAGCCTGCCCGGTCTCTACGACGGCGAGCTGGCCCGTTTGATGCGCATCGAGGGGCACACCCTGCACCTGCAGCCCACCGGATACTTCGACCACTGGGCCACCAACCTGCAGCCCCAGGCCCCCGCCGGCGGCTGCGCGGATCCTCTGGGCATCAACGCCCTGGTCTGGGATGTGGAGGGCAGCTTGGTGCTCAACCGACGCTCCCCGAGCTTGGCCCTGCGTCCTGGCCAGCTCGCACCCGGATTCTCCGGCGCAGTCGAGGCCAGAGATCTGCGCCCCGGCCCCCTGCAGGACTGCGATCTGCTGCGGGAGCTGCGGGAGGAGCTGGGCCCGGTTCAACCCACCCGAACCCGGCTCTTGGGTCTGGTGCGCGAGCCCGAGCGCCACGGCACGCCCGACCTGTTCTTGGAGTGTTGGCTGCCAGTGCCCGCACGCGCTTTGCCCGGATCCCCCGAAGGGCAGGTGCTCGCAGTGAAATCCGGAGCCGAGATCCAGCGTAGAGTAGAGGAGCTCGGCCCGATCTCCGTGCCCCTGCGAACCGCATGGGCCCTACGTGCCCGCCTGGAGAATGTGCGATGAAGGACCGTTTCTGGCTCAAAGCCCTGGCGGCTCTGGTCCTGTTCTCCGCCCTGATCATGACCGCCGTCGTGCTGCTCTACCGCAGCGCTGTGACCCCGGAGGAGGTCAGCGAGGAGCTCAGCACACGCCCCATTCCGGTGGTCGTCGAGCACCGCTCCAAGCAAACGGGCACCTACAAGGTGGTCGGCATCGTGGTCGATCCCGAAGGCGTGCCGGTCCCCGGCGTGCGCATCGAGGCCTACGTCGAAGGCGACAACCCAAGCTGGGTGACGGACGAGGACGGCTTCTTCAGCGGCACCTTGGACCAGGCCGGCAGCTTGGTGATTCCAGACCGCGCATCGGACCCCAGAGAAGTGGAGGTAGACAGCGAGCGCTTGGATCTACGCTTCGTGGTCGCCGAGCTCTGCCCCTTCACCGTCCACGTGCAGGACGAGAGCGGCGCGCCCTTGGATCAGGCCGAAGTGGACTTCAGCGTGCAGACCGGCCACGGGACAGACTCCGCCGATGCCCTGACCGACGCAAGCGGCGATGCGCTGTTCCCCCAGGCTGGCTGCGGGGTCGCTCAGGTACACGTCCACCACGCCGAGCACAGCTCAAAGCGACGTCGGGACATCGATACGGTGGTGGAGCAGGAGCTCACCGTGACTCTCGTCCAGGGGATCTGGCTGCGCGGTCAGGTGGTGGACCTGGAGGACCAGCCCATCCACGAGGCAAGCATCCGGGCAGGAGACAGCCGCGCCTACACCGACCAAGAGGGCAGCTACCAAGTCAAAGTGGACCCCGCCCGCCTGACCGAGGTGTCCGCTCGAGCCGAAGGATTCCGACCAGCCAGCGAGCCTCTGCGCCTGCCCGCCGACGCCCAAGAGGCAGAGCTGGACCTGGTGTTGGAGCGGGCCCGAGAGGTGGAGGTGTACTGCGCGGGCCTGCCCAACGACAGCTGCGAGACAGTCATCCCCATCATGTGCACCCACCCCTGGCTGCCCCTGGGGCCAGGCTGCGAGAGCGGAGAACCAACGGTCTGCGAGTGTCCGAACGGTCAGGGTGCCGTACGCGGAGGGGGCCAGAGCGTCGGCGTCTCTCCCACCGATGAGGTCGTCTGGCTGGACTTTCGAATCGGAGGCGGCATCGAAGGACGGGTGACCCAGAGCGGGGTGCCTGCTCCGTGCACCGCGATCGCCACCTACGTTCCCCAGAGCATCGGCGACATGACCAAGGGCCTGGCCATCATCCGAACGGCGGAGTGCGACCCGGACGGAAACTTCAGCATGCTCGGCTTGCATCCAGGAGCCTGGATGGTCGACCTGCGCGCCGGCCAAGACATGAGCGGCTCCTCCCGGCAGCTCCCCTTCGTTCAAGTGGCCGATTCGATGGTCGATGTGGGGGAGATCGACTTCGATGGTGGAGGACGCATCACCGGAGTCGTCGTGGACGGCCTGACTGGACAGGGCAAGCCCGGCGAGGCGGTGGTCGCTGTGGACTCGACGCCGGAGAACCCTGCGCTGCCCAGGACCGCCACCGGCATCTCCACCAGCGAGGGTCAGTTCATCCTCATGGGCCTGGACGACGGCGACTACGACGTCTTTGTGGGCACTTCTCCCTTTCAGAAGGTCCAGGTCAGTGTGGTCGACGGCGTCAACCCCGGCGAGCTGGTTCTCGAGTCCCGTGGCGCAGACCTGCTGGATGAACAAGGATTTCACCTGATCACAGACGAGGCCGGAGACCTGGTGGTCGACACCCTGACCGACGGGGGACTAGCCCAGGAAGCAGGCCTGGAATCGGGCGACCGCGTTGACGGTGTGATCCTCTTCGGCATGGACCTGGAAGAGCAATTCCCAGACTACAACCTCAGCGAAACCGTCTTGGGCAGCTACGATGGGCCCGGTGTTTCGCTCAAGGTCGACCGCGACGGCCAAGAGGTGGTCATCGACCTTTAGCTGGCGCCACGGAGATCCCGCCCCATGCTCTTGCTGCTGCTCGCTTGTGCGAACGACAACACCTTGGACTCGGCCGCCTTCGCGCCCATCCAGGATCTGGACGGCGACGGGATCATCTCCTCCCTGGACTGCAGCGACACGAACCCGAACGTGGGCCTGCCTGGCCTGTATTGGACCGACAACGACGGGGATGGCTACGGGGCCGGTGACTCCTTTGAGAGCTGCGCCCCCCTGATCGGAACCGCGGACGAGTCCGGCGACTGCGACGACGCCAACCCAACCTTGAACCCCGGTGAATCTGAGATCGCCTGCTCCGGGCTGGACGAGGACTGCAACGGGGTGGCCGACGCTGGCATGACCGTGGGCACCCACTTCGAGACCCTAAACCAAGCCCTCGCGGCAACTTCGCCTGGGGATGTGGTCTGCCTGCCAGGAGGCACCTGGCTGGGCGGCTTCGATGCCCCCAGCGGCGTCACCTTGATGGGCCAAGGCTCGGGCCAGACCTATCTGCAGTCCGACGGCTCCGGTCCCGTGGTGCGCGCCACCGGTGACTTGACCCTGATGTCGATGACCGTGCGGGGTGGCACCAGCATCGTCGAGACCGTGCCGGACAGCGTCGTGCGCCTCGAAGGCATTGAGATCGGGACCATGGCCCTCTCTACGACGGAGGAGGCCCACCTCGTGAAGCTGGACGGCGGGCGCCTGGAGCTCTTGGACGTGTCCATTCCCGGCCTCTTTCTCGAGACCGAGGCCAGCGTCGACGGCCTGCTCTTTGATGCCGGCAGTGCGGATCTGGTCGTGCGCAACCTGTCGGTGGAAGACCTGGATGTCATCAGCGAAGGCAGCGCAGATGGACTGCTCTTCCGAGGAAGCGGAGACTGGAAAATTATTGGGCTAACCAGCCTTCTGGCCCACATGTCATCCCAGGGCAGCGGCAGCCTGATGCACAGCCAAGGGGGCGCCGTCATTTTGGACCAGGTGACCTGGCTCTCCGGTGGATTCGAGACCGGCGCCGAGCTGCGCTTCATCGACCTGGAGCAAGGCAGCCTGGTCGCTGAGCGCATCCAGTTGGACGCCATCGCACTGGAGGCGGTCGGCACCACCACCTTGCTCTCCCTGCGGGAGCTGGACAGCGTGGCCTCGCTCAGGCTGAGCATGATCAAGCCGCGCATCCAGACCCAAGGTCGGGCCTGTGTGGTCGAGGTGGTCGGGGGGAGCGACACCCTCCTTCAACAGACCGCTTGGTACGGCGCCACCTTTGAGCTCCCCAACAACAGCGGGGGCCTGCTCTGCGCCAGCGAGGGCGCCCAAGTGTTCATCCAGAACGCTGCGATGGCCGCCAACCAAGCCAACGTCGAGGAGATGGGGCCCTGGCTCGACGCGGTAAACGCGGACGTGAGCCTGAGTCAGGTAGACTTGGTCGGCAACCGTGTGAGCGGCGAGTACGGCACGGCCTACGCGATGATCGGCGGGGAGAGCGCGAACTGGTCGGTACACAACACCAGCTTTGTAGACAACGAGGCGGTGGCCACCAAGCGCAACCAAGGCGCCAACGTCTTCCACGCCCGCGATGAGGCCGTGACCTTGCTCTGGGCCTACAGCAACGTGTGGCAAAACAGCGGGATGTCCCTGGACTTTTCTCAAGGGAACAAAATGGAATGGGAGGCGGTGGACACCCTGAACACCGACCCCACCTACGTGCGCACCACCGGCGATGACCCCTTGCAGTGGGACCTGTACCTGGGCAAAGACTCGCCCATGATCGACGCTGGGGACCCGGATCTTGTGGACTGGTACGACAGCAGCCGCAGCGACGTGGGAGCCTTTGGTGGCGAATTCGGCGGCTGGCGGCCCTGATCCCGCCGAACGGGCGCCTCTCGCGAACCTAAGAGGTCTCGCGCATGTAAGAACTTCGGGGGGTACGGCCCGTGATGCCAGCGCATTAGCCTAAAAGCAACTGAGGAGACCCCATGCTCGTTCAAATGTTCTTGTTGGCTTGTATTTCCGATCCCGTCGTCGACGACACAGCCGTGGCACCTGTGCCAGACCCAGGCGCCACCTGGTCCCCACGGGTCCCCGGTCCCTACGACCAGCTCTGTGAGAACTACCCACGGGATCCCGACAGAGACGACAACCGGAACGGCACCTCCGACATGGAGGAGTTCCAGTCCGCTGGCATCAACGAGGCGCTCTTCCACCACAGCGCCCAGGTGCTCCAGGCCAAGTTCGCCGACTACTTGGGCGCCAGCGCACCTGACCTGCCCGCGGTCTGCAACGAGCTCTACAATCAGCTCCTGTTCACCCCGGACTACGACATCCCAGCGCCGCCCATCGGTGACTGCCCGAACCTCTTCCCAGCCTCTCCGGGGGCCATGCCCCCACAGCTGGCGCAGTACTACACCTTTGGCTCCGGCAACCTGCTGACCTGGGCAGAGTTCACCAACATCTACATCTTCCAGTGGCGCATGACCAAGGCGATGGACCAGACCGAGAACGTTCTGGCCCCACTGCCTGGCTGCTGGCTGGAGTTCGGCCTGAAGGGCGCCGCAAAGGACGGCCTGCCGCCTGAACAGGTCAGCCTAAACACGATGCCGGCCATTCTCTTTGCGATGGAGAACTACGGCACGGCCGCGGTGGTCTACACAGACGACATCAACATCAACCCCGAAGGAAGCATGGTGATCTCGGGGGCCGACTACACCCTGCCCTCGCCAGTGTGGAACTACCTCAACGGCGGACCAACCCCCGCCGGTGTGACCCCATACCACCTCACCTTCCTGCTCTCGGGTTACCCAGCCGACTCCAGCTTCGTACTCAACATCGACGCGGTGGACGTCTCGGTCTTCGACGTGATCTCCGCGGGCTCTCCGCCCAACATCCTTCCACCCTTCACGGGAAACGGGATCATCGATCCGGAGACCGAGCAGCAGCTGCGCGAGCTGGACTGGTTCATCTCTCAGAGCGTCGCCGAATGTGCGGCGGCCGGAACGGGAGCGGCGTGCGTGACCGTGGACACCGACCCAAGCACCCTGGATCTAAGCCACAGCGCCGAGTTCACGGCGGCGGGCCCCGGCACAGGATTCCCGAAGCTCTGGCCCAACTAGACACCGAAAAGTCCACGCAGGCAGCCTAGATCTCCCTGTCGGTTAGTTGCCCGGCCAAACTTGGGCGGACCGCCGCCGTCAGGAGAACTTCATGCGTGGATCCATCGCCATCTTCCTCTGCCTCGTGGCAGTCGGCTGCACCAGCAACGAAGAGGAGTTCGACACCGGATTTCTCGACGACACCGGTGATACCGACGATACGGGCGAACTGGAGGAGTGCGAGGTCAACGTGGTCGCATTCGACTACGGCGACCAGGCTGCTTGGGTGAACGGCAACCCCGACTGCGGCGGCTCCAGCCAGTCCCCCATCGACCTGCAGCCCGAGACCAACTTCTTCGAGGGTGAGACGCCGGTCCTGGCGTTCGCGTACACCACCTCGGCTCTGCACGTCATCAACAACGGGCACAGCATCGAGTACGAGATCGACGACGCCAGCAACACCCTGACGGTCGATGGCACGGACTACGCGCTCCTGCAGTTCCACTTCCACTCCCCAAGCGAGCACACCGTCGACGGCCAGAACGCGGCGATGGAAATGCACCTGGTCCACAAGAGCCAGTCCGATGCCCTGGCTGTGGTCAGCATCCTGATCTTCCCGGGCGAGGCTGAGCAGCCCTGGATCGCTTCTGCGAGCTGGGACGAGATTCCCGCCCAGGCCGGTGAGTGCCTGGAGGACGAGGAGACCGTCCTGGACATGGACGACCTGATCAACGGCCAGCTCGGAGGCGGGACCAAGGACGTCGTTCACTACAACGGCTCGCTGACGACCCCCCCGTGCAGCGAGGACGTGGAGTGGTTCATCTTGGGCGAGTACATGTTGCTCAGCTCCGAGCAGATCGCGACCTTCTCGGACATCTACTCCGGCAACAACCGCGAGGTACAGGCCCTCAACGACCGCACCATCTTCTACGATGAGAGCTACGGAAACTAAGCCTTATTCCAAGGTTTTTCTGTCATCTCGCCAATGGACTGGGTCACTCCGCCTCAGGGCTTCGAGCGATCCTGAATCCGTTCAGAGCGCTGCGGTGGTCCTGAGGCGCTGAGAAGCGCTGACCGGCCAAGCAGAGCCTCAACCCCGAGGCCCAACTGCCCCCGCGCAGGCTGCCCCAGGCCCCCTCGATCTCCAGAGGGGCCCTGGCGCGCCCCTGCTCAATGCGCGGATGGTGCGCGTCCTGGGGATCCAAGCAGGCATCCCGAACGTTACCGCAGCCATCCAAGACCCCGTAGGGGCTGCAGTCCTGAGGATGGGTGCCCACCTCGCTGGGCACCGGGCGCTTGGCCGCCGCCTCTCGGTTGGCCGACCAGCCCGCAAAGGGGTGATCTCCCCAGCTGTATCGGCGGCCGTCCACGCCGCGCACAGCCTTCTCCCGCTCCAGCTCCCACGGCAAGCGCCATTGGGAGTCTGCAGGGCGCCTCTGGCGCACGCTCAGCCAACGGCAGTAGGCCTGCGCGCTGACCCGGTCCACGAAGATCACCGGCCACTGCGGAGACCAGATGTCTCCCTGCGCATCCGGCACCAGCTCAAAACGGCCCGCCGCGTTTCGTCCGTACTGAAGCTGCCCGTCCTGCTCCCCATGGGGCATCGAGCGGGGGGCATGGGCGAGGGCTTGCTCCTCCTGCCCGCGCGCAAGCAAGTCGTTGAGAAAGGTCAAATACTGGGCATTGGTGACCGGGGTCTTGGCCAGGATGAAGTCGTCTACCCAGACCCGCTCACGGGGCAGCCCGTCTTTGGCCGCCGGATCCCCTGAACGGAACCAGCCGGCGGGCACCCAGACTTGGTTCGGGCCCACGCTCCCGAGCGGGGGCAAGCGCACCACCCCGCTGTGCAGACCCGGGGGAGGGTCATTGCGCCAGTGTTCCCCGGCCAAGATCTCCACGGGCAGCAGCACCCGCTCGGCGCCGGCTGCCTGAAGCGCCAAGAGGTAGCTGCCCGCCGGCAAGGCATGGCCACTGAGTGGGGTGCTTCCGATCACCCCCTGATCCACCGGCTTGAGGTGTCGATCCTGCAGGACATAGCGAAAGGCGCGCACAACCGCTGGGCTGGAGGTCTTCAGGCTCAGCCAGCCGCGACCGGCCAGGTAGTCTCGGTGTTCTCCCCGGTCATGACGCCGCAGCAACGCCATGCTGCGGTGTGCCCCGCTGCTGTCTCCAACCCGAAGCGATTGGGCGTGCTGACTGCGGTAGTAGGCCGCCAGCGCGGCGTGGGCTGAGGGGATCTCGGCCTCGGCCAAGGCGGCCTGGATTCCCTGAACGTAGGCCAGCTCGACGAGCTCCGCTTGGGTGCGGGTCTGCGCCGCCTCATCCTCGATCGCCCAGACCGCCCGGTGTGCCTCGATGTCTGCATGGGTGGCCGTCTGGGCGGCGCGGTCTTGGGCCTGCTGCTTCAAACGGCGGGCGCTGCGCCAGAGCTGGCGCACCTGCGCCTGGAGGTCTTGGGCCTGGGACAAGCGCTCCTGGGCCCGGTCCTGAGCCTGGGCGTCTTCCAGCCAGGCCTGTAGCGCTTGGGCGACTGCCTGAGCATCCTTTGGTCGATCCTTGGCTTTGGGCTTCATGCAACGACGCACAAGCTCACAGAGGGCCAGGGGATCCACATCCAGTGTGGGGACCTCGTTTGCTTGGAGGCGCGCCAGGATCTCCAAGGTCTCCACCCCCATCCAGGGAGGATGCCCACGCAACAAGGTGTAGAGGGTGGCGCCGAGCGCGTAGACATCCGCCGCAAGGCCACTGTCTTGGCCTCGTGCTTGCTCAGGAGGCATGAACGCGGGGGTGCCGGAGACCTGTCCAGGCCCCTGGTCACCCACATCCCGCACCAAACCCCAGTCCACCACAAGCACCTGTCCATAGGCGCCGATCATGACGTTGGCAGGCTTAAAGTCTCGGTGAACCACCCCCTCCTGGTGGGCGTAGGCCAAGGCTTGTGTGGCCCGGTGCAGGTGGTCCACTTTGCGCCTGAGGCTCAAGGCCGGATCCGAGAAGGCCTCCTCCAGCGTGCGGCCTTGGATCAGGTCCATCGTGAAGTAGGTGCGGCCCGCTCCGTCCACGCCCAGCTCGTGCAAAGAGACGATGCCAGGGTGACGCAGACGTGCGGTAGCGCGGGCCTCGTGTACAAAGCGCGCGCGCAGCTCTCTGCGGCCAAGGAGCTCGGGACGCAGGCGCTTTAGGGCGACGACCCGATCCAAGTGGGTGTCCAGGGCACGCCTGACCTCGCCCATGCCACCCACACCCAAAGGTCCCAAGTCCTGATAGCGCTCAGCTTCGGGGCGCTCCGCTGAGGGGGCCGAGGGCTCCTCCAGACCCGAGACACCAGACTGTACACCGAGCCAAGACCCCATCTCTCCCGCAACAAAGGACTCCAGAGCTTCACCCAGTTCCGGGTCCAGTCCATGGGCAGACAGGAATGCATCGACGCCGCTCATCGCACAGGCTCCAGGGTGCAAGAAACTCTCAAGAGTGGCGATGCTAACTTGCCCTCATGCAAGCGGTCTCTGTACACCTCGCCCTGCCCGACGGCACACATGCCCACCTCAACCCCGGTGACATCATCGGACGCATGGCCTCGGCTGCGCTCCGCGTCGATGATCCTCGGGTCTCAGAGGCCCACGCCCTGGTGTCCTTGCGGGGAGAGCGCCTGGTCTTGCTCGCCTTGCGCGGCGCCCTGCTGCGCAATGGCAAACCCCAGTCGTCGATCGAGCTTGCGGCGGACAGCGAGATCGTGCTGGCCGCCGGCCTGACGCTGAAGGTCCTGGGAGTGCAGCTTCCCGCCACCGCCCTGGCCATCGAAGGGGTTGAGCACGGGCCGGTGGTTCTGACCTCCTCGGTGTACACCCTGGTCGTCTCGGGGAACAAACGCTTTTGCCTCCCTGGTTTTCACGAGGACAGCGCGCTCAACATCTGGAGCACCGGAGAAGGGTGGCGGATGCGGCGCGGCGCGGCGCAGCCGCAGGCACTGAGCGAGGATCAGGAGCTGATTCCCGGGGTCCGTGCCAAGAGCATTCAGCTGGCTCAGGCCAGCGCTCAGGCCACCGTGGCCGCCGGCCAGATCGGCGTTCCGCTGCGTATCGTCGCCCGCTTTGACACCGTTCAGATCGACCGAGAGGGCTGGCCCACCTGCCACATCGGCGGGCGGCCCGCGCGCATTCTCAGCGAACTGGTCAGTATCGGCGCGCCGGTGTCATGGGAGGCTGCCGCCCGCGAGGTGTGGGCGGACGGGGCAGACCGGGACCACCTCCGTACCCGCTGGGACCGCAACCTGAGCAGTCTACGGAGCAAGCTGCGCGCAGCCCAGATCCGAACCGATTTGGTGCGCTCCTGTGGCAGCGGCAATGTCGAGCTCTTGCTGCACCAGAGCGACCAGGCAATCGACGAGGGCTAGACAGGCTCCGATTCCTCCCTTGCACGCCCCTGTCAACGACACTCCCAAGCGCCGCAATGGGGGCTACAACCAATGGCATGAGCCACGGAACCCTCGTCGAGCTGCTGTACACCGCCCACCGGCGGCGCCTCACGGCTCTGGTTCGCTGCGCTGGTAGTGCGATCTGGCTCGAGCAAGGCCTGGTGGTTCACGCCCAAGGCATCCCTTGGCCGAGCTTCGAGAGCGAGCATCTGGCCATGGACGCCCTGCTCAAGGAGCGCGAGCAAAACGGCGAGGACCCCCTCCTGGCGCGAGCCGACGCCATCTCCGACATCGGTCTCTTCTGTGCGCGCTCCGCCCGGCGGCCGGCTCAGATGGAGCCTGGACACAGCGTGGCGGACAACCCTTGGCGCGTGCGGGCTCCCTTCCTGCAGACCTTGAATCGGGGCCTGCGTGAGCTGCGCTCTCCACGCGCCGTGATGCGCAGCCTGAACGCGGATGTACACACCCCCCTTCGTCTGCGCGTGCCCAGCCTGGCCCACTTGCGTGGTCTGGACCCTGGCAGCCGCACCCTGCTCGTTCAGACACGCCTGCTGCGCACACCCGCCATGCTCCTGGGCCTGCTCTCCGCCGGGAAAGCGGACCAAACCCGCAAGCTGTTGCGCCGCCTGGACCTGCTGCTCCACCTGGGCCTCTTGGAGTTGGACTCCGGCGCCCTGGAGAGCGCAGAGTTGGGCATCGTCAGCATTGACCCGGACGATCCGGAGTTGCAGGAGCTGGACACCGCCCAAGGCGCCCTGATTCAGCCCTTGGAGTCTGAGATTCGCGCCCTGCGCATGCGGGCTGTAGACGAGGGCCCCTTCGTGCTCTTGGACCTGCACGACTTGGATCTACAGAGCCCCGTGCGCCGCCGCGATCTCGCCCGCGCGGTGGAGTCCAGCATTCGCCGCCTGGGGGGAGGTCCCTGGGCCAGCACCCCGGAGCAAGGCAAGCTGCGTGTCCTGCTCGAAGATGCCCGACCCGTTCTGGAGGATCCCGACGCCCTGGCCCGCTGGGTACGACACTTGCGCCGCCTCACCCGCATCCACGCCCCAATCCAGGCACGCGATCGCAGACGCGCTCCCTTGCACTTGGACATGGCCGTCGCCCTTCGCCGCCAAGGCCAGTGGAGCGCGGCGCTGACCCAAGCGACCCGCGCGCTGGAGCTGGATCCCACCCGGGAGGTCATTCGTGTGGACCAGGTGCTCTGCCTGATTGCACTAAGGCGCCTGGGTTTGGGAGATGCGCTCCTGAACCTGGCCGCCCTGGACCTGCGCGATCCCGAAGAGCGCGCACGGGCACAGCGCACGGCTGCGCGCCTGACCCGCTCCTCGCAGCGTGCCTCCGGGAGTCGAAAGACCGTGACGAATGCACCGAGCGGACCCACTCGCCTACGCTCGGCCGCGCCGTAAGGGGTACCCTGCACCCGTGAGTGCACTGACGGACCGCCCCGCTCGACTCTTACTGCGACTGCATCTGCGCCGCACCAGCGGATTGATCCGTCTCAAGGGTCCGGGCATAGACGCCCGACTCTGGGTGCGCAACCAGGTGCTCTGGGGGGCCCAAGGTGTGCCTCGGCTCTTCGGTCCGCTCTGCGATCGCGTGCCAGACCCCAGAGCGCTCAAGGGCGACCTGCTCGCAGACATTCCTGTCCTGCTCGCCATGGGCATTGGCTTGGATGAAGCCACCGATGCGGTCTGTGACACCGTCGGCATGCTCCTGGCCGAGAGCACGCTGGATCCAGAAGTACAAGCCAGCTTCGAGAACGAGGCCAACCCGCCACCGGGCAGCTTTGGCCTGGAATCCCCACTGCTCCGCAGCTTCACAAAGGCCCTCGCTGTGCTGCACCCGGCCGCTGAAGTGGCAGATGAGCTGGCTGGCTGGTCCAACACCCGCATCCGTGTCGAGGATGCCGTCGGGGAGGACCTGGGCCCCCTGGGTCCCATCGCGATCCGCACTCTGGCCCTGGCCCGAAGGAACCGCATCCTGGGCGATCTGGTGCGGGAGAGCGGACGCAGTCAACTCCAACGCACCCAACAAGCCTGGGTGGCCGTGGATCTACTGCGCCAGCTCGGGCTGATCCGAATTCCTGGCGCGCCACCCAGCTCCCGGCCCGCCAGCTTCAACAGCGCCGGACGGGCCTCGACTGGGGGAGGCCGAACGAAGCGTGTCGTGGAGTCCGCGCCCAAGCCCACGCCAGCCCCTGCCCCGGCGCCAAAGCTGTCTCTTATACACATCTCCGAGCCCACGAGACG